>ERZ791891.3-NODE-3-length-362306-cov-14.697607_pt1 | contig 362306 bp, 389 predicted proteins | sample MGYA00510155_ERZ791891 | MGnify/ENA primary metagenome ERZ791891 (study PRJEB30046, sample SAMN00792061) | human gut metagenome | study: EMG produced TPA metagenomics assembly of the A metagenome-wide association study of gut microbiota in type 2... | reverse complement strand
ATGCATTAAGCTGACCAATACTAATATATCGAGGGCTTAACCATAAAAAGTTAAGCAAAGACGGTGTAATCAAGATTATCTATTCTTTGTCTATATATTTTTCAGTGTGCTAACACACTAAATTTTTCTGGTGACAATTACGACGAGGTCCCACCTGTTCCCATCCCGAACACAGAAGTTAAGCTTGTCAGTGCCGAAAATACTTGCGGGTTACCCTGCTGGAAAGATAGGTCGTTGCCAGATTTTTTTTATGCCTAAAAATAGGAACATACATTAGTCTATAACATTTTTAATAGATTAATGTATGTTCCTTAATTATATAAATAAGAGCATAGTTATATACAATTATATAACTATGCTTTGTTCTTAGTCTAAAAATTCAATTTTGTTATTATCTAAAGATTTAATCCTAGCTAAAGAATAAACGTCATATCCCATTTTATCTAAAATTTCTCTGCCAGGTTGGAAAGATTTTTCAATTACTATTCCAATACCAGAAACATTAGCATTAGCTGATTCAATAAGCCTTATTGCACCTTTACCAGCTTCACCGTTTGCTAAAAAATCATCAATTACTAGTATATTATCATTTTCATTAATGTATTTTTTAGATACTGTCAAATTATAAATATTGTTCTTAGTAAAAGATTTTACTTCTGTTTGATAAAAGTTATCATCTAAAATTTTTGAAGTTTGTTTTTTTAATATTACCATAGGAACATTAAGTTCAATTGCTGTCATAAGAGCAGGAGCAATACCGGAACTTTCTATTGTAAATACTTTTGTAATGTTTTTATCTTTAAAATATTTTGCAAATTCTATTCCAATTTCTTTCATAAGTTCTGGGTCAACTTGATGATTTATAAAACTATCAACTTTTAATATTTCGCTACTTAAAGCTTTACCATCTTTTAAGATTCTATCTTTTAATAAATTCATTATTATCACATCCTTTTAATATTATAATAACAAAAAGTAAAAAAGTAAAGAAAAAGTAAGATAAATAGTAATTTGTTTTATCAATATATTTGAAAATATAATCTAATTAATATATAATAACAAAAGAAAGGATGGAGAAAAATGGCAAAAACAATATGGAAGCCGGGAACATTTATATATCCAATACCAGCAGTAATGGTTTCTTGCGGAGACATGGAAAAATCGAATATAATAACTGTTGCATGGACAGGAATATTAAACACAAATCCGGCAATGTGTTACATTTCTGTAAGACCAGAAAGATATTCATATAATATTATAAAAGAAACAGGGGAATTTGTAATAAATTTAACAACTAAAGATTTAGCATATGCAACTGATTGGTGTGGAGTTAAATCTGGAAAAAATTTCGATAAATTTAAAGAAATGAAGCTAACAAAGGAAAAATCAAACTTTGTAAAATGTCCAGCAATAAAAGAAAGCCCAGTATCAGTTGAGTGTAGAGTAAAAGAAATAAAAGAACTTCGGAAGTCACACTATGTTTATGGCGGAGGTATTATCAATAAACGCAGATGAAAAGTACATTGATGAAAAAGGGGCTTTTGACATAACAAAATGCGACCTGATTGCTTATGCAAACGGAAAATATTTTGAACTTGGAAATCAAGTGGGAAAATTTGGCTATTCAGTGCAAAAGAAAAAATAAAATAATAAAAACTGGAAAAAACTACACAACCAAGTAATAATAGTAAACTAAAATAAATATAAAAAATAAAAATAATTTTTTAGAAAAAACGGTAAAAACCTTGACATAAGTAATAAAATATGATAAATTATATAAGCTATGTTTCTAAATGGGAGCATAGCTTAAAAAACGCATCGTTAAAAACCCGCAGAACAAAGTTGGAGGTGGAGCTAAAATGGCTGCAAAAGGACCAAGAGAAAATATAACATTAGAATGTACAGAATGTAAAAGAAGAAATTACACAACAAGTAAAAATAAAAGAAACAATACAGATAGACTAGAAGTTGCTAAATATTGCAAATATTGCAAAAAAAGAACAACACATAAAGAAACAAAATAAAGAGTGTAAGCATTAATTTATAAAATAATGCGTCCCCTTACAAAATAGGAGGAATAAAATGGCTAAGGAAACAAAATCAAATAAAGATTTAAAAAATAAAAAACATTTTTTTAAAGACTTTAAAGCTGAACTAAAAAAAGTTATTTGGCCTACACCAAAGCAAGTTGTTAATAATACAATAGCAGTTGTAGTTATTGTGTTAATTACAGCCGCAATTGTTTTTGTATTAGATGTAGTGTTTGATTTAATTAATGAAAAAGGTATTAACAAGTTAAAATCAAATGTTAAACAAAAAGTAGTTATTGAAAACAATATAGAAACAAACACAGATCAAAATAATGTAGAAACAAATAGTGCAGAAGGTGAAGCAGAAAGCCAAGAAAATTCTGTAACGGAAATAGGAGGCTAAGATAAATGTCTCAGATAAAAGAAAATTTAGAACCAAGATGGTATGTTGTACATACATATTCTGGGTATGAAAACAAAGTAAAAACAGATTTAGAAAAAACAATAAAAAATAGGGAACTTGAAGATTACTTTTTTGATATAGTTGTTCCAATGGAAGAACAAATAGAAATTAAGGATGGAAAAAGAAAAGCAAACCTTAAGAAAGTATTTCCTGGATATGTTTTAGTAAAAATGATAGTAACAGAAGAATCATGGTACATAGTTAGAAATACAAGAGGTGTAACAGGATTCGTTGGTTCAGGAACAGATCCAATTCCATTGACTAATGAAGAAATTAGAAATATGGGATTTGAAACTACTATTATAAATGTAGATTATGAGGTTAACGATTCTGTAAAAGTAGTAAATGGACCTTTATCAGGATTTATAGGAACAGTTCAAGAAATAAACAAAGAAAAGAATAAAGTAAAAGTAATGGTTTCAATGTTTGGAAGAGAAACTCCAGTAGAATTAGAGTTCTCACAAGTAGAAAAAGTATAGGAGGAAAATAAAATGGCAGAAAAAGAAATTACAAATGTCGTTAAATTGCAAATAGAAGCTGGAAAAGCAACACCAGCACCACCAGTAGGACCAGCATTAGGTTCAACAGGTATTAATATCATGCAATTCACAAAAGAATTCAATGAAAAAACAGCAAACCAACCAGGTATGATAATACCAGTTGTAATAACTGTATACCAAGATAAATCATTTACATTTATTACAAAGGTACCACCAGTTGCAGTTTTAATAAAAAAAGCATTAAAAATAGAAAAGGGTTCAGGAAAACCAAATAAAGATAAAGTTGCTACAATAACAAAAGCACAAGTAGAAGAAATTGCAAAAACAAAAATGGAAGACTTAAATGCAGCTTCTTTAGAAACAGCAATGAGTATGGTTATGGGTACTGCTAGGTCTATGGGCGTAGTAGTAGCTGAATAAATGAAAAGCAGCATCTTGCGTTGTCAAGCTGCTTAAAAATTTTTTCAACATACAGCGTATAGTTTCAAAAATTTTTAATTGCTTTCCTAGCAATATACTACTTTTGATTTATTCGATGTAAAAGAAAAAACAAAAAACAGGTATCAAAAAAATGATATAAATTTAATTGGGAGGATGAAAATCCGGTAATACCAAAGGAGGAAATAAAATGAAAAAAGGAAAAAGATATCAAGAGTGTGAAAAACTTATTGATAACACAAAAAATTATAATGCAAAAGAAGCATTAGAAGCATTTGAAAAAATGCCAAAACCAAAATTTGACGAAACAGTTGAATTACACGTAAAATTAGGTGTAGATGGAAAACAAGCTGATCAACAAGTTAGAGGAACAGTTGTACTTCCAAATGGTACAGGTAAAACTCAAAGAGTTTTAGTTTTCGCAAAAGGTGATAAAGCAAAAGAAGCAGAAGCAGCAGGAGCTGACTTTGTAGGAGCTGAAGAACTAGTTCCAAAAATTCAAAATGAAAATTGGTTTGATTATGACGTTATAGTTGCAACACCAGACATGATGGGTGTTATAGGAAGATTAGGTAAAATATTAGGACCTAAAGGATTAATGCCAAACCCAAAATCAGGAACAGTAACTATGGATGTAACAAAAGCAATAAATGAAATTAAATCTGGTAAAGTAGAATATAGATTAGATAAATCAAACATTATTCACTTAGGATTTGGTAAAATTTCATTTGGAAGCGAAAAATTATTAGAAAACTATGAAACAATAATGGAAGCAATCCAAAAAGCAAAACCAGCAGCAGCAAAAGGACAATATATTAAAAGTATTGCAATAAGCACAACAATGGGACCAAGCATATATGTAGGATAGGATGATTATTGATTCAACACATAAAATTTTGACCAGAGACAGTAGGCAAAAGTAAGCCCTACCGAGGTAAAATAAGAGTATATAAAACTCTGTTAATGCCTCGAGTAGGTATTTAACAGAGTTTTTAATTTTTAAAATATATAACAAAAATAATTTGGGAGGTGAATCAATTGGCTAGCGAAAAAATTATAGAGCAAAAGAAAAAAGAGGTATCTGAATTAGCTGCAAAAATAAATGAAGCTAAGGTAGTTCTTTTAACAGATTACAGAGGTATTAGCGTTGCAGACGTAACAGATTTAAGAACAAAATTAAGAGAAAAAGACGTTGAATACAAAGTTATAAAAAACAACATAACAAGAAGAGCATTAGAAGAATGCAAAATAGAAGGTCTAGAAGAACTTTTAGAAGGACCAACAGCAATTGTTATGGGAAAAGGTGATTATCTAGATGCATGTAAAACAATATATGAATATGCAAAAGATAATGATTTCTATAAAATAAAAGGTGGAATAATTGATGGAAAAGTTATGACAGCAGAAGAAATAATAACACTTGCAAAATTACCATCAAAAGAAACATTACTATCAATGCTTGCTGGTGCATTACTTGGAACTATATCAAAATTTGCAGTTGCACTTGATCAAGTTAGAATTCAAAAAGAAGCAAACGCTTAGTAAAAATCAAATATCAGGGTGGTGACCAACCACTAAAATAAAAAGGAGAAAAAGCATAAAACTAGCTTTGACCCTTACAAAATAGGAGGAAATAAAATGAATAAAGAAGAAATGATTGAAGAAATCAAAAAAATGACAGTAGTAGAATTAGCTGACTTAGTAAAAGCTATAGAAGAAGAATTTGGAGTATCTGCAGTAGCAGCAGCTGCACCAGCAGCAGGAGCTGTTGCAGGAGCAGCAGAAGAAAAAACATCTTTTGATGTTGTATTAAAAGAAGCTGGAGCAAACAAAATACCAGTAATTAAAGTTGTAAGAGATGCAACAGGATTAGGATTAAAAGAAGCTAAAGATTTAGTAGACGGAGCACCTAAAACAATAAAAGAAGGAGTTTCTAAAGACGAAGCTGAAGAATTAAAAGCTAAATTTGAAGAAGCTGGAGCAACAGTTGAATTAGCTTAGTTTTATAACTAATAAAGAAAAGATTGCAATTTATATTGCAGTCTTTTTTTCATTTTTCCTAATTGCATTATAAAGTTTTATATAATATAATTAATTTCAGGAGGCATATTATGGAACAACAATATATCGGAATAATTACAGCAACAATCGAAGAATTTGAAGCTATAAAAAATATAATGAATCAAATTGAAGAAATAAAGCATTATGACTTGATTTTCTACAAAGGAAAGATAAATTCTAAAAATATAGTATTAGTTAAATGTGGAGTAGGAAAAGTAAATGCAGCAAGAACTACACAAATATTAACTGACAAATTTAATGTAAAGAGTATAATTAATGTAGGATCAGCAGGGGGATTAAATAATAATTTAGAAATAGGTGACATTGTTATAGGAAAAGAACTTGTTCAACATGATTTTGATATTACTCCATTTGGACACGAAAAAGGATATATAACAGATACAGGCAGATTTTTTAAATGTGACGAGAAACTAATAAATACATTTAAAAATGTAAAAATTCAAGGCATAAAAGTTATAACAGGAATCATTGCATCAGGAGATATATTTTGTACAGATGCACACATGAAAGAAAAAATAAAAGAAAAGTTTAATGCTGATTGTTGTGAAATGGAAGGAGCAGCAATTGCACAAGTATGCTATTTAAATAGAGTCCCATTCTTGGTTATAAGATCTATTTCAGATGTGCCAAATGGAAAAAATCATATTGATTTTGATAAGTTTATAAAATTAGCTTCAAAAAATTGCGCACAAATTATTCAAAAAATATGTTGACAAAAAATGGAAATTAATGTAATATATAAATAAATTTAGTTCATAAATATCTATTTGAATTTCAATTCTTATGAAATTCAAATAGATAAATAACTTACAACAGGTGTTTTTACAAAATCTTAAAAAATTCCAAAGAGGTAAAATATGTTATCAATAGTAAAAAGTATGTCATTGTTAGGGTTAGATGGCTGTCTTATTTATGTGCAAGTAGATGTTTCTATGGGAATTCCAGGATGGGACATTGTAGGACTTCCAGACACAAGCGTAAAAGAAGCAAAGGAGAGAGTTAGAACAGCAATAAAGAATTCTGGTTATGAGTTACAAAGCAGAAAAATAATTGTAAATTTAGCACCAGCAGATACGAAAAAAGAGGGATCCGCATTTGATTTACCAATTGCAATAGGAATATTACTGTGTACAGGGGTGATTGGGCAGATTTCGGAAGATATAGCATTTATTGGAGAATTATCATTAGATGGAAAAATAAATAAAGTAAATGGAATACTTCCAATGTGTATTGAGGCCAAAAAATTGGGAATAAAACAAGTAATACTACCTAAAGAAAATGCGCAAGAGGCAGCTGTTGTAGATGAGTTAGATATTTACGGAGCCAATACATTAGGAGAAGTAGTGGACTTTTTAAATGGAAATTCGAAAATAGAAAAAAGTAATGTCGATATAGAAAAGTTATTTAAAACAAATAATAAAAGCATGTTTGATTTTAATGAAGTAAAAGGACAAGAAAATATAAAAAGAGCGTTGGAAATTGCAGCAGCAGGACGGACACAACTGTTTGTTAATAGGAAGTCCAGGCTCACGGGAAAACAATGATGGCAAGAAGAATTCCGTCAATATTGCCAGACCTAACATTTGAAGAAGCTTTAGAAACTACAAAAATACATAGTATAGCTGGAGTACTAGATAAAAAAACTCCTATAATTACAATAAGACCATTTAGAAGTCCACACCACACAATTTCAAGCACTTCTATGGTACGGAGGAGGTAAAATTCCAAAGCCTGGAGAAATTAGTTTAGCACATAATGGAGTTCTATTTTTAGATGAACTACCAGAGTTTAATAAAAACACATTAGAAGTATTAAGAGGACCATTAGAAGATGGAATAATAAGTATTAGTAGAGTAAATGCATCACTTACATATCCATGTAATTTTATGTTTGTGGCATCAATGAATCCATGCCCGTGTGGATTCTATGGGTCAAAAGAAAAAGAGTGTACATGTTCTCCACAAGCAATACAAAGATATATGGGAAAGATAAGTGGACCTCTTTTGGACAGAATAGACATACAAATAGAAGTTACAGCAGTAAAGTATCAAAAACTAGAAGCAGAAGATGAAACAGAAAATTCTAACAAAATAAAAGAAAGAGTGAATAAAGCAAGAAAAGTTCAACAAGAAAGATACAAAGAGAATGGGATATATTCAAATGCAGAGCTTACACCTAAGTTACTAAGCAAGTATTGTAAATTAGATAAAGAATCAAAAGCTATAATGCAGAATGCATTTGAGAAGCTGGGGTTAAGTGCAAGAGCACATGGCAGGATTTTAAAAGTAGCAAGAACTATTGCAGATTTAGATGAAGAAGAAAATATAAAAGTGAAGCATATTGCAGAAGCAATACAATATAGGAGTCTAGATAAAAAGTACTGGAATAACTAGGAGATAAATGAAAAATATAGAATTAATAAAAAATACAGATAAAGAATTTCCACAAAATTTGTTAAATATAGAAAAAAGTCCTAAAGAATTATACATAATGGGAAATAAGAAGTTACTAAACAAAAAATCACTAGCTATTGTTGGAACAAGAAATTGTACACCATATGGAGCAGAGTGTGCAGAAAAATTTGCAACAGATATTTCAAAAAAGAATATATGTATAATAAGCGGAATGGCACTAGGGATAGACACTTTTGCACACAATGGAGCGTTAAAAGAAAAAGGAAATACTATAGCAGTATTAGGATGTGGATTTGATTATATATATCCAGAAGAAAATATAGATTTATTTAATAAAATAGTAGAAGATGGAGGATTAGTCGTCTCAGAATATCCGCCAAAAACAAAAGCAGTTTTATCAAAATTTCCATATAGAAATAGAATAATAAGTGGATTATCTATGGGAACATTGGTTGTAGAAGCAACGAGAAACAGAAGCGGAAGTTTGGTTACTGCAAGATATGCAAAAGAACAGAATAAAAAAATTTTTAGTATACCGGGAAATATTAACTTAAAAACAAGTGGAGGAACAAATGAGTTAATAAAAGGAGGTGCAAAATTAGTTACTTGCGCAAATGACATATTAACAGAATTTAAAATAATTGTGGAAAACACACCAGAAAAAAATGAAAAAAGTGTAGAACCTGAATTTTTAGAAATATATAATCAAATAACATATATGCCAATAAATATAAATGTAATTGCAAAAAAATGCAAACTAGATATAGCAAATGTATCACAAAAGTTATTATTAATGGAATTGAGAGGTTATGTTAAAAGCATGCCAGGAAATGAATATGTGAGGGTATAAAATGTATGTAAGTCATGAGTTAGGAAGAATAGGAGAAAATATTATAGCAGATTATATAACAAAGTTAGGATATAAAGTAGTAGAAAGAAATTTTGCATGTAATCAAGGAGAAATTGATATAATTGCCAAAGATAAGGAAGAACTAGTTTTTATAGAAGTAAAAACTAGAACAGATATTTCTTACGGAGAAGCAAGTGAGGCTGTTACAAATACTAAAAAAAGACATTTAATTAATTCAATTAAATATTATATTTACAAACAAAAATTGGAGAATCAGCCTATAAGAATAGATGTAGCAGAAGTGTATATAAACAAAGGAAAGGTAAAAGTAAACTATATAAAGCAAGCTATTGAGTAAAAACAAGAAAAATGTGGTATATGTAATAAAACAGTAACAAAACTAGTAAAATGATACAAAAAAGACACATTTCGTAAGTATTACGTTTCCGTAAGAATGTCAAATCTTGTGGAAAAAAGTAACATTGAGAAACCTGTTAAAAGATTTTATAATATGATTAGTAGAATAATATTTATAAGGAGTAATATTTATGAAAGACAAAAGAAAAAATATAAAAAATGCATATTCAACCAAGTTATTAGTCATTGTTGCAATAATGATATTATTAACGTTAGTATCAATAAGTTTTGCAAGTAAAAACAAATTAAATAAATTTTCAAAAATAGCTTTAAAGAATGATGCAGAAACAACGTTTCAAAATTCAATAAATAATAATTTAAATCAAATATTACTTAGTTTAAATCAGAATGGAACTCTAACAGACGATTCTGGAATAGTAACTGCTATAAATACAACAAAGATAAGCACAGGTACAGGACCATTTGATGCTACAGAGGGGGCAGGAAATGATACTAGTGCAGATGACAACATAGTTAGAAGTTTTGATCAAGTTACATATGCAGTAGAAGCAACAACTGCAATAAATAATACTCCACATGGAAGTCAGGATGCTCAAACTGCAGTTAGCTTTACAGGAGGATATTTGTGCGTAAAAGCAGTATTACCTGAAGAATGCATTGGAAAAGTTGAATGGGATTTAGATTCAATGGGATGGGCACAAGAAACAGGGAGCATAAGTGCTGACAAAAGAATCTTTTCAGCAATATATAAAATGAGTTCGGATGGAGTAACAGTACCAGGAAAACAAGAGTTAAATTTAATAGTAAAAGTAAATGGCGCAGAAAATAATTTTAAATTCAAACCAGAAGTATATATGTGGTTAAATGGAAACGAAACAGATGAAAGCAAAAGTGATTATGAAGTAGTAAAAACAAGCGAAATTACAGAGACAATAGTAAGTGCTGCTCCTAAATATAATATAAGGTTAAAAAATAATAGCAGATTGGGAAGAAGAGTTTCTATTAATTATGGAGAAGGAAATACAATCGGCAGAATGTATGGATATTCAATAACACTTCAACTATATAATGACAATATAGACAAAGGAATGAAAGGAATAGAAATTCCAACAGGAGATATAACATTTGACATTGATTTAAAAGTTACAAAAAATAAACAGGGAGAAACAACAGAAGAAGATATAACAAATGAATTAATGCCAATATTATGGAATTACAAATTAAATGATGAAGGAACAGAAGGAGAAATAGCCGGAAGAAGCATGAATTTTGGGGAACTAACAGATTTTGCTAAAAATGGAGCACCAAAAGGCAGTAAGGATTATGATAGAAAAAGATGTGTATATGATTCGGGAAAGGTTGTCATGACACAAAATGGAGATAAAATATCGGTTAAAGTATCAGATTATAAGTTTGATGGAACATTCCCAACATATGATTACTATTATGATAAGGGGCAGCAAGCAATATATAGCAAGAATATAGGATGTTTTTCAGCAGAATGTTTTCAAATATTTTTACCAGAACCAACAAATTATGAAATAAATGATACATATACATTAAAAGTTAGCGATACAAATATGAAAGCAATAACTCCAACACAAGAAATAACAGAACAGGCAAACAACAGTGATGACCAAATAAAATCAAACTATATATTAGGCAAGCAAGGGAAATATGATCATTATATAATTTTATATAACACTAAAGATAAATATTTATCATCTACATATAATTCTGGTGATGGAAGAGCAATAAAAGGACAAGAGTTTATAGCAGAATGTCATATAGTTCAATCTCCAAATGCAGACATGGGAACAGAATTAAAAAGCGTAAATAAATTAGTAAAATTTGACGGAGATGGAATAGAGCCAGTATTATATAATGGCACAAATAAATATGAAGCTAATACAGACGGAATGACTTGGAATATGTGGTATGTAACTAAAAAGGATGGAAGCAACTGGCAAAGCCAAGAAGAGAGAAATAATGCTAATATAGAAGATTTGAATATATACAATAATATGGAAGATATTCCAGAAGGATATATATGTGTAGGAATGTTCTTTGAATCAAAAGATGGAGTATTAGAGATTCCATCTAAATCAAGAACTCAATATATAAGAATAAAATTTAAAATAAAAAAAGATGCAATAGTTAATAAAACATATGGAATTACGCAGAGTGATACATATTGGTGGGACAGCCTAGATAGAACAACGCAAACAGTATTAAATAAAAATGCTACATATCCTAGAGCAGTATTTGAAGCAAAAAATCAAAACTATATTAATACAGAATATAATGAAAGTGGGCAAATAAAAGGGATAACACATAATGGTGGATATAACTTTGGACAAACAGTATTGGCAATTGCAGCAGATACAAAAGTAAGTAAAACAGTTGCAGATATAACAAGCAATGGAGAAACAAAGAAAAACTATGATATATCAAAAAACGAATATGAAGTAACATTTAAAATACAGCCAATATTAACATTAAATGGAATAGAAAATACGGAACCGCTAACTAATGCAACCATAAAATTAATTGATACTTTACCAAAAGGATTAAAGTATGTAAAAAACAGTTCGAATACAGAAACAGAACCAGAGATTACTGAAAATGAAGATGGAACAACAACATTAACATGGAATGTAACTGGATGTCAGTCAGATAAGGAAATAACGCCAGTGATTTATAAAACACATATAGATGAAAACACAAAGAATATGACTCAATATAATAATGTTGTGGTTGCAGAATGCGAAGAGGCGGGAAAAACATCAATATCACTAAGAACATCAAAAGCAAGTATCCAAGTTGTAAACTTAGCATCACATAGGTTATATAAAACAGTCGAAGAACCAATAATAGAAAAAAATGGAATGCTACATTATAAAATAACATACAAAAATAATACAGAGAATGAATTCCCAGAATTTCAACTATTAGATGTTTTGCCATATAATGGGGATAACAGAAATACAAGTTTTACAGGAACATACACATTAGATCACTTAGATATAAATAGTGAAGCAACTTTAAAAGTGTATACAACAGACAATACAAATATAAGAACAAATGCAAATGTAAAAAATCTTGATTTAAGCACATGGACAGAAGAAAGTAATATAGGAAATATAAATAAAGAAGCAACAGCAATTGCAATAAAAGGAAAAATTGGTGCATTAAATAAAGTTATAATAGATGTGTATTTAAAAACAGCTAACAATAACGCTTCTGATACATATGTAAACAATGCAACATGTCAGGTTTCAAAAGCAACAGAAGAAATAAAATCTGCAAATGTAAAAATAGATGTAATTGATAGAAAAATAACAGGAACAGTTTGGCTAGATGAAAATGAAGATGGTATTATGCAAGAAACAGAGAAAAGACTATCAAATATAGAATTAGAACTATTAAATAAAGATGGAACAGAAGCGGTAGATTTACAAGGAATAAAGATTCCAAATGTAAAAACAAATGAAAACGGGGAGTACAAATTTACAGGATTACCACAAGGTGAATATATAGTAAAAATAAAAGATACAAACTATGATATAACAGAAAAAGAAGTTGGAACTGATAATAAAATAAATAGCAAATTTGACTTGGATAAAAAAACAGATGTAATTACGGACTTAAATAGTGAAGAAAAAGTATCAAAAGAGTCAAAATATAAAAATGCTGGATTAAAAATTCAAAGAATTAATATAACAGCAAATAAAACATGGAAAGATAATTCAAATGTGAATGGAAAAAGACCAACAAGCATAAAATTGCAGTTAAAAAATGGCGAACAAATTATACAAGAAAAGCTAGTAACAGGAAATACAACAACAAATGAAGGTTGGGGCTATACATTCACTGATTTACCGAAATACAATTCAGAAGGAAATGAAATTGTATATACAGTAGATGAGGCAGAAGTAAACGCAAATGATTTGAAATTTTATACAAAAAAAGTAGAGGGAAATTCAATGACAAACACATTTACTGTGCCAGATGAAAAAATAAGTGTAACAGTAAATAAAATATGGGAAGATAATTTAAATGCAAATAGAAAAAGACCAACAACTGTAAAATTACAAGTAAAAAATGGTACAAAAATAGTAAAAGAACAAGAAATAAGCGGAAATGTAACAACTAATGAAGGATGGGATTATACATTTACTGATTTACCAAAATATAATGCAGAAGGAAATGAAATTGTATATACAGTAGACGAAACAGAAGTAAATGCAAATGATTTGAAATTTTATACAAAAAAGGTAGAGGGAAATTTAATAAAAAATACATTCACTGTACCAGATGAAAAAATAAGTGTAACAGCAAATAAAGTATGGGAAGATAATTCAAATGAAAATGAAAAAAGACCGACAAGTATAAAATTGCAATTAAAAAAAGGAGAGCAAGTAATCCAAGAACAACTAGTAACAGGAAATACAACAACAAATGAAGGCTGGAGTTATACGTTTACTGATTTACCAAAATATGATGCAGAAGGAAATGAAATTCCATATACGGTAGATGAAACAGAAGCAAGTACAAATGACTTAAAGTTTTACGCAAAAAGAATAGAAGGAAATACAATAACAAATGTGTTTACAATTCCAAATGACAAAATAAGCATAACGGTAAATAAGATATGGAAAGACAACCTAAATGTAAGTGGAAAAAGACCAACAAGCATAAAGTTACAAGTAAAAAATGGACAAGATATAGTGCAAGAACAAACTATAACAGGAAACAAAACAAGCGAGATATGGACATATACATTTAATGAGCTAGCAAAATACGATAGTAAAGGAAATGAAATTGTATATACAGTAGATGAGATAGAAAGTAATTTGGGTGACTTAGAATATTATGATAAATTAGTAGAAAACGACAGCATAACAAATACATTTAAAGTTACAGAAGATACAGTGGAAAGCAAAATTACAAAAACAGCAAACAAAGAAAAAATAGAAGCAGAAGACGAAGAGATAAATTACAGTATAAAATATACTGCGACTATAAATAAATATATAGGTAGCGCTACTGTAACAATAACAGATAAATTACCATATGAAATAGACATAAGCAAATCTGATTTAAATGGAGGTACATATAACAAAGAAGCAAAAACAATATCATGGACACAAACTATAGAAGATATAAACACTTTTGCATCAGGAAAAGAAAAACAAATTCTAATAGATAAAGAAATAAAAGTTGTATATATTAATACAAATCAGACAAATATATTGAAGAATGATATTGAAGGAAAAATCATATTAAATACAACGGGAAAAACAGATATAAAAACAGATAATTCAAAAGTAACACTTGAAATAAAACCAGGAAAAGTAATAACAAATCACTATTTAGAAGGAACAACTCAGAAATTAGCTCCAAGTGTAACTCAAGAAGGTAAAGTAGGAGAAGAATATACCACAGAAGAAAATAAAGAATTATTAAAACAATATGATTTGGTAAAAATACCTGAAAATAAAAACGGAAAATATAAAAAAGAAGAACAAGAAGTAAATTATTACTATGTAAAAAAGAAAGGAACATTAATTGTAGAATATATAGAAAAAAGCACAGGAAATAAATTGTTAGATGACAAAAGTTCTACAGATTATGTAGGAGAAAAATATTCTACAAAACCAGAAGAAATTAAATATTACAAATTAATAGAATATAAAGGAGAACAAGAGGGAGAATATAAACCGGGAGAACAAAAAGTTATATACTATTATGAAAAATTAACATTTAATTTTACTTTAAATAAAAAACTTTCAAATATAACTCTAAATGGAGAAAATATTAAGAATTCTAATGAACTTGCAAAAATAGAAATTAGCTCAAAAGAAATAAAAAATACAGAATTAAAGTTATTATATGAAATAACTATAAAAAATACCGGAGAAATAGAAGGAAGTTGCATAGTACAAGATAAAATACCAAAAGGATTCCAAATAGTAGAAAGCCCTCAGTGGAAAGTATCAGAAGACGGAGACGTTACAATTGGGTCAGATATACTAAAACCAGGAGAGGAGAGAACATATCAAATCACATTAAAATGGAATGCGAGTGAAGAAACTTTTGGAACAATAGAAAATGTAGCTAAAATAATTGATACACAAAATGAAGCACAATATGAAGAGAACAACAAAGAAGACAATGAAGATAAAGCCATATTTATATTAAGTGTTAAAACAGGTGAAAACATACAATCAGTAGTATTATTTATAGTTATGATATGCATAATAAGCATAGCAATAGTAATAATAAAATAGAAAAAATAGAAAGACCTCTTTCCTTGACAAAGCTTATAAATAAATATATAATAAGCAAGAATAATGTGGAGAAAGAGGTTTTTCTGATGAAAAATTTGAAAAGAATTTCTATTATAATTTTATTAATGTTATCAATACTAACAATTAATTCGCTTGCAACAACAGGAACTGTAAATGCACCAAATGGTCTAATTTTAAGAAAAGAAGCAGCAAAATCGGGCGAAATAATAATGACAATAAGTGATAAAAGCCAAGTAGAAATAATAGAAAAATCAGGAGAATGGTATAAAGTAAAATATGGCAACTATGAAGGTTATTTATTTGCAGAATATGTTGAAGCAAAGGAAGAACCAAAACAAGAAGAACCAGAACAAACAGTAGCTGAAGAACCAAAAGAAGAACAACCAACAGAACAAGCTCCGGCACAAGAAGAAGTAAAACAAAATGAAGAAACACAAGAACAAACAAGTGAATTTCCAAAACAAGTACAAATACAATCAAATATAAAAGTATATATATTACCATCAATAACAGCTAGTGTAACAAATAATATAGAATCAGGAAAAACAGTAACAATAAATAAAGAATTAAATGATTGGGTAAATATAACATTTGAAAACAAAAGTGGATGGGTAAGAAAATCATTAGTAGAAAATGCTGTTGTAGCAGAACAACAAGAAGAGCCAAAACAAGAAGAACCTGCACAATCAGAGGAACCAAAACAAAATGAGGTAACATTTGAGGCTAAAAAAGGTTATATAAATGCAGATATGTCTGTAAATGTAAGAGAAACAGCAAGTACATCAGCTACAGTAATTATTACATTAAATCCTAATACAGAAGTTAAAGTAGTAGGAGAGGAAAATGACTTTTATAAAATAGAATACAAAGAATATAAAGGCTATGTAGCAAAACGATTAATATCAGATAGTCAAGTACAAGTAACAAGCAGAAGCAGTGCATCAAGAATAACAAATGAACAAGAAAAATCTCAAGCAAGTGAACAAAAGGACGTAAGCCAAGCATCAAGTACAGCAGTAAGCCAAACAGCAGGGGATAAAATAGCAAGTTATGCAAAAAAATATGTAGGTTATAATTATGCATCAGGTGGCACAACACCAAGTAATGGGTTTGACTGTTCAGGGTTTGTATATTATGTGTATAATGCATGTGGATATTCACTAAGTAGATTATGTTCTGTACAAGCAAAAACGGGTACAGAAGTTTCAAAAAGTAATTTAATACCAGGTGATTTGGTATTCTTTAATAATGGATCGAATGGAAGTATTGGCCATGTGGCAATATATGTAGGAAATGGAATAATTGTACACGCAGCAAATACAAGAAGAGGAGTAACAACAGATACTATAAACAGCGGATATTATAATACATATTATTATACAGCAAGAAGAGCATTTTAAAAAACAGGGGGAAATACTTTGAGGTGATAATATAGAAATACTAATAATTACTGTTCGGGTATATTATAGGAATAATTTATGGGCTATGTTTTAATAAAAGCATAGCTCTATTTTTTGTCTGTATTCCACTTTTAATATATGCATATAAAAAACAAAAGAATAAAAACGTATTTAGGTATTTAAGAATTTTTATAACAAAGAATTTAGTAATAGCTTTTATGTTAGTAGCTTTAATTGGAAATACACAAGTCTTGTATCTTAAAAATAAATACTTAGAAATATATAAAGATGACAAAAGCATCATAAGTGCTACGGCAGTGGTTATAAAAGGACCAAGTGAAGGAGAATATAATTATAAATATACTGTAAAAGCAAGAACAGGGAAATATAAAAATAAAAAATTCATAGTTTATATTAATAAAAAGAATAAGAAACTTTTAGAATATGGAGATTTAATTAAAATAAAAGGTGAATACTCTGCACCAGAAGTTGCACGAAACTATAAAGGATTTGATTATAGTCAATATTTAAAAACACTAAATATATATGGAACAATAAAAGTAGAAGAGTCAAAAATAATAAATAAAAATCAATTATCACCCATTTTAATAAGCATAAATAATATTAAAGAAAAAATGATAGATAACGCAAATAGAAATATGCCTAAAAGGACAGCAAATCTCCTCTTAGGCATTTTAATAGGTGAAAGGGATAACATACAAGAAGATATAATAGAAAGCTTTAGAACGGCAAATTTGTCCCATATACTAGCTGTATCTGGAGCACATACTTCATATATTATTTTAGGAATAACATATCTAATTTCAAAAAGCAAAACGCCAAAAAGAATAGGCTATATTATTACAATAATAAATTTACTAATATTTATAATAATTACAGGTGCCAGCTACTCAGTTGTAAGAGCATGTATAATGGCAATTGTAGTAATAGGCGCAAAGATATGTTATAGAAAAAAAAATTTTTTTACAAGCATATGTATTTCACTAATTATAATTTTAATTCAAAACCCATTTGCAATAAATGATATAGGATTAAAACTTTCATTCATGGGAACAGCCGGAATAGTTATATTCAATAAAAGTATTACAAATTTTTTTATAAAGTTAAAAATAAAACAAAAAATAGCAGAGGCATTAAGTGTTACTTTTTCTGCACAACTTATGATTATGCCAATAACAATATTAAATTTTAATACTATTTCATTAACATTTTTTATATCTAATATATTAGCAAGTCCGCTTTTAGGAATAATAATAATTTTTGGATTCATATCAATATTTATATCTTCAATTTTGAATCCCATATCAAAAATTTTATTTTTAATATTACACATATTTTTAGAATTGTTAATATTAGTCTCAAAAGTTACAGAAAAAATACCAGGTTCATCAATATTAGTAAAAACTCCAAATATATTATTTGCAATAGTATATTACATTTTAATTTTATTCTTTAATTATTTTTTTGTTATAAAACAAAATCCTACAAGAAGATTCCACAAAAAAATAATAAAAATAATTACAATTAAAAACATAAAAAATGCTTTTAAAGTAATTGCAGTAGTTTTTCTAATTATGCTGTTATTGACAAGAATAGTTAGAATAATAAATCCAACATTAAAAATTTATTTTATTGATGTTGGGCAAGGTGATAGTACTTTGATAGTTACACCTAAAAATAAAAAAATACTAATAGATGGAGGAGAAGGAAAAACAAACGTACTTTTTCAATACTTATTGGATAGAAGAATAAATAAAATAGACTACATTATAATTTCTCATTTTGACAGTGATCATTGCAATGGGTTAATAGAAATAATAGAAAAGATGAGAGTAGAAAATATAGTGATGTCAAAACAATCAAAAGAAAGCGAAGAATATAAAAAAATTTTAGAAATCATAAAGCAGAAAAACATAAAGGTAAGTAGTGTAAAAGCAGAAGACAAAATAATTATAGAAAAAAATTTATATATAAAGATATTAAATCCTGCAGAGAAATTTGAGTTCCAAGACTTAAACAATAATGCAATTGTTGCAAAATTGGTATACAAAAATTTCAGCATGTTATTTACAGGAGATATAGAGAAGGCAGAAGAAAACTTGGCAAAGAAATACAAGAATGAATTAAAAAGCACAATATTAAAAGTTGCACATCATGGCTCAAAAACTTCTACAAGTGAGGAATTTTTAAAATATGTAGAACCACAAATTGCATTAATAGGAGTAGGAGAGAACAATAAATTTGGACATCCAAATCAGATTACAATAGAGAAGTTAAAAAATATACGGAGCCAAAATATATAGAACAGACCAAATGGGGGAAATAGAAATAAAAGTTAATAAAGGAATAATAATAAAAACTAAAATTGCAACTAATAATTAGTTGCAAAAGGTAAATAAAAGGGAAAACAGCCAGATAAGCCATATAAGGGCAGTTTTAATGTAAGAGTAGGTTCAGAGCTTCATAAAAAAGCAGTTATGATGGCAAGAATAAGTAATATGTCATTAAATCAATTCGTTGAAAATGCAATAAAAGAAAAAGTTGCACTTTGCGAAAAAAGTTAATAGTATATTTTTACAAATTTAGCAAATACTAAAAACGGTGATGAATCATGAAAAAATATACAGTAATCATGGTAGTAGCATTAATTTTGGGCTTTTTAGTAGGGGTATATTTGTATAAAATAAACTATAAAAAAAACAACAATGAAGAGATGAAAATTGCACAAAAAGTAGAGGACGAGTGTACAGACTTTGCAGAATTAGAGGCTAATGGAGCTCTTACAACAATAGTAACAAATGGGCAAGAAGAAAAAATATCTCCCAATTGTTTGCTAACATTAAAAATATATTATAAAACATGTGGACATCTAATAGAAAAATCTAAGAATATAGAACAAAGTTTAGTGAATTTAACAGAGGAAGAACTTAGAAAACAACTGCCAGAATGGGAAATACAAAAATTTACTCCAGAGCAAATTGTTTTATATAAAGAATTAAATGAATTTTGTAATGAACATTACAAGTTAAAAATCGAAAATGGTTATGTTAGAATATATGAAGTAGATGAACAAAAAAATGAAAAGCTTTTAAAAAGCACAGATATATCTAGTGAGTATTTAACAACAGAAGATTTAGAAAAATTAAAAAATGGAATAGAGACATATACAAAAAAAGAGTTAAATAAAACAATAGAGGATTTTGAATAATCCTCTATTTTCCTTTTATAGCTTTTTTTAAATAATCTTGAATATAGAATGCTCTAACATACATTATAAAAGAGAACAATGTAGTAAATACTGCTAAATAATATATGTATGTATCAAAGTGCGGAAGAGTTGGAAGGCTATATTCTGGGTGGCCAACTAAGCTAGAATTCCAATACAAAATAAACAATGAACATACAATTGCTACATAAAATAGAACAGTAGCAAGCTTTCCATACCACTTACTAGATACAACGAGCTCTTTTCCATAAAGGAAAGATGCACCGGCAATCATAAGAACCTCTTTTAACAAAACTACAATCATAATCCAAAAAGGAATAATTTCTTTTATAGAAAGAACTACAAGAATTGTAAGTTGAGTAGCTTTATCAGCAAAAGGATCCATAAGCTTACCAAAATCAGATATTAAATTAAAACGTCTTGCAATATAACCATCCAAAATATCTGTTATACCAGAAATAGTAAGAACTACAATTGCTGCAATATAATTATTGTTAAGAGCAAATAATACAATTACTGGTATTAACAAAAATCGGATAATGGTTAAAATATTTGGCAAATGTTTAAACATAATATTCTCCCCGCTTATTGTATATTAAAAACTAATTTTTCTCCATCAAAATTTACAAAAATTGTTTGACCAGCTTCAACCTCTTGACGTAATATTAGGTCAGAAATTTCGTCCTCTATGTATCTTTGGATGGCACGTCTTAAAGGTCTAGCACCATATTTTAAATCAGTTCCTTTTTCCAACACAAAATTCTTAGCTTCATTAGAAACTTCTAATTTTATATCTTTGTTTTCCAAAGCTTTAGCTGTTGATTTTAGTAGTAAATCTACTATTTGTAAAAGTTGTTCTTTTGTTAGACTATCGAAAACAACAATCTCATCAACTCTGTTTAAGAATTCGGGTCTAAATACATCTTTTAATGCACTTTCTATTTTGCCTTTATCAACAGTTTGCTTACCAAAACCTATTGAATTATTATTTAAGTTAGAACCTGCATTAGAAGTCATTATAATTATAGTATTTTCAAAACTAACTGTATTTCCTTGGCTATCTGTAAGTTTACCATCATCTAAAACTTGAAGTAAAATATTAAATACATCTGGATGAGCCTTTTCTATTTCATCTAAAAGAATTATAGAATAAGGTTTTCTTCTAACTTTTTCTGTTAATTGACCAGCTTCATCATATCCAACATAACCTGGAGGAGAGCCAATCAACTTAGCAGTAGAATGACTTTCCATATATTCAGACATATCTATTCTAATAATTGAATCTTCATTTCCAAACATTTCATAAGCTAAGGATTTAGCAAGCTCTGTTTTACCAACACCAGTAGGACCAACAAATATAAATGAAGGTGGCCTTTTTGAGCTTTGAAGCCCAGCACGGTTTCTTCTAATAGCACGAGAAACAGCTTGTACAGCAGCATCTTGACCAATAATGTGCTTATGAAGAGTAGATTCTAAGTTAAGAAGCTTCTCTGTTTCTGCTTCTGTAATCTTTTTTACAGGAATTTTTGTAGCATGTTCTATAACTTCTGCAACATCATTTACTGTAAGTTTTGTTAAAACTAATTTTTTATTAAGTTCATCAATTCTTGCTAAGATGTTACATTCTGCTGTTTTTAAATCAGCAGCTTTTTGATAATCTTCAATCGAGTCAGACTCTACAGCTTCTTCTTTTTCTTCTTGAATCTTTGCTAATTGAGATTTTAATATTTCAAGCTCATATAATTCTTTATTATCCAAATTTATTTTAGAGCAAGCTTCATCTAAAATATCTATAGCTTTATCTGGTAAAAATCTATCATGAATATATTTTTCAGACATTTTTACAGTTTTTTCTATAACATCATTAGAGATTTGAACCTTGTGGAAATCTTCATAATACTTTTTAATTCCCTTTAAAATTTCAATAGTATCATCAATAGAAGGTTCTTCTACTAGCACTGGTTGAAATCTTCTTTCCAAAGCGGAATCTTTTTCTATGTATTTTTTGTATTCCTTTAAAGTAGTAGTTCCTATTAATTGAATTTCCCCATTAGAAAGAGAAGGCTTTAAAATATTTGCAGCATTCATAGAATGCTCTGCGTCACCAGCACCAATAATATTATGAATTTCATCAATAACTAAAATAATATTTCCAGCCTGTTTACATTCATCTATTAAAGCTTTCATTCTTCCCTCAAATTGACCTCTAAATTGAGTACCGGCAATTACTGCAGTCATATCTAAAAGATAAACTTCTTTATTTAAAAGCTTTGCAGGAACTTTTTTTTCTGCTATTTTAATTGCTAAACCTTGTGCAATAGCTGTTTTACCAACACCAGGTTCACCAATTAAACATGGATTATTTTTAGAACGTCTATTTAAAATTTGAATAACTCTTTCAATTTCTTTATCACGGCCAATTACAATATCTAACTCATTTTTTCTAGCTTTATTAGTTAAGTTAGTACCATAAATATCTAAAAAGCTTTTTTTCTTTTCTTTAGGCCTTTTTTCTGTTTTTACTTTTCTTTTACCAGAAGAGTCACTTTCTGTTTCTTTACCAGTAGACGAATTGTCCCCAAACATATTAGAAAAGATAGAGCCTAAAGGAATTCCACCATCTTCACTCATGTTTTCCGGATTTATATTCTCTATATCAATATTTTGAGCGATATCTCCAAAAAGATTCTCAAATTGTTTTGACATGTCATTTAATTCATCTTCTGATAAATTTGCTTGTTTTGCAAGGACTTCTAAGGGATTAATTCCTTTTTCCTTTGCACAATTATAACAAAGCCCTTCCATAGAGCTCTTATCACCATCTATTTTTTTTGTAAAAATCACAGCCATATTTTTATGGCAGTTTGAACATAACATATCTATATCACCTGTCTAAAATCAATATAAATAATAATACATTAAAAACGAGCAATAGTCAAGCGTACCTTGACTTTATAGGCAAAAAGTGGTAATATTGCAAGGTATAATAGGAGGAGTTTTTAGTGGAAAAATTATTAGACATTTTATTAGATACTTTGCTAGATGCAATAAAATTATTACCTTTTTTATTAATAGCATATTTAATAATGGAATGGTTAGAACACAAAACTACAAATAAAACAAAACAAGCAATAAAAAAATCTGGTAAATTTGGACCATTAATAGGAGGAATTTTAGGTGCGTTTCCACAATGTGGATTCTCTGTAACAGCAACAAATCTTTATGCAGGAAGAGTAATAACATTACGGAACACTGTTTGCTGTATACCTATCAACATCAGATGAAATGTTACCAATTCTATTATCAGAAGGTGTAAATGGAGTTTTAATATTAAAAATTTTGGGAATAAAAATACTAATAGGAATTTTAGCAGGATTTTTGATAGATCTAATATTAAGAAAAAATCACAAAGAAGAAAAAGAAGAAAATATAGAAGATTTGTGCGAACACGAGCATTGCCATTGCGAAGAGGGAATATGGAAATCAGCAATAAAACATACAGTAAATGTACTTATATTTATTTTAATTATATCTCTAATACTAAATATAATAATTAAAATAATAGGAGAAGATGCATTAGGTGGATTAATTTCAAGCAAACCAATATTAGGAGCATTGATAGCTGGACTAATAGGCTTAATACCAAACTGTGCATCATCAGTAATATTAACACAATTATATTTATCAGGAGTGCTAAGCTTAGCCGTAATGATTGGTGGATTACTAGTAAATGCGGGAGTAGGACTTTTAGTGCTATTTAAAGTAAATCAACATCCAAAACAAAATATAAAAATTGTTTTAACACTTTATGCAATAGGAACAATTTCAGCAATGGTATTACAACTTTTTGAAATGGAAGGATTGCTATGAAAAAAATATTATCAACAATAATTATATTTTTAATATTTATTTTAATATATTTTTTACAATCAAATTTCTTCAGTTGGTTTAATATAGCAGGTATAAAACCAAACCTTTTTATAATTTTAGTATTAATGGTAGGACTGTTTGTTGGAAAAATATATGGAGCCACAACAGGAATAGTTTTAGGATTATTGCTAGATTTTTTTATAGGAAAAAATTTAGGAGTTTATGCAATACAACTGGGAATAGCAGGATTGTTACGGAGGAATATATAGTAAAAACTTTTCAAAAGATAGCAGAATAACAATAATGCTAATTTCAATGGGCACTACTTTGATATGTGAGATAATAGCATATATATATAAAATAATAAATGGAGCTTCAATAGAGGTGCTTACGTTTTTAAAAATAGTTTTAATAGAAATAATATTTAATCTAATGATAATAATAATAATTTATCCATTAATACGAAAATTAGGAGAAAAACTAGAACAAGTATTTAATGAAGATAAAATATTAACTAAGTATTTTTAAGCTGAAAAGAGGAGGTCTTGTATGGACAAAAGGAATTTAAGATACAACATACTTACAGTATTAGTCTATATAATAGGAATAATACTGATTATTCAGCTTTTTAATCTTCAAATAGTTCATGGTGAGGAGTACAGAGAAAAATCAAGCACAAGACTTACAAGAGAAACAAAAATAGAGGCAGCAAGAGGAAACATATTAGATAGAAATGGAAACACAATAGCAGGAACAATTACACAATACAGCCTGGAAATATATAAAAGTAAAATAGATAAGCAAACATTAAATAACACGTTGCTAGAAGTTACAAAAGTGTTAGACCAACATAATGATAGTTATAAAGATAAATTTCCAATAGATGCAGAAACATTAGCATTTACTATGGACAGTCAAGAGGAAATAAACAATTGGCTAAAATCAAATAAATTAGAAGAAAACTTAACATCAGAGCAAGTAATAAATAAATTTAAAGAAAAATATGAGATAAAAAATGAAGACATAAAGGAAGCAAGAAAAATAATAGGATTAAGATATGGCATAGAAAAAGAAGGATATAGCAGTATGAGTGCATATGTTATATCTAACAACATATCAAAAGAAAGTGTAGCAATATTTGAAGAACAAAGTTCAAAGTTCCCAGGAATAGCAACATCTACAACTCCAAGAAGAAAATACTTAAGAGGTAATTTAGCATCACATATTTTAGGATATATTGGACCAATAAACAAAGAAGAGCTAGATGAGCATGAAGGGTATTCAATAAATGATTATATAGGAAAAACCGGAATAGAATTTTTATTTGAAAAATACCTAAAAGGGGAAAATGGAAAAAAACAAACAGATATGACAATTGATGGTGTTACATCGGCAGAATATATAACAAAAGAAGCTGTTGCAGGGGACGATGTAGTATTAACAATAGATGCAAATTTACAATCCGTAGCGGAATCAGCATTAAAAAATAATATAGAAAAAATAAGAACAGGTGGATTTGCAGAACAAAGAAATGTAAACAATGGCGCAGTAGTTGCATTAGACGTAAAAACTGGAGAAGTATTAGCAATGGCAAGTTATCCAGATTTCGAGCCGGAACTATTTATAGATGGAATAAGCAATCAAAAATGGACAGAATATACACAGGAAGGAAAAAGTGCATTAATAAATAGAACAATGAGTGCTTATGCTCCAGGATCAATATTTAAAATGGCATCAGCAATAGCAGGATTAGAAACAGGTGCAGTAACAAGAACAGAAACAATTAATGATACAGGAATATATCCAAAAGGATATAAGCCTAGATGTTGGTATTATACTAGCTATGGAAGAGGACATGGACCACTAAATGTATCTGGAGCAATAAAAAATTCTTGTAATTATTATTTCTATGAACTAATAACCAGAATGGGAATAGATAACTTAGAAAAATATGCAAAATACTTTGGACTAGGCGAGAAGACAAATGTGGAATTACCAGGGGAAACCTCTGGAACTTTAGCAGGAAAAACATTATATGAAAAATTAGGGCAAACTTGGTACTATGGAAACTCACTATCAGCAGTAATAGGACAAGCAGAAAATAATTTTACTCCGTTACAAATAGCAAGGTATATAGCAATGCTTACAAACGGGGGAAAAAGAATAGATGTAACATTAATAAAAGATATAATAAATGCAGAAGGGCAATCAGTTCCAAGAGATGAAATAAACTCATATGTAGCAGAAAAACTTGGTATAAAGAAAACAGAACAAGAAGATTTAAACATTAATCAAGATAATTTAAATGCAGTATTAGAAGGTATGAAATCAGTTACAACAGAAACCGGAGGAACAGCATACTCAGTATTTAAGGATTTCCCAATAGAAGTAGGAGGAAAAACAGGATCAGCAGAAGCGGGAGATAATGTAAATGCATGGTTTGTTGGATTTGCACCATATGAAGCACCAGAGATAGCAGTAGTTGTATTAGTAGAAAATGGTTCGCATGGATACTATGCAGCAGAAGTAGCAAAAGAAATTATAGAAGCACAATTTAAATTAAAAGAAAACGTAGCAGAAAACAATACAGCATTGCCATACACAGAACAACAAAACTAATAAAGGAGCGATAAATATGAGAAATCCAGTAGGAATAAGCATGAAAAAAGACGAAATAATGATAAGAATAAGCGAGGGAGCAACACAAAAAGAAACAGTAGAATGTTTGAACAAAAAAATACCAGCATTAAAAAAATTATACAAAAGTGAAAAAACGCCAATATGTGTAGTAGGAAAAGTTTTAAAAAACAAAGAAATAGAAGAAATAAGAAAAATAATAAATAAAGACATCGATGTAGAGGTAACTTTTGATAGCCCAAAAGTATTGGGATTGCACGGAATAAAAAGAGTTTTCGAAAAAGAAATAGAAAATTCAGAGACAAAATTTTATAAAGGAAATATGAGGTCTGGACAAAAAATAGAATTCGAAGGAAGCTTAGTGATACTAGGAGATGTAAATGGTGGAGCAGAAGTAATAGCAGGAGAAAATATAGTAGTTTTAGGACACTTGAGAGGACTTGCACATGCCGGAGCAAAAGGAAACAAAAAAGCAATAATAGCAGCACAAGAAATAGATTGTCCACAAATAAGAATCTCTAATATAGTAAGAGAAATAGAAAGAGAAGAAGTAGAAACAGAACAAGAATGTAAATATGCATATATAGAAAATGATAAAATTGTAATGGAATAACAAAAAGAGGGAAAAAGGGGACTGTCCCCTTTTTCCCTCTTTTCTCTTTTTCATCATGAAAGCAATAATAAAATCAACGCAATAAACAAAAATTGATCTTGTACTCCCTCTTCATAAAGAAATGCAAGTAAAGAAACTAGAAGAATATCATCAAAATGTAAATTTATTATCATTTCTTTTTATCACCACCCATAAAAGGAAAAACCTCCATAATCTTACTCATATTCATGAGTTGAATATATTGGTCGACCTTGGACTTACGGCTCTCTTTTAAATAAGGTTTTAAACATTGCAAAAGGTTAGCACGAGGGTCGTCTTTTGCATTCATTTTATCCATAATGGTTTTCATTCTCATAATAGTTTCAATATCAATACCATTTGTATTATTCTCACTACTTTGACTATCATTTGAATTAGAAGAATCAGATGAAGAATTTGCATTATTTGAGACATTGGAATTATTAAGCATGTTAAATAAATTGTTTACCATATCAGGTGAAACATTATTTTGACCAGCAATATTATTCAATTTTTCAAAAACATCTGACATATCTTCACTATTCAAAATTACCAAACCACCTTATTATTTTAAACTAACTTATTTAGAATTATTTTGTAAATCTCTTAAAATTTCTTCTTTGCTTTTAGTTTGAAGAATTTTGTTAGCTTTTGCAATTCCAGCTTCAAGGTCTTTTTTATCCATTTTAGAAAGCATATTCATCATTTGAGAAATATCAAAATTATTATTGTTATTCAATAAAATCACTCCTAATTAAATATATGTATTAACAATATAGTATATTCAATCAATAAAAAAATGTGCAAAAAACGAATAGGGACAGACCCTTTTGTTTAAATTAAAACAAAAGGGTCTGTCCTTATTCGTTTGGGTTTGTCCCGTTTTTGACTATCTTACAATCATATCTTCTCTTCCTGCACCAGTTCCTATAAACTTAACAGGAACACCAGTAAATTCTTCTATTCTTCTTAAATATTTTTTAGCATTATCTGGAAGTTCTTCGAATGATTTACAATTACTAATATCACCAAAGTTTCCATCAAAATCTTCATATACAGCATAAGAATTATTTAAGAAATCAACATTTGTTGAGAAATCAGTTGTTTCTTTTCCATTGCAATTATATGCAACACATAATTTTATATTATCTAACTTACCAATAGTATCAACATGATTTACAGCAAGTCCAGTAATACCATTTAATCTAACAGCATACTTTAATGCAACTAAATCAAGCCATCCACATCTTCTAGGTCTTTTAGTTGTAGTTCCATACTCATGTCCAAGTTCTCTTATTGTATCACCAATTTCATTATTTTGTTCAGTAACATAAGGACCAGCACCTACTCTTGAAGAATAAGCTTTAAGTACGCCATAAACCTCTCCAATGTCTCTTGCTCCAACACCACTACCTGTACAAACACCACCAATAGAAGGGTTAGAAGAAGTAACAAATGGATAACTTCCAAAATCAATATCAAGTAAAGTTGCTTGAGCTCCTTCACAAATAACCTTTTTACCTTCATCTAATGCATTATGGATTAAAGTAACAGTATCTGTAATATATGGTTTTAAAATTTTAGCATATTCTTTATAATCTGCAAGAGTTTTTTCTAAATCTACAGTTTCATGCCCATACATTTCGAAAATTTTATTTTTATTATTAATATTAATAGTTAAAAGTTCTTCGAAACGATCAGAAATTAAATCTTCTGCACGAATTCCACATCTTTCATATTTATCACAATAAGCAGGACCAATACCTCTTGCTGTTGTTCCGATTTTGTTGCTTCCTCTATTTTCTTCTAGCAACTTATCCATTTCAACATGGTAAGGAAGAATAATATGAGCTTTATCACTAATACGTAAATTGTCAGCAGAATAACCATGCTCTTTTAAATTTTCCATTTCTTCAATTAAAACCTTTGGATCAACAACAACGCCATTACCAATAACAGCAATAGTACCTTTGTTTAAAATTCCAGAAGGAATTAAATGAAAAGCAAATTTTATTCCATCAACCTCAATAGTATGTCCAGCATTATTTCCACCAGAACATCTAACAGCTATATCTGCATTACTTCCTAGGTAATCGATAATTTTTCCTTTACCTTCATCACCATAAAAAGTTCCTAAAACTACATCAACTTTTGATCTTGACATAATAATCACATCCTAAAATAAAATATGTTCCATCTTGCTAGAAAGAACATAAACATTATCGTACAAATGTGCAAAAAAGTCAAGATGTGGTAGTTAATCTAAAATTATTTGGTAATAAATCAGAAATAGAATATTCAGTAATTTTATCGCCCTCAGAAAGAGCATAAATTTTAAAATCTTTATTAACAAATTCACACATAAATTGTCTACAATACCCACAAGGTAAACAGTTATCTAAAGAATCAAGAGTATTTCCACCACAAACTACAATATATTCAAAATCTCTTTCACCTTCCGAAATAGCCTTTGTAAAAGCTACTCTTTCGGCGCATATTGATTGTATTCCGTCATTTTCAATATTGCATCCAGAATAAATTTTTCCAGATTTGCACATTAAAGCACATCCAACATAATATTTACCATAAGGAGAATAAGAATTTTTTCGAACTGCTTTTGCAATTTGAATAGCGTTAGTTAAGTCCATAAAATACCTTCTTTCAAAATTAATATATTACAGTTATTCTATATTATGAGAAAATAAAAGTCAAACAAATTGTAATTTGTAACCATTTTTGTAACCTCTTCATAAAATATAGCAAAACATTTATACGGAGAGGATGAATAAAATGATAAGCTACATAATAGAAGGAGGAAGAAGACTAGAAGGAACTTTGGAAGTTTCAGGTTCAAAAAATGCTTCGCTTCCAATAATAGCGGCTAGTATATTAAGTGGAAAAATTACAAAATTATATAACGTACCTAACATACATGATACCCAAATAACTTTGAAAATATTAGAGATTTTAGGTTGCAAAATATATAAGAGAAATGGTAAAATAGTTATAGATTCGAGCAATATGGAAGAACACAAAATTCCAGATGATTTAATGAGACAAATGAGGTCATCTGTTGTATTAGCAGGAGCAATACTTGGGAGATTTAAAAAAGCAACATTCTCATATCCAGGAGGATGTGATATTGGTTCGAGGCCAATAGATTTGCACCTAAAAGGACTAAGAAAATTAGGAATAGAAATAGAAGAAGAAGCTGGATACATAAACTGCAAAACAAATCAAATCATAGGTAGCAAAATACAACTAGATTTTCCATCAGTAGGAGCAACTGAAAACATTATAATGGCATCTGTATTAGCAGAAGGAGAAACTATAATTACAAATGCAGCAATGGAGCCAGAAATAGTAGATTTACAAAACTTTTTAAACAAAATGGGAGCAAAAATAAAAGGTGCTGGAACAAATGTTATTAAAATAGATGGTGTTAAAACTTTAAAAAATGTAAGCTATAACGTTATGCCAGACAGGATAGAAGCAGGAACGCTTTTATGTGCTACTGCAATTACAGGAGGGAAAATAGAACTAAATAAAGTTGAACCAATACATATAGGACCAGTAATTAGCAAATTAGAAGAAAGTGGTTGTAAAATAAATGTAGGAAAAAATTCTGTAATTTTAGAAGCACCAAAAAGGTTAAAAGCAGTAGATATAAAAACAATGCCATATCCAGGATTTCCAACAGATATGCAATCAATTTTTACAGGAATGTTAACAACGGCAAAAGGTACTTCAATGATAATAGAAAATATATTTGAAAATAGATATAAATATACAAGTGAACTAAAAAGAATGGGGGCAAAAATTACAACAGAAGGAAAAGTTGCAATAGTAAAAGGAACAAAAAAACTAGTAGGAACAACAGTAGAAGCAACAGACCTAAGAGGAGGAGCAACATTAGTTTTAGCTGGACTTGTAGCAAAAGGACAAACGACAGTAACCAATGTTGAACATATATTAAGAGGTTATGAAGCATTAGATAGAAAACTAAACAAAATTGGTGCAAATGTACAAGCAAAAAAATAGATTAAATGAACATTGTTATAAAACATATAATGGGCGAGCATCGCTCGCCTACAAATACAGATATTGGAGGATACCTATGAGAAAATCTAAAGGACAAACTATTGATTCATTTTATACAAATAAAGACGAAAAAATAAAAAAAAGAAATAATAGAAAATCTAAAAATGTAAAAGAGAGAAACTCTGCGAGAACACAAAAAACAAGAAAAGGTAAAACTCAAAAAAGTAACAATGAAGATAATGATATAATAAATTTAGACAATGAAATAATTATAGGAATGACATTAAAAGAAGAATCAAAAAAAGACACCAAAGCAAAAAAAAGTAAGAGTAAAAAGCCAAAAGATAAAAAAACAGTTTCAAAAAGTAAACCAGTAAAAAAGACACAAACAGCAAAAAATAATAAAAAACCAAAAAAGAAAAATATTAAATTAAAAATAGTAAAATGGATATTTTTATTAGCAATACTTGCAACTGCTATAATTTTATTCATGCTATCAAGTGTGTTTAACATAACAAACATAACAGTAACAAATAACAATAAAATATCAGAGCAAGAAATAATAAGCTTATCAGGATTAACAAAAAATGAAAATATGTTTAAAGTGCTAAACAAAAAAGTAGAAGAATCAATAGAACAAAATCCATATATAGAAAACGTAAAAATAACAAAAACAATATCTGGAACAGTAAACCTAGAAGTAACTGAAAGAGTAGCAACATATATGCTTAAATTCGCAAATGGATATGTATATATAAATAATCAAGGATATATGTTAGAAATTTCACAAGAACCACTAGAACTTCCTATAATTAGTGGATTCAAAACTCCAACAGAGAACATAAAAGAAGGAAATAGACTAGTAATAGAAGACTTAAAAGAACTAGAAAACGTAATAAAAATAATGGAAATAGCAAAAACCACATCAGTTGGAGCAATAATTGCTGAAATTGATATATCTGATCCAACGAATTATAAAATAATAATACCAAGTGAAAATAAAACAGTTGAATTTGGAGACTTAACAAATATTAATGTAAAAATATTAAAAATAGAGTATATTATTGAACAAGAAAAAGGAAAACAAGGTGAAATATATTTTCAAGGTGCTGAGAAAGCAGTATTTAGAGAAAAAGTATAAAGAGGTGGAAAATTTGAATAAAAGTAAAATAGCAATAATTTTGGGCACAGTATGTATGCTTTTAACAATATCAATAGCAGTTCAAATGAGAACAATAGAAAAAGCTACAAATACAGTAGGAACAGGAATAAGTGATAATAGTGGGTTAAAAGACGAATTCTTAAAAAACCAAGATGAATATAATACGGTGTATAAAAAGCTAGAAGAAGCAGAAAAAAAACTAGAAGAAGTTAGAAATCAGGCAACCCAAAATAATGAAACAGATACTAATATAGAAGCGGAAATAAAAGAGGATAGAAAATTATTAGGACTAACAGAAGTAACAGGACCAGGTTTTATAATAAATCTTGATGACAACAGACAGATAAATAGTTCAGAAGTGCTAAATGTAAGCGATTACCTAGTACATGAAGGAGATTTAACATATATAATAAATGAATTATTTAATGCAGGAGCAGATGCAATAGCAATTAATGACGAAAGAATAACAAGTAAAACTTCAATACTTTGTGACGGAAATATAATAAGAATAAATGGAGAAATGGTATCAGTTCCAATAACCATAAAAGCAATAGGATATCCAGAAAGATTGGATTATGCATTAAATAGGCCAGGTGGATATTTAGAGATATTAGCTAATGCAGGAGTGCAAGTATATGTACAAAAATCAGAAAAAATTACACTTCCAAAATATGAAGGAGTGTATAGCTCGGATTTCTTAACAAGAGGTGATGAATAGTTGAAAAAAGGAAAAATAACAATAACAATAACAATAGGTTTAGTAATGCTAATATTAACAGCAGTTATGTTCATCCAATTTAAAACAGTTAAACAAACAGACTTCACTTCATTAGAAAATATGAGAGAAGACGAATTAAGAACGGGAATAACAAATTTTAAACAAAAAACAGAAGAAACAAATAAAAGACTAGAAGAGGTAAATGCAAAAATAGCAGAATATGAGCAAACAATTGAAAGCAATACAGAAGCATCAGAAGTATTAGCAAAAGAGCTAGAGCAATTTAACAATTTACTAGGAAAAAACGACGTTAAAGGTGAAGGAGTTGTAATAACACTAACAGACACAAGAAACCAAAGAATTTGGTCAGAGGATTTACGACTATTAGTAAATGAACTAAAAGAAGCGGGAGCAGAAGCTATATCAATAAATGACCAAAGAATAGTATATGATACATATATAGTAGACATTAGCAATACACATATACGTATAAATGGACAAGAAATGATAGTTTCGCCATATGTTGTAAAAGCAATAGGAAATCCTACATATCTAGAGAGTGGACTTTCAAAAAAACAATATGGATATATAGACACAAAACTTGCAGAAGGAAAAGATGTAACACTTAAAAGAGAAAAAAACATAGAAATAAAAAAATATGAAGGAAATTTAAGCATGGAATATGCAAATTAGGGGGTAATTAAATGATAGCAATAGCAATTTTAATAGGATGTGTAATAGGAGCACTAATAGGGATGCATGCACCAGTAATTTCATATACATATTCAGGTTACTTAGCAATAGCAATAGTTGCAGCTTTAGATTCTGTATTTGGTGGAATAACATCAGTACTTAAAGGAAATTTTGACTTAAAAGTATTTCTATCAGGATTTTTTGGAAATGCAATACTTTCAATACTGCTAACATGGTTAGGAGTAAAATTAAATGTAGATATATATTTAGCAGCAATAGTAGTATTTGTGGGAAGAATGTTTACAAATCTTGCAATTATTCGTAGATATTATATAGATAAATGGAGTAAAAAAATAGAAGAAAAAGAGGAAGCAAAAAATGAGAATGAGAAGAAAACCGTGGGTTAGAGAAGAACTTGCAGAGGCAGAATTTTTTATAGACGATGCAACACAAAACTTGGGAAAATGGCACAAAGCATTTAAAAGAAAAAATCAGCCCATGCATTTAGAACTTCGGATGCGGAAAAGGAAGCTTTATAGCAAAACTTGCAGTACAAAATCCAGAAATTAATTACTTAGGAATAGACATAAAAAGTGAAGTATTAGGTTTAGCAAAAAGAAATATAGAAAAAGAATATTTAAAGGCACAAAGAGAAATAGATAATGTGCTTATAACAGCTTATGAAATAGAAATAATACAAAACATATTGAACGAAAAAGATTTAGTAGATAGAATATATATAAACTTTTGCAATCCTTGGCCAAAACCAAGGCATAACAAAAAAAGACTAACACATACAAAACAACTAGAAAAATACAAGGTATTTTTAAAACCGGGTGGAGAAATATATTTTAAAACGGATGACTACGATTTATATAAAGCAACAATAAAATATTTGGAAGAAACAGGCTTTAAAATTATAAAACAAACAGAAGACCTACATAAAGAACCAATATGGGAAAATAATATAGAAACAGAGCACGAGAAGATGTTTGAAGAACAAGGAATTACAACAAAAGCAGTAATTGCAAAAATCATATAAATTTGCCAAAAAAACAATAAAAATATATGCGAAATTTGTTGAAAAAAAAGTAGTAATATAATATAATAACCCTATCAAAAACAGAAGGAACAAAATCCTTCAAAAGATAGGAGAGGTTTGTAATGGAGAAGAGTTTTAGCGAGAGTTACAAAGCAGCAGGCGTAGATGTTACAGCAGGATACAAAGGCGTGGAACTAATGAAAAAAGCAGTGCAAGCAACATATACAAATGCAGTAATATCAGACATAGGTGGATTTGGCGGACTTTATGCGCCACAAATTAAAGGAATGGAAGAACCAATTTTAGTTTCCGGAACAGATGGAGTAGGAACAAAACTAAAATTGGCTTTTTTAATGGATAAACACGACACAATAGGAGAAGACTGTGTAGCAATGTGTGCAAATGACGTAATATGTACAGGAGCAAGCCCAATGTTCTTTTTAGACTATATGGCACTTGGAAAAAACATACCAGAAAAGGTAGCAACAATAGTAGCAGGAGTAGCAGAAGGATGTAAAAAAGCAAAGTGTAGCTTAATAGGCGGAGAAACAGCAGAAATGCCAGGCTTTTATCCAGTAGATGAATATGATTTAGCAGGATTCTGTGTTGGAATAGTAGATAAAAAGAAAATTATAAACAACAAAACAATAGAAATTGGGGATAAAGTAATAGGACTTAAATCATCAGGAGTTCATTCTAATGGATTTTCACTAGTTAGAAAAGTATTTGAAGTAAATAAAGAAAACTTAAACGAATACGTAGAAAGCCTGGGATGTACAGTAGGAGAAGCTCTGCTTAAACCAACAAAAATATATGTAAAACCAATATTAAAACTTATAGAACAAGTAAAAGTAAAAGGAATATCACATATAACAGGTGGAGGATTTTACGAAAATATGCCAAGAATGTTAAGAGAAGGTGTAGCATTAAAAATAGATAAAAATTCTTATGAAGTACCACCAATATTTAAACTAATTGCAGAAAGAGGAAACATACCAGAAAGAGATATGTATAATACATTCAATATGGGAATAGGAATGGCTGTAATAGTTCCAGAAAGTGAAGTAGAAAAATCACTAGAAATATTAAAACAAGCTGGAGAAGAAGCATATTTGATTGGTGAGGTAATAGCAGGAAATAAAGAAATAATAGTGTAAACGAATAAAAATCAGCATCTTGCACATTTTTCTTCAACTAATAAAATCCTCGATGTACACATGTACACCTCCGGCTTTATTGTCTTGAAAAATGCACAATATACTAATTTTAATTCGTTTAATAAATCAGAAAAACATGTTGCAAACATTGTAGGGGCGCCGCCCTCGGCGACCTGCAATGCACATTAGAAATTGCTATGAATGTAGGGGTATGCCCTGTGTCTGCCCGAAACTGTACATATCGACATCGGGTAAATTACAATTTATATAATAATATAGAGGAGAGAATAAAATGGTAAAAAGAATCTATGTAGAAAAAAAGCCAGAATTTAGTGTAGAAGCAAAAGGTTTATTAAAAGACCTAAAAGAAAATCTGCTATTAGAAAATCTAGAAGATTTAAAAATAGTAAACAGATACGATGTAGAAGGCATAAATGATGAAATATTTGAAAAAGCAAAAAACACAGTATTTTCTGAACCACAAGTAGATGAATGCTTTGAAGAAGAATATCCATTCGCAAAAGAAGATAAAATATTTGGAGTAGAATATTTACCAGGACAATTTGACCAAAGAGCAAACTCACTATCAGAATGTTTGCAAATATTAACAGAAGGAGAAAGACCACTTGCAAAAAGTGCAAAAATATATGTTATAAAAGGAAATATAAGTACTGAAGACTTAGAAAAAATAAAAAAATATATAATAAATCCAGTAGACTCAAGAGAATGTACATTAGAAAAATTAAAAACAGTAAAAGATGAACATCCAGAGCCAAAAGACGTAGCAATAGTAGAAGGATTTATACACATGACAGATGAAGATTCAAAAAAATTCTATGATAAGTATGGGTTTGCAATGGATATAGAAGATTTAAAATTCTGCCAGAAGTATTTTAGAGATGTAGAAAAAAGAGATCCTAGCATGACAGAAATGAAAATGATAGATACATATTGGTCAGATCATTGTAGACATACAACATTCTTAAGCAAATTAGACAAAGTAGAAATAGACTGGGATTTAGCAAATAAAATATATGAAGACTACAAAAAATCTAGAGAATACGTGTATGATGGGAAAAAGGCAAAAGATATCTGCTTAATGGATGTAGCAACAATAGCAGTAAAAGAATTAAAGAAAAAAGGAATGTTAAAAGATTTAGACGAATCAGAAGAAATAAATGCATGTAGTATACAAGCAGAAATATTGGTAGATGGAAAACCAGAAGAATACCTAATAATGTTCAAAAATGAAACACATAATCATCCAACAGAAATAGAACCATTTGGTGGAGCAGCAACATGTTTGGGCGGAGCAATACGTGACCCATTATCTGGAAGAGTATATGTGTATCAAGCAATGAGAGTAACAGGATGTGGAGATCCAAGAACATCAGTAAAAGACACACTACCAAACAAACTGCCACAAAGAAAACTAACAAATGAAGCAGCAAGAGGATATAGTTCATATGGAAACCAAATAGGATTAGCAACAGGACAAGTTGCAGAAATATATCACCCAGGCTATGTAGCTAAAAGACTAGAAATAGGTGCATTAGTAGGAGCAGCACCAAAGAAAAACGTAATTAGAAAAGTACCAGAGCCAGGAGATGTAGTAGTTCTATTAGGTGGAAGGACAGGTAGAGATGGATGTGGAGGAGCAACAGGTTCATCAAAAGCACATAATAGTGCATCACTTACAACATGCGGAGCAGAAGTACAAAAAGGAAATGCACCAGAAGAAAGAAAAATACAAAGATTATTTAGAAATCCAGAAGTAACAACACTAATAAAAAGATGTAATGATTTCGGCGCAGGCGGTGTTTCCGTAGCAATAGGAGAACTCGCAGACGGATTAGAAATAAACCTAGATAAAGTTCCAAAAAAATACGAAGGATTAGATGGAACTGAACTAGCAATATCAGAATCACAAGAAAGAATGGCAGTAGTAATAGAAGAAAAAGATGTAGAAAAATTCCAAAAACTTGCAGAAAAAGAAAATATAGAATCTACCGTAGTAGCAAAAGTAACAAAAGAACCAAGAATGAAAATGTACTGGAGAGGAAAGCTTATAGTTGACTTATCAAGAGAATTTTTAAACACAAACGGAACAGTAAAAATAGCAAACGCAAAAATAGAAAAACCAAAAGGAATACAAGAGTATTTTGAAGGAAAAAGAAAAATACAACAAAATAAAAATAGTGTAGGGGTCGCGCTCCTGGGCAACCCGCAAAATTGCATCAAAACAAACGGAAAAAATTGTGCAAAAACAGAACTTTGGAAGAACATAATATCAGATTTAAATTGTTGTTCTCAAAAAGGATTGGTAGAAAGATTTGACAGCTCAATAGGAGCAGGAACAGTTCTAATGCCATTCGGTGGTAAATACCAATTAACACCTACAGAAGCAATGTGTGCAAGAATACCAACATTAAAAGGGTACACAAATTCTGGAACAATAATGAGTTTTGGGTATGATCCATATCTTTCGGAAATAAGCCCATTACATGGAGCTGCATTTGCAGTTATAGATTCACTTACAAAATATGTAGCATGTGGAGGAGATTACAAAAAAGCATGGTTTACTTTCCAAGAATATTTTGAAAAATTAAGAGAAGAGCCTACAAGATGGGGAAAACCATTAGCAGCACTTTTGGGAGCATACTTAGTTCAAGAAAAACTAGGACTTGCATCAATAGGTGGAAAAGACTCAATGTCAGGTTCATACAACGAATTAGATGTTCCACCAACACTTACATCATTCTGTATAGGGGTTGTAGACACAAATAAAGTAGTATCAAATGAATTTAAAAAAGCAAATTCAAATGTGTATATGTTAAAAACAAAAATAACAGAAGAATTTTTACCAGATTTTGAAGATTTAAAAGAAAACTATGAATTAGTGCATAAACTAATAGAAGATGGCAAGGTTATATCTGTTGCAACAGTAAGACAATTTGGAATAGCAGATACAATAACAAAAATGTGTATAGGTAATAAAATAGGTTTTGAATTTAAAGCTAATAAATGCTTATTTAAGCCACGTTATGCAACATTTATAATAGAAGCAAAAGATAAAATAGAAAATAAAAAATTAGAACTTTTAGGAATCACTACAAATAAAAAAGAAATAAAAATATCAGAAGACGAAATATTAGACCTAGAAGAATTAATAAAAGTATGGGAAGAGCCACTAGAAAAAGTATTCCCAACAAAAACAAATGAAATAAATAAAAAAATAGAAAACATATTGTACAAACCTGCAGGGGGCACACCTCAAGTGAGCTCACATAAAATAAAAATAGCCAAACCAAAAATCTTTATACCAGTATTTCCAGGAACAAACTGCGAATATGATTTAGTAAAAGCATTTATAGATGCAGGAGGAGATCCTAAAATAGCGGTATTTAAAAACCTAAAACAAACAGACATAGAAGAATCTATAATTGCAATGGAAAAACTAATTAATGAATCACAAATAATAATGCTTCCAGGCGGATTTAGTGCAGGAGATGAGCCAGACGGTTCTGGTAAATTTATAGCAACAGTATTTAGAAATCCACGATTAAAAGAAGCAATTCACAAACATTTAAATGAACAAGATGGTTTAATATTAGGAATATGTAATGGATTCCAAGCATTAATAAAACTAGGCCTAGTACCATTTGGAGAAATTGTAGAACCAACATCTGAAATGCCAACACTAACATATAACAATATAGCAAGACACCAATCAAAATTAGTAACAACAAAAGTAGTATCAAAATTATCACCATGGTTTAGCAAAGTAGACTTAGAAGAAGAATTCATAATACCAATTTCACATGGAGAAGGAAAATTTGTAGCAAGCGAAAAAGTAATGCAGGAATTAATAAAAAATGGACAAGTAGCAACACAATATGTAGATGAAAAAGGAAACGCAACATACGACATAGATTACAATCCAAACGGTTCAGTATATGCAGTAGAAGGAATAACAAGCAAAGATGGTAGAATACTTGGAAAAATGGCACATTCAGAAAGAAGTTATAGAGGAAATATAATAAACGTACCAGGAAATATGGACCAAAAACTATTTGAATCAGGAATAGAATACTTTAAATAATTTATAAAAAAGATATTTTCAAAAGTAAAAATGAGGCACACATCGTATGCCTCATTTTTGTTAATTCCATATTTTATTTTACAACTATATTATAAATTTTATTTTTTACATAGATTTCTTTTACAACATTTTTTCCATCTAGTAAACTAGCAACAGCTTCGAGAGCCTTTGATTTTACACTTGATTCATCTTCATCTAAAGCAATTTTAATAGTTGCTTTTACTTTACCATTTATTTGAACAGGAATTTCCTTTTCACTATCTATTGTTTTAGCTTCATCATATTTAGGCCAGCTAGATTCGCAAATTGGCTTAAATCCTAATTGCTCATTTAGTTCCTCTGTAATATGAGGAGCAATAGGGTTTAATAAAGTTAATAACAAATGATAATCTTCTTTTGTTATTTTATCCTCAGCATCAAAGCTATTAGCTAAAATCATTAATGCAGATACAGCTGTGTTATAAGCCATTGTTGTTAAATCAGTTTGCACTTTTTTTATAGTTTTGTGGATAAGTGGTTCCAATTTTTTAGAATAACCATCTCCATCACCAATTTTATCTTTTAAACGAATAACTTTGTCTATAAAACGTTTGCAACCTCTTAGAGAATCTGTGCTCCAAGGAGCATCTTGAGTATAATCACCCATAAACATTTCATAAAGTCTTAAAGTGTCTGCACCATATTCGTTAACTATATCATCAGGATTAATAACATTTCCTTTAGATTTACTCATCTTTTCATTATTAGAACCTAAAACCATACCATGGCTAACACGAGTCCAAATCATCTCTTTTTTAGGAACTAAACCAATATTATATAGAAATTGAACCCAGAATCTTGCATATAGTAAATGTCTTGCAGTATGCTCCATTCCTCCGTTATACCAGTCAACTTGTTTCCAATATTTCATAGCGTCCATAGAAGCAAATTCTTTATCATTATGAGGATCCATAAATCTTAAGAAATACCAGCTAGAACCAGCCCAGTTAGGCATTGTATCAGTTTCCCTTCTAGCTTTTCCACCACAATGAGGACAAGTTGTATTTACCCAATCGGTAATGTTTGCAAGAGGACTTTCTCCACTTTCAGTTGGTTCATATTCTGCAACATCTGGTAACAATAAAGGTAAATCTTCTTCCTTCATTGGTTGCCATCCACATTTCTCACAATAAATCATAGGAATAGGTTCTCCCCAGAATCTTTGACGAGAAAATACCCAATCTCTCATTTTATAATTATTTACTTTTCTAGCAATACCTTTTTCTACTAATTTATTTGTAATAGCCTCTTTAGCTTCTTCAACAGTAAGACCAGTAAATTCTTCTGAATTAATCAATTTACAACCTTTACCTAAATAATCTTGTTTCTCAAAAGCAGATTCACTAACATCTCTACCATCAATAACTTGAATCATTTCCAAATTGTGTTCTACAGCATATTCAAAATCTCTTTGGTCATGAGAAGGAACGGCCATAACAGCCCCAGTTCCGTAGTCTCCTAGAACAAAGTCACCTAAAAATACAGGAACTTCTTTTCCATTAACAGGATTAATAGCCATAATTCCATCTACTCTGCAACCTGTTTTACCTTTATTTAGCTCTGTTCTATCCATAGCAGATTTTTTAGCAGTTTCTTTAATATATTCATTAACTTCCTCTTTATTTTTTACTCTAGGCATTAATTCTTTAATTAACTTGCCATCAGGAGCAATAACAAAAAATGTAATACCATAAACTGTTTCAATACAAGTTGTAAATACAGAAAATTTACCTCCACCAACAATTTGCACATCAAGTTCAACACCAGTAGATTTACCAATCCAGTTAATTTGACCAAGTTTTACTCTATCAGCAAAATTAGTATCATCTAAACCTTTTAATAAATCTTCTGCATAATTGCTCATTCTAAGCATCCATTGAGATTTTTCTTTTTGCTCAACTGTACTACCACATCTTTCACAAACTCCACCAGCTGCATCTTCATTAGATAAAACAGATTTACAAGTAGGACACCAGTTTACAGGAATAGTATCTTTATATGCCATACCATGTTTATAAAATTGTAAGAATTGCCATTGAGTCCATTTATAATAATCTGGGTCAGTAGTAGAAAATTCACGAGACCAGTCAAAAGAAAAACCTAAATCTTTCATTTGTCCTTTAAAAGTATGAATATTTTCTTTTACAGCTTCCTTTGGGTGAATATGATTTTTAATAGCATATTGTTCAGCAGGAGCACCAAAAGCATCCCAGCCCATTGGATATAAAACATTATAACCTTGCATTCTTTTCATTCTAGCCAAAGCATCTTGAGCAGTATAGCTTCTAACATGCCCAACATGAAGACCCGCACCAGAAGGATAAGGAAATTCTACCAATATATAATATGGGTCCTTATTATCTCCAGTAATTGCTTTAAAACTTTGTTTTTCATCCCAATAATTTTGCCATTTTTTTTCTATTTCTTTATGATTATAATCCATAGCATATCTCCTCATTTCTATAAAATAAATGTTAAAAAAACTCTTAAAAGTGAAAGTTCCCTAAACAATATTGAAAAGATTATATAACAAAAATCAAAATAAATAAAGTAAAAACTATTAAAATTTGTAAATATCTGATATAATAGAGCAAACAATTTAGAAAGAAGGAAAAACATGAAAGCATTAATTACAGGAGCCTCATCAGGTTTAGGAAAAGAAATGGCAAAAATATTAAGCGAGCAAGAAATAGAATTAGTTTTAGTAGCAAGAGAACAACAAAAACTAGAAGAAGTACAAAAAGAACTAAAAACAAAAACACAAATAATATGCATGGATTTAAGCCTTGCGGAAAATTGTGTGGAATTATATAAACAGGTAGGAGATATAGATATATTAATAAACAATGCAGGATTTGGAACTTGTGGAGAATTTATAGAAACAGATTTAATAACAGAATTAAACATGATAAACACAAATGTGTGTGCAGTTCATACACTAACAAAACTATTCTTACAAGATATGTGCAAAAAAAATAGTGGATATATATTAAATGTAGCATCAATAGCAGGATTTATGCCAGGACCACACATGGCAACATACCATGCTACAAAAGCATATGTGCTAAAATTAACACAAAGCATTTACGAGGAATTAAGAAAAAGAAACTCGAATGTAAAAATAAGTGCACTATGTCCAGGGCCAATAAAAACACCATTTTTAGAAAAAGCAAACGTAGAATTTAAAACAAAAGTTATGACAAGTACAGAAGTTGCAAACTATGCAATAGACAAAATGTTTGAAGGAAAATATATGATATTACCAGGAGCAAACAACAAAATGATAAGATTTTTAAGCAAAATAGTACCAGACAAAACAATAGGAAAAATAGTGTACAACATGGAAACAAAAAGAAAATAAAGGAGGTACAGTATATGAAAATAGGCCTAGCATTAGCGGGAGGCGGAATAAGAGGTGCAGCACATATAGGCGCAATAAAAGCACTAGAAGAAAACGGAATAGAAATAGAAGCAATAGGTGGAACATCAGCAGGAAGTATAGTGGCTGCCTTATATGCAATGGGATATAAAACAGATGAGATAATAAAATTATTTAGAGAATTTTCTAGTCAGGTTTTATCTTTAAGCCCTAGATATATATGGGAATCTATTAAAGCCACAAGAGATATAAAATTAGGTGGAATAACAACTAGTGAAAACATAGAAAAAGTAGTTGAGCAAGCAGCTAAAAAGAAAAATGTAAAAAACATAAAAGACTTAAAAATGCCAATCACTATTCCAGCAACAGACTTAATCTCAAACAAAGAAATAATATTCACAAATAACGAAAATTTAAAAGGTGAAGAGTACATACACGACATAGAAATTGGCAAAGCCGTAAGGGCGAGCTCAACTTTCCCGGGAATGTATGCTCCGTTTGAACACGAAAAATATCAATTTGTAGATGGGGGAATATTTTCAAACCTACCAGTAAAAGAAACAAAAGAATTGGGAATAGACAAAGTTCTTGCATTACGTTTTAAACTAAAAAGCCCAAGAAAGCAAAAAACAATATATAATATAACAATGCAATCATTGGACCTAATGACAGAAAACCTAATAAGAGAATCTGTTAATGCAAGCACATCTGTTTTAGAAATAGACTTAAGAGAAGTAAAACCATTTAATATAAAAAAATTGGAGTTTTGCTATAAAGAAGGATATTTACAAACATTAGACAATATATTAAGAATAAAAAGAGAACTTGCAGGTTAATTATTAACTAAATAATACAAAAAACAGGAGTTAAAGATATTAATAATTCCTGTTTTTCTTTTCTCTTTTTTTAATTGAAATATGCTTTTTACTAATATTTCCAAAAACACCTACAAAACTTGAAAAAAGTGAGAAGAACCACTTGAAAAAGTTTACATAACCGTATATAATATATATGTATAAAATTATCATAGCGAAATTACGTTTAATTACAAAAATGTCATGAAAATGTAATTTTTCAAAAATTCTTTTTAATCTATTAGTTTCCGTAAACAAATTTTAAAAGGATGTAGAATTTGAACAATTAAATAAAAAAAACGTATATTGACATTAATTGCAAAAAATGTGAGAATAATGCTATATAAATATAAGAAGATAAAGAGAAAAATACTAAAATAAAATCAGGAGGAAAAAAACATGTTTAAAAATCTAAAAAAATCAAATGATGGAAAAATTAGTACAAAAGTTTTAGCAACATTCTTAGTTTTAACTTTAACTTTTTCAAATTTTGCACTACTTCGGATCATATTTGGGAAGTGGTTTAATTTCATATGCAGCAGATGAGCAAAATCAAATTACATTTAATGCCCAAATACTAGATAGCGAAGGAAAGGAAGTAAAAGAAGCAGACATAACGTCTGAATTAAATTTACATTTAAGCATAGCGGTAAAGGAAGGTAATTTAAAAAATGTAAATCTAGACTTAAGCAACTGCAACTTTAAGTTAAAAGATGAAAGTGGAATAGATCAAATAAATGCAGGAGAAACTAAAGAATTAGATTTTAAAATAGTAGCAAGAAATGATGACCAATTTAAATTGGATTTATTAAACATGGAAAGTAAAATAAAATTAACAGGAACATATTCGAACGATAATAAAACAGAAGAAGTAAATAAAGAAAAAACAGTTTCAGTAAAATGGAATGCACAAGAGCTTTATAATATGGATGATGAAACAAGAAAAGCAACAAAGGTACTAGAAAATGAAATAATAACAAATAAAACATATACAATAGATGGAGAAGAAAAAAGAGTAGTACAAGTAAAAATAAAATCAGGAATAAAAGACAACATATATCCAATAGAAAAAACACAAATAACAGCAAACCCACTAGAATCAGGAAAAATGGAAGAAGGTAAATTTGTAGCTGAAAATGAACTAAAAGCAGAAAAAGTTGAAGTTGTAGCATATTCAACAAAAGCAACAAACGGAAAAGATGGTTCAGCAAATTTTGGAAAGACAGAAGAAAACAAATTAGGATCATGGGAATATGATAGTGAGAGTGGAAAAATAACAATAACAGTAAACAATAGCAAAGATGAAAACAACTGTGTAGCATGGGCTAAAAATGCAGTAGACGAATTTGTAATTACATACATATATAATGAAGAAAGTGTAAAAAATGTAAATGCATTTAGAACAGTAGTAGAAAGTAACCTTAAACTTTATACGGATGAAGGAGAACATAAAAAAACAGTAAGATACTGGGTAACAAATACAGAAAAGGCTATGCCAATAGAACTAAATATACAAGCACCAGAAAGCTTAAGTAAAAGAAACATTCAAAAAGGAGAAAGCTTTGCAGAAGCTTGGACATTAAATATAAGCAACACACAAATAGGAGGAGATATATTAGCTGTTTCTGAAATAGACAAATTAAATATATCAGATTCAGAAGACATAAAACCAGTTACACATTATAATGCTACATATATAAATAAAGAAGACTTTATAAACATATTAGGGGAGAATGGAGAAATAGTTATCCTAAACATGGCTACAGGTGAAGAATTAGGAAAAATAACAAAAGAGAGCACTATAGAAAATAACGACAAAATACTTGGAATTAGTTATTCAGAAAATGCAAGCCAAATAGGAGTGCAAATAAGCAAACCAGTAAAAGCTGGAAAATTAAGCATAGCAAGTAGAAAAACTTTAAACATTTCAAGTGTTGAAGAATATGTGTCAAAAATAGATAAAATAGATTCATTAACAATTAATGCAATAGCCGGAATACAAAAAGCAGGTGAAGAAGACTTTATATATTCAACAGAAACAATATCAAAACAAATTTCACTAGTAAGCCCAAAATCAAATGCAGAGTTGGGAATAAATTTAGGAAAAGATAAAGAAACTTTACCAGTAGGAGAAGAAAACAAAGTTGACTTTACAGTTACACTACATACAAGCAAAGAGACAGACAAACTATTTAATAATCCAACAGTACAAATAGAATTACCAGAACAAGTAAAAGAAGCATCAATAGTAGAAAACACAGAAGGAATATCAAATGCTAATGGATTAGAATTAAATGGTATAACAATAAACAATAATATAATAGAAGTAAAATTAACAGGAAATCAAGGAGAATACGTAGACTATAACGGACAAGATACAACAATAACATTTTCTGCGAACCTAAAAACACCAGAATTACAACCAACAACTACAGGAGATATTAAATTAACAGTAGTAAATGGAGAAGAAAAAATAGAAGATTCAAAACAAGTAACATTCTCTGCAGAAAAAGGAATAATACTTGCAAATAGTATATCAAATTATAATGGAGAAGAACCTGAAATATTAGCAATAAAAGAAAACAGCAAAACAGGTTTATTAAGCGAGGAAAAATCAGCAATAGCGCAAGTTAAAGGAACAATAATAAACAACACAGAAAAAGATGTGGAAAATGTAGTTGTAGTAGGAAACTTCGCAGGAGAAGGCTCTACAATAACACCTATACTAAAAGAACAAATAGCAGTAGAGAATGCAATAGTAGAATATTCAGCAGATGGACAAACCTGGGAAGCATATAATGCAGAAAAAGCAAGCACATACAAAAACTACAAAATCACATTTGCAAAATTAACAGATAAATCAATAACAACATTTACATATAAAATAGAAATACCAGAAAATTTAGGCGCAAACAAATCTATGAATAGCACATATGCTATAAAAATAGAAGACAAAGCACAAAAAGCAGCAGCTATAACACTAGAAACACCACAAAAAATAGAAATAGAAGTATCTGCAAAAGCAATAAGTGATACTGTATATGAAGAACAAGAAATTACATTTACAGTAGATGTAACAAACAAATCAAATGTTACAGCTAAAAATGTAAGTATAGAAGCAAGTCTTCCAGAAGAATTAGAATTAGTATCAAAACCAGAAAACTTTGATATAGAAGCTGGAAAAACAGTAACAAAAACAATAACAGCAAAAGTAAAAGCATTACCAGAAGAAACAAAACAAAAAGATATTACAACAACAATAAAAGCAACACCAAATGGCAAAGAAGATCAAGCAAAAACAGTAGAAGTAAAAAATGTAGTAAAACAAGCTTTAATAAAAGCAACAATTGAAGATGCATATAGTGATGGAGCAGAATTTATTTACGAAGGAGGACAGCTAGGATATAAAACAACAATAACAAATGTATCTGACGAAACTTTAACAAATGTAGTTATTACAAGTAAATTGCCAGAAGGAACAAAGTTGAATGAAAATGAAGAATTAAGTGCAATACTATTTGAAGGAGATACAGAAAACGTATATGACAGAAAAATTATAAAGGAAGGAATTTTGCCAGTAGAAAAAGAAAATAATGAATTAGAATTTAAAATAGGTACAATTCAGCCAAATCAAGGAGCAGAGATAATTCTATATTTAATAGAGACAGAAAAATTATCAGAAGGCATTTTTGAAAAAGAGATATCATATAAAGCAACAATAGATACAGATCAAATAAAAAATTACATTATTCAAAAAACAAATAATGTAGTTAAACCAAAAATAGATTTTGACGTAATATCAAAAAATTTAACAGATGCTACAAGAAATAAATATGTTAAAGCTGGAGACATTTTAGGATATACTGCAAAGATAAAAAATTCTACTAAATATGCGCAAACAATAATATTTAATAATAACATTATAGAAGGATTAAGCTGTGATGAAGTAAAGGTCGTTTTAGATGGAAAAGAATTATCAGAAGAAGATAATGGTATAAAATATTTTAAAACAAAAGGTGATAAATATACCGTAAGAATTAACTTAAGAGAAGAACAAGAATTAACTATATCTTGGAGTGGAGTTGTTTTAGCGGAAGGAGAAGAGGATAGTACAATAAAGAGTATATCTACGTTAAATGCAAGTGTTCCACCTAGAAGTGCATGGGAAAGTAGTAAAGATATAAATATCGGCGAAAAAACTATAGAGTACATATTAAAAGGAACTAAAGCAGATGAACCGGATAAACCGGGAACAGACGAACCAGGCACGGACAAACCAGATACACCAACAGATAAAACATACAGTATTTCTGGTACAGCATGGCTTGATGAGAACGAAGACGGAATAAAAGATGAAAAGGAAAAATTATTAAAAGGTATCTTAGTAAAAATAAAACAAATTAACAAAGATAATGTTGCAGAATACCTAAAAGGTGAAGATGGAAAAGAGATAACAGCAATAACAGATAATGATGGTAAATATGAATTCAAAGAATTAAAAGCTGGAAAATACATAATAGAATTTGAATACAACACAAAAACATATAAGCTTACACCAGTAACAAATAAAGATTCTGTACCAACTGCACCTACAACAAGCAAAGGAACAACAGTAAAAACAGATACACTTAATGTAACAAATGGAAATATAGAAAACATTAATATAGGTTTAGTGCTAAATTCAAAATTTGATTTAGAATTAAACAAATATATTACAAAAGTAACTGTTCAAAACAACAGTGGAACAACAGAATACAATTATAATAATGAACAATTAGCAAAAGTAGAAATAAAAGCAAAACAAATGGCAAGCTCAACAGTACTTGTAGAATATCAAATAGAAGTTAAAAATAATGGGGCAGTTCCAGGAACAGCAACTGTAATTGCAGACTATTTACCAAAAGGACTAAAATTTAATTCAGAAATGAATACAAATTGGTATCAGGGAACAGACGGAAACTTGTATACAGAAGAATTAAAAGACATAATGTTAGAACCAGGAGAATCAAAACAAGTTAAATTAGTTTTAACTAAAGCAATGACATCAAATAGTACAGGTACATTTACAAATGCAGCAGAAATATATGAAGATAAAAACGATTTTGGACTAGTAGATACAAACTCTACACCAGCAAACAAAGAACAAAAAGAAAATGATTACAGCACAGCAGAATTAATTATAAGTACAGCAACAGGTAGTCCAATGATGTATATCGGAATAATAATAACAAGTATGCTTATATTAGGTGGCGGAATATATCTAATAAATAAAAAAGTAATACTTGAAAAGAATATATAGGAAAGGAGGGAGAATAAATGATTATAAAATACAATCATATAACAAAAAAAAGACTTATATTATTAGTAATTTTAATGGCACTTATTTTAATGCCTTCAATCAAAAGTTATGCAGCTTCAACAACTAATACAACAATTAATAAGAACAATACATATACTAACGGTTCTAAATATACTGCTGTATGTAAAGATCTAGCAGAGAATAGTGATCTTTACTGTGTTGAGGAATCGCAAACTAAGCCATGGGAAAATAATCCACAACAAGTAGTAACCTATGAATGCATTGGTTCTGTAGATGTTGATACTAGAAGAAAATCAAATATTGTAAAGAAAACTGGAAAATGCACTGCGATAACAAATGATGAATGTCTAAAAATTGCATATGCTTTAGCAACAAAAAGTAAGTATTATTCTACATTTAAGAAAATGATTGAAGATAATTTTGATTTCAATACATATAAAGGATCTTATCAATTTCCAGATTATCATAGAGCTATAGCTAAAAATCCATGGTCTGCAATTATATGGGATTTGCATGGAGCATCAAAATTGCAAGGAGCTGAAAAGTATATTGAAATATTAAGTTATTTTGAGCCGAAAGGTTATGGTTCTATAGGGGCGCTTGTAGGAATATCAGCGGTAATTGCTGATGTAGAGGAAAATGCTTTAACTATGGAAGAAATTAATGCGAGAACAGAAATAAAGGAAATTCAAACAACTGTTAAAACATACTATAATATAGAGGAAGAAAACCAAAATTTAGCAAATAAAATTAAAGAGTTACCAAATAAATCAAAACCAAGTGAGTATATAGTAATAGGTCCATATAAATATGAAGCATCAAAAGGAGATTATATTAGTAATATACAAGTAAAAAAGAATGGACAAAATAATTATGAGGAAATTCATGAAAGCATTATAAATCCTAGTAAAATATTAGTTTTAAGTAAACAGTTAAATGGAGAGTATAAAATAACATATTCAGATACAGAAAAAAGAATAGGATATGATATATTACCAGAATTTTATGTTTTAGTAAAAAAAGATTCAAATATTAGATCAATTGATGATTTAAAGGTTACAATAGGTAGAAAAAATTATGAAGCTAAATGGTACTATTTTAAAGGCACTAACCCATCACAGGCTTTAATGACAGGAAATGGGAAATTACATGAAGATACAAAATCTTTAAATTACAAAGTCAACCTTATCCCTCCTGTGCAAGTTGAATTAGACAAAGTAGATACTGCTGGAGATGCAGTTGAAGGAGCTAAATTTAGCATAGAATACAGCAATGGACTAAAAGGAGAAACAAAAGCAGTTGGAAAAGATGGAAAAATAGTATTTTCACAAGTACAACCAACTAGTCCAGATGAATTTACAGCAACAATAACAGAAACATTTACACCAGCAGGTTATAAAAAACTAGAAAAACCAATCGTGCTAAAATTCACATATGACCAGAATAAAGCAGTATGGAAAGTAGAAAAAATAAGCGGACCAGATGAAAAAATAACAATAGGAACAGTTACTAAGGATAGCAAATCAGGAATAAATAAAATTCCTGTAACAGTAGAAAACAAATCAATAATAGAAAAACTAACATTATTAAAGACTTCATCAGTAGGTGGAGGGAAGGTTGAAGGAGCAAAATTCAAATTAACATTAACAAACATTGCAAGTATAAAAGGATATAAAATACCAACAACAGGAACTCCAACAATAATTGTAACAACAGATAAAAATGGAAACATAGTATTAGAAGACATTGAAATAGCAGACTTAAGTAAAGACATAGTAATTACAGTGGAAGAAACAGAAGCATCAGTAGGTTACAAAAAAATTGAAGGAAAAATAACAGTAACATTAAAAAGAAAAGGAAATACATATACTATACATAAGGCAGAAAAAGAGGATACTGTTACTGATGATGAGTTTAAAACAGGAGAAGTAACATTAATAAATCACGAATTAGTATTAAATATTAAAGATATTCCTATAATGAACTTAGGTGGAATAGTTTGGACAGAGAAGATACAAACAGATAAAGCAACAGCTGAAATAAATAATAAATATGATGGCGAAAATCAGGATGAAGCTTTAGCTGGTATAAAGGTAACTTTATATAAAAACGGAAAAAAAGTTACAGAAACAACTTCATCAGATGGAAATCAAAAGGCAACATACACAAATTATAAGGGAAATAAAGTAGAAGTAGACCTAGCAAAAGGGGAGTATATGTTTACAGATATAACAGCAGGTAATGACTATTACGTAGTATTTGAATATGATGGAATTAAATACCAAGCAATGACAAATAGTAAAGAACAAGCATATACAACAAAAGCAAGAGATACAAAAATATCTGAAGAACCTAACCGTAAAGATTTTAATGATAATACAAAAACAATATCTGGTAATGGTGAAGTAGATAAAAGCAAAACTAATACTGGATGGATTATAGAATATGATTTAGATAACGACAGTACACCTAATAAAGCAATATATAGAAATATAAAAAATGAAAATGGTGAGCTACAATATGTAGAAGGCAAAACATATACATATTTGAGTAAGACAGAAGATTGGATGGGTACATGGAATACAGATGGAACAATAAACAAATCTCATTATGCATTTAATATAAACTGTGGATTAAGCAAAAAATTATTTGATTTAAGTTTAGGAACAGATGTAAAAGATGCAACAGTAGCAATAAATGGCAACCAAACAACATATACGTATGACCAAATACTAGATGGAAAGTTAGATAAAGCATTAAATAGACCAAGTAGCGATAAAAATATAAACTACAACTTATATTTGGCTGTTTCAGACTACAATTACAGAATTGGGGATTATAAAGTACCAGGAGAAGGTTCTATCGAAAATAAATATGATGCTGAAGCATTAAATAAAGAACAAATAGATTCAGCAAAAAAAGATTCAGAGCTAGAAGTATATGTTACATATAGAATAGAACTAAAAAATCAAAGTACACAACATGATGCAAAAGTAAACTTGGTGGAATATCATTTTGATGAACATTACCAGTATGTAAGCATAAAAAATGCAACTGCAGAAAAAGACCCAAATGCTAGGGTATTATATATAACTCCTGATGAAGGAATAGAGGCTGGAAGAACACTACTACCAAATATAGAAATAACATTTAAAGTATTACCAGACGGAAAAGGAAATAAATGTGTGCTTGGTGAAGACTATTTAAATCAAGCAGAAATAATATCATATACTACTGGTGGTGGACTTGTAGATGAAGACTCAGCACCAGGAAATGCTTTCTTAGAAGAAAATAAAATAAGATATGAAGACGATACAGACGAAGCAAACGGAATACAAATAAAATTAAAAGACAATGCAGAAAGAAGTATTTCTGGAAAAGTATTTGATACTGAAAATAATAGCGTTAATGATGTAATCGTTCAACTTATAGAACTTGTAGAAATCAATAATAAACAATATGAATATATTTGGCAAGAAACAGTAGCTGGAAGCAATACAGTAAAAACAACAGATAGAAATGGATATCCAGGAAAGAGTTATTCTTTTACAGATGATAATAAGAATAAAGCTGGTGAATACAAATTTACACAAGGAATTATTCCAGGTAACTACATTGTAAGATTTATATATGGTGATGGAAGCGCTTATGAGATAACAGAAAATACATTAAAGTATAACGGTGAAGACTATAAATCTACTTATGTTGATTATAACTATAATGCAGAATGGTACAACAATATATCTTTAGATGGAGAAAAATCAAAAGCAGTAGATAATGAAGCAAGAAGATTAAAAGTAATGAGCTATGCAGTAGATGTAGATGGTACAAAAGGTGCAGAACTAGCATTATTAAGCAAACCAATAGGAACAAATAATAATAAATTAAAAGATGTATTAGACAACACTTGGATGTGTGCAGAAACATTAAAAATAAAAATGCCAGTAGACACAGATATTAAAGAAAATGTAAGCAATGATTCAACAGTAGATAATGGAAATGCTCCAAGCACTGAAAACACTCAATTCAATAATGTAAACTTGGGATTAATGGAAAGACCAAAAACAAAATTAGTACTAGAAAAACATATAACAGGTTTAACAATAAAACCAGTAGCAAGTGGAGTAAACTTAATAGCAAATGCAACAGCAGATATTAATGATATTCTTAAAGCAACACAAGGTTCTGAAATAGAATTAAAAGGACAAAAAGATGGATTGTTTGCAACAAAATCAGGAAGAACAAACAGAGGATTGTGGTACTTACAAACAGATACAACAGAATTAGCTCAAGGTGCAGACGCATATATAACATACACTTATGTTATAAAAAATGAAGGTGATGATGATTACTTAAACGAAGATTTAATCGCATTTTATATAAATGACATAAATGGCTACGTAAATAAACTTTCAGATTTAGGAACAGAAGTAAAAAATGCTAAAAAACAAGTAACAGGAACAGCCTATACAAACGGAACATATATATCAAACTTCTATTATACAGGACATGCAACAGGAAAAGATAAAAAAGTTCTAGCATCAGTTGAAGAACTACAAGAATCATTAAATCCAAAAGTAAAATTTCTAAACAGTACAACAGACTTTAGTAAAACAGATAGAAATTCAAATATAAAATATGCTTACTATGATACAAATGGAAATATGCAAGAAAATGATAGTAGCATTAATGAAATAATAACAAGTACAACGGGAACAGGAAAAATGGAACTAAATGGGCGAGATACATCTAAAAAACTTGTAGTTTCAGTAGGTTTATCAGCATCAGAAATAGAAAATGGTGGAGTATACGATAGCTATATAGCACAAGTAACACACTACACAAATGCAGCAGGAAGAAGAGACCAAAGCACACCAGCTAACCTAAGCTATGTACATAGTGAAGACACTGGAATTACTTTAGATAAATACAATGAAGAAGACGAATTCTGGGCTGAGACATTTAGAATTACAAAGCCAACAGGTGAAGATAAAATAACACCAGTACAAATAGCAATAATAACAATATCAGCAGTAGCAGTACTAGGAGTAGGAATTATCTTAATCAAAAAATTTGTACTTAAAAAATAATAACTAACAAAAACCAATAAAAGGCCAAAACCTTTTATTGGTTTTTACATTAGGTGAACACAGGGCTTGCCACATGTATATAAATTAAAAAAATAGATATAATAAAATTATTGGTATATATTGTATGAAAAAAATGCTTGTGATATAATTTATAAAAATGGGTAAAACCAAATATATAACAAAAGAAAGGAGCATAAGCTTATGTCAGAATATGAAGAGCTAAAAGCAAGACTATTTAACAAAAAGGAATGCGGATGGGAGAACTTAAGAGAAGAAGAAAAAACAAGAATAGATACATTTGGAAATGAATACATTTATTTTTTAAATAAATGCAAAACAGAAAGAGAAGCAGTAGAATTTAGTAAAGAAATATTACAAAAGAATGGCTTTGTAGACTTAAGAGAAAAACCAACATTAATGCCAGGAGATAAGGTATACTATATAAATAGAGCAAAAAGCGTATATGTTGCAGTAATAGGAACAGACACATTAGAAACTGGATTAAATATAGTAGGAGCACATATAGATTCTCCAAGATTAGATTTAAAACCAAATCCATTATATGAAGATTCAGGATTTGCATATTTTAAAACACATTATTATGGAGGAATAAAGAAATATCAATGGACAACAATTCCACTTAGTATACATGGGGTTATAGTAAAAACAACAGGAGAAAAAATAAGAATAAATATAGGAGAAGATGAAGCAGATCCAATATTTACAATAACAGACTTACTTCCACACTTAGCACAAGATCAAATGGAGAAAAAACTAAAAGAAGGAATTGCAGGAGAAGATTTGAATTTACTTATAGGAAGTATTCCTTATGGAGATGAAAAAACAACTGAAAGAGTAAAATTAAATATTTTAAGAATATTAAATGAAAAATACGAAATAACAGAAAAAGACCTATTAAGTTCAGAGTTAGAATTAGTACCAGCATTTAAAGCAAGAAGTTTAGGATTTGACAGAAGCATGGTAGCAGGTTATGGACAAGATGATAGAATATGTGCATTTACAGCTTTAAGAGCAATATTAAATGTAAATAATCCTAAAAAAACAGCAGTATGTATATTAGTCGACAAAGAAGAAATAGGAAGCATGGGAAACACAGGAATGGAATCAAATGTATTTGATACATTTGTAGCAGAGTTACTAAATAAAAAAGCAGAAAACAGACCAAATCAATTAGATAAAGTATTCTGTAATTCTAAAATGTTATCAGCAGATGTTGATGCAGGATTAGATCCAATATATGCAAGTGTATCAGAAAGAAACAATGCATCATTCCTAGGACACGGAATAGGACTAAACAAATATACAGGTGCAAGAGGAAAATCTGGAGCATCAGATGCAAACGCAGAATACGTAGCACAAATAAGAGCAATGTTAGAAAAAAATGAAATACCATACCAAATAGGAGAATTAGGAAAAGTAGACGTAGGAGGAGGCGGAACAATAGCCTATATTCTAGCAAACAAGGGAATAGATGTAATAGACTGTGGCGTACCAGTATTATCAATGCATTCACCATATGAAGTAACAAGCAAATACGATATATACCAAGCATACAGAACATATGAAACATTCATGAAATAAACAAATGGGGGAAAAAGGGGTCAGACCCCTTTTTCCCCATTTTATTTTTTAGTAGGGGGATAAAAAACATAGGGGCATTATTATAGAAAGAAAGGAATGGTTGTAATGCCTCGTTGTAAAAGAAACATTGTAAAATCAGGAACATATCATATTATGGTGAGAGGAGTAAATAAACAAGAAATATTTTATGATGACAAAGACAAGAAGATGTTTGTAAGAATGCTACTCTATTACAAAAAAAGATTAGATTGTAAAATTTATGCATATTGTTTAATGAACAATCATGTACATATTTTATTTAAAGATAAAGAAGAGTCAATAAGTGATTTTATGAGGAATATAACATCTAAATATGCGTATGAATTTAATCAAAAGCATAAAAGAGTTGGGCACTTGTTTCAAGATAGGTTTAAAAGCATATATGTTTATAATGATGAATATTTGCTAAGGCTAATAAGATATATACATAGAAATCCAGAAAAGGCAGGAATATGTAAAACTGAGGATTATAGATGGAGTAGCTATAAAGAATATATATTCAATAATAAAATTATAGAGAAAGATGAAATATTAAAGAAGTTCGGAGAAAATAAGTTTACAGCTTTAAAAAGATTTATTAAGTTTGTTAATGATAAAAATGAAGAAGAAATGGATAGCATATACTTAAAAGATAAATTAACAGATGAAGAAGCAAAGAAATTAATAAAGAGGATAACAAATTTAGAAAATCTATCTGAAATAAAGAGTTATAACAAAATAGAAAAAGAGAAAATACTACGAAAGATATTAGAAACAAATAATATAAAAGCAAGCCAAATAGCCAACATTTTAGAAATAAGCAAGAACTTTAAAAGCAGAATTGGGGAAAAAGGGGTCTGACCCCTTTTTCCCCAAATTAATTTAAAAAATCTCTTGCAAAATATAACAAAAAATGATAATATATTTACATATTAATAATAATAAATAATAGATTTAAAAAAAACCCCAATTTTAGGGCAAGTTTTTTAAATCTATTTTTGTTTTTGGAATTTAGGAGGAAAATGTAAATGAACACAAAGTATATTTTTGTAACAGGTGGAGTAGTATCTGGATTAGGAAAGGGAATAACAGCTGCATCTTTAGGTAGACTTTTAAAAAATAGAGGATATAAAGTAACAATTCAAAAAATGGACCCATATATAAATGTAGACCCAGGAACAATGAGCCCAATTGAGCATGGAGAGGTTTTTGTAACAGATGATGGAGCAGAAACAGATTTGGATTTGGGACATTATGAGAGATTTATAGATGAAAATTTAACTAAGAATTCTAGTATTACAACAGGAAAGATTTATTCTAGTGTAATAGAAAAAGAAAGAAGAGGAGAATATTTAGGAAAAACTGTTCAAGTAATTCCACATATTACAAACGAAATAAAAGAAAATATATATAGCTTTGAAAATGAAGATGTTGATATTGTAATTACAGAAATTGGTGGAACTATTGGGGATATAGAGGGATTATCTTTTATAGAGGCAATACGTCAAGTTGGAATAGAAAAACCAAAAGGAGATGTAATATACATACATGTAACTTTACTTCCATACATTTCTGGTTCAAATGAGCTAAAATCAAAACCAACTCAACACTCTGTAAAAGAATTACAATCTTTAGGAATTAAACCAGATATATTAGTTTGCAGATCAGAATTACCAATACCAGATAATATGAAGCAAAAAATAGCTTTATATTGTAATGTAAGACCAGAAAGTGTAATTCAAAATAGCACAGTAGACAATTTGTATGCAGTACCACTAATGCTAGAAGAAGAGGGACTTACAAGAGAAGTATGCAGATGCTTAAATTTGGACAAAGTTGAACCAAAAAATGAAGAATGGCAAGCAATGATTGACCATATAAGACAAATAGAAGCAGGTCCAGTAAAAGTTGCAATTGTAGGAAAATATGTAGCATTAGAAGATTCATATCTTTCAGTTGCAGAAAGCTTAAGACACGCAGGATTTGCAAATGATGTAAAAGTTGATATTGATTTTGTTGATTCAGAAGAGATAAATGATAACAATGCAAAAGAAAAACTAGGCAAATATGATGCACTTTTAGTTCCAGGAGGATTTGGAAATAGAGGAATAGAAGGTAAAATAGCAACAATAAAATATGCAAGAGAAAATAAAATACCATTTTTAGGAATATGTTTAGGAATGCAAATGGCAGTTGTTGAATTTGCAAGAGATGTGCTAGGGCTAAAAGATGCAAATTCAGAAGAATTTGATGAAAACACCCAAAATCCTGTAATTCATATTATGGATGACCAAAAGAACATAGAAAACAAAGGCGGAACAATGAGGCTTGGAAGTTATCCATGCATATTAAAAGAAGGTACAAAGGCTTTTGAATTATATGGTAAAAAAGAAATAGCAGAAAGACACAGACATAGATTTGAATATAACAATGATTACAAAGAAAAAATGGAAGAAGCAGGACTTATATGCAGTGGAACATCACCAGATGGAAGACTTGTTGAAATAGTTGAATTAAAAGACCATCCATTCTTTATAGCAGGACAATTCCACCCAGAATTTAAATCAAGACCAAACAGACCAGGACCACTATTTAAAGGTTTAATAGCCGCAGCAAAAAAATAAAAAAGAGTGACCGAAGCATAATTTATGCTTCGGCTTTTTTGTCGAATAGGAAAAATTGAAAATTTTACGTACTTACAAATCCAGATTTAAAAAACAAAAATTGTTTAAAATCAGATAGGTATAAAATGCTGCGAAGCATCCTTGCAGAAATTTCCCTAGTAAATAAGGCTTTATAGAAATTCCGTTCTTAGAGGTTATACTAAGAACCTGCAAAGCTACAGAAATTCCACCAAAACCAAGTAGAAAAGCACAAATAATAATATTAGTTGATATGTTTTTGCTTGCAATTAATGCAATAGAACAAACCCCATTTGTAAGTTCTATAAGGCCTATTACAATTCCTTTTATGTATTTAGAGGGAATACCGAAAGTTTTAAAAACGGGTGAAAGAAAGCTAGAAATTAATTCTAAACAACCACTACTATTTAAAATTGAAATAACAACAGAAAAAAGCACAACAAATCCGCCAATAAGAAATATGGTACTAATTGAATTCATAATGGAACTAGCCAAAACTTCTCCCAAATTTGATAATGATATTCTAGAAGGCAATTTATTAGAAGTTTCGATAAAAGAAGTGCTTCTTTTATTTTTGCTATTTTTCCACCATCTGAACAAAATTCCAACAGTGATACATGCAAAGATATGTGTTATCAGTAATAAAATTCCAGTTTTAGTATCTTTAAAAAGACCAATTCCAACTGTTCCAATAATGAATAAAGGCCCAGAATTATTTGTAAAAGCAATAAGCCTTTCTGCTTCTATATCTGAACATAAACCTTGCTTTTTAAAGTCAGCTACTATTTTTGCACCGACAGGGTAACCACTAATAATTCCCATTATAAAAGGAAAAGCACCTTCACCAGGAACATTAAAAACAGGCTTCATCAATTTGTTTAACATTTTACCAAGTATAGATATTATATTTGTATATCCCAAAAGTTCTGTGGCAATAAAAAATGGTAAAAGAGAAGGAACAACAGAGTTTGCCCACAAGCTTAATCCTTTTTTTGCAGCAGATAAATTACTATTTGAAAAAAGAATTAAAAACAAGGTAAATAAACATATAATGGTAGGAATAATTAATGATTTGGCTTTTAATACAAGCATCTTAAACTTATTCATGGACACACCTCTTATTTACATTTATATTAAATTTTGCATAATATATAACAAGAAAATAAAGAGTAGACAAAAAGTAAAAATAATGTTATATTATGTAGAGATTAAGTAAGAGGGGAATCAGAATGAATAATTATGAGAATGCTAAAAAAATATTAGAAAAATATAATCAACAACAAATAATTTCTATTGCAGACAAAATGCCACAAGAAAAACAAGAAATGCTTGCAGAGCAAGTACTAAAAATAGATTTTGAAGAATTGAAAGAGTTATATGAAAAAACATTTGAAGATATATATGTAGATTTGGAACAATTAGAACCAATAAGAGGGGTAAATCCGGATAAACTTCCAAAGGAAAAGCTAGATGAGTATGAGCAAATTGCAACAAAAATAATAAAACAAAATAAATTTGCAGTGGCAACTATGGCAGGTGGCCAAGGAACAAGACTTCGGACATTTACTTCCAAAAGGTACATATAAAGTTGATGTTGGAGAAAATGGAAAATATTTATTTGAAATTATAGTTGATACACTAAAAAGAGCAAACAAAAAATATAGTGTAATTATACCTTGGTACATAATGACAAGCAGGGAAAATAATAAAGATACAGTAACTTTTTTAGAAGAAAAGGACTATTTTGGATATCCAAAAGAATATGTATATATTTTTGAACAAGGTGAACTTCCATTAATAACAGAACAAGGTAAACTTTTGCTAAATAAAGAAGGATTAATAAAAGAAGCTTCTAATGGAAATGGTGGAATTTTTAATTCTATGCTAAAAAAAGGTGCAATTGCTGACATGGAAAAAAGAGGTATAGAATGGATTTTTATTGGTTCTGTTGACAATATCTTATTAAAATTAGTAGATAGTTTACTTTTAGGTTTAACTGTAAGCGAAGGAAATCAAATAGGAACAAGAACTGTATTAAAAAGGGATCCAGAAGAAAGAGTAGGTGTTTTGTGTAAACAAAACAATAAAATAAAAGTTATTGAATATACAGAGCTTCCAAAAGAAATTGCTTGTATAAAAGATGATGAAGGAGAATTGGTTTTTGGAGAATCACATATAATGTGTAATTTATTTAGTTTGGATGCTATAAAAAGAGCAAGTACAAAGGAATTAGAATATCATATAGCATTTAAAAGAGCAGATTACTTAAATGAAAACGGAGAATTTATAAAAGTAGATAAACCAAATGCATATAAATTTGAGAAATTTATATTTGATAGTTTTAAGTTGTTTGACAATATATCAATTTTAAGAGGAAAAAGGGAAGAAGATTTTGCACCAGTAAAAAATATGACTGGTGAAGATAGCCCAGAGACTGCAAAAAAACTATATGAAAACTATTGGAAAAAAGCATAAGTTATGATATAGTATAAAAGTAAAAACTGTGTCTATGAAGGGATGGTAAAAAATGAGTAGTAAAGGTAGAAGATATAACAGGTATGCAGAACCAAAACTTAATATGAAAAAAGTTTTAGGCGTAATTGTTGCAATTTTAGTAATAATAATGGTGATTGTTTCAATTGTAAATGTAATAAAAAATGGAGAAGATAAAAAGAAAGTAAAAAGCTACTCATATTATACAGTATATGAAAATGGTAAGTTTGGTGTAATAAACAATGAGGGAGAAACGGTTATTAATCCTGAATATACCGAAATAGTATTAATTCCAAACAAAGATGTTCCAATATTTATTTGTACATATGATTTAAATGATCAAGACGGAACATATAAAACAAAAGTAATAAATCAAAAAAACGAAGAAATATTTAAAGAATATAGCAAAGTAGAAGCAATAGATAATTTTGATTCAAAACAAAACATTTGGTATGAAGATGATGTTTTAAGAGTAGAAAAAGATGGAAAATATGGATTAATAAATTTTGAAGGAAAAGAAGTTTTGCCTTGCGATTATGATGAGATAACAGCATTAAAAGGAGTAACAAATAATTTATTAGTAAAAAAAGACGGAAAAGTAGGACTTGTAAATGAAAAAGGACAAACTATTGTAAATACAGAATACAAAGATATAAAAACTTTAAAAGAAGGATATAAAAACGAATATATAATAGTAAATGATAATAACCAATATGGAATAATAAGCACAACAGGAACAGTAATTATAGAGCCAAAATATGAAGATGTAAAATATTTAAATAATTCAGAAATGTTTGCAATTAAAGATGCTGGAGTATGGAAGCTAATAAATAAAGATAATCAAATTTTAATAGATGGTGGTTATGACAATATAATAGAAGCAAAAGGAGAAAATGTAGTAGTAGAAAAAGGCGGAAAGTATGGAGTTGTAACAACAAAGAATGAAGAAAAAATTCCAGTAGAATATGAACAAATAAAATATACATTTTCTATATATTACATAGCAAAAACTGGTGGAAAATACGGAATTATTAATCTGAACAATGAGCAAGTAAAGGATTTTAATTATATAAATATGGATTATGTCGAAAAAGGCGATTTTATACAAGCTGATGTATCAGATACAGAAACAGTAATATTTGATAACAATTTATCTGAAAAAATAAATGGAATAGTATCTGAAATAAATCAAGAAAAGGGTTATATAAAAGTATATACAAACAATGAGTATAAATACTACAATTTCAAATTTGAAGAAAAGAAATCTTCAGATATATTAACATCAAACAACTTATTCTTAAGTAAAAAAGATGGAAAATATGGATATGTAAACAAAGAAGGAAAAGTAATAGTAGATTATATATATGAAGATGGAACAGAGCAAAATTCATGTGGCTTTGCTGCTGTAAAAAAAGATGGAGTATGGGGAAGCATAAACAAAGTAGGAGCAGTAGAATTAGAACCATCAGTTAATTTAGATAGCAATATATATACAACATTTATAGGCAAATGGCATTTAAATGATAGTGGATTATATTACGAAAAATAGAAGGACAAAAGGGGGATATTCCCCCTTTATTCTTGAACATAAAAATCTATTTGCAAAAGAGGAGAAGAAAAATGGAGTTAAAAGTAAAATATCAATACACATATTTTATAAAACCGTTTTTAATTAAAGAAAATAAATATAAAAAATATCTATTGAGCTTGTTAAAAAATGAAAAATTTAATTTAAAGTTTTTTGAAAAGGAAAGAGATTTAAATATATACTCATATTTTTTGCCAGAAGTAAGAGATTATATTTTTCCAACTTTTAGCTATGATAAACAAAAAATAAAAGAGTTTGAAAACTTAGATAATGCACTAAAATCAAATCTTTTAGCGGATTTGCATTGTAATGTATTTGAATACAAGCTAAACAAAAAAGCTCAAGGTAAAATAAATGATAATGAAGGAATATTTTTTAATATAACAAATATAGAAGTTATTTGCTTTGATTCTGGAATATGTTTTTTACTAATAAAAACGGATTTAGAAAACAATCAAAATTTCTCGAACTTATTAGACTTTAACTATAAATTTAAAGATATAAATTCAGAATTTTCAAAATTAAAGGAATATAATAATATAAAAATACAAACAGATGAATTTAGCAATATGAAGGATTTGCCACAATTTATACAAGAAGTAATAGGGGGAGAAGGAAAATTCGCAGATTTAAAGGATATAGATATGTACAATAGAAGATTCTTCGTTTATACATATGCATGTGTAGAGCAAGAAAACTGGGAAAACTTTAATGACATAGAAAACGATTTTATAAAATTTACAAATGTTCTACCAAATAATAATACAATTGCTTTTAATGGAGAAAAACTAAATAAAATAGTTGAAACAGTTGATCAATTTAAAAATGCAAGATTCGGATTTACAAAGCAAAGTGCAACATTTCTTGCATCTAGCATAGACACAAACAATTATACAAAATTATTATTTGAATATGATAACGATTATTTATATACGTTAATATTTAGTTTGTATCAAAGAATTTATTTAAAAAAGATAGAACTTGATTTAAAAAGCAAAAAAAATATTGATAGTATACGAAGAGTGTTTACAAAATTCACAAAAGAAATATGGGGGAAAGAGCTAACTAATTCGGTTACAGGTACAACTTTCTATAGCAAATGGAAAAAGACATTTGAGTTAGAGGAATTGTATAATAATATAAAAAACAAATATGATATTATATACAAAGACTCATCTGTAGAAAAAGAAAATAAGGTAAATAAAATAATTTTAATAGCCTTGGTAATATCATTGCTATTAAACATAATTAATCTATTCGTGCTAATAAGAATAAGATAAGCAAGGAGGAAAGATGAAAACCTTTTGTGGAACAGATATAATAGAAATAGGTAGGATAAAAGAATCAATAGAGAGATCTCGGAGAAAGATTTTTAAATATAATTTATACTCCAGCAGAGATTGAATATTGTGAGAGCAAAAAAAATGCAAAATACTATCACTATGCAGGAAGGTTTGCGGCAAAAGAAGCAATATTTAAAGCTATATCAGGACTTCTAAAGAATAAGTTTGATATATCTTGGCATAATGCACAAGTAATAAATGATAAAAATGGAAATCCACAAATAGAATTCCTAGATATAAAATTTGATAAATTAAAAAGTATTGATATATCAATATCACATTGCAAAGAATATGCGGTGGCAACAGTAGTTGCAGTAGTGGAGGACTAAAATGGAACTTTTTGATTCACATGCACATTATAATGATGAAAAATTTGAAGAAGATAGAGAAGAAATTTTAAAAGAAATATATAGATCTGGTGTAACAAAGTTAGTAAATGCAGGGTATAGTTTAGAATCTTCTAAAAGCGCAATACAGATAGCGAATTCTCATGATTTTATATATTCAACAGTTGGAATTTCTCCAAATGACATAGCAGATTACAAAAAAGAAGATTTAAAAGAAATTGAAAATCTTGCTAAAAGCCCAAAGGTGGTTGCAATAGGCGAGATTGGGCTAGATTATTATTGGAACAAAGAAAATAAAGATTTGCAAAAAGAGGTTTTTATATCTCAAATAGAAATAGCCAACAAATTAAATTTACCAATAGTTATACATACAAGAGAAGCAGTATATGATACACTTGAAATATTAAAAAACAACAATTGTAACAAAAAAGGAATTTTTCACTGTTGTCCATTTAATGTGGATTTGGTTAGAGAGGGACTAAAATTAGGTTTTTATATATCTTTTGCAGGACCAACAACCTTTAAAAATAGCAAAAATGCACCTAAAATAATAAAAATGGTACCATTAGATAAAATGTTAATAGAAACAGATTCACCATATCTTAGCCCAGAGCCTTTTAGAGGTAAAAGAAATGACTCTAGAAATGTAAAATATATTGCGCAAAAGATTGCAGAAGTAAAACAAATTCCATTAGAAGAAGTTGCAAAAGCAACATACAATAATGCAGAAAAAATATTTGGAAATAAAGCTATTTAAGAAACTATTTGTTCTTACTAATTTAAGTTTTTGAATAATGAAAAAATCCAGTTTAAAACTGGATTTTTTTTGTTTAAAAATTTTTATTTGTTAAAATCAACTTTAACGTTTTTTCTAGCTTCTTCACTTTCTACTTTAAAGAATTCTTCTGGTTTAAAACCAAACATTGAAGCTATAATATTAGAAGGGAAAACTTCTAATTTAGTGTTATACATTGTTACACTATCATTATAAAATTGTCTTGAGAAAGAAATTTTATTTTCTGTGTTTTGTAATTCTTGTTGTAATTCAGAGAAGTTTTGGTTAGCTTTTAGTTCTGGATAACTTTCAGAAACTGCCATAATAGTTTTTAAAGCTCCTGATAATTGATTATCAAGTTCTGCTTTTTCGTGGATAGTACCTGCATTTGCCCAAGAAGTTCTAAGTTCTGCGACTTTTGTTAATACATCACTTTCATGAGCCATGTATCCTTTAACTGTTTCTACTAAATTTGGTATTAAATCAAATCTTCTTTGCAATTGAACATCAATTTGACTCCAAGAGTTTTTTACTTTTTGTCTTAATCTAACTAAAGTATTGTACATAGAAATTACAAGAATTACTAATAATACAACAATGGCTATTGCAATCCACATAATAAAGACCTCCTATTAAAATAAATTTACGAATTCATTATAGCATACCGAAAACAGCATAGCAAGAAATAATTAAGCAAATTCCAATGTATCTGTTAAATCATATATTATATAAACCTTGTCTCCGTATGCATATTTTTGTACAAGCAGCATATAATTATACTATGAGAAGTTGGTAAAAAAATTCCAAATTTGACAAATCGTTAAAAAAATAGTATAATAAAAAAGGTCGCTTGAAGGAGGGATTAAATATTCTTATGAATAAACAAAAAAACTCGCATATATCATACAAAAAGATTATTGCACTAAGTATATTATTTATTGTAATCTTAGGGATATCGGTATTAGCGGGAAATGTAAAAGTAAACAGTGTTAAAATAAGATTTTCAAACAACCACGAAATTACAGTTTTAACATCAAAAACAAAAGTATCAGAAATATTAGAAGAAAACCATATAATGATTTCATCAGATGAAGTTGTAACACCTGCGTTAGAAGAAGAAATTACATCAGCAAATGCAATAGTTATTTCATTAAATGGACAAGAGCCAACACAAATTGCAGATATAAATAATGAAAATTTAAACACAAATATAGAAGAAAGAGCACAAAATTATACAGATATTACAGAAGAAATAATAACTGTTAAAGAAGAAATTCCATTTGAAACAATAACAAAAGATGTTTCAAACGGAAGTAATACAGTAAATAAAGTTATACAAGCTGGAAAAAACGGTATAAAAGAAGTAACATATAAAGTTAGATATAAAGGCGATGTAGAAGTAGAAAGAATAGAACTTTCTTCTAAAGTAATTAAAGAACCAGTAAATAAAATAGTTCAAATACAAACAGTTACATCAAGAAGCACATCAAGAGGAGCAGGAGTAACAACAGCATCAAGTGGAAGATATAAAGTTACAGCATATTGTTCATGTGCAAGATGTTGTGGAAAAACAAACGGAGTCACAGCATCAGGAAAAAGAGCAACAGCAAACCATACAGTTGCAGCTCCAAGTACATTTGCATTTGGAACACAAATGGTTATAAACGGAAAAACTTATGTAGTAGAAGATAGAGGCGGCGCAATACAAGGAAACAGAATAGACGTTTATATGAATTCACACGCAGAAGCAATAGCATGGGGAGTAAGATACTTAGACGTAGAAGTAATAAAATAAAAATAATAAAAGATAGGGGGAACAACCCCCTTATTTTTTTTATGGAATAGGAAAAATTCTATAATCGCTATTACCTTTGAGATTTCCTCTATTTAAAAGAAAAAACATTGTAAAAAAATTATATATATGATATAAAATAAATATTAACAAGTAAAGGAAGGTACAAATGAAAGCACAAGAAAAAATGAAAAAAGAAAACAGTTCATCATTTATGAAAAATGTTGCTATGCTTATGATTGCACAGATACTTATAAAAATATTAGGATTTGTGTATAGGCTGGTAATAATTAATATAGAGGGATTTGGAGATATTGGAAATGGATACTACGATGCAGGATATACGGTATATTCATTGCTACTTACATTATCATCAGTTGGAATCCCTACAATAATTTCTAAATTAGTATCGGAAAGAGTTGCAACAGGTGATCATAAAGGCGCATATAGGATTTTTAAAACTTCTTTAAAGATATTTACATTAATTGGAGCATTTTTTTCTTTGGTACTATTTTTGGGAGCAGATATAATAGCAAGAAAAATATTAAATGTGCCAGATGTAAAATATGTTTTAATGGTTTTAGCACCAGCAATTATGTTTGTTGCTTCTTCTGCTGTTTTAAGAGGATACTTTGCAGGGCTTGGAAGCATGAAGTCAACAAGCGTTTCTCAAACATTAGAGCAATTTTTTAATTGTGTTTTAACAATTACATTTGTATATGCATTAGTAGGTAAAGATCCAGCTATAATGGCTGCAGGGGGAAATTTGTCTACAACACTGGCTATTTTAATTTCTTTTACATATTTAGTTATCTTCTACAAGAGAAGAAGAAAAGGAATTATGGCAGAATGCAAAGCACAAACAGTTGAACAAGAAGATAAAACTACAGGAAAACTTATAAAAACAATATTTGCAATATCAATACCAATGACAATTGGTTCATTAATATCAGTTATTAATAATATGATAGACACAGTTACAATAAGTAATTGTATACAAACTGCATTTTCTGGAATTCTAGAAGGCGGGAAAGCAGCACTAGAAGCAAAAGCAATGGAATTATCAGGAGTATTATCAAAAGTAGTAACAATAATACATCTCCCACTTGCAATTACAGGAGCTTTTTGTACAGCATTAGTTCCAGCAATATCATCAGCAATATCAGTAAAAGATTATGCAACAGTAAATAAAAGATTATCATTTTCATTTTTTGCATCCATTTTATTAATAATGCCATGCGCAGCTGGATTAGTAGCACTTGCAGAGCCGATTCTAAAATTAATTTATCCAGCAGCTTCAAATGGAGCGAATATATTAGTCTTAAGTACAATTACGATGATATTTGTATCACTAAACTATGTTGTAGAAGGTGGGCTATATGGATTTGGTAAAGTACATATTCCAGCAATAGCATTAGCAATTGGAGGAGTAGTTAAATTAATTTTAAATATTATTTTAATAAGTAATCCAGGAATTAATATATTAGGAGCAGTTATTAGCTCAATAGTATGCCAAGTTATACTATTTGTAATATGTATGTATTATCTAAACAAAGAAATAAAACTAAATATGAATTTAAAAGATCATGTATTAAAACCAACTTTTGCATCAGCAGTTATGGGAATTATAGTTTATATTGTATATAAAGTAATTGCAGGTGCACTTGGAAATGCAATATCAACAATTATAGCTATTTGCCTAGGAGCAATAATATATTTATTATTAGTAATTTTTATGAAAATGCTTACAAAAGAAGAAATATATATGATACCATTTGGGACAAAAATATATAGTTTGTTGGTAAAATTAAAAGTATATAAAGAAAATTAAGGAGAAATTTATGAAATTAGTTTCATGGAATGTAAATGGATTAAGAGCAATATATAAAAAGGGCTTTGAAGAATCATTTAAAGAACTTGATGCAGATATATTTTGCATTCAAGAAACAAAAATGCAAGAAGGCCAAATAGAATTAGATTTACAAGGATATTATCAATATTATAATTATGCAGAGAGAAAAGGATATTCCGGAACAGCAATTTTCACAAAAAAAGAACCCTTAAAGGTATCATACGGAATAGGAATAGAAGAACACGATAAAGAAGGCAGAGTAATAACACTAGAATTTGATAAGTTTTATATGGTAAATTGCTATACGCCAAATTCAGGGCGAGAACTTGCAAGATTAGAATATAGAATGACTTGGGAAGATGAATTCAAGAAATATTTAATTAAATTAGATAAACAAAAGCCAGTAATAATATGTGGAGATTTAAATGTAGCACATACGGAAATAGATTTAAAAAATCCAAAGTCAAACAGAAAAAATGCAGGATTTACGGATGAAGAGAGAAGTAAAATTGAAGAATTATTAAATTCTGGATTTACAGACAGCTTTAGAAAAATGTATCCAGATAAAGAAGGAGCTTACACCTGGTGGTCATATATGTTTAATGCAAGAGCAAATAATGCAGGGTGGCGTATTGACTATTTTCTAGTATCTGATAGAATAAGTAAAAATATAAAAGATGCATATATTTATTCAGAAATAATGGGAAGTGACCATTGCCCAGTAGGATTAGAAATAGAAGAATAAAGGGGAGAAATTAAATGAAAGAAACAAAAAAATGGACAAGATGGCTGTACTGGTTTATATTTGCGGTTGCAGTGATATTCGTATACAAAACGCTAGACAATTTTAACGATATTTCAATATGGTTTAACAAATTATTATCAATATTAATGCCATTTTTAATGGGAATATTAGTAGCATATTTATTTTATATACCATGTAGGCAAATTGAAAGCTTATACAAAAAGTTAAAACCAAAATTTATAAAGAAAAGAGCAAGAACTTTATCAATTATTACAGTGTATATAATGGCAATATTGTTACTAGTAATAATTATAAATATCATAATACCAGCACTTTCGGAAAGTGTAGTTGAATTGGCAAGTAGTATGCCAGGGTATTATAATACGGCAATGGAATATGTAGAAAATATGCCAGAAGATGCAATAATAAAAAAAGCAGATGTTTTAGAAATTATAGCAAACTTACAAAAAATAGATATAACCAAAATTTTAAGCCTAGAAAATATATATGGCTATATAAAAGGCGTTGTTGGAGTAGCTCAAGGAATATTTAGTGTGTTTGTTACACTAATAATGTCTGTATACATATTAGCAGAAAGAAGCCAAATATTAAAATTTGTAAGAAGACTAAATTCTGCAATATTTAAAGATAAAACTTGTAAGATTATAGACAAATATTTTATGAAAGCTAATGATATATTCTTTAAATTTGTATCAAGCCAAGTATTAGATGGAATAATAGTAGGAATAATAGTATCAATAGCAATGTGGATACTAGGGGTAAAATATTGGGTGCTATTAGGATTTATGATAGGATTGTTTAATATAATTCCATATTTCGGAGCAATAGTTGCAGTAGTAATTGCTAGTATAATAACAATATTTACAGGAGGATTTGCAAAAGCAATATGGATGGTTATAGTAGTAGTAATACTTCAACAAATAGATGCAAATATAATAAACCCTAAAATAGTAGGAAATGCATTGCAATTAAGCCCTATATTAGTAATATTTTCTGTAACACTATTTGGAGCATATTTTGGAGTGCTTGGAATGTTCTTAGCAGTTCCAATAATTGCAGTAATAAAATTAATAACAAATGACTTTATAGATTATAGAACAAAGAAGAAAAAACAAGAAGAAAAATTGTAATTTGTTTAGTTCCGGATGAATTCAGGACAGTCCCCAAAATCCCCAGGTTTGGTGATTTTAAGGGACAGTCCCTAGAATTCCCCCTCACACAAATTACAATTTATAGAAAAGGAGAATACAAATGCTAAAAAAATATATAATAACATTTCTAATTTCAATGGTACCATTAATAGAATTAAGAGGTTCAATCCCAATTGGATTGAGTTCGCTATGGGGAGATCCTATTCCAGTACTCCCACTTTATATAATTTGTATATTGGGAAATATGCTACCAGTACCATTTATTTATTTATTTGCTAGAAGAGTTTTAGAATGGGGAGCAGATAAAAAATATATAGGTAAATTCTTTAAATGGTGCTTAGAAAAAGGAGAAAAAGGTGGAAAAAAACTTCAAGAAAAAGCAGGAAAAACAGGATTATTCTTTGCATTATTAATATTTGTAGGAATTCCACTTCCAGGAACAGGAGCATGGACAGGAACACTTGCAGCAAGTATATTAGATATGGATTTTAAAAGAAGTATTTTGGCAGTTATGTTAGGAGTAATATTAGCAGGAATTATAATGGGGCTTGCATCAGCAGGAGTATTTGGAGCAGTGGGAGCAATATTTGCAGCTTAACAATAATGGGGAAAAAGGGGTCAGACCCCTTTTTCCCTCAAAGTTCATATAAAGTTAATAATTGTAATATATAATTTTAAAGTTAAGGAGTGTAATTATGAGTTATATAGAATTAAAGGGCGTTACAAAATTATATAGTGATGGAAATGTAAAGGCTGCAGATGGTGTATCTTTCTCAGGAGAAAAGGGAGAGATTATTGTAGTTGTAGGACCAAGCCGGAGCACGGAAAGACTACTGTTTTAAATTTAATTGGTGGAATGGATAGTGTAACTAGTGGCAAAATAATTGTAGATGGAAAAGATATAAGCAAATATAATGAAAGAGGGCTTACAACATATAGAAGAAATGATATTGGATTTGTATTTCAATTTTATAATTTAATACCAAATTTAACTGCAAAAGAAAACGTTGAACTTGCAAGCCAAATATGTAAAAATGCATTAGATCCAGAACAAGTTTTAAAAGATGTAGGACTTGAAAAGAGAATGAATAATTTCCCTGGACAGTTGTCTGGTGGAGAACAGCAAAGAGTTGCAATAGCAAGAGCAATTGCTAAAAATCCAAAATTGCTTTTATGTGATGAGCCAACTGGAGCATTAGACTATAATACAGGAAAAGAAGTATTAAAGTTATTACAAAATACAGCAAGACATAAAAATATAACAGTTATAATAATTACACACAACCAAGCAATAACACCAATGGCAGATAGAATAATAAAAATAAAAAATGGAAAAGTTAGTGAAAATAGAATTAACGAAAACCCTGTTTCAATAGACCAAATTGAATGGTAGAAACAAAAAAACAGAGAAAAAATAAAAGGGGTCTGTCCTCTTTTGTTCAGAATTTTATGGAGGAAAGATGAAAAAAGCATACGTAAAAGATATTGTTAAAGAAATAAAAAGAACAAGAAAAAGATATATATCTATTATTGCAATTGTAATATTAGGTGTTGCTTTTTTCGTTGGAATAAATGCATCATGCCCAGATATGCTAAATACTTTTAATAAATATATTAATGATTATAATGTTTTTGATCTTAATTTAATTTCTACTGTTGGATTTGATAATGATGATGTGGGGACTATAAGAAATATAGATAAAATTGATTATATACAGCCTGTAAAATCAATTTGTGCTGTTGTAGAACAAGGAGATAAAGAAAAAGTTTTAAGTGTAAGTTCTGCTCCTGATAATGTAACCAAGAATACTATGAATAAAGTTGAAATAGTGGAAGGAGAATATCCTAAACAAAGTAATGAAATAGTTTTAGATAGTAAATTAAAAACAGATTACAAAATAGGAGATACAATAGAATTTATAGATACAGAAAACCAAGAGTTAGAAGATGTATTTAAGGTTAAATCATATACAGTAGTTGGTTTTGCTAATAGTCCTTTATATGTAGCAATATCCAGAGGTAGCACAACACTTGTAGATGGAACTATATCAGGATTTGCAATAGTCCTAGAGGATGCATTTTCTATGGAAGAATACACAAACATATATGCAAAAGTAACAACAAATAATAAAAATAGAACCTCAGATGAATATATAGAAGAAATAAAAAAAATTAGAGATGAAGTAAAAGAAAAAACAGATGTATTAGCAGATACAAAGTACAAAGATTTATATGAAGAAGCAAATAATAAAATTGATGATGCTAAAAAAGAAGTTCAAGATGCTAAAAACGAATTAAAAAATGCCGAACAAGAAATTGCAAATGGAAAAACAAAACTAGAAGATTCACAAAAAGAACTAAATACTCAAAAGCAGAATTTCAATAACAAAATGAAGGAATATGATAATCAAATAAAAAGTGCTAAAACCACATTGGATTCAACAAAATCTACTTTAGATCAAAAGCAAAAAGAACTAAATGATGCAGAAGCACAACTAAATGCAGAAGAGCAAAAATTAATATTAGCAGAGCAGAAAGCCCTAGAAGGAACAGGCCTAACAGATTTAAATAAATATTTAGAGTATTTGCAAAGTGTGTCTGCACCACAAGAGGCAATTACAAGTATACAAACATTAATACAAGGTAAAGCAAAACTAGAACAAGAAAAAAGTACACTTCAGGGATATAAAAATGAGTTGAATTCAGGTTTAGAGGAATACAATAAGGGGTTAAAAAACTTTGAAAATCAAAAACAGACATTAGAAAACACTAAAAAAACAACTCAGGCAAAACTTGATTCAGCACAAACAAAAATAGACAATGGCAGGAAAGAACTTAAACAAAATGAAGATAAGTTCAATGATAAAAAAGAAGAAGCAAACAAGAAAATAGCAGATGCAGAAAAAGAGATAAAAGATGCAGAGAAGAAACTAGAAGACCTAAAAGTAAAAATATATGTGTTAGACTTAGAAACAAATGAAGGATATGTATCATATAAATCAGATTCGAATAGTGTAGCAACAATAGGTAAAGTATTCCCGATAATTTTCTTTTTGGTAGCAGCATTAGTTTCATTAACTGCAATGACAAGAATGGTAGAAGAAGATAGGGGAATAATAGGAACATACAAATCTTTAGGATATAGTAGACCTAAAATTGCTTTAAAATATTTAACATATTCAACTAGTGCAACATTATTGGGAATTGTGTTAGGTGCAGTTATAGGTTCATATACACTTCCATGGGTAATTTCTGAAGCATATAAGATTTTATATCATACAATGCCAACAGTAATAATGAAAGTAAATATGAAGTATACTTTAATTGCCGGAATTGCAGCATTTGCTTCAACTACAATAGCAACAATGTTTGCATGTTACAGAATGCTAAAAGCAACTCCAGCAAAACTTATGAGACCAAAATCACCAAAAGAAGGCAAAAAAATATTATTAGAGAGAATACCATTTATATGGAAACATCTCAATTTTACGCAAAAGATTACTGCAAGGAATGTATTTAGATATAAAAAACGTTTATTTATGACACTAATTGGAATAGCAGGTTGTACAGCTTTAATATTTATGGGATTTGGACTTAGAAACTCTATTGCAACAATCGTAAGTAAACAGTATGGACAAATAAGAAGATATGATTTTGAAATAACATTAAAGAATGAATTAACAGAAGAAGAAAAACAAGAATTAAACAAATATATAGAAAATAATGGACATAATTCAAAATACACATATTTAAGACAGCAAACAAATGATGTTGCTGCAAATGGTGAAGAACAAAATGTGTATATAATAGGTGTAGAGAACCAAGATGAACTAATGGATTTTGTTACAATGCAAGATAGAAAAACAAAAGAAAAAGTTAAAATACAAAATGATGGAGTTGTAATAACAGAAAAGTTGTCAAAACTACTAAACGCTCATATAGGTGATGAAATAACAATAAAAATAGATGATGAAAAATCTAAAAATGTTAAGGTGTCTGGAATAATAGAAAACTATGTATATCATTATATTTATATGGATAAAGCAATGTATGAAGATGTTTTTGATGAAGAAATGATAGACAATCATATATATTTAGACATAGATGAAGCTTTAGATAAACAAACGGAAGAGGAGATTTCTAAATATTTGCTAAAAAATGAAAATATAGCACAAGTGTTAAGGTTAAGTAGTATTAGTGAAAGCTTTAGCGATATGATTAAAAGCTTAGATACAGTAGTAATTGTATTAATTACCTGTGCCGGAATGCTTGCATTTGTTGTGCTATATAACTTAAACAGCATAAATATAGAAGAAAGAAAAAGGGAGCTCGCTACAATCAAATTATTAGGTTTTTATAATAATGAATTATCTAACTATGTATTTAGAGAAAATGTAATTCTTACAATTATTGGAGGACTTTTAGGGCTAGTGTTAGGACTTTATTTACTAACATTCATAATATCAACAGCAGAAATGGATATTGTAATGTTTGGTAGAGAACGAGCATTTTCAAGTTATTTCTTTGCATTTACATTAACAATGGTTTTTGCATTTTTAATAAATTTAATAATGAATAAAGAATTAAGAAAAATAAACATGATAGAAAGTTTAAAAAGTGTTGAATAAAAAAATAGGAGCATGCTTTATAGCATGCTCTGTTTTAAACTTATCGATTACTAGCTGAGCCGTTTAATGCGGCATTATAACCATCAGAGAAACCGTCATCATATTGAGTAGCATATTTAAAAGATAAATCTTCATTAGCTTTATTGTAACCTTCTTCATAACCGATGTTATAACCATATACACTTACATATGCAAAACCAAAGATTGATGCAATAATTATTATGAAAATAATAAAAATAAATATGAAATTAGTTAAAGATATAGTTACTTTTTTTGAAGCTTCTCTTCTATCATTTTGTCTTCTATCTGGCATATCTCATACCTCCTTCTTTTGTATATTTACAATAAAAATCAATTTATTTTTTCTATTTTAATAGTATTATTATTGCTTTTGGGTTCAAAATTAGAGAATGAACTAGCCAAATAACCAGCAACAAAACCAAGTAGAAATACTACTATAATTATTACTGTATATTTTATACTTTCTTGTTTTTGATATATTTCCTTATCATATACTTTCATATAAGAACCTCCTACAATAATATAAAATTATTATATATGATTAAAATTAATAATGCAAGAATATATTTACAAATATAAGAAAAAGATATATGATACACTAAGAAAAGGAGATCTTGTATGAAAAAACTGAATTTATTAATTTACTATATTTTATTTATTGTTTATGAAGAATTAGTATTTTCTTGTATTATATTTAAAACATTTCCTGCAAGTTTTGGACTTATAATATTATTTTCAATTCCAATTGCAATAGTTTTAAACCTTATAACAAGTGTATTTAAGCCAAAAGTAAATAAAATTATAACATATATAATAACCATTGCACTAATAATAATATTCGGAGCACAAATTGTTTATTACAGCATGTATGAAGCAATAATATCGTTTTTTTCTATGATGCATGGTGGACAAGTAACAGAGTTTATGGAAGTAATAATAGATGTTGTTTTACGAAATTGGTATGGAATATTATTATTTATAATACCACTTATTATATTAATTATATTATCTAAAAAGAAAGTAATAACATTTGAAAAAAATTCGATAAAGCAAATTGCAATCAAAATAACTAGTGTATTGATAATACAATTAATTGCATTATTATGCGTAAACTTTATAAATACTGATGACATGTATTCAAATAAAAATCTATATTACAATATACATGTTCCAAAAGTAACGGCAAACAGAATGGGACTTTTAACAACAATGAGGCTAGATTTGCAAAGATTTATATTTGGATTTGAAGAAAAATTATCAGTAGAAACAAGCACAACTCCAATAGAAGAGGAAGAGAATAGCTACAATGTAACATATATAGATTTTGATAAACTAATACAAAATGAAGAGAATAATACAATAAAAGAGATGCACAAATATTTTTCTTCACAAGAGGCAAGTAAAAAAAATAAATATACAGGGATGTTTAAAGATAAAAATTTAATAGTTCTTGTAGGCGAATCTTTTAGTTCATTAGCAATAAGAGAAGATTTAACACCAAATCTATATAAATTATATAAAGAAGGATTCCAATTTGATAATTTTTACACACCAATATTTCCAGTAAGCACAGCAGATGGTGAGTATATTACAGATACATCTTTAATACCAAAAGAAGGTGTGTGGAGCTTTTTAAGAGTGGCAGGAAATTATATGCCATATTCATATGCTAATGTATTTGAAAAACAAGGATATTCATCAAATGCATATCATAATCATACTGCAACATATTATGAAAGAGATAAATATATAGAAACAATGGGATATAATTCTTATTTGGCAGTGGGTACAGGACTAGAAGATAGAATGGATACTTCAAATTGGCCAAATAGTGATTATGAAATGGTAAAAACTACAGTAAATGATTATATAAATAATGAAAAGTTCATGGCGTATTATATGACAGTAAGTGGACACATGAACTATACAAAAATAGGAAACATGATGGTATATAGAAATTGGGACCAAGTTAAAGATTTGCCATATTCTAATAAAGCTAAAGGTTATTTGGCTGCTAATATAGAATTAGATAAAGCAGTAGGAGAACTATTAAGTAGATTAGAACAAGCTGGAAAATTAGAAGACACAGTTATAGTAATTAGTGGTGATCATTACCCATATGGCTTGACATTAGGTGAAATAAACGAATTATCAACATTTGAAAGAGATGACAAGTTTGAAAAATTCAGAATGCCATTTTTAATATGGAGTGGAAGTATGAAAGGACCAATAAAAGTAGAAAAGATAGGCTCGAGTTTAGATGTACTACCAACTGTTTTAAACTTGTTCGGAGCAGAATTCGATTCCAGATTATTAATGGGAAGAGACATTTTATCAGATTCAGATCCAATAGTAATATTCTCAGATAGGAGCTTTATAACAGATAAAGGAAGATATAATTCATTAACAGAGCAATTTACGCCAAATGAGGGTGTAACAGTAGAAGAGGGATATGTTGATAAAATAAATACAATAATATATAAAAAATATCAAATGTCTAGGTTGATATTAGAAAACGATTATTATAGAAAAATATTTGAATAGAGAAAAGAAATGAGAAAAAATGGGATTATTTCATTTCTTCTCATCTTTTTTGTTATTCAAAAAATCCGTGTTTGTTTTGTTTATCTAATTTAATATATACACTTAAATTATTTTGATTATCACACGTTGCAAGAAATACGTTTTTTATATCTGCTATTCCTTGCTTTTTTAAATTTTTTTCTAACCAGTTTATATTATTTCCTGTTTTTTCTAAATTTTCTTTTAACAAAATTCCATCTAAAATAACATTAATAGTAACATTTTCTTGATTTGGAATAAGATTCAAATCCTCCGGTGTAGCAGGCCTTTTTACACTTTTAGGAAGAAAGCTAATCCTGCCATTTGGCTCTAATATAGCTGTTTGAATATCACTTAAATTAAAATAACCATTTATTCTGCATTCCATTAAAAACTCATTTAAGTCTAGCTTGGAAGATTTAAAATTCTTTCTATACAGTTTCCCATTGTCTAATAAAATTTTTGCTTTGCCAGTAAAAAATCTTCTAATATTAAGACTTTTGCAAGTTAAATAGGAAATTAAAAAAGTTACAAAACCATATACTAACATTGCAACAACTGGTTCCATAAAATTATTTTCCAAAGAGGTAGACATTTCTGCTGCAATAGAACCAATAGTAATACTAACAATATAATCGAACATAGTTAATTGTGACATTTCTCTATTTCCCATTAGTTTTGTAAGTAAAAATAATATTACTAAAGAACCGAAGGACAATGCTATAATTTTAAAAATACTCATAAACTCACCTAAATATATTTTGGCAAAATTGTAAATTATTATACAAATTAAAATAAAATTGCAAAATATAGCTAATTGTAATATAATAAGAAACAGTAAGGAGAATTCACATGAAATCAAAATATGCAGATTTAAAGAATGAAATAAATTTAGAAAAAATAAAAGAAGCGGCTGACTGTATAAAAAATGGAGAATTAGTTTTATTTCCAACAGAAACTGTTTATGGAATAGGTGCAAATGCATTAGATGAAAAAGCCGTAAGTAAGATTTTTAAAGCAAAAGGTAGAGCTGGAGATAATCCATTGATTGTTCATATATCTAATTTAAATATGTTAGAAAATTTAGTACAAAATATTGGCGAAACAGAAAAAAAATTAATGAAAAACTTCTGGCCAGGTCCTTTAACTATAATATTAAATAAAAAAGAATGTATTCCATATAATGTAACAGCAGGGCTAGAAACGGTAGGAATAAGATTTCCAAGCAATATGATTGCGCAAGATTTAATAGAATCTTCTGGATTACCAATTGCAGCTCCAAGCGCAAATATATCAGGTAAGCCTAGTGGAACAAAAATAGAAGATATAATTGGTGAATTAGATGGAAAAGTTGATTACATATTAGATGCAGGAATAACGGATATTGGAGTAGAATCAACAGTAATAAGAGTGGTAGATGATACAGTTCATATATTAAGACCAGGTAAAATAACAAAAGAAGATATGGAAAAATTGGGAATAAAAGTAGAAGTGGAAAAACAAATAATGGAGGAATGCAAACCTGATGAGAAGGTAATGTCACCAGGAATGAAATATAGGCATTATGCCCCAAATACAAAATGTTTACTTGTTTATAGTAGTGATAATGAGAAACTTATAAATAAAATAAATGAAGAAATAGAATTAGAAAAGAATGTTTTAGTTTTAGGAAGAACAAGTAATTTAGAAAAATATAAAACAAAAAACAAACTGGATATGGGAGAAACTCTGGAAGAAATAAGTCAAAACATTTTTACACTGTTAAGAAAAGTAGATTCATATAATGTGAATTTAGTAATTATTGAAGGAGTAGAAAAGAAAGGCTTAGGACTTGCAATAATGAATAGGCTAATTAGAGCGTGTGAGCATAATTATATAGAGATTTAGTAGGCGGATTATAATCCGCCTAAAATTTTGTCGATTTATGCAATACGAAAAATATTTACAAATTTTTAAAAATAGTGTTTAATATAAACAAATATCTATAGATATAATTGAATTCAATTAGAACAAATTATCAATAATTTTGAATCAGATAATTTGAATTTCCAAGTAAGAAAAGTAAAAAACTAAAAGGCATTTTAATATGTTTATTAATCTTGCCTAAATGTTGCATAATAAAGCAGGTTCATGTTAAAATAAGGAGGAAGAATAGTTTGAGCAAAGAGTTACTAAATATAGAAGAGATAAAAAAATGTATATTTCATAAAAATATAGTTTGGACAAAACATTGTCTAAATAGAATTAATCAAAGAAATATATTAATATTAGATGTAAAGCAAGCAATAAGCAATGGAAGGATTATAGAATATTATTATGAGGATTATCCATATCCAAGTTGCTTGATTGTAGGGAAGAGCAAAAATGGAGATACAATACATATAGTATGTGGAATGAATAATAATTTGCTTTATATAATAACAGCATATTATCCAGATAGTAAAGAATGGAAAGAAGATATGAAAACTAGGAGGGGAGTATAATGGAATGTTTTATGTGTAAAGGAGAGTTAATTGAAAAAAAGGTAAATTATATGGTTGATTTAGAAAAAACTATTATTATAATAAAGGACGTTCCTGCAAAAGTTTGTGACCAGTGCGGTGAGCAATATTTTGATGATGAAACATCGCAAAATATTGAAAAAATAGTTAATAAATTAAAAGATTTATCAACAGAGGTAACAATTATTAATTATAAAGAAAATGTTGCATAATAAAAAAATGTAAAGGCGGATTATAATCCGCCTAAAATTTTGCCTAAAATCTAGGTTTTTCTAAGTAAATACTTGACAAAACACTAAAAATAGTGTAAAGTAATATAGCATTACGTTTTTAAGGCAAAACAGAGTGCAAATATACTAATGAAAAACGGGAAATGCGAGTATCCCTAAATAAAAAGTAAAAGGAATAGTAATATGGAGAAAAATGTTAAAGTAAGTATGCTTTGTGAAGTATATGGAAATTTATTAACTAAAAAGCAATTATCAATTTTGCAAGATTACTATGACAAAGACTTATCTCTATCAGAAATAGCACAAAATCAAGAAATAACAAGACAGGCGGTTAGAGATATAATAAAGAAGGGAGAGAATAAACTTTTCGAATTGGAAGAAAAGCTTGGAATTATGAAAAAGACATTTAAACAAGAAGAAAAAATAGCAATTATATTATCAGAGCTTACAAAAATTCAAAAAAGAAGTACAGACAAACAAGTTGCAGAAATCTTAACACACGTAAAAAAAGAACTAAACTGTTTAGTTTAATCTTAAAATAAAACAAATTAGAAGCGAGTGTAGAAAGACAGTTAAACTAAAAATTCTATGTAGAGACTAAGACGAAGCTTATAATTAGTTTGGAGGTGTAATATGGCATTTGAAGGGCTATCATCAAGGCTACAAGCAATTACAAGAAAGCTTGGTGGCAAAGCAAGAATAACAGAAAGCGATCTAAAAGAAGTTATGCGTGAAGTAAAACTTGCTCTTTTGGAGGCAGATGTTAACTATAGAATAGTAAAAGAATTTGTTTCAAGTGTAGAGCAAAAAGCCTTAGGTCAAGATGTATTAAAATCTTTAACACCAGGACAACAAGTTATTAAAATAGTAAGAGATGAAATGACAGAGCTTTTAGGAGGAACTTTAAGTAAAATTAATTTCACACCAAACCCTCCGACAATAATAATGCTAGTTGGACTTCAAGGTTCTCGGAAAAACAACAACAGCAGGAAAGCTTGCTAATCTTTTAAGAAAACAAGGCAAAAAACCATTACTTGTTGCATGTGACGTATATAGACCAGCGGCTATAAAACAATTACAAGTAGTTGGAAGCCAGTTAAATATACCAGTTTTTGCAAATGAAAATACAAAAGATGTAGTTTTAATTGCAAAACAAGCATTGAGTATGGCAATGTCAAAATTAAATGATGTAGTTATACTAGATACAGCAGGAAGACTTCATATAGATGAAGAACTAATGCAAGAATTAAAAAATATTAAATCAAATGTAAAACCACATGAAATATTATTAGTAGTAGATTCTATGACAGGTCAAGATGCAGTAAATGTAGCACAAAGCTTTAATGAAAATCTTGGAATAGATGGAGTAATACTTACAAAATTAGATGGTGATACTCGTGGTGGTGCAGCACTTTCAGTTAAAAAAGTTACAGGAAGACCAATAAAGTTTGCAGCAACAGGAGAAAAACTTAGTGATATAGAGGAATTTCATCCAGATAGAATGACATCTAGAATACTTGGTATGGGTGATATGCTTTCTATAATAGAAAAAGCAGAAGAGGCATTTGATTTAGAAGAAGCAGAAAAATTAGAAAAGAAATTAAAAAAACAAGAATTTGACTTAGATGATTACTTAGCTCAACTAAGACAAATGAAAAAAATGGGTTCATTCTCATCAATTTTAAAAATGATACCGGGTATGAACAAATTTGGAGACATAAAAGTTGATGATAAAGAATTCGTGAAAATTGAAGCAATAATATGCTCAATGACAAAAAAAGAAAAACAAAATACAAAGTTATTAAATGCAAGTAGAAGACAAAGAATAGCAAAGCGGCAGTGGAACTACTGTGCAAGATATAAATAAATTTATAAATTCATACGAAATGACTAGAAAATTAATGAAAAAAATGCAATCTAATAAAGGCGGAATGAGAAACATGATGAAAAATTTAGATGCAAATTCATTAAAAGGTATGAAATTCTAATTGATATTAATTTTTTAAATTTTAATAAATAAATGATGCAGGAAACGTAAAAAACGATTCTAAAACATCTAATAAAAAAGGAGGAAGTATAATGGTAAAAATAAGACTACAAAGGGCAGGTAAGAAAAAAGCACCATTTTATCACATTGTTATTGCTGATTCTAAATCACCAAGAGATGGAAAAATAATTGAACAAATAGGAACATACAACCCAATGACAGAACCATCTGAATTAGTATTAGATAGAGAAAAAGTAGCTCAATGGATAAAAAACGGAGCAAAACCAACAGAGACAGTAAAACGTTTAATAGAAAAGGAGGCAAAATAGTATGAAAGAAACATTAGAATTAATAATAAACAGCTTAGTAAACGATAAAGAAGCAGTTTCTATTAATGAAATAGACGGGGAAAAATCTGTTATATTTGAAGTAAAAGTAGCTGAAAATGATATGGGTAAAGTAATTGGTAAAGAAGGAAGAATAGCAAAAGCTATAAGAACAATTATGAAATCATTAGCAGCAAAAGAAGAAAAAAGAATTACAATAGAATTTATTGATTAAGGTATAAAAATATGAAAGAATATTTTGAAATTGGTCAAATAGTTAATACATCTGGGCTAAAAGGTATTTTAAAGATAAAACCATTTACAGATGATATTAAAAAATTTAGTAATTTAAAAACAATATATATAAAAACTAAAAGTGGTCTAACAGAATTTAAAATAGAACAAGTAAGATATGTAAAAAATATGGTAATGCTTAAACTAGCTGGAATAGATACAGTAGAAGAAGCAGAAAAATATAGAAATTTATATATCAAAATTCTAAGAGATCAGGAAGAAGAGTTAGAAGAAGGTTCATATTATGTTGTAGATATCTTGGGATGCAAAGTAAACACTGATGCCAATCAAGAACTAGGCAAAATAGTAGATGTTTTTCAAACTGGAAGTAATGATGTATATGTTGTAAAAGATGAACAAGGAAAACAAATTTTGTTACCAGCAATTAAACAGGTAATAAAAAATGTGGATATAAAAAATAAAATTATAACAGTTCATCTATTAGAAGGATTAGTATGAAAATTGATATACTTACACTTTTTCCAGAGATGTTTGAGCCGTTAAAACAAAGCATTTTGGGAAGAGCAATAGAAAATAATTTAATAGAAATAAATTTAATTAATATTAGAGATTTTTCTAAAGACAAGCACAAAAAAGTAGATGATACACCTTATGGTGGAGGGGCAGGAATGGTAATTAGAGCAGATGTAGTATATGATGCATTTAAATCTCTAAAATCCACTAATGCAAAAACAATATTTTTATCACCACAGGGAAGTACATTAAACCAGAATAAAGTGCAGGAACTATCGAATGAAGAGCATTTAATACTACTATGTGGACATTATGAAGGCATAGATCAAAGAGTATTAGATGAAATAGTTGATGAAGAAATATCAATTGGAGACTATGTACTAACAGGAGGGGAATTACCAGCAATGGTATTAGTAGATGCTGTTAGCAGATATGTAGATGGAGTTATAAACAAGGAATCAGTAGAAGAAGAATCTTTTTCAAATGGATTACTTGAATATCCACAATATACAAGACCAGAGATATTTTTAAATAAACAAGTACCAGAGGTTTTAAAATCTCGGAAATCATAAAGAAATTGAAAAATGGCGTGCACAAAAGGCCATAGAAATAACAAAACAAAAAAGACCAGATTTATTAAGAAAGGAGATTATATAATGGACATAATCAAATCAATCGAGCATGAACAAATGAAAAGCAAAATCCCTTACTTAAAAGTAGGAGATACAGTAAAGGTTCATGTAAGAGTTAAAGAAGGAAACAGAGAAAGAATACAAGTTTTCGAAGGAATAGTAATTAAAAAACAAGGTGGAGGAGTAAATGCAACATTTACAGTAAGAAAAACTTCTTACGGAGTAGGTGTAGAAAAAACATTCTTAATTCATTCACCAGCAGTAGAAAAAGTAGAAGTTATAAGAGTTGGTAAAGCAAGAAGAGCAAAACTATACTACTTAAGAGACAGATTAGGAAAATCTGCTAAGACTAAAGAAAAAGTAGGCGCAAGAATTGAAACTAAAGAGCTTACTATAAAAGAAGAATTAGTAGAAGAACCTGCAGAAGAAGTTAAAGAAGAAGTTGTTACAGAAGTAGCAACAGAAACTACAACAGAAGAACCAAAAGCAGAATAATTATTAATAAAAGGGTACATTTATAATGTACCCTTTGTTTTTTTACTATTATTTATTTTCTTTTGCATTTTCTGCATAGCGTTTTAGTTTTTCGTATGCTAAATATTTAATTGTACCAGCAGGGAACTTGCCTTCTTTATTCTTTTTACCAGCAGGCACACCTGTTAAAATTTCTATACCTTCATCAATAGAAGAAATAGCATATATATGAAATTTACCCTCTTTAACACTATTAATTACTTCATCAGAAAGATTCAAGTTTTTGACATTTTGTATAGGCATTATAACTCCGTGCTCACCATTTAATCCTCTTTGTTTGCAAACTTGGTAAAATCCTTCTATTTTTTCATTTATTCCACCAATTGGTTGAATATGACCTTTTTGATCAACAGAACCAGTAACTGCAATTGATTGTTTAATTGGTATTTCTGACAAGCTAGAAAGAATTGCATATAATTCTGTACTAGAAGCACTGTCACCATCAACACCATTATATAATTGCTCAAAACAAAGACTAGCAGTAAGTGATAGTGGAAAATCTTGTGCAAATGTTTCTCCCAAATATCCAGAAAGTATTAATACACCTTTTGAATGTGAACTTCCAGACATTTCTATTTCACGTTCAATGTCAATTATGCCATTTTTACCCATATAAGTATTTGCAGTAATTTTGGCTGGCTTTCCAAAAGTATAATCACCAATAGATAGTACAGTAAGTCCATTTATTACACCAACTTCAGCACCATCTGTATTTATAATAAGTGTATTTTCTTTAATCATTTCCATATATAAAGAATCATATTTTTTAACTCTTTCAATTCTTTCTGCAAGAGTTTTTTCAATAAACTCACTAGTTACAAGTTTCTTTTTAGCAAGCCTTGCCCAAGTTGAAGCTTCTGCAACAATTTCTCCAACTTCATTAAATCTAGTAGAAAGTTTATCTTGACTATCTGATAATCTAGAAGTGTATTCAACAAGTTTGGCCATAGCACATTTATCTAATGGAAGCATGTTTTCCTTTTCTGAAAAACTGTGAACAAATTTAGCAAGTTTTGTTATATTAACATCTGTTCTCGGTGCAGTTTCTTCAAATTCAACTTTAATTTTAAATAACTTTTTAAAATCAGGATCCAATGAAAGCAAAGTATGATAAATATTTGAATCTCCTAATAATAAAACTTTAACATTTAAAGGAATAGGTTCTGGCTTTAAAGAAATCATTACCATATATGAACGTTGCTCCATATTATTTTCTATATTTAATTCTTTAACTAATAGAGCTTTTTTTAATGCATCATAACATATTGGATTTGCAAGTAAATCGCTAGCTTGTAATATAATATATCCACCATTTGCTTTGTGTAAAAGTCCTGGTTTTAACATTGTAAAGTCAGTTTTTAACATTCCATATTGATTTTCATATTCTAGTTTTCCAAATAAGTTATGGTACAAATAATTAGAATCCATTATAACAGGGCTACCTGTTAGATTGCTATTGTCCACAAAAAGATTTACCCTATAATTTAACCAAGGTTTAACTATTTCTTGTTTTAATGTTTGTGCTTTTGTTTCTGGAACTTCATCTTTTACAAATAAAGATAAATTTTTTAATACGTCAGATTTAATACAATCAAAGAAATGAGCTATTTTGATATTCTTTTTATATTTTGCTTTTAATGGATTTACATGTGAATTAATTGTTATTAATGCAATATTAGATTGCCATTCTTCGATTTTCTTTATGTTTTCTTTCTCTAAAACTTTAATTTGATTTATTGCTTCAATAATTTGCTCTTGAACTTTTATAGAATTTTCTTCAAATTGTTTTCTTGTTTTTTCATCAAGTTTTTCAAATTCTTCTTCTTCAATAGTTTTACCATTTAAAATAGGCATCATATATACGCCATTTTGAGCAGTTTTAACTTGAAAACCACTTTTCATAGATTGTTTATTTAACTTTTCTAATAAAGCATTTTTCTTTTGTTCAAAACTACTTTGCATTAAAGATTTTTGTTTATCAAAATCTTCATTACCAAATGTTAATTTAATATCTCTTTTTATATCTTGTATAAAAGAGTTCATATCATCTCTAAATTCCTTGCCTTTTCCAGCAGGTAAAGAAACAGCAATAGGTTCATTTGGTTCTTCAAAATTATATATATAGCACCAATCATCAGGGGTCTTCTTTTTGGCAGCAATTTTATTTACATAGTTTTTTGTATACATTGTTTTGCCAACTCCAGAAGGGCCTTCTACATATAAGTTATAACCTTTAGCTTCAACATCCAAGCCGAATTCTAAAGCTTTAATTCCTCTGTCTTGACCATAAATTAAATCTTTGCTGTCTAAATCATCTGTTGTTTCAAATTTAAAATTATTTGGGTTGCAGATGTTTTTTAAACTTTTGTAACTTAATTCGTTTTTTCTCATTTGTTTACCTCCATAAAATTTTCAACAATTTTAATTTAATATTTTTGTCATAATTATTGCATCATCCATATTATTATAATATTTTTTCCTTATTCCAACTGTTTTAAAACCGAAATTTTCATAAAGTTTTTGTGCAGGAATATTATTTGAGTTAACCTCTAATGTAACAGCTTTTTGCGGTTGATTTTTGCATATTTCTACTAGAGAATTTAATATAAGTGTTCCTATTTTCTTATTTCTATAACATTTCTTAACAACAATATTTGTTATATGTATATCATCAACAGAAAACCAAATTCCACCAAAACCGACTATTTGGTTATTTAATTTGGCTACAACATATTTCGAATTTTTATTTTCTAGTTCATTTTTTAGAATATTGTAATTCCAAAAATCATCAAACTCACAAGTAAGTATATTACAAATTGAATCCAAGTCGGGAAGAGTCATATTAGAAATTTCAATATTATCCATTTAAATTTCTCATCCTTTCAGCTTGGGATTTTCTTAAATACATTGGAAGAATTGAATCTGCACTTAAAATTTCTCCTTTGCTAAATTTGTTAAATGCGCATAAATTAATATTTTTAGCATGAAGTAAATTATCAGACCTAAAATTATTAATATTTAATAGACCTTTGTGAGCAACAGCACCATCTCCAACAAATAAGATGTCTTTGTTTTGATTTATTACTGGCAAAATAGTATTTATATCATCTGCCATATAATTTCCTATTAAAGTGTGGTTTGAATCAAATAATCCACAATATACTTGATTATTTCTAGCATCTATTAAAGAACAAATACATTCTGAATCATGTATATTATATGCTAGTCCTTCTAAGGAACTTACTGCAATTACAGGAATATTAAGACTTTCTGCAATTGCTTTTACAGTAGATATTCCAATTCTGATACCTGTAAAAGAACCAGGACCATTATCACATGCAATTAAATTAATATCCTGCAATTTAATATTTGTTTCACTTAAAAGCTCATTAATTAAAGGTAGTAGCGTTTCTGAATGAGTTTTGTTATTATTAATATTTAATTCTTTTATACATTCTGCGTCTTTGCTAAGTGCAACAGATGCAATATTGCTAGATGTTGATATACCTAAAATTAACATTCTTTAAGCTCCTTAATTACATTTTTTAATCTAGTATCTTTGGTAGAAATATTTAAATATCTAGTATTAATATCATCTGGATTTCTAGAAAATTCAATTTTTATATAATTTTGTGGCAAAATATCTTCTATTAATTCGCCCCATTCTATAAGGCTAATCCCAGAAGAAAAATATTCTAAACCACCAATATCATAAAATTCTTGAAGATCTGCTAATCTATAAACATCAAAATGATAAATATTAGTACTTGGTGCATGATATTCATTAACGATTGTAAATGTAGGGCTTGAAATCTCATTTTCTAATCCCCAAAAAGATAAAAAGCCTTCTGTAAATTTAGTTTTACCAGACCCTAAATCTCCGAGATAAAACAATAATATCTCCTGTATTTAAATGTGAGGCAAGTTTTTTTGCCAATTCTTTTGTTTCAGTTTCATTATGAGATACGAATTTTAACATTATTTCACCCTTACATAAATCTTCAAACATATTTTATATTAGTTGAATTCATTTGTAAACAATAAATTAAAAAATATTTTAAAAAAATTAAAAAATAGTATTGACAAAATAAAAAACCTAGTTTATAATTTATAAACGTAGTAAGGAAATGCAGGTGTAGTTCAATGGTAGAACCTCAGCCTTCCAAGCTGATGACGTGGGTTCGATTCCCACTACCTGCTCCAGATTTAAAACTAGCCAACAGGCTAGTTTTTTTGTTTCCGTTATGATGGTAAATTCTTGATTTTACATCTGGAATATGCTAAAATAAAAAAAGTAATGCGGGTATAATTTAGTGGTAGAATGTCATGCTTCCGACCTGATAGCGCGAGTTCGATTCTCGCTACCCGCTCCAGATTGATAGGAAACTCGAACTTTTCGAGTTTAAGTAATAAATGCTAACTAGAAATAGTTAGTTTTTTTGTTATTTAAGAAAGGAAAGTGATGAGTTATGACAATAGAAACTAAAAAACTTGTAATAAGTGAAGAATTAAAAAGAAAGATTGAAATGATATGTAAGTTTGCTTATGTGGAATATTCCTTTACTAATGGATATATTATAAATCTTAAAAATACTAATATAGCCTATGTAAAACCCCATATTTTGAAAGTTAAAGGCAATGACTACTTAATATTTGAAGATAGTGAAAATGTCTTTATAAACGGTTATAATAACAAAATTAAGTTTAAAGATTTAGAACAATACTTAAAAATGAACTAATATGGTTTGACAAACTAAAAATAAATGATACAATATAAAACCAATAAAGGAAGCAGTATCTAGTCTTTTATTAGAAAGTGAGGTACTACATGAAAAAGCAAACAAAATATTATATTGAATTTTATAGGAAGTTAAAGATATTAGTTTAAACTAGTGTTTTTAGCTTCTTTTTTTATTAGAAAAGGAGTTGATATGAATATGGATGAAAAAATCAAAAGTGCTGGTATATATATTAGAGTTTCTACTTTTGACCAAGCAAGAGAAGGATTTAGTTTGAGAGAACAAGAAGAAAGATTAAAAGAGTTTTGTAAATTTAAAAGATATAATATTTATAAAGTGTATCAAGATGCAGGAATAAGTGCTAAAAATGACAAAAGACCTGCTTATCAAGAAATGATAGAAGATGTTAAAAAAGGTAATATTAATGTTATTGTTGCTTTAAAACTAGACAGATTAACTCGTTCTGTATATGACATTGAAAAATTAATGAAATTTGTTAATGACTATGAATGTGATATAGATTGTATGGCTGATGAATCAAACACTACAACATCCAATGGTCGTATGGTTATGAGAATAATGACTAGTGTTTCTCAAAATGAAATTGAAAAGTGTTCTGAAAGAACTAAATTTGGTATGGCAGGTGCAATTAAAAACGGTCATATTCCTAATAGAACTGGATTAGGTTTTAAAAGAGAAAACAAAAAGTTAGTACCTGATCCACTAACTAAAGATATAATAGTTAGAATATTTGATTTATATTTAGAAGGTAAAAGTCATCAAGCAATTGCTAATATCTATAATAAAGAAAAAGTATTAGGAAAAACTAATTGGTACGATTCTACAATACAAAAGATATTATCTAATGAACTTTATAAAGGCGATTATGTAAATGGCAAAAGAACAAAACACCCAACTTATTATGAAAATGTTATTGAACCTATTGTTTCAAAAGAGAAATGGGAAAGTTGTCAGTATCAAAAATTAAGAAATGCTAGACATTATGAAAGAACAGCAACTTATTTATTTACTAATAAGTTAAAATGTTCTAAATGTGGTAATTTTCTAGGTGGTCATGCTACTACAAAAACTAATGGTAAAAAATACTATTACTATAAATGTAATACTTGTAAAACTTATTTCAATGAAATAGATATTGAAAAAGAATTAAAAGCATTTATGCTAGAACTTGCTAAACAAGATGACCTTATTAATAATTACTATACGCCATTTATTAAATCAAAATTAGAAGATAAAACAGAAGATTATAAAAAAGGAATTAAAGAGTTAGATAAACAACTAGATAGAATTAAAACAGCTTATATTAAAGGTGTTGTAAAACTAGAAGATTTTGATAAAGAAATAAAACATATCGAATATCAAAAATCCGATTTAGAAAAAAGACAAAAAGAACAAAAACAATATGAGAATTTAAGTTTCACTCTTAATGATTTGTTAATTATACAAGATATGCAAGAAATTGAATTTTATACTAACCCAGATGTTTTAAATAATTGGTCTAATAAATCAAAAGAAGATAAACAAAAAATAATTGGTAAATATATTGATAATATAACTATTGAAAAGAAAAACAATAAATTTGAAATATCTAATATTGAATTTAGAAAAAATTATTTAGAGGATATGATATATAATCACTATAAATTTAATACACCTTGTAATGTATATATGTATGAAGATGAATATGGAATACCACTAAAACTAAATCATGAACTTAAAACTATGAAAGAAGCAGAAGATTATTTTAAAAGATTAGAAAAATATGTTGGAGATTATAAATTAAACTATTATATAAGTGAGATTGATGAAAAAGAAAAAAGATTTAATTATACTCAAAATAACGATGCTGAAAAAATAATTAGATTAATTGGTATTGGAGATAAGAGAAAAAAAGATAATTTTAAATTAGGTGTTATTACTTTAGACTTATCTATGTTTAAAGATAAAGATGAGAAAGAAATTTATAAGAAACTATTTGATAAATTAGAAAAAGAAAGACTAACATAGCCAAAATTATGTTAGTCTTTAATCATCCTATAAATTTTACAAAAAATACCCAAATAGGATGATGTTATAAATATTAAAACTCTTATTTTATAAGGCTTAACTTTCATATCAACCTAATATCAACCTACCTCGTAGGTTGAATTTCGTAAGTACGAAATCAGTATTGTGTAACACTAAACCCTTATGAAATAAGGAAAAGTTTAGTATAGTTGCACAAGTTTCTTATCCTGCTTTTTCACATATACTAATATTTATATATGAAATCATCCTATTTATAAAAAGTAAAAAAGATCAACTATTAAAGTTGATCTCAACGATAAATTGTAATTTATTATTTATTTCTTTTAACAAATATTATTCCAAGTATTGCTGTTATAACAATAACCATAAGTGGAGCTACTTTGAAATATACCCATTCAAACGGATGCCATAAAGTTCCAATTACTGACCACTCTGGATCACTATAATCCCATGATTGATATGGACTTCCTAATATTGCTAATAAGATAAATAATATTATTAAACATACATCAGCAACTATTAATGTATTAACTAACATTTTTCTTTCTTGCTTTAATATTTTTCCTATTTTATTCAATAGCATTCCTCCTTTGCTTAATTTATTGTATAAAAAAACAGACCACCATAATTGATCTGCTCGATTAATTGTAAGTTGTCGGATTAGTTGAAACTATTTTCATATATATCCATAAATGATGAAACAAATCTTGCTTGTTCTTTTTCTTCTTCTGTACCAATTGTTACTTGCCATCCAAATGTTCCATATGATTTATAATTAAATCTATTTAATGGCAATAAATTAAATTCTCTTTGAATTAACTTTATACCATCTTTATAATCTCTCTTTAATACTTTAAGTGCTTTACTAGGATTTTTGAATACTGCTTCTCCATATTTATTTGCTCCAATATCAAAAGCAATATTCTTTTTTCCAAATGAATTAATATCTACATTTCCTTTTACATCCCCATATTCAGCAATATAGACTTGTGTATATTTTAAATTATCATCCATTATATATCCCATTTTAATTAAAGTAAATCTCCCAATAATAATTAATACAACTACAATCAAAATTGATAGACATATTTTATATATTTTATTTCTATGCTTTTGATTCTTTAAAATATTAATTATAGTTTGTTCAGAGTGTTTTATTTGCTCATCTTTGTTTAATTTTTCACCAGCAAATAATTCATTTAAAGAAATATCTAATATACTACAAACATCTTGCATAATTGAAGCATCTGGTAGATTCAATCCTCTTTCCCATTTACTTACTGCATTCTTACTTACATTTAATTTTTCGGCAAGTTGTTCTTGTGTTAAATCCTTTTTCTTTCTCATTGTTGAAATAAATTTTCCTATTTTTTCTTGATTCATATAAATCTCTCCCTTCAACAATTAAAATTATATTTTATAACACTAAATTTTTACACATACTTAAAGTTTACTTTTGCAAATTACTATTTTTCTAACTAATTACTAAATTGTAATTTAGCAATTACTTATTATTCTTTTCTTTCCAATAATCATAATCTTCAAAACATTGTAACTTTTTTTCTAAATTCTTTAAATCAGGATACTCTTTGCTTAAAGTTTTCATATTTCTATACATTGCTAATCCATACCCTTGCTCATTATTCTTTATTAAAATGTCTGCACATTTATTTAAATAATTTATTGTATTTTCTCTGTTGTATTTTGTTTGAGATAACAATGCTATACAATAAGCATGTCCTATAATGTCAAAATGTCCATCACTATTGTAATTTGTAATTTTAAAATATTCCCTTATTATATCTAAACATTGCATAAAATATTATAGTAATTCCCATTGTAATTCCTATGCTTAATACTACATTACTTATATGAGTATAATTTAAAATTGTGAATACGCCTGCTAGTATTATTGTAATTCCAATAATTATGCTTCCTATTCCTACTTTTTTTCCAAATGGTATTATATCTTCTTTTTTTACTCTTTTTCTATGATAAGAATGTAGTAAAGATATGTTTCCTTTCATATTCAATATCCCTATAATTATTATAATTAAACCTATTATTATTTGTATTATAAATTCTCCCATAATATATCTCCTTTAAAAATTGTAATTTATATTACTCTTTATCTTTTTTACTATTCTTATATAATGTACTAAATATTAGTGTAAATAACATTGGTATAACTGAATATCCAGCATTATCTAATTTATGAGTAATTACCAAATATCCACCAACCAAAGTTAAAATTGCAAATACAAGACTTAATATTGAAAATATTTTTGATATCAATTTTTCTTTATTCATAGCTTTTAAATTTCCTTATACATATAATTTGTATTACTTTTTATTAGTTATTTTATAAATAATTAAACCTATTAAAAAGCCAATACCAGAATCAACCAAATACCAAACTGTGTGAATTAAAGCTGAACTATTATAATAAATAAACACTGATGGTATAAACAATATAGATATAATTATTGGATAGATATATTTCCATTTTTCCTTTGAAATACTAGCAAATATTATAGCAAGTATAAAAGTTGATACCAAAATTAAGAATACCATTCCCATTATATCTGTTGGTCCTGCAAATAAAGGAAAAATGTAAAACATAAATAACTGTATCAATAATATTGTTATTTCCTTCCATATTTTTCTCATTTTAAATTCCTCCAATCATAACAAAAAATTACTATTTTTCTAACTAATTACTAAATTGTAATTTGTCTTTTACAATAATAGCATAAAAAAGAAAAGTAGTTATTGTTAATCAACTATTGCATTTTTCTAATTCTCATAAATACTTTTAAATCTTTCTCTGTCTACATTCTCTTGATTATTAATATAGTCCAAGTATTTTTCTTTATTTTCTTCTGTATATGGAGTATCAGAATATAAATCTTGTAATAATATTGTTCCGTTTGGCTGTCCAATACCCACAAATATATAATTTTCACCTATCTTTGGTAATTCCTCATCCGTTATATAATCACCTTTATGCAATATAAGAGTTCCATCTTTATCATATCCACCAGGATAAGTTACTTTAATTATATTTTGTAGATCACCCTTCAAATTTTCTGTTACCTCGATTTCATATATAGTTCTAGCTGAGCCATAATCTGAGAATGTCCTTTCAATTTCCTTATCTACCTTTCCTATAAACACATAATCAGCAAATCCAACTTGATAATATGGATTTGTTTCTTCATTCACAAGTACTGTATCATAATTTAATTTGCCATTTGGCTTATAATTTGAATTTCTATTGTTAAAGTACCAAATTACACCACAAATCATAGCAATTATAAAGATAACTAAAATAGATAAAATAATAATTTTTTTCTTTTTCATAACAATACCTCCTTTATTTTGTTCTTATTTTAATAAAAATAAGCTTTAATTCTACTAATAATCAACTACATAGTAACATATTTTAAAAAAGTTACAACTTTTGTTCAAAAAATGATTATCGGCAAATTACTATTTGTCTTTCAGTTCCTATTATATCATTTTATTTACTTAAAATATTAAAATGTTGGTTAATTTTACTAAAACCATGTTATACTAATTTTAGTTAGTAGTTATTACTACCTATAAATTGTTGCCTTTAATGGTTGTTTTACCAGAACCATAAGGGCTCCATAAAAAAGAAGTTCACAGACTAATTAAAGTTCTTGAACTTCTTTTTTATGAAGAGAATCTAGAGTACTTTCTTTCGTGAGGTAAGGTGTGCCAAAATTCCCCGTCCCCATTGGCACCCATTGGCACAATGTTTGAGTTTTACGCTTACCACTACCACTTAATGTGTTGCCATTTATATCTCTCCGATCTAAAAAACACTAATTTATATTATGATTATATAATATAAAACTGATAGATTCAATTAACTATTTTTATTATATCAGAATGCTGTAACGACCCAATTAAAATGATTAAACATCTAAAAATTGCTATAAAATTCTGACTCAAAAAACTAACCCTAAAAATTAGATTTTTAGGGCAGGTATTTAAAATCTTTATGAACGTTTTCAAGAATTATTAACAATTTTCATGTATTGTAGTTCCTAGCAACAGTTTATAAATTACCAACCAGTATTTAAATTTGTGCTATCAACCAGGTTGCCATTTCTTAAACATTCACAAGCAATTTTGTTAATTATCCATTCACCTTCTACTTTACCATTTCCTGCTATCCAAGATGTAGCGGTTACATTTTTGGGTTTTACAGAATATGTAACATATGCTAGTATGTCAGTTGAATTATAACCAAAGTCTATAAGTGATTGCTTTTTGCTATTACTTAAAATTTCAACTTTATCAACTCTATAATCTAATAATTTTTCTGAATTACTATTGTCTAATGCTTTTAGCTTAGCTAAAAATAAATTTTTTATAGTCTCTTCTGTTGTAAGTTGAGATGAAGAATTTTTGTTATCATTATATTTATCATCAATATTAGTTGTATTAGACTTATCAGAATTTATTTCATCTACTTTTTCTTGTAAGCTACTTACTGTTTTATTTAAGTTACTTACTTGTGTTTGTAATTCAGCAGTTTTTTCATTTGCTTCTATTTTTTCATTATAAAACTTATACATAAAAACAGTCATTATCACAATTATGATTATTGCTAATATTAGAAATAATGTTGATAAACTTATTTTTACAACTTTCTTTTCTTCCATATATTATCACCACCTTTCTTTAGTAAAAATAATTAATATATTTAAATTTTATTTTTTTTACAATAATAATTTATTATTAATATCCACCAGTTTCTTGTTGTAGTGTTAAAGTAACAACGGTACCTTGTTCAACAGTTTTTCCAGAAGCAACATCTTGTGCAATTACAATTCCAGACCCATTAATTACTAAATTTAAATTAGAGGCTTCAGCAGAGTTGATTGCACTTGCGGCAGACATTCCCTTAAAGTTAGGTATTGTGGTTTCAGTTCTTTCATTTGACTTCTCTGTAAATAAATGAACTGTAGAATTCTTTATTAAAGACACACCTGGCTTTGGTAGCTGATCTGTTATAACAGTAGTAGAAGCGTCCTCATCACTAGAAATTTTAACAGAAAAACCTGCATCTTTTAGAATTTGTCTTGCTTCTGCAATTGTTTTTCCTGTAACGTCAGGAAGAGTTGTTGTTGTGTAAGTAGAATTTGTAGAACTACTTGCAATTTCATTGTTAGAAGGTATACCTAAGTATGGCAATACTTCTGATAAAATCTGAGATACAACAGGGCCAGCTACTTGACTACCTTGATAGCTATCACCTTTTGGATTATATATTGTAACTAAAACTACTACTTGTGTATTTACAGTTGGAGCAAGCCCAATAAAAGATGCAACATAACCTTCATCTTCACTTCCAGAAAGAGGCTCAGATGTACCAGTTTTACCACCAACAGAATAACCTTGAACTCTAGCATATTTACCAGTACCTTCTGCAACAACATATTCCAACATATCCATTAGCTTATCTGCAGTTTCTTTTGAAACGACTTGTCTTATTTCTTTTGGTTCAACAGTGGTTACTGAATTAGTATCTGTATTTTTAATTTCTTTTACTATACGTGGTTGCATAAGAACACCTTCATTTGCAATAGAGGATACAGCGGTAATTAATTGAATAGGTGTAATTGTAAATCTTTGACCAAATGACATTGTAGCTACGTTAAATTCATTAATATTGTTTTCTGGGAAGAATACGCTCTTTGATTCACCATAAAAATATGGATTAGTTCTATTAAATAGTCCGAAAGCTCTATAATACTTGTATAAAGTTTTTGCACCAATTTTTCTGCCCAATTGTATAAAAGCAGGGTTACAAGAGTTTGCTAATGCATCTCTTAAACTTTCTGAACCATGAGGATTATTGTGTCTCCAGCAATTCATAGTAACACTAGAAACTTGCTCAGAACCGGCACAGTAAAAATCTCCACGGTTGTCTGTCGTAACAATTCCTTCTTCTAAGCCGGTAGCAGCAGTAATTATTTTAAAAGTAGAACCTGGTTCATATGTACTTTGAACGGCACTATTATTCCACATTTTATAAAGAGCAGAATCTTTATCTGATGATGATAAAGTATCCCATTTTTCTTTTAATTCATTAGAATTTATAGTATATGGTGTGTTTAGATTGTAATCTGGATATGTTGCCATTGCCAAAACATCTCCAGTAGAAGGGTTCATAACTATAACATTTCCACCATCAGCTTTATTATCAATAACTGATTGAGAAAGGTATTTTTCAACAATTAATTGGATATTAACATCAAGAGTAAGAGTAACATCATTACCATTTTGAGCTGGAACGTAAGAAATTTCACCATTTGGTATTTCGCCATTTATAGAATCAGTTGTTGCAAGTAACTTGCCAGCAGTTCCAGACAAAAGATTATCAAGACTGTACTCTAATCCCATTGCACCAGAACCATCAGAACGAGTAAAACCTATTAAGTTTGATGCTAGATTATTGTATGGGTATGCTCTTTTATTATCGTCTTCTATTCTGATTCCAGAAACTATCTTGTTATCAGAAAGCCAATTTTGAAGTGAAACAATTTTTTCATGATCAACTTTTTCTACTATTTTAAAAGATGAAGTTTTTGTATTAAGCCTTTCTAAAGTTTCTGCATAATCAAGTTCAAAAATTTCGCTAAATTTGTGGGCTAAAATTTCTTTATTTACTTCTGTTTTATCTTTATATTTAACCTCTGAAGGATTTATATATACTGTATCTACACTAGTGCTTTTGGCAAGTATTTTTCCAGTAGAATCATAAATAGTTCCTCTAGAAGGGTTAATAACTTTACTAGAAAGTTGCCTTTGAACAGCTTCTTCCTTTAAACTAGCACCTTGAACAAATTGCAAAATGCATAAACGCAAAACTAATAGGATAAGTAAAGCAAATCCAATAGAAAGGGAAATGCGCAAACGCTTTTGACCTTTATTATCTATTTTAATAATTTTTGTTTTCTTTTTCATAAAATAATCACCTATAACTATTTATTAAGGAAATTGTATATTAACAAACAAAAAAAATCAATAAAATTACTAAAAAACAATGGAATAAAAAAAGTATATAGTGTATAATTTAAAAAGGTGAATTTTATTGAATTTATATGAAGAAACAAAATATATTTTAAAAAAATACAATATCGTGGCAAATAAAAAACTAGGACAGAACTTTTTAATAGATGAAAACGCAATAGAAAAGACAATAGAAGGAGCACAAACATGCGAGCATGATTTAGTTATAGAAATAGGGCCAGGACTCCGGAACTCTTACAAAACCACTATTAGAAACAGCAGGAAAGGTTATATGTATAGAACTAGATACCAGAATGATACAAATCTTGCAAGATAGATTTTCTATGTATAGTAACTTTGAATTAATAAATGATGATGTTTTAAAAGTAGATTTAAAAAGTTTAATAAAAGAAAACAAAAAAGATAAAATAAAAGCTGTTAAAATAGTTGCAAATTTGCCATACTATATAACAACACCAATAATAATGAAGTTATTGGAGGAAAGACTAGAAATAGAAAGTATAACTGTTATGGTTCAAAAAGAGGTGGCGGATAGGCTAGTTGCAAAACCAGGAGAAAAGAATTCAGGAGCTATAACATACGCTATTAGCTATTTTGCAGATGCCGAGAAAGTATTAGAAGTTCCAAACACATCATTTATGCCAGCACCAGAGGTTAATTCTAGTGTTATAAAGCTAAACATATTAAGAGAGCCATCTGTTAAAGTGGAAAGTGAAAAAATGCTATTTAATGTAATAAAACTTGCATTTGCACAAAAGAGAAAAACACTTTTAAATGCACTTACAAATGGAAAACTAGCAAACAAAGAAGAGGTAGAAAAAATGCTTATTGATTTGAATTTAGATTTGAAAATAAGAGGAGAAAAACTATCTTTACAAGACTTTGCAAGAATTGCAGATTATATGGAAGAGAAAAGATAATATATGAATAAGGAGGAACAAATGAAAAAAGAAAAAGGTATAACTCTTGTTGCTTTAGTTATAACAATTGTAGTAATGTTAATACTTGCAACAGTTACAGTTACGGTATCAATTAATGGGGGATTAATAAATACAACAAAAAGTGCAAAAGAAGAGTCAAGAGGAATGGATGTTGCAGAAGCAAAAGAAATGTGGGAAATGAGTGTAAGAGAAGATAGAGAAAATGGAAATCAAGAAAAGACACTTGACCAAATACTGGAAGAACTAAAAAATAAAGGCTTGCTTACAGAAAAAGAAGTTGAAGAGATAAAAGAAAGTGAAACCAAAACAATAACAATAGGCAGTAGAACAATTAGTTTTGATATAGAAAATAATGATATAGGTGACATAGATACATGGGATAGAACATATATTGAATCCATAAAAATAGGAGACTACGTTGATTATAATCCAACACAAAGAGTAAGTGAGAAAAACAAAAGTAAATTAACATATGTTTCTCCAGTGGGAACAGCAAGCAGTCATGGAAATGGATATGAGGAACAAACCTTTGAAGCAAGAACAGATATAAAATGGAGAGTATATGACATAAATAAAGAAACAGGAGTAATAACTCTAATATCAGAAGAGGTAATTGGGCCTAAAAGAGGAGGAACATTACAAAGCAACTTTATTTTATATGCTGGAATTGGCTATTTATATTCAGAACAAGAAATAGAAAGCGCATGTGCTATTTATGGTTATGGTTATGGAGCTGATACTTCTAAAAGCACAGCATATACAGTAGGCGGACCGTTTGATGATAAGATTACTGGAGCAATAGAAGGAACAGGAGCAAGAAGCATGGATTTAACAGATATTATTAGCTCAAATCCAACATTTCTATTAGGAACAATCGGCTCAATATATTATCCAACAATGTCAGGAGATAGCCTAGGAAGATCAACAGAAAAGACAGATAAGAATTTAGAATATTCTTCAACTCAAAAATATGATGTAAATGAATTGGAAGTTGGAAAGGCAAAATTCAACCTAATATTTAAAGCAAAGGATGAAGAAACAAATTTAGCATATTGGTTAAAAACAAGAACGGTTAGAAGGACTATAAGTAGTGATGCAGCAAACAATAGTATGGGATTTTGTAACTGGGTTGTTATTAACGGAAATAGAGTTAATAATAAACGTATATGTGGGTCGACAACAATAAAATTTGGTAGTACTCCGGCAACAGAGCTAGGCATTAGGCCAATAGTTGTGCTAAAAAAGGGACAAGAATTAAAAAAAGCTGAAAATCAATCAGAAGATGAAAAATATACTTTATGGAATCTGATTTAGAATAAAGCCTACAAAATGTTGACATATATATAAGAAGGATTTAAAATATATAATTATATTTTATTAATAATACAAAAGAGGAGGAAAATAAAAAATGAAAAACAACAAAGGAATAACTTTAATAGCATTAGTAATTACAATAATAGTAATGCTAATATTAGTGGGAGTAACAGTAAGTGCTGCCATAAATGGAAAACTATTTGATACAGCGAAAAAAGCGGCAAAAGATACAGAAAAAGCAAAACAAGAAGAGATTGAAGATATCAAAAACGTAGAGGACAAAATTGATGAGATTTTAGGAGTAACTACTAATGACAAAGTGGAAGACATAATTTCTAAACCAGTAGAAGGTGAAACAGAAGTATATGCAATAATCTTTTCAGATGGAACTATGGAATTAAGAAAAGAAAAACCAACAGAAACAGAGAATGTAGTATTTAAAACAGAAGAAAGCTTTTCAAATAGGTTATTTAAAAGCAAAGAAGAAATACCTTGGATATCATATGTAGATTCAATAAAAGAAGTAAAAATAACTGATGAGATAGTACCAAGAACAACAGCAATGTGGTTCCAAGGACTTAAAAACTTAACAAAAATATCAAATATTCAAAATTTAAAAACTGATAAAGTGGCATCTATGGAATCAATGTTTGATGGATGTACATCATTAGAAGAAGTTGATGTGTCAGGATTTAATACGCAAGAAGTAATAAATATGTGCGCAATGTTTCAAAATTGTTCAAAAATTAAAAATCTAGCAATGGGAAACTGGGACACAAGCGAAGTTATAGACATGGGATGGATGTTTAATAAATGTAGTGCATTAACAAATATTGATATGTCTAAATTTAATACATCAAATGTAAAAAGTGCAAGATCTATGTTTCAACTTTGTAGTAGTTTGACATCTTTGAATGTAAGTAGCTTTGATACAAAAAACGTAGAAGATATGCGATATATGTTTAATAAGTGTGGGAAATTGGCTAACTTAGATTTAAAGAACTTTAACACACGTAAAGTAACAAATATGTATGGAATGTTCTATGAGTGTACTGGTCTGACATACTTAAATGTAAATAGCTTTGATACAGCAAATGTAACCGACATGAGTTTTATGTTTAATAAGTGTGAAAAATTATCTAGTTTAGATTTAAAAAATTTTAATACAAGTAATGTTACAAGTATGTTTGCTATGTTCCAATATTGTAGGGGATTAACATATTTAAATGTAAGTAGCTTTGACACAAGAAATGTAGAAGATATGGGGTATATGTTTAAGTTTTGCGAAAATTTAACAGAATTAGACATAAGTAATTTTAAAACACCAAAAGTAGAAAGCTTTTATTGGATGTTCCAATCATGTGAGAAAATAGGACAACTAGACTTAAGTGGATTCCAAACAAGCAAGATACAATATTTTGCAGGAATGTTTAGCGGATGTAGCATTCTAAAAACTACAATAGTAATTGATGTATCAAGTATTGACTCTACTCCTGGATATGCTTATAACCAAATGTTATTAGGAGCAGCAACAGCAGAAGGAGCACAAATAACAATTAGATATAAAGCAAGTCAAAAAGATATAATAGACAAAATGGTAGAAACAAAATCAGCTAATTCTAATATTGTATTAGAAGTTGTAGCAGAATAGCAAAACAAATTGGAGGTCATCAACAGATGGCCTCTTTTGCTACTTAAAAAATTGACAAAATAGCCATTTTGAGGTACAATTATAGTGTTTTGAATTAAAGGAGAGATAAAAATATATGTCAAATTTAAATGTTAAATTGCTAAAAAATGTAGAGTCAAAAACAAAAATATATTTAGCGATAATAGCAATTATTTTAATAGCATTATGTATAAATAATATAGCATATATAATTCCAAGTATAATTGGATATGCATTAATAATTGTATATACAATATGGGTTTATAAGAGAAGAAAGAGTGAAATATCAAATTATATAACGGATTTAACAATAAATGTAGACTCAGCAGCTAAAAACACATTAATAAATTCACCATTTCCAATAATAATACTAGAAACAGATGGAAATGTTATATGGAGAAGCTCAAAATTTAATAAAGAGTTTGCAAATGTTGGAATAAATTCTTATATAGATGATATAGCAAAAGAAATAAAGATGGATATAGAAAATCAAGATACAACTCAAATTGATAAACAAATAAGCATAGAAGATAAAATTTATCATGTAATAGGAAACTTCGTAAAAATAAAGCAAAAGAATACTAAAAAAACAAGCAAGTATATGATAATATTATATTTTGTAGATGTAACAGAAAAGCAAGAAATACTAAAAAAATATGAACAATCAAAATTATGTGTTGGTATTATTATGGTGGATAATTACGAAGAAGTAATTCAAAGAGTTCAACCAGAAGAAACACCACAAATAATGGCAAAAATAGAAAAAGAATTATATGACTGGGCAAATGATGTTCAAGGAATTATGATAAAAAAAGAAAGAGATACATTTGTATTTATATTTGAACAAAAATTTTTAGACAAAATGAAAGAAGAGAAATTTGCTATACTAGACAAGATAAAAGAAATAAGAAATGAAGAAAATTTACAAATAACATTAAGTATAGCAATATCTAACGAAGGAAATACAAATTATGAAAAATATCAATCAGCAACAGATGCAATGGATATTGCATTAGGTAGGGGTGGAGACCAAACTGTTATAAAAACAGATGGAAAATATGTATTCTTTGGAGGAAGAGCACAAGAGTTAGAAAAAAGAACAAAAGTAAAAGCAAGAGTTGTAGCACATGCTTTGGAAGAATTAATACAAGATGCAAGTAATGTAATAATAATGGGACATTTAAATGGAGATATAGACTCAATGGGCTCAAGCTTAGGATTATATAGATTTGCAAAAACATTAGGGAAAGACGCATATGTAGTAAACAATACAACAGGTTTATCACTAAATAGCTTTATAGAAACATTACAAAAACAAGACGAATATAAAGAAATTTTAGTAGATAAAAGTAAAGCATTATCATTAATTACAGAAGATAGTGTACTTATAATAACAGATACTCATAAAAAAAGTTATGTGGAAGTTCCAGAGCTATTAGATAAAACAGAAAAAATAGTAATAGTTGATCATCATAGAAGAGGAACAGATTATATAGAAAATGCAATGCTTACATTCCATGAGGCCTATGCTTCATCTGCAGCAGAATTAGTAACAGAAATAATAGAATATGGAACAAATAATGTTCAATTAAAACAAATAGAGGCAGAAAGCTTATATGCGGGAATTATGGTAGATACAAAGAACTTCACATTTAAAACAGGTGTAAGAACATTTGAAGCAGCAGCATATTTAAGAAAATATGGTATAGATATAATAAAAATAAAAAAATGGTTTCAAAGCGACTTAGAAAGTTATAGTGTTATTGCAGATATAGTTAAAAGAGCAGAAATAATAAATGATACAATAGGAATTTCTGAATATGAAGAAAAGGATAAAAATGCAAATTTAATATGCGCAAAAGCAGCAGATGAACTTCTTACAATTAGCAATATAACAGCATCGTTTGTAATAGGAAATTTAGGAGATAAAATATGTATTAGTGGACGTTCAATAGGTGATATAAATGTTCAAATAATACTAGAAAAACTTCGGAGGCGGAGGACATATTACACTTGCAGGAGCACAACTAGAGGGAATGACTATGGAAGAAGCAAAACATGAATTAATAATAAGAATAAATGAATATTTTACAGAACAATCTTAAAATATACAATAAACCACTAAAAAAGATAAAATTTAAGAGACAAAAGAGAAATATTTAAATAAATATATCACAAAATGCAAAAAACTTTTTCTTATTTGACAACTGTATACGACAAAAAAATTAGATTGGAAATGATAAAATAACAAAATGTAAGGCGCAGATGCCAAAACACACAGAAGATTAGAAAAAGTATGAAGGTGGTAAAAGGATGTTTCAAAATTTAGCAGATGAAAAACAAGAAGATTATATAGAAGAACAAAATGAAGAGATAGAAAACAAGAAGAAAATTAATTTAAAAGAATTGTTTTCTGTGTCTAATATAATTTTATATGCAATATCATTTATGGCATCAATGGTTAGTTTCGGAGGAGAATTTGCTCCTTTCGGACTAGCTATATTCGCGGCAGTATGTAGCAACGAAATTCCAGCAGGATTAGTATATATCTTTGCTGGAATAGGTACTCTTATAGGATTTGGACCAAAAGGATTTTTATCTTATTTATTAAGTTCATTAATATTTATAGCTTTGCTACTAATATTCAAGCCAAAAAGAAGATATCCAGCGAGAAACGAAAAGCAGAAACTAGGATTTTATGTTTTTGCTTCTGCCTTTATTGTACAAGCTGGAAAAATGTTTTTTTCAATATTTTTAGTATATGATTTATTAGCAAGTATTGTTTTTGCTTTAATATCATATATGTTCTATAAAATATTTACAAATTCAATTACAGTTGTAAAAGAATATGGAAAGAAAATGGCATTTACAGTAGAAGAGGTAATGGGAGCAAGTTTGTTGGTATCAATTGCATTATACTCTTTACATGGTTTGCAAATTTTTGGATTATCTATTAGCAATATATTAAGCATAATGTTAGTACTATTCCTAGGATGGAAAAATGGAATGCTAATAGGTGCAACAGCAGGAATAACAATAGGAATGGTTTTGGGGATAATAGGTTCAAGTAGTCCTGTACTAGTTGCTTCTTATGCAATATCTCGGAATGTTTGCTGGAATGTTAAACAAACTAGGAAAGATAGGTGTTATAGTAGGATTTTGTTTAGGTAATGCAATACTTACATATGTTGCAAATGGAAACACAATAGCTGTAATAACAATAAGAGAAATACTAATAGCTTCATTAGGTTTATTGTTATTACCTAAAAACGTAAATATAGATATTGCAGATATTGTAGGAAAAACAAAACTTTTACCTGTAACAGGAGGAGTGCTAGAAGGAGATACAAAAACAGTAGAAAAATTAAATACAGTTTCTGAGACAATTTCTGAAATAGCAAAAAGCTATCAAGAAGTGGCAGCAACAACAGCAGAAACAGAAGAAGAGCTTCAAGAAGATGCAAAAAAATATTTTAAAGAAGAGTTACTAAATAATTTAGAGGACTTTTCAGACAACTTACTATATGAAGATTTTGTTGATATGGAAGATGAATTATTAGATAGCATATATGATGTTCTAGAAAAAGATGAAGAAATTGATAAGGACAAATTATTAAAATTATTAGAAGATAATAATAACTATATTATAGGTTTAGACAATGAAGGAACAAAAAAAACAATAGAGGAAAACTTAGAACAGATAGTAAAAACAATAAATCATACATATAGAATAAACAAATTAAATCTTGTTTGGAAACAAAGAGAAGCAAGTAATAAAAGAACATTAGCAAATCAACTTGGTGGAGTATCAAAAGTAATATCATCACTAGCAGATGACATAGAAGATAAAGAAGAAAAAGAAGAAGAGAAAATTCAATTTAATTTAAAAATTGCATCAGCAGGAATAACAAAAAGCAAAAGCGAAGTATCAGGAGATACAAGTGTACAAACTAAACTACATGATGGAAAATTCATGATGGCAATAAGTGATGGAATGGGATCACGGACCAAGAGCTAAAAAAAGTAGTTCAACAGTTATAAAAATGCTAGAAAGATTATTAAAAACAGGATTTGATAAAGACGTTTCGATAGGACTAATAAACTCATCTGTTAACTTGAATTCAAATGATGAAACATATGCAACAATAGATATATCTGTTTTTAATAGAAGCACAGGAAATATAGAGTTTGTAAAAAATGGTGCATGCCCAACATTTATAAAATCAAAGAATAAAGTAGAAGTAATAAAAGCTATATCATTACCAGCAGGAATTGTAGACAAAATAGACCTAGTAGTATATGACAAGGATTTAAAAGGTGGAGAAATTGTTGTAATGTGTAGCGATGGAATATTAGAATCTGACCAAGAGTTAGAGAACAAAGAATTATGGGTAAAAGATATGCTAGAAAACATAGAAACAGACGATGTTCAAAAAATAGCTGATATAGTATTACAAGAAGCAATAGACAATGACTATGGAATACCAAAAGACGACATGACAGTATTAGTTGCAAAAATTGAGAAAATATAAAATTTGTCAAAAAGTATTTACAAAGAATAAATTTATGGTATAATAAAAGAAATAGGAAGCCACAAGTATGTGGTTGCCATCGATTGTTTTATAAACACATCTCAACGGCGTGCAGAGATGTGTTTTTTAATGGAAATAAAAGTCAACAAAAATTGCCAAAAAAACAACAAAAAATAAAATGTATAAATAATTGACAAAAGAGTAAAAAAATTATAAAATATAATACAGTAAAAAGCGTTTGATAAATGGAAATAATTAAAAATTATTTTGTGACACATTTAGAGCTATATAAAAAATCAAAAAAAGTGGGATTACAATCCAATAAGGGTGGCACCGCGGAGAATAAAGAATCTTCGTCCCTGTATACTAATGTATACAGGGATTTTTTGTGTGTAAAAGATGCTTTTTTCTAAAGGGAGGAAAAAATATGAGCAAATACAGAACTAATAACTGTGGAGAATTAAGAATAAGTGATGTTGGAAAAACAGTAAAACTAGCAGGTTGGGTACAGACAATAAGAAATCTAGGAGCAATGAAATTTATAGATTTAAGAGATGAGGATGGAATTACACAGGTAGTTGTATCTGCAGAAATGGATTTAAAAGATATAGTAACAGAATGTGCAATTGGAGTTACAGGAACTGTAATAGAAAGAGCAAGCAAAAACAATAAAATTCCAACAGGGGATATTGAAATTGAAGCAAAAGAAATAGAAATATTAGGTAAATGCAAAAACGTTTTACCATTTGAAATAAATTCAGAGAAAACAGGAGAAGCAAGAGAAGATTTAAGATTAGAATATAGATTTTTGGACTTAAGAAACAATAAATTACATCAAACAATTAAACTTCGTTCTGAAATAATGAAAACATTAAGAAGCAAAATGGATGAATTAGGTTTTACAGAAATACAAACACCAATACTTGCAAACTCATCACCAGAAGGAGCAAGAGACTTTTTAGTACCAAGTAGAATACATCCAGGAGAATTTTATGCACTTCCACAAGCACCACAACAATTTAAGCAATTATTAATGGTTAGTGGATTTAACAAATATTATCAAATAGCACCATGCTTTAGAGATGAAGATCCAAGAGCAGATAGAGCACCAGGAGAATTTTATCAATTAGACTTTGAAATGAGCTTTGCAGAACAAGAAGATATACTAAAAGTTTTAGAAGATATATTTACAACAGTATTTACAAAACACACAAATTGGAAAGTAGATCAAGCACCTTTTGTTAGAATCCCATATTTAGAAGCAATGGAAAAATACGGTTCAGACAAACCAGATTTAAGAAATCCACTTATAATACAAGATGTAACAGAAGTATTTAAAAATACAGAATTCAATGCATTTAAAGAGAAAACAATAAAAGCAATTGTAGTGCCAAATGGTGGAGCACAAACTAGAAAATTCTTTGACAGCATGACTGAATTTGCGGTTCAAGAAGCAGGTGCAAAAGGTTTAGCTTGGGTAAAATTTGATGAAGCAAACAACCCAGTTGGAGGAATTGCAAAATTTATAGATGAAGAAACAAAAACAAAATTACAAGAAAAATTGGAAGCAAAAAAAGAAGATTCAATATTCTTTATAGCTGATGAATTTAAGACAGCACAAAAAGTTGCGGGAGCAGTAAGAATAGAACTTGGAAACAGATTAGATTTAATTAAAAAAGGCGAATATAAATTATGCTTTATAGTAGATTTCCCAATGTATGAATTATCTGATGAAGGAAAAATAGATTTTTGCCATAATCCATTCTCAATGCCACAAGGTGAAATGGAAGCTTTAGAAACAATGAATCCACTAGATATTTTGGCATATCAATATGACGTAGTTTGTAACGGATATGAAGTAGCATCAGGAGCAGTAAGAAACCATAATCCAGAAATAATGGTAAAAGCATTTGAAATTGCAGGATATCAAGAAGAAGATATAAAAAATAGATTTGGAGCATTATATACAGCATTCCAATATGGAGCACCACCACATGCTGGAGCAGCACCTGGATTAGATAGAATGGTAATGCTTGTTGCAGACTCAAACAATATTAGAGAAGTAATAGCATTCCCTAAAAATAAAAAAGCAAGAGACTTACTTATGAGAGCTCCAAGTAAAGTAACAGAAGAACAATTAAGAGATGTTCATATAAAAATAGACACAGATAAAGAGTAATTACAAAATCCAATCTATCAACTCAATTAAAAATTATATAGGATGAAAATATGAAAAAGATACTAATTACAGAGAAACCATCTGTTGCGATGGAATTTGCAAAAGCTTTAAAAATTAATACAAATAGAAAAAATGGATATTTAGAATCAGAAGAGTGGATAATCACTTGGTGTGTTGGGCATTTAGTTACTATGTCATACCCAGAAAAATATGATGAAAAACTAAAACAATGGAGATTAGACACTCTTCCATTTGTGCCTAAAGAATGGAAATATGAGATAATACCACAAGTCGCAAATCAGTTTAACATAATCCAGAGTTTATTGCAAAGAGACGATATAAGCGAAATATATAATGCAGGTGACTCGGGACGAGAAGGAGAGTATATACAAAGACTTGTGTTAATGATGGCAAAACCAAATCCAAGCATAAAAATAAAACGTGTTTGGATAGATTCTCAAACAGAAGAGGAAATTTTAAGAGGAATAAGAGAAGCAAAAGATGCTTCAGAATATGATAGTTTATCTGATTCTGCATATTTAAGAGCAAAAGAGGATTACCTAATAGGAATAAATTTTTCTAGATTGCTTTCAATTACACAAGGAAGAATGGTAGCAAAACAAGTAAATGAAGAAAGAACTTCTATTGCAATAGGACGAGTTATGACATGCGTTTTAGGAATGGTAGTTGCAAGAGAGCGAGAAATAAGAAACTTTGTTAAAACCAAATACTATAAAATTACAGGGAAATTTGGCGAAGAGCAGAGCTTTTGCGAGGCGGAATGGAAGGTAAACGAAAAATCAATAGAATACAATTCTGCAAAGCTATATAATGAAACGGGATTTAAGAAAAAACAAGATGCAGAAGAATTTATAAATAAAATAAAAGATAAAGTGGCAGTAGTAACAGAAATAAAAAAATCAAAACAAAAAGAAAATCCTCCACTTTTATTTAACTTGGCAGAAATTCAAAATGAATGCTCTAAAAAGTTTAAAATAAAACCAGATGAAACACTTGCAGTAATTCAGGAATTGTATGAGAAAAAATTAGTTACATACCCAAGAACAGATGCAAGAGTGCTTTCAACAGCAGTTGCAAAAGAGATTACTAAAAACTTAAATGGAATAGCAAAAGGATTTAAAGATGACGAAGTTCAAAAATACATTAATAAAATGAAAGAAGAAAAATATTCTACAAATTTAGTAAAGACAAAATATGTAAATGATAGCAAAATAACAGACCACTATGCAATAATACCAACAGGTCAGGGCTATGAGAATCATGAAAAATTAAATCAATTGCAAAAAGATATTTATAAAATAATAGTAAAAAGATTTCTGGCTATATTTTATCCACCAGCAGAATTTAATAAGTTAAATATAACAATAAATATAGAAAACGAAATATTTACAGCAAGCCAAAAAGTTTGTATAAAACAAGGATATTTAGAGATATTAAAACCAAATGTAGGTACTGATAATCAAAAAAATGATACAGATGTAGAGAGCACGCCCCAGGGTGACCAACAAGCCAGTACGTTTCTAAACACACTAAAAAAAGGACAAGAAATAAAAATACTAGAATTAACAACAAAAGAAGCTGAGACATCTCCACCAACAAGATATAACTCAGGTTCTATGATTTTAGCAATGGAAAATGCAGGGAAATTAATAGAAGATGAAGAGTTAAGAGAGCAAATAAAAGGAGCAGGGATAGGAACAAGTGCAACAAGAGCAGAAATAATAAAAAAACTAGAAAAAATAAATTATATTGCAATAAACAATAAAACACAAATAATTACACCAACACCAAAAGGTGAAGCAATATATGATGTAGTAAATAAAACTATGCCGGATATGCTTAATCCAAAGCTAACAGCAAGTTGGGAAAAAGGGCTAGACATGGTAGCAAAAAAAGAAATACCACCAAATGAATTTATGACTAAACTAGAAACATACATAAATTCTAAATTTGATAGATTAATAATGAGGTAGACTAATAACAACTTTATGATATAATATAGGAAAAAATGAAAAGTAAGGGGAAAAAAGTAATGGTAGGATTTATTGTTTTTATAATTATACTATATATTGTAATTTCTAAAAAAGAGATGTACAAGTATAATGAGGGAGTTAGTGTAACTAGATTAATAAATTTATTAAAAAAACAAAGATTTTCAGAGATAAAAACTAAACAACTTAATGGAAATATTACAATTATTACTGCAAATAATTTAGGAGAAAACTTTTTGTATGCAATGAGAAATGATATAACTTCAATAATCCCAAGCAATATAGAAACTATTTATGAATATTCAAAAAAGGAACATATTCACAATACTACAGTAATAGTTAAATCATTAAAAGATGGAATAACTGACAACGCAAAAAACAAGGCAAAAGAATACAATTTAGATGTAATAGAAGGAAATGAACTAATAAAAATGTTAGATCAAGAAAAAGCTTCAATATTAAAAACAAGCGATACATCTGATGATACTTGTGAGATAGACTATTCTCAGAATGAAGATCCAATATCTGAAAAATCAAGTGTATTAAAAGACTTATTCAAAGGTCCGGATAGATTATAACTACTTGACATATTATGTAAAACATGATATAATAATAGTACAACTAGGATATGCTAGATGTAGCAATCTAGTTGATTATATAGATTCTCTTCTATAAGTAATAAAAAGAAACAAGGAGGTTTTGATGGAAGAGTGTAATTAGAAAAGGAGCATTTGTTAAGAGTAATAAATGTTCCTTTTCATTTGGCTAAAAAACGATTTAATTTATTATTTATTACTAGATTCTTTAAAACTAATATGCTAATATATTAGTGTAAACAAAGGAGGTTACTATGCCAAATATAATTGATTATATAGAATGGAGAGGCGATTTGGGTTTTGAAAACTCTCCAATAAACGAAATAGATGATATAATTTTTGCTAGATTTTCGTATTTACCATTTAAATGTATAGAATTAAAAGACATTGATACAATAGAAAATATTGCACAAAAAATGAAAGACCTAGATATAGAAAACTATTTATGGGACGATGATAAAGTTTTCTTACAAAAAATAGGTAATTGCAAAAGATTTAAAGATATAAAAGTATCTGATTATGTAGAAATTTTCGATGAAGCTGCAGAGAAACAGTTTGCAGCTATTACGCTATGGATTCAAAAAAATCAAAAATATATATCTTTTAGAGGAACAGATTCATCTCTTGTTGGCTGGAAAGAAGATATAAATATGGGATTTAAAAAAGATGTTCCATCACAAAAAGAAGCTGTTAAATACTTAAATTCAATGGCAGAAAAATATAAAGAAAAACTTATTGTAGGAGGACATTCTAAAGGGGGAAATTTAGCAGTTTATTCAGCAGTATTTTGTAAAGATAGCGTTAAAAATAGAATAGAAAGAGTTATAAATGCTGATGGACCTGGATTTGACAAAAGCGTAATTCTAACAGATAATTACAAAAAAATATTGAACAAAATTCAAACATATATACCACAATCTTCAATAGTTGGAAGACTATTAGAGCATGAAGAAGAATATCAAGTAGTAAAAAGTATTCAAAAAGGTGTTATGCAACATGATATATATTCATGGGAAATTGAACCTACAAAGCTAATTAGAATACCAACAGTTACAAATAATAGCGAGATTTTTAATGGTATTGTAAGTGATTGGCTAAAAAACACAACTCCTGAGCAAAGAGAAAATTTTATAAACATAATATATGAAATAATATTGGAAACACAAGCTCAAAAAACTAGCGATTTTAGAGTAGAAACAGCAAAAAAAATAGGAATAATTTTAAATGGATATATAAATATAGATTCAGAAGATAAAAAAGAAATTGAACATATGGTAAAGCTAATATTAGAAAGTGCATTTAAAGTATTAAAAGAGAATAGAAATGCAAATAAACTTATGGAAAAAGAAAAAAAACAAAAAAATAAATAAGGGAGAAAAGTCTTATGAATGTTAGCTTGGATTGGTATAAGATATTTTATGAAGTAGCAAAAAAACAGAATATAACAGTAGCAGCAGAAAACTTGTGTATTTCTCAACCAGCAGTTAGTCAAACAATAAAACAGCTAGAAGAAAGTTTAAATGCGGAATTGTTTTTAAGAACAAAAAAAGGTGTAACTTTAACTAAAGAAGGAGAAGTACTATATTCATATATCTCAGAAGCAATGGGAAAAATTAAGTTGGGAGAGGCAAAAGTTTTAGAGCAAGTTAATTTGGAAAGTGGAGAGATAAGAATAGGATCAAGCGATATGTGCTTGCAATTTTTCTTGCTTCAATATTTAGAAGAGTTTCAAAAGATATATCCTAAAATTAAGATAAGTATTACCAATGGACCAACGCCAGAAACTATAAAACTTTTAAAAGAAGACAAGATAGACTTTGGTTTGGTAAGTGAACCATTTGAACTAGAGGAAAAATTTACAGCTATAGAAGTATGCAAAATTAAAGACATATTTGTTTGTGGGGAAAAATATAAAGATTTATCAAAACAAAAAGTGAGCTTAAAAGAACTAGAGAAATATCCATTAATATGTTTAGAAGAGCATACAAGTACAAGAAAATACATAGACGAAAAATTTAAAGAGAATAATGCAGAATGCAATCCAAAATATGAGCTTGCAACAAGTAATTTAATAGTAGATTTTGCTAAAAGAAATTTTGGAATTGGAGTTGTAGTTGATAAATTTGCAGAAGAAAAATTAAAAAATAAAGAAATATACCAGATTAATATAAAAGAAAAAATAAAACCAAGAAATATATGTATAATAAAGAAAGATAAATTAATATCAAAAGCTTCAAACGAATTACTTAAATTTATTATTGATAAGTAAAAATTATCGATACCATAAATAATATATATTTTACTTATATAAAGAAAGACGTTAAAATAGATAATGTAGTAGGAATTCTACATTATCTATTTTTTATATACTAGAAAATTTCTCATTTCCTAGTATATAAAAAATGCTATAATCGCTATTGCCTTTGAGATTTCCTCATTTCATTCGGAAACTCAAATCGGCGAGAACAAATGGCGACTAAAGTCGCTTTGTTAGGAGGTAATATTTATGGTAAGTGCAATTGTTGGAGGAAACTGGGGAGACGAAGGAAAAGGAAAGATGTGTGATATCTTATCAAAAGATGCAGATGTAGTTATTAGATTTCAAGGAGGAGCAAATGCAGGGCATACAATAGTAAACGAATATGGAAAAACTGCTTTACACATGCTACCATCAGGAATTTTTAGACAAGATGTTATAAATGTAATTGGACAAGGAGTTGCTTTTGATATTAATGCATTCTTTGAAGAACTAAAATCTGTTAAAGAAAAAGGAATGAAAAATCCAAACATAGTTATTTCAGATAGAGTTCAAATATTAATGCCATATCATATTAAATTAGATGAGTTAGAAGAGCAAAGATTAGGAAAAGCAAGTTTTGGTTCAACAAAATCAGGAATTGCACCATTCTATTCTGATAAATACGCAAAAATAGGAATACAAATTTCAGAGATATATGATGATGAGCACTTAAAAAACAGACTAACAAATATTCTAACTGCAAAAAATAAAATAATATCAGCTTTATATGGAGAAGAAAATCAAGTAGATATTGACGAGATGTATGAATTTTTGGTAAACTCAAGAGATAAACTAAAACCATATTTATGCAATGTAGTTAAATTAGTAAATGAAAAAATAAAAGAAAATAAAAATATAATAATAGAAGGACAGTTAGGAACATTAAGAGATATAGACAATGGAATATATCCATTTACAACTTCATCTTCACCACTTGCAGGATTTGGAGCAGTAGGAGCAGGTATTCCACCTTATGAAATTAAAAAGATATATACAATAGTAAAAGCATATTCTACATGTGTTGGAGCAGGAGCCTTTACAACAGAAATATCTGGAGAAGAAGCAAAAGAATTAAGAGATAGAGGTGGAGAATATGGAGCAAAAACAGGTAGACCAAGAAGAGTAGGTTGGTTTGATACAGTTGCAACAAGATATGGATGTATGGTACAAGGGGCAACAGATGTTGTTTTGTCATTAGTAGATGTATTAGGATATCTTGACAAAATACCAGTATGTACAGCATACGAAATTGATGGAAAAATAGTAAAAGACTTTCCACCTACAATAGAATTAAACAAAGCAAAACCAGTATATGAATATTTAGATGGATGGAAATGTGATATAAGCAATATTAAAAAATATGAAGACTTACCAGAGAATACAAAAAAATATATTGAATTTATAGAAAAGAAAATAGAACGCCCAATAAAAATAATAGGAAACGGACCAAGAAGAGAAGATATAATATTGAAATAAATTAGAAAGTGCCAAAAGGTGCCAAAAGGGACGGGGAATTTTGGCACAATAAATAATAAAATTTATAAATAACCTCTATATGAATAATTCATATAGAGGTTATTTAGTATTAATCTTTAAAATATTGATACACTTAAAGACGTATGATATAATGCACCAAAAGGAGTTGAAAGACTTTGGGCAGAAACAAAAGAAATAAAAATATAAGCACAAAAAAGGCAATATATGTTTTAATTATTTTTGCAATTATAACTGTATTTACATATTGGAATGAAAAAAATGATTATAATTTGAAAAACATACAAAATAGTGAAAATACCTTTGGAAAAGCTACATATTCTACCTTACAAGACATACCAGAATATAATGGGGAAATATGTGTAATGATAAATGAAAACAAACCATATTTTACTGATGCGGATTATACTACAGAAGTTTTTGAGAATTACAGCGATTTAGATTATTTACAAAGGTGTGGGGTAGCTTACGCAAATATATGTAAAGAAATAATGCCACCAGAAGGAGACGAAAGAGGAGATATTAGCTCTATTCATCCAACTGGATGGAAACAAGCAAAATTTAATGGAGAATATTTATATAATAGGTGCCATTTAATAGCTCATAGCCTTTCAGATGAGGACGCAAATAAGCAGAACTTAATTACAGGGACAAGATATTTTAATGTGCAAGGAATGTTGCCAATTGAAAGATTAGTGCTTGAATATATAAATAAAAATCAAAACAATCATGTTCTTTATAGGGTTACTCCTATTTTTAAAGGAGAAAATCTTTTAGCAACTGGAGTAGAAATGGAAGCATATTCTGTAGAAGACAATGGAAAGCTATCCTTTAATGTATTTATCTACAACATACAACCAGGAGCAAATATTAACTATGCAACAGGGGAATTGTTAAACAATTAGTTGACAAATTATGTAAAAAAATATATAATCGCTCTAAATTTAAGTCTTTTTACTATATTTCTATAGTAAATTTCCCAAGAAAAACAAAAACTTAAATAGGAGAGTGATGCTTATTGAGATTAGATTTTATTAATAACATAGTTAATAATGCAAAAAACAATAAATTTTTTCTAGAGGAGTTACAAAATAGCATAACAAAAAACAAATATTTTAATAGTGAAAAGGAGGATATACCTTTGACTAATCCTACTTATAGTGAAAATAGAATAATTACAAAATACAGAGACAAAATGCTTATTGAGAGAGCTAACATCTTAAATAATTATGCAAAACAAACATTAAATAAAGGAGAAATGTATTACATATATAGTAAAAATTCTAAAATTATAGATGACTATAACTTATGTATCTGTAGAGAAGGAATGAGCCATGCTATTATAGAGATAAATAAAGCTAACCTACCAAACGAAGCTAAAATAGGAAGTGTGTTAAGAAAATTTGGTAATAGCTACATACTAGATGAAGAAGCAACCAAAGAGGTTGAAGAAAAAATATATAACATGAAAGCTGAATTATTAAAAGAACAAACGGAATATTTAAAAAGCAAAAGAATGGAAGGGCATATTTATGAAATGTCAGAAAATAATGGAGACAGAGCATGGCTATTTGATATTACAAGTGGCAGTAATGAAGGAGTAGAAGAAATAGATTTTGATATAGATTTGTTGAAAACTAGTAAAGAAGGAGATTTATTTATATACAAAAATGGGAAATATCAAAAATACCAATAGGTGCCAATGCCAAAAGGGACGGGGAATTTTGACACAATGAAACAGCAATAAAATAAAATTCATAAACACACCTCTGTGCGAATACAATTAAACAAATGTATTCGTATGGAGGTTTTGCTTTTATGAGAGGAGTTTCAATAGAGGAAAGAGCAGTAGCTCTAGCACAATATATAATAGATTCAAAAGATACAGTACGTGGAGCAGCTAAAAAATTTGGAATCTCAAAATCAACAGTACACAAAGACGTAAGTGAAAGGCTAATACATATAAATCATGCATTAGCAATAGAAGTTAGAAAAGTATTAGACGAGAATAAGGCGGAAAGGCACATAAGAGGAGGAATGGCTACTAAATTAAAATATAGCCATGAAAAAGATATAGCAGGTTAATATAAAAACGTAAATTTATTTATTAAATAAAAATTCCAAGAAAGTTTCTTGGAATTTTTTTATATACTATAATTGCTATTGCCTTTGAGATTTCCTCATTTCATTCAGAAACTCAAATCGGCGAGAAGAAAAGTGTGGCAAAGCCACTTTTCTTGTGCTTACTAGAAATTATTTCTTCTTTGTTGTTTTCTTGCTTTTCTACATTCTGGGCATCTTACAGGATCATTTTCAAATCCTTTTTCTGCATAAAAAGCTTGTTCACCTTCTGTGAAAACAAATTCAGCACCACAGTCTTTGCATGTTAATGTTTTGTCTGCCATTGTATAATACCTCCTTCTTAGAAATTCTAATTTAATTATTTTGACACAAATGATCCTATCTAAAAAGAAGGGTAAAAGTCTCTAATAAATTAAATTGGCTGGGCTTTACAACCATTCACAGTATAACATTAAAAATGGTAAAAAACAATAGTTAGAAAAATAAAAATAACGCACATTTCGCCAAAAAGCGACATAAGATATACTAGCCAAAATATTTTTTGAGGTGATAAATGTGAATATAAAAAAAGGAGATATAGTAGGAAGAAAATCATATGGAAAGGATATATATTTTATAGTAAATCAAATTTTGACTACTACTAGAAATCATAAATTTGCAATATTAAAAGGATTAAATATTAGAATTGAGGCAGACAGCCCAATTGAAGATTTAGAAATAATAGGGAAAGATGAAATAATAAACAGTATAAAAAAATATGATAGTTTTTTAGAAGAAAGAATAAAAAAAAATAGAATCTATGAAAGCAATGAAAAAAACTTTACTAGGCAAAAAATATATTTAGGCAAAATATTGCATCTAGATGGTGACAGAAGATATAGTGATAAATCCGCAAAATACTATAATAAAGCAGGTTTGAATGCAATAGTAAAAAATGTACCAGAAAATAGGCAAGCAAGTATTGTAGTACCACTTTTAAAAAAATATAATCCAGATATATTAATAGTTACAGGGCATGATGCAATGCTAAAAAAAGGAACTAATTACAATAATATATATAATTATAGAAATTCGAGGCATTTTATAAATACAGTAAAAGAAGCAAGAAGATGGGGATCTTCTTCAGATAAACTTGTAATATTTGCAGGCGCGTGTCAAAGCTTTTACGAAGCAATAATAGCATCTGGAGCAGACTTTGCATCATCACCGGGAAGGATTTTAATAGATTTCGTTGATCCATTAATTGTAGCAGAAAAAATAGCTATTGCAGATGAATGTAGATTTGTTACAAGCAATGAAATTTCAAGAGAAATAAAAGAAGGTGTAAAAGGAGTAAGTGGCGTTGGAGCCAGGGGAAAAAAGAAAATCATAGGTTAGTAATAGCAATGTAACAATAATGTAACATAAATGTAATAAAGCAAAGCCAAAACACGAAAACACTTACAGTACCAACAATTACAAAAGATAAACAAACTCCATTCTTTTTTGACATTTTTCATACCTGATGATATAATAACGCTAACCAAAATAGTGAAGGTGCGTGATTATATGATCTACAAAAATGATATTTCTTCATTAAAAGAAGAAATAGGAGAAAAAATTGGACAAAAGATAATTGTTAAAGGATCACTTGGGAGAAACAAACCTTTTGAAGAGGAAGCTGTTATTAAAGAAACATACCCTAACATTTTTGTGGTAAAGTATGAAGAACATGACACGAATGTAAGTTACAGATATACAGACATACTTACAAGAGATTTAGAGGTTTCCGTTTTTGATGGAGAAGGATATTGTCCATTAATTCCACCAATACAAAAGTAAGATAATTGGCTGTTAGCGAAATCTAAGATTTCGACATCCGTGAAAAAATTCCTAGTTTATTAGGAATTTTTTTTGTCCTTCTTAATATAATATATATTATTAAACTTTTAAGGAGGGATTTTATATGCCAGTAGAAACAGAAAAAGAGAATGTATGTATAAACCAAATAATTGGACAAAAGAGAGCAGAAACATTGGTAGAGGGAGATGTTATTGTAAATGATGTTAAACCAGATGTCTTAAATATAATAAGCGCAAATGGAATAGCATGCGTATATAAAAAAGAAGTAATGGATGGAAAGATAAGAATAGATGGTAGTGTAAATACATACATTATATACCTAGCAGACAGTGAAAACGGCAATATTAGAAGTCTAAATACAGTATTAGACTTTACTCAAATAATCGATATTGATAATTGTAGACCAGATATGATTTTAAATGAAAGTGTTTCAGTTAAAAATATTGATTGCAGAATTATAAACGAAAGGAAAATAAGTATAAAAGCAAGTTTGGATGTAGAAGCAAAACTATACTCTAATGAACAAACAGATATTATTACTGGCATAACAAATTTTGGTGATATGCAAACATTAAGTAACAATAAATGCATTAGTTCATTGGTAGGAGAAGGAAATACAAGAGTATATGCAAAAGATACACTTTCAGTAGACAGCGTAGACGATTTAGCAGAAATAATGAATGCAAGTTTAAAAATAGTTAATAAAGAAGTTAAGTTAAGTTATAATAAAGTATTGGCAAAGGCAGAGGCAGAAATTTGGATAATGTATTTAACAGAGGACAATAGGATAAATAATGTTAGTACAAAAATACCTATAATGGGATTTATAGATATAGAAAATATAAATGATAATAATATTTGTGATGTTGAGTACAAATTAAAAAATTTAATAATAAAGCCAAACAATGGGGAAACTCATTCAATTTATGTGGAAGCGGAAATGGAATTAAGTTGCTTTGCGTATGAAAGTAAAGAAATTAATCTAATCGAAGATATGTATAGCATATCACAGGATGTTGAATTTAATAAAAAGAATATAACAACAATAGCAGGAAAACAAAATATCAGACAAGATTGCAATATAAGAGAGCAAATTTCAATGCCAGAAGTAGGTTCAAATAAAATATATTGTGCAAATACAAAACCAATTATAAACGATACAAAAGTAATGAATGGAAAAATATTGTATAGTGGAGAATTAAGCATAGAGTTCTTGTATGAAGTTAGCAATGGTATGGAAGCTAAAAGAATAAACTTGCCATTTAATTTTGAAGCACAATCAGACCTTATAGAAGCAAATAACAATGTAGATACAGATTTGACAGTAGAACAAGATAATTTCGTTATTGTATCAGATGGAAACATAGAAGCAAATATAACAATGCAATTTAATATAGGCATTTCAAAAACAGAAAAAATAAGCATAATTGATGATTTAGAGGTTAAAGAATGTAGACAAAACAACATTTATAGTATGATAATCTATTTTGTAAAACCAGGAGATACTTTATGGAAAATTGCTAAAAAGTTTAGAAGTACAGTCGAAGACATTGCAAGAGTAAATGGAATAGAAGACGAAAACAAGATTTATGTAGGACAGCAATTATATATACCAAAATATATAAAGAAAAGAATAGCAGTGTAAAAAATGGATAGTATTTATTCACGTAAAAGAATAAACATTCCTAAAATAAAAGGATTTTATACGAAAAACAATAATAAAAACAAAAAAATCTTAACAGTTTGCGTAATAGTATGCATAAGCGTATTAACATTTTACAGTATATTAAAGTCAATTGATCCAATATTTGATGGCTTATGCATACAAAAAGCAAAAACAATTGCAACAGAAATAGTGAATGCACAAAGTAGTGTTGCATTAGACAATATAGACTATAAAGATATTGTATCAGTAGTAAAGGACGAAGCCAATAATACAAATATATTAAAAACAGATGTGGTGGTTATAAATAAAATTGCCTCAGATGTAGCTTTAGAAATAGAAAAAGAACTCCAAAATCTAAAAAACGAAGAAATACGTATTCCAATTGGGGCATTAACTGGTAATAAATATTTAGCTGGTATGGGCCCGGGAGTAAAGATAAAAATTATACCAACAGGAAATATAACAACAGAATTAAAAACAGAGTTTCAAGCACAAGGAATAAATCAAACAATGTATAGAATATATTTAGAGTTAAAATGTGATACAAATATTTTAACTCCATATAAAAAAATACATGAAGAAATTTCAAATCAAGTATTGTTAGTAGAAACATTAATAGTAGGCGATGTGCCACAGACTTACTATAATTTAGAAGGGTTAGAGAAGAAAAATACAATAGATATAATAGAATAAAATTCTAAATTTTGCTTGCTTTTAATTCTAGTATGTGATAATTTATAAATTGTAAGAATAGAATTTAGGAGGAATGTAAAATGGAAGATTTAAAAGGAACAAAAACAGAAAAAAATTTAATGCAAGCTTTTGCAGGAGAATCACAAGCAAGAAATAAATATACATATTTTGCTAGCAAAGCAAAAAAAGAAGGGTATGAACAAATAGCAGCAATATTCCAAGAGACAGCAGATAATGAAAAAGAACATGCAAAAATGTGGTTTAAATTATTAAACAATGGAATATCATCAACAGCAGAAAATTTGAAAGCTGCAGCAGAGGGAGAAAATTTTGAATGGACAGATATGTATGACAAAATGGCACAAGAAGCAAGAGAAGAAGGATTTGACCACATAGCAGATTTATTTGAAGGTGTGGCAAAAATAGAAAAAGAACATGAAGAAAGATATAAAAAATTACTAGAAAATCTAGAAAACGGGCTAGTATTTAGCAAAGATGGAGATAAGATTTGGAAATGTAGAAATTGCGGACATATATGTGTTGGAAAAGAAGCACCAGAGGTATGCCCAGTATGTGCACATCCAAAAGCATATTTTGAAATTAAAGCAGAAAATTATTAAAAACAATAAAAAGAAGTGAACTCTATACGGTTCACTTCTTTTGTTTTAATATAACTTTACAATAGCATGCAATTTGCCATCTATTTTATCTTTAATAGAAATTATATATTCATTATTACTTGTGTGAGCACAGAAAAGACTAAGAGTATCACCAAGAGTAGCTTGATGCTTATACATAATTTCTACATTTGAAAATTTGTTATTTTTAAATACTTCTAAAGGTAATGCTTCATAAGCATAATCTAAATAATATAAATTATTTACATGATGATTTGTGTCGATATCCCTTCTTTGAACAGCGTAATCCAAAACAAATTCAGAGTTTAGAGGCTCTTTTATTTTTTCTTCAAATTTTTCAGGGAAAACTTCTTTATTAACTTGAATGTATTTTTCATTTACTCCATCTGTAACTCTACTAATAGATTTATTATTTACATTAAATAAAACCCATTTAGAACTTGCAATTGCAACAAGATTATAAGCGTTATCATAAATTTCAAAATCTCTATATACAAATAGAGGAGTTTTCTTTCTAGTCCAAGTTTTAATTAAAAGATTAGTGTTAGTTTTTGGACGAGCAAAAACTTTAAGTTTCCAATTTAAAAGAATCCATGCAAGACCTGTTTTAGGAGTGTCATTTACACCATAACCTAAAAGCCCACAGTGAATACCTGCAACTTCTTGCAATAAACGCAATAATCCTTTATTAGTTACTTGGTTATTTTCATCAACATCAGAATAATTAATTGTTAAATTGTGAGAGTAAATATCAAGATTCATAAAAGCCCTTCTTTCTTTATATAAAAATATATCATAAATCATAATTCTTTTCAAACAAATATAATAAAATAGAATTATTAAATTTGTGTGAACTGTAAGCTAATAATTGACATTAGCTTATATAAAATATAAAATTAGTTAATAATAGAAATAAACAGGAGGAAAAAGTTGAAAGTAAAGTTTAATGTAATTGGCATGTCATGCAGTGCATGTAGCAATCATATAGAAAAAATAGTCTCAAAACAAAATGGTGTAAACAGTGTAAATGTTAGTTTAATAAATAACAATATGATAGTAGATTTTGACAAGAAGATAATTACAGAACAAGAGATTATAAAAGCAGTGCAAAGTATAGGATATGATGCAAATACAAAAGGAGTACAAAATAAAAGCAACTTAGATAAAATGAAGCACAGAGTTATAATATCATTTGTATTTCTAATTCTACTTATGTATGTTGCAATGGGACACATGGCAGGATTACCATTACCACATATATTCCATAAAAATTTAGTCCTATTTAGCCTTGTACAATTAATATTAGTTGCACCAATAGTGTATGTAAATAGAAAATATTATACTTCAGGATTTAAAGCATTAATAAAAAGAGCACCAAATATGGATTCTTTAATTGCAATAGGTTCATTTGCTTCAATTGTATATGGAATTTTTGCAATATATAAAATATGGCAGGGAGAAAGTAGTTATGCAATGAACTTGTATTTTGAATCTGCAGGAATGATATTAACACTAATAACTTTTGGAAAATATCTAGAAACAAAAGCAAAAGATAAAACTTCAAATGCAATTAATAAACTATTAGATTTAACTCCTAAAAAAGTTACAATTTTAAGAGAGCAAAAAGAAATAGAAATACCAATAGAACAGGTAAAAGTAGGAGATATAATTGTTGTAAAACCAGGGGAAACTATTGCAGTAGATGGAGTAATAGTAAAAGGTCAAACATATATAGATGAGTCAACAATTACAGGAGAACATATACCAGTAAAAAAAGAAATTGGAAGTAAAGTAATTTCTGGAAGTATTAACAAAAATGGAGCAATAGAATTTAGAGCAGAAAAAGTAGGAGAAGACACAACAATATCACAAATAATAAAACTAGTAGAAGAGGCAAGTGCTTCAAAAGCACCAATTGGAAGATTAGCAGATAAGGTAAGCCGGAGTGTTTGTACCAATTGTAATTACAATTGCAGTAATTGCTACAATTATTTGGCTACTATTAGGATATCCATTTGAATTTGCACTTTCTATTGGAATCTCAGTTTTAGTAATATCTTGCCCTTGTGCTTTAGGACTTGCTACGCCTGTTTCTATTATGGTTGGCACAGGAAAAGCTGCTGAAAATGGAATATTAATAAAATCAGCAGAAAGCTTAGAGCTTGCACATTCAATAAATGCAATAGTTTTAGATAAAACAGGAACAATAACAGTAGGAAAACCACAAGTAAATGACATATTTGTATTTAACAATATGCAAGAAGGCGAACTACTAAAAATAGTAGGAGCAATAGAATCAAAATCTGAACACCCAATAGCAAAAGCTATATTAGAAAAAACAAAAGAAGTTGAGGCCTTAGAAGCACAAAATTTTGAAGCAATTGAAGGAAAAGGAATAAAAGCAAGCATAAATAACAATACCTATTTTGCTGGGAATGAAAATTTGATGAAAGAAAACAATATTAAACTATCAGAGGCAGAAGGTATATATCAAAAATTATATGAACAAGCTAAAACAGTAATATTTGTATCAGATGATGAAAAATTGCTAGGAATTATTGCAATATCAGATACTGTAAAACAAACAAGCATAGAAGCAATAAATGGCTTTAAAGATATGAAAATAGAAACATATATGCTAACAGGAGATAATAAAACATCAGCACAAGCAATTGGAAAAATGGTAGGAATAAATAATATTATTTCGGAAGTTTTACCACAAGAAAAAGAAAGTAAAGTGCATAGTTTACAAGAACAAGGCAAAATTGTTGGAATGATAGGTGACCGGAATAAACGATTCACCAGCACTTTCAAGAGCAAACGTAGGAATAGCAATTGGCGCGGGAACAGATATTGCAATAGAATCAGCAGATATTGTTCTAATAAAAAGCAATTTGACAGATGTAGTATACTTATTAAGGTTAAGTAAAGCAGTTATAAAAAATATAAAAATGAATTTGTTTTGGGCATTTTTCTATAACACTATTGGAATTCCACTTGCATGTGGAATACTATATAAATCACTTGGAATATTGCTAAACCCAATGATAGCATCATTAGCAATGAGCTTAAGTTCAATATGTGTTGTAACAAATGCACTAACATTAAGAAAATTTAAGATAAAAGAAGAGGTGAAAAATATGACAAGAACAATATATGTAAAAGGAATGCAATGTGAACATTGTTCAAATGCGGTAAAAAAAGAATTACTAACATTAGAAGAAGTAAATAATGTAGAGGTAGACTTAAAAACAGGAAGAGTAGATTTAGAGTTATCGAAGGATATAGATAATGAAGTATTAAAGAAAAAAATAGAAGAAGTAGGATACGAAATAAATGAGTAATATAGAGTTATTATCACCAGCAGGGGACTTTGAGTGCTTGGTTTCAGCAGTACAAAATGGAGCAAATGCAGTATATTTTGGACTAGATAAATTTAATGCAAGAGTTAATGGTAGAAATTTTGAAGATGAAGAGCTAGTAAAGGCAATTAAATATGCAAAACTTCGCAATGTAAAAACACACTTAACATTAAATATATTAATAAAAAACAAGGAATTTGAAGAAGCCTTAAAACTAGTAGAATTTGCATACAATAGTGGAATAGATGCAGTAATTGTGCAAGATTTAGGCCTAGCTAAAAAAATAATGGAACTATTTCCAAAGCTTGAGGTTCATAGCAGTACTCAAATGACAATATACAATTTAGACGGAGTAAAAGAGATAGAAAAACTAGGCTACTCAAGATGTGTGCTTGCTCGTGAACTTTCAATAGTAGAAATAAAAAATATATGTAAAAATACCAATATAGAAATAGAGGTATTTATTCATGGTGCGCTTTGTATTTGCTATTCAGGACAATGCCTAATGAGTAGTTTAATAGGTGGAAGAAGTGGCAACAGAGGCAAATGTGCAGGAACTTGTAGATTACCATATTCATTATTAAAGGATGGACAAGAGCAAGAAAAAGGATATCTTTTAAGCTCAAAAGATGTATGTACATTAGATATTTTACCAGAATTAATAGAAGCAGGAGTAAAGTCGTTAAAAATAGAAGGCAGAATGAGATCAAAAGAATATGTTGGAATAGTAACAAGCATTTATAGAAAATATATTGATTTAGCAGAAAGTAACCAAGAATATTTGGTAGACGAAAAAGATAGGGAAATGCTAATGCAAATATTCAATAGAGGTGGATTCAGCACAGGGTATCTTAAAGGAAAGCTTGGCAAAAATATGATGTATACCAAAAGACCAAACCATATAGGAACTCTTTTAGGAGAGGTAATATCATATAATCCAAATAAGGGACATGTAAAAATAAAATTATGCAAAGAGCTGGATTTAGGAGACAGTATAGCAATAGGAGATTCGAGTTGTAAAATTTCAGAGCTTATGCAAAAAAATAATAATATAAAAATGGCAAAAACAAATGATATAGTAACAATAGGTAGAATAAAAGGAAAAATAAAGCCAAAAGATAAAGTGTATAAAACTGTATCTATAAAACTAAACCAAGAAATGGATCAGAAAATAGGCAAAGAAAATATAAAAAGAAAAGTAAATTGCAATATAGAGTTAAAGCAAGATGAAACTATAAAACTAGAACTACAAGATATAGATACAAATATAAGTGTAAAGCTAGAAGAAGATTCTGTTGTAAAAAAAGCAGATAATGCAGGAATAACTAGTAAAAGAATTGAAGAACAATTATCTAAAACAGGAAATACGATTTTTAAAATTGAAAATATTAATATAAAAATGGATGAAAGTATAATTGTTCCAATAAGTAGTTTAAATGAAATAAGAAGAAGAGGGTTAGAAGAGCTAGAACATAAACTATTAGAATCATTTGAAAGAGAGCAAGTTAATTTAAAGTTAGATGTTAAGGAAGAAAAATTCATACCAAAAGAAGAAGTAAAAGTTACATTATGTTTGAATAAAATTAGTAAGGAAATTGATTATGCTAGTCTAAAAAATGTAGACAATGTGTATATACCATTTAAATACTTTTTAGATGAAGATTTAAAAGAAAGCATAGAAAATATATCTAAAAAATTTAGTACATATATACTACTTCCAGCTATAACAAAATCAAATTATGAAAAATTATTGTATGAAAATTTGCCTAAAATAGCAGAAAGAGTAGAAGGTATAGTTATATCAAATTTATCTCAGATATATGAAATAGAAAAGCTTGGAATAAATGGCAAAAAGCTAGTTGCAAATTATACAATGAACATAGAAAATAATTTTACAGTAGAAGAACTAAAAAAACTTGGAGTTTGTAAATATATAGTACCGCCAGAAGCAGAAAAAGAAACAATAAGGGGATTAACAGAAAACATAGAAAAAGAAACAATAGTGTATGGAAGAACTTTATTAATGACGACAGAATATTGTACAATAGGGACACTAAAGAATTGTCCTGCAATGTGTCAAAAAGGAAGATATACTCTAAAAGATAGAATGGGATTTGAGTTTCCGATATATACAGATAGAATAAATTGCAACAATTTAATATATAACTCTAAAATAACATCAATAAGCTATAAAGACTTACAAACAGACTCAATAAAAATAGATATATTAGAAGAAACAAAAGAAGAAATTCAAAGAATTATAGATATACAAAAAAGAGGAGAAAGACTAGAAGGACAAGATTACACAAATGGAAACTTGAATAGAGAGATTTAAAACTTGTCAAAAAGTATTTGCAAAAGATAAATTTATGGTATAATAAAAAAGAAATAGGAAGCCACAAAAATGTGGTTGCCATCAGTTAGTGAATAAAAATCACATCTCTAATAGCGAGCAGAGATGTGATTTTGCTTTATTTGCTAATAATTATAGACAAAACTATAATTAAGGCAAATGCTATAATAGTAGTTATAATCCAAGCTGCAAAAAGTAATACAATAATATGTAACATTGTTTGTTCTATCATTAGCATCACCTCCTTATCTTTATACAAATTTGAAGATATAAGATTTATTCATATAAGTAATATTGCAACATGGTAAACTTTTGTTAAAAAGTATTTGCAAAAGACAAAAGCAAAGATAGCTACTGATACTAAACAAGAATAATTATAATAAAAAAAGCCAAAATAAATATGGTGATTTATATGAGCATTTCTTGGTTAAAAGCTTCAAGTGATAGAAAAAGTTTTAAAATATTTGAAAGCTTTGGAATGGATGTATATAAAATAAATGATTTAGAAAAAACAGACGAAAAAATAAGAGAACTAGTAGACAAAAACTATACAACTATTGTAGTTTCAAACGAAGTAGCAAGTTTTTCAGAAGATATTATAAAAAAATACAACAGAATAGAAAACGTAAATATAATTATTGCACCAGGTCATAATAAAGATAATTACACATAAAATTAGATAAGCAAATTGGAATTTGTAAAATATAAATCAGGAGTAATTTATGGCTTTTAAAGAAGAAATATATAACAACTTTGTGTGTGATTTTAGCAATAATCTAAGACAAAAAATTCAAGGTACAGAAATCTCAAAACTTGTTTTTTTGTGTATTGGAACAAATAGGGTAATTGGGGACTGCTTTGGACCATTGGTTGGGAGTAAACTAAAGCATTTTTTTATACATGAAGAAGGCATAGAGGTTATTGGAGATATAGAAAACATTGTTTCTTTTCAAAATGTAACAGGAATTATAAAAAAACTAAAAAATGAGAATTCTTTTGTAATAGCAATTGATGCTGCCTTATCCTGCAATAGCAATAGAATAGGTAAAATAATTGTAAATCAAAATAAAATGAATGTAGGGAATTCTATGAATAAAAAACAACTATACATAGGAGATATAAGTATAAAGGGAATTGTAGGTAAAGACTTTAAGAATTCGAGAAATAACTTTAATGCACTCCAAAACATGCCCTTAAATATAATAATTGATATGGCAGAATGTGTTTCAACAGGAATATATAATGTAATAAATGTATAATCTCATAAAAAGTGGAAAAAATTTATATATACACTTTTGTGGGAGGATTTCAATATGAGCATTGAAAGTATGAAAAATATGGTTGTACTTAGAAATTTACCATCAAATATAGTTGAAGAAGCTATTGTTATATTAAAACCAAATGTGAAATTAAAAAATTTAGATTTGGCAGAAAATAAAGCTACAAATAAAAAAGGTGAAAATAAAACAAAACAGGATTCAAGAAAATACATTGTAAATGAAGCAGAAATGATAGTTAGCAATTATTTATCAAACATTGAAAAAGAGAAAAAACATAATTATAAGATAAATAAAAAAATAGAAAACAAATATAAAAGAGCAAGAGGAATAGCAATATTTTTAGGAATAATGCTATTAGTTACTTTTTTGATAAAATAACTTGTTTTACAAATGTTCTAAACCCTCTTCCTTTGAATATATTTAAGCAAGAGATTGCAAAAGTATATTACAAAGGAAGAGGTGTTTTTTTATGGAAAGAACCATGACCCCCGAAGAAAGAATAAGAAGAGCAGAAGAGATTTATTACAGAAGAAGAAACCAAAATTTGGACAGGAATTCTATAAGAATAGGTAATGACAATACAAGGCCAAATTTTGTAATAATAAAAAAGATGATATTACAAATTATAATTTGTGTTGTAATATATAGTATTTTCTATATGATTCAAAATACAGAATATATTTTTTCAGCAGATGTAATTAACAAAACAAAAGAAATTCTTTCTTATGATATTAATATTCAAAATCTGTATAATAAATCCAAAGAATACATAAATGGGATTATTGCTAAGAGTCAAGAAGAAAATAATGAAAACAATAATCAAGAATTGCCAGCAGAAAACAAAGATGAAAATCAAGAACAAAACAATCAAACAGAAAACACTAATTCAGAAGAAAATGCTAATGCAACGCAAAATGATAATGCAGAAAATATTGGTGGAGAAGAAGTTGCAAATACAGATGAAAATTTAACTCAAATGGAAAAAGATGCTAAGGATATAATTGCTACAAAATCATTAATAGTTCCACTAATGGGAGTGATTACCTCAAGATATGGACCAAGAAACCCAACAGATCCAAAAGTTCCTAAATATCACACAGGCATAGACATTGCAGTAAATACTGGTACAGTTTTTATTGCCTCTATGGACGGAGTGGTAGAAGAGGTTTCAGCAGAAGGCAACTATGGAAACCATGTAAAAATAACAAATGGAGATGTTATGACATTATATGCTCATTGCAGTAAGATATATGTTAATCAAGGTGACACAATAAAACAAGGACAAAAAATAGGAGAAACTGGAGCAACAGGGAATGTTACAGGACCACATTTGCATTTTGAGATAAGAAAAGAAAATAGGTATGTGGATCCGGATTTAATTTTAGATTTTTAGGGGGATTTTTTAATGCAAATAACAATAAATTTACAAGTTTTTTTATTCATAATTTTATTTATTTTAACAAGACAAATTGAATTTTATGCATTGATTATGTTTTTTGCATTAATTCATGAGTTTCGGACATATTTTTGCAGGATTACTTTTAAAATTAAAACCAAAAAAATTAAGTATAATGCCATTTGGACTAGCAGTAACATTTGAGAGCTATGAGTATAAAAAATTAATAGAAACCAAGAAAATAATAATTGCTTTTGCAGGTCCACTAACAAACATATTAATATCAATAGGGCTTTTGTTTATACATATGGATCAAGATTTAAAACAAATTATGATTTATTCAAATATATTAGTGGCACTATTTAACTTAATCCCAATATATCCATTAGATGGCGGAAGAATTTTAAAAGGATTAATAAGAAAAAAATATGATGATAATATAAAATCAGACATATTAGTAAATAAAATATCTAATATTCTAGTAATTTCTTTGACCGCAATATCAAGTATTTTAATTTTATACTTAAAAAATATATCTATATTGTTTGTGATAATATATTTATGGATATTGATAATAAGAGAAAATAAAAGAATAAATTTAAAGAAAAAAATTAATGATATAATTCTAAAAGAAAACTAAATGTATTGACATTTAACTAATTAAATGTGAAAATAAAGTAAGTGGAGGATAACTAATGAAAAATTACATGAGAAATAATAAAGGAATAACAATTACAACATTAGTTGTTACAGTAATAATAATGTTAATTTTATCATCAACAATTATAATGAAAATAAGTGACTCTAAGGATGTAAGTAAATTAAATAATTTGTATGCAGATATAAAAATTTTAGAAGATAAAGTCCTTGAGTATTATAATGATTATGGTACACTTCCAATAAAAGGAGAACCAAAAGCTCCATTACTTTCAATGGAAAATGGAAACAAATATTATGAAATAGATTTAAACAAACTTGAAAATATTACATTGAACTATGGACATGGAAATGATGAAAAAGACATTTATGTAGTAAATGGAGATACATTGGATGTATATTACTATAAAGGAGTTGCATATGAAGGAAAAAAGTATTATACATATGAATATGCAAAGAATTTAGAGTAAAACCAATAATACCATGGGAAAAATGATATTTTGCTTGCAAAATGAATATATTTATGATAAAATAGCAATGTTTGAAAAATAGCATTGCTATTTTTTCCTTACTCATATTAATGTGATATGGGTTATAAGCCATAAGGAGGTGAAAGAATAATGAACAAATACGAAAGTGTTATCATTATTAATCCAAATTTAGAGGAAGAAGCTATTAAAGCATTAATAGAAAAAATCTCAAATTTAATTAATACTGATGGTAAAGTTAGTTCAGTTGAAGAAGTTGGTAAAAAGAAATTAGCTTATGAAATCAAAAAGAACAAAGAAGGTTTTTATGTTGTATTTAAATTTGAAGCTAATCCAGAATTAATTACTGAACTAGAAAGAGTATATAGAATAACTGACGAAGTTATTAAGTTTATTGTTGTTAAAGAGGAGGAATAATATATGAACAAAGTAATATTAATGGGGCGTTTGACAAGAGATCCAGAAGTTAGATACACACAAACAAATAACACATTAGTAGCATCTTTCTCATTAGCAGTAAACAGAAGATTTGCAAGACAAGGAGAAGAAAGACAAGCAGATTTTATTAATGTAGTTGCTTGGAGCAAAACAGGAGAGTTTTGTAGCAAATACTTTAAAAAAGGACAACAAGTTGGAATAATTGGTAGAATTCAAACAAGAAATTGGGAAGATGACCAAGGACAAAAACACTATGTTACAGAAGTAGTTGCAGAAGAAGCTTATTTTGCAGATAGTAAAAGAGATGGAGAAGCATCATCAAATTTTGAAAATACATTTGGAAATACTGTATCAGAATCATCAGAATTTTCAGTATCATCAGATGATGAATTACCATTCTAGAATAAAAAGTTAAGATTTAAGAATAAATAATACAAAATTTGCAGGGCAAATTTTGAGAAGGGGGAAAAATAAATGGCAGACAAAAAACAAAACGGAAAAAACAATAAAAGAAGAAACAATGGCGACGAAGATTTCAATCCTAGATTTAGAAAAGTTAGAAAAAAAGTATGCGTAATGTGCAGTAATAAAGATTTCGTTTTAGACTATAAAAATCCAGAACAATTAAAGAAATTTATAAATGAAAAGGGTAAAATACTACCTAGAAGAGCAACTGGAGCATGTGCAAAACATCAAAGAGATATTACACAAGCTGTAAAAAGAGCAAGACATATTGCAGTATTACCATATACACAAAACTAATGTTTTAAGAACAGATTTTATATCTGTTCTTTTTTTCTTAAAAAAATTGAAATAATTATAGAAATAAAAATAATTATACTGTAAAATTAAAATGTAAAATAAATTTAAGGGAGTGTTTTGTTTGAAGGTTACTGATATTGAAGAATTAAAGCAAATTGCAAACAATGTTAGAAAGGATATAATAGAAGAAACATATAATGCAAAATCTGGACATCCAGGAGGCTCACTATCTGTTGCAGATATATTAACTGTATTATATTTTAATCAAATGAATGTAAACGAAAAAGAGCCTAATGCAAAAACAAGAGATAGGCTAGTTTTATCAAAAGGACATGTTGCTCCAGCGTTGTATGCTGTACTTGCAGAAAAAGGATATTTTGAAAAAGATGAATTAAAAAAATTGAGAAAAATTGATGGAATGCTACAAGGACATCCAGATATGCAAAAAACACCAGGAATAGATATGTCAACAGGTTCTTTAGGACAAGGATTATCTGTTGCAAATGGTATGGCACTTGCATCTAAGTTAAATCATGAAGGAGTTAGAGTGTATTGCGTTTGCGGAGATGGAGAAATACAAGAAGGACAAATATGGGAAGCTGCAATGACTTCTAGCCACAGAAAACTAGACAATTTGTGCTTAATAGTTGATAATAACAATTTGCAAATAGATGGAAATGTAGATACAGTAAAAAATATTTATCCATTAGACGAAAAATTTAAAAGTTTCGGATTTGAGGTAATTAAGATAGATGGGCATGATATAGAAAAACTAATAAAAGCGTTTGATAAAGCAAAAACAATAAAAGAAAAACCAACAGTAATTATTGCAAAAACTATAAAAGGAAAAGGAGTTTCTTTTATGGAAAATAAGGCAGATTGGCATGGAAAAGCACCAAATGAAGAAGAATATAAAATGGCTATGGAGGAATTAAGTAAGTAGTAGGAGATGGAATAATGATAGATTTGCATATTCACACAAACAACTCAGATGGCTCAGATAGCGTAATAGACGTACTAAAAAAAGCACAAAAACATGAATTATCATATATGTCCATAACAGACCATGAAAGCGTAAATGGACATTATGAATTAAGAAATATTGATGTAAAACAATATTTTTCTGGGAAAATAATTCCAGGAGTAGAACTAAAAAATTATTATAAAGATAGAGTAATTGATATATTGGCATACAATATTGATATAGACAAGTTTAATGAATACTTAGAAAAGAACTATAAAAATAAAACACACAGAATGTTAGAAACTAAAAATTTAAAACATTTATACAAACAAGCAAAGGCATATGGATTAACATTAGATCCAATAGAAGAGATTAAGTGGGATCCAGACAGCGATTGGGGAAGTGTTATAGTATATAATGAAATAAAAAAACATCCAGAAAATGAAGCAAAAGTTCCAAAAGACTTATGGGAGAGTTTTAGTAATTTTAAAAAAGATTATGTATATAACAGAAATAATATGTTCTTTTTAGATAAAAAAGATGACTATCCATCACCAGCAGAAACTGTAAAACAAGTACATTTAGCAGGTGGAGTAGCTTTTTTAGCACATGTACATGAATATAAATGGGTAAAAGACAAGATTCAATATATAACAGAACTAGTAAAAAATAGCAATTTAGATGGAATAGAATGTTATTATAGTAATTTTACAGAAGAGCAAATAAAAGAACTGTTAGAGTATTGTAAGAAAAACCATTTATATACAAGTGGAGGAACAGACTATCATGGTGCAAAAAGACCAAGTGTTGAGATAGGTGTAGGAAAAGGAAATTTGAGGATACCAGATGAAATAATAAAAGATTGGTATAATGGATAGAGGAGGAAAAAAATATGGATTGCGAAAACCTTAAAGCTACAAGACAAAGTTATGGAGAAAAATTAGCAGAACTAGGAGAAAAAAATAAAGATATAATTGTTTTAGATGCAGATTTATCAGCTGCAACTAAAACATCAATATTTGCAAAGAGATTTCCAGAAAGATTTTTTGATATGGGAATTGCAGAACAAGATATGATAAGTACAGCTGCAGGACTTGCAACGTTTGGAAAAACTGTATTTGCAAGCAGTTTTGCAATGTTTGCATGCGGAAGAAGCTATGACCAGATAAGAAACAGTGTTGCACATCCAAAATTAAATGTAAAAATATGTGCATCACACGCAGGGATAACTGTTGGAGAAGATGGAGCAACTCACCAAATGCTTGAAGATTTAGGTATGATGAGAGGATTACCAAACATGACGGTTATGTGTACAAGTGATGATAGAGAAACAAAATGGGCAGTAGAAGAAATTTCTAAAATGGATGGACCAGTGTACTTAAGACTTTGCAGACTAAACACACCACAAATATATGGAGAAGAACAGGATTTTAAAATTGGAAAAGGAGTTCAAATAGGAAATGGAACAGATGCAACAGTGTTTGCAACAGGTATAGTAGTTCCAGAAGCAATAAAAGCAAAAGAAGAACTAGAAAAGCAAGGAATAAATATAAGAGTAGTTGATATACACACAATAAAACCAATAGACAAAGAACTAATTATAAAATGTGCAAAAGAAACTAAAAAATTAGTTTCTATTGAAGACCATAATATAATAGGCGGGCTTGGAAGCGCTATTTCTGAGGTGCTAACAGAAGAATATCCTGCCAAACTAATTAGAATGGGAATGAAAGATAGATTTGGAAAATCTGGACCAGCCAAAGAATTATTAAGATATTTTGGGTTAACATCAGAAGATATTATAGCAGTAGTAAAATAAATTGCAATTTTAGGTTAAATAAAAATATATTACAAAAAAATGACAATTTCTTGAAAAATGTCATTTTTTATTGCTTTTTTAAGGTATTATTATTATAATATTAATGTATATTTAAGTAAAAGAGGTCAAAATATGATAGAATTTAAAAACGTATATAAAACATACAGCACAGGAACCGAAGCCGTAAATAATGCAAACTTTAAAATAGAAAAAGGCGAATTTGCATTTTTAGTAGGTGCATCTGGTTCACGGAAAATCAACCCTTATAAAGCTAATACTAAAAGAAGAAGAGCCAACATCAGGAAATATAATTATAAATGGCAAGGATACAACATTTTTAAAACCTAAAAGAGTGCCATATTTAAGAAGAAGCATGGGAGTAGTTTTCCAAGATTTTAGGTTGCTATCAGATAAAACAGTTTACGAAAATGTAGCATTTGCAATGAATATAGTAAAAGCTACACCAAAACATATAAGAAGACAAGTTCCAATGGTATTATCATTAGTTGGTCTAAGTGGAAAAGCAAAAGTTTATCCAAATGAGTTATCAGGAGGAGAACAACAAAGAGTTGCTCTTGCAAGAGCATTAGTGAATAATCCAGCTATGATAATTGCGGATGAGCCTACAGGAAACTTGGATCCAGAAACAGCTTGGGATATTATGAATTTGCTTAACGAAATCAACTTAAGAGGTACAACAGTAGTTATTGCAACACACGCCAAAGATATAGTTGACCAGATGAAAAAAAGAGTTATTGAAATAGAAAAAGGCGTAATAGTTAGAGATGATAGAAAAGGTGGGTATAGCAAGTGAAATATAATGTAATAGGATATTTTTTATCTGAAGGTTTTAGAAATGTATTTAAAAATAAAAAATCCACATTCTCTTGTTTGGGAGTAATGTGTGCAACAATGCTTATGTTTGGATTATTTTTCGTAATAGGACAAAATATAAATAATGCTATTAAGGATTTGGAAAAAGAACAAGGAATGCAGGTATTTATGTATCCAGAAGCAACAGATGAGCAAATAGCAAAGCTTAAAGAAGATCTAGGAAAAATTGAAGGAATAAATACAATAGAATTTGTATCTAAAGAAGAAGGATACAATACTATGAAAAAAAGACTTGGAGATAATGCAAAAGCATTAGACGGGTTTACTCCAGATTTCTTTGAAGTATCATACATAATTACATTAACAGATTTATCTTTAAATAATCAAGTATATGAAGCAATATCTAAATTAGATAATGTAAAAGAGATACAAAATAAATCAAGCACAATAGAAACATTATCTAGTGTTGGAAAAGCAATAAGAGTTGTAACATTTACAATTTTTGCAATATTAATTTTAATTTCGCTATTTATAATTTCAAATACAATAAAACTTACAGTACATGCAAGAAGAAAAGAAATTTCAATAATGAAATATGTAGGAGCAACTAATGGGTTTATTAGAACTCCATTCATAATTGAAGGTATAGTAATAGGATTAATTTCAAGTATAATATCAATTTTGTTAATAGGTGGAGGATATAATTTTTTAGCTACAAAACTTGTAAATTCAGCTACATGGCAAAAACTTAGCATCAATTTATTAACATTTGGAGATTTATTAGGAGAAATAATAATTGTATACTTAGTGCTAGGAGTTGGAATTGGTATTATTGGTAGCTCAATATCTATGAAAAAATACCTTGACGTTTAAGAAGGTGATGCAATGCCAAAAAAAATAATATTAACTTGTTTAATAGTAACAGTAATGATATTTGTTTTTTTTACAACAGTAGTAGTTGCAGATGATTTAGGAGAATTACAAGATAGAAAAAATCAATTAAATCAACAAATTTCACAGGCAAATGAGCAAGTAGAAAATATTCAAGTAGAACTAACAGATACACTACAACAAATAGATAATTTAGATCAAAAAATAGAAACATATCAAGCAGAAATAGATGAAGTAAGTAAAAATCTTGAGGAAATACAGAGTGAAATAGCAATAGTAGAAGAAAAATTAACGAATTTAGAAAACAACTATAAAATACAAAGAGAAACATTTCAAAATAGAATAATTGCTCAATATGAAGCTGGCGATGTACAATACTTAGATGTTTTATTAAGTTCAAATACATTATCAGAATTTATATCGAATTATTATTTAATAGGTGAAATAGCAAAATATGATAGGAATCTTTTGGACAATATAGACAGACAAAAAAGCCAAATACAAAATATTAAAGTAACATTATCAGAAAAAGAAAAAACCTTAAAAACTTTAAAGACAAATAAAGAGAGTACAACTGTTGCATTAGAAAATGCAAAGGTTATAAAAAATAGTTATGCAAAGCAATTAACAAATGAAGAAAAAGAAACACAAGAAAAAATAGCAGGATATCAAAAAGAATTAGATAATTTAGAAGCACAAATTGTAGCAATAACAAGTGTAAAAGTTGGAGAGGACTATGTTGGTGGTGAGTTTGCTTGGCCAGCACCAGGATATTCAACAATAACATCAAAATATGGAATGAGAGTTCATCCAATACTTAAAACACATAGAATTCATTCTGGAACAGATATTGCAATGCCTATGGGAGCATATATAATTGCAGCAAATGATGGAGTCGTTACAAAGGCAGGATATTCAACAACTGGATATGGAAATATGGTTTTAATAGATCATGGAGGAGGAGTTAGCACCTTATACGGTCATGGTTCAGAAATTTTAGTACAAGCTGGACAAACCGTAAAAAGAGGTGATATAATAATGAAAGCTGGTTCGACTGGATGGTCGACAGGTCCACATTTACACTTCGAAGTAAGAATAAATGGTCAGCATGTAGATTCATTGCCATATATAACAGGTAAAAAAATAGAAACAAAATCTACAGAAAATAACGCAGAAGAATCTACGCAAAATACAGAAAATGCTAACTAAATTAAAAAACGGAGGAAGAAATGAAAATTAAAAAAAGAATATTAATATCAATATTATTAATACTAATAATTCTATCAACAAATATTGCTGTTACTTTGGCTGCAACTAAATCTGAATTACAAAATAAACAAAACAATATAAATCAACAAATTAAAGATACAGAAAATGAAATAAGTGCAGTAAAAGAAGAAATGTCAGATACTATGAAACAAATTCAGGACTTAAATACACAAATAAGTGGATATCAATCAGAAATTGATGATTTGGAATATAAGATTAGTGATTTAGAAAAAGATATTGAAGAATCACAAGAAAAACTCAAAGAAGCAGAAAAAAATTATAATAAACAAGAAGAAGCATTTAAAAATAGAATAGTAGCACAATATGAAGCAGGAGAAACTACATATTTAGATGTACTATTAGGCGGAGGTTCATTATGGGATATGGTGTCTAATTGGTATGTTGTTTCGGAAATTGCTGACTTAGATAATCAAATGCTAGGACAAATGGAAAAGAATAAAAATGAAATAGAAGAAGCTAAAAAAGCTTTAGAAACAAATAAAGAACAAATAGAAGTAACAAAGAAAAATAAAGAACAAAAAGCAAGTGCATTAAAAAGTTCACAAGCAACAAAAGAGCAATATGTAAATGAATTATCAGATAGCGAAAAAGAACTAAACTCAGAATTAGAAAAATTAAAATCAGCAAATGACGCTATAACAAGAGAATTAAAAGCAATGGAAAATAAGTATGGTGATAAGATTGCTGATTTAGGCGGAACAGGAACACTACAAAAACCTGTTAGATCAGGAGTAATCACAGCAACTATGTATTACAGTAGTGGTAGATATCACGGAGCATTAGATTATGGAGTGCCAGTTGGAACAGAAGTATATGCAGCGGCAGAGGGAGTAGTACTTGCGGCGAATTGGTCAAATGGTGGATTAGGAAATTACGTATGTATACAACACTCAGGTGGATTGAGAACACTTTATGGCCATGGAAATGGAAAATTCTATGTAAAACCAGGAGATGTAGTAAAAAAAGGACAATTAATTATGCTTAGTGGAAATACAGGTAATTCATCAGGACCACATTTACATTTTGAAGTAAGAGTTTCACCATACAATTGGTCATATTGGGGAAATGACAGTAGAAGAGATCCACGAAATTATTTATAATAAATACATATAATAAGGAGGCGACACTAAAATGTCGCTTCTAAAAATATATAACACATAAATTCTAATGTTAATAATATAATATTTTTTAGGAGGCATATCATAATGGATTTTGAGAAGAAAAACAGAGCATACAAATCAGTAATGCTAGTAATAGTGACAGCATTAATTACATTTTTAATTACAGCTATAGGAATGTATAATTATGTTACAAAAACAGATGCAGGAATAACAAAAGTTGTAACAAGTAGCGAACCAACAAAATTAGATACTAAACTAATATTAATAAGAAAATATTTAGAAGAAAATTATTTGGGCGATATTGCTTCAGATGAGGAATTGACAGAATCAGCAATAAAAGGGTATGTAGAAGGATTAAAAGATGAATATACAGAGTATTTAACAAAGGATGAATATGATGAATTGATGGTAAGTGTTAATGGAAACTATGTTGGTATAGGAATATATATGACACAAGACAGATATGAGAATATAGTTGTTTTACTTCCAATAGAAGGTTCACCAGCAGCAGAAGCTGGATTAAAAACAGGAGACATTATAACGAAAGTAAATGGAGAAGAATGTGTAGGTAAAGATTTAAGTACAATTTCTAATAAAATAAAAGGTGAAGAAGGAACAACTGTAGAATTAGAGATTTTAAGAGAGAATGAAACATTTACAAAAACAATAGAAAGAAGAACAGTTCAAGTTAATCCAATGGAATCTGAAATTCTTGAAAACAACATAGGATATATAAGACTTATGGGGTTCGATGAGAATTGTCATGAAGAATTTGAGAAAAAAGTAGATGAATTAATATCAAAAGGTGCAAAAGCATTAATAATAGATTTAAGGGATAATGGTGGAGGAGTTGTAGATGAAGCTACAGATATAACAGAACTTTTCTTACCAAAAGATAAAACAATAATGATTGAGAGAACAAAAAAAGAAGGAGAACAAATTACAAAATCAGAAAAAGATGCTAAATATAATATGAAAGTTGTAATACTTACTAATGAAAATTCAGCAAGTGCATCAGAAATATTTGTTGGTGCAATGAAGGATAATGGAGTTGCTAAAATAGTAGGAACAAAAACTTATGGAAAAGGTGTAATGCAAGAACTTGCCCCATTAAAATCAGGAGGAGCATTAAAAATAACAATAGAAGAGTTTAAAACACCAAATGGCAATACAATAAACAAAAAAGGAATAGATCCAGACATAGAAGTTGAGGACGATAAAAAAACAGAATTAGATGAACAGTTACAAAAGGCAATAGAAGAATGTAAAAAATAAAATAAATGGGTGCACATTATGCACCCACTTTTTTTATTTCAAATTTTATTTTATTCCCAGAATCTTTTTAGCTCTATCTACGTCTTTACTATCAGCAGGTCTAACACCTTCTAAAGGGTATTTTAAACCAAGCTTTTCCCATTTAAATTTTCCAAGTTCATGATATGGATTAATTTCAATTTTCTTTACTGTTTTTAAAGTTGATATAAAATCTTTTAATTTTAATAAATCTTTTTCATCATCAGTTATCCCAGGAATTAAAACTTGCCTTATCCAAATGTCGATATTATTATCACTTAAATACTTAGCAAATGCTAGTTCTTTTTCATTTGAAAATCCAACTAAATCCTTACATTTAGTGCTATCAATATGTTTAATATCTAGCAAAACTAAATCTGTAAATTTAAGTAGTTCTTTAATATCATCTGTAATATCAAACATTCCAGAAGTGTCGATTGCTGTTGGAATATTACGTTTTTTTAATTCTTTAAAAAGAGTTACTAAAAATTTGGTTTGTAACAAAGGTTCTCCGCCAGTAACTGTAACTCCACCACCAGAAGGGAGAATATAGGCTTTGTATCGCTCTATTTTATCTAGAAGTTCATCTACAGAAGTGATAGTACCTCCTGTAAGATCCCAAGTGTCTCTATTGTGGCAGTATTTACATTTTAAACTACATCCTTGCATAAATATAACAAATCTTATACCAGGGCCATCAACAGTACCGAAAGACTCAATAGAATGTATTCTAGCATATTTAGTTTTATCAAAATTTTCCATATAATCATTCCTTTTGTTTAATTAAAATGTAAGACGAGGGTTTATATCCTCGCCTTTACAAATTCAAACTATATTCTATCTTGTATTGTTCTATGAATTACGTCTAATTGTTGTTCTCTTGTTAATTTTATAAAGTTTACTGCGTATCCAGAAACTCTTATTGTAAGTTGAGGATATTTTTCAGGATGATCCATAGCATCTAATAATAGAGATCTATCAAATACGTTTACATTTATATGATGTCCAGTTTTTGCAAAATATCCATCTAACATATTTACTAAGTTTGTAATTCTTGTATCTTCTTCTTTACCAAGTGCTGCTGGTGTAATTGCAAATGTATATGATATACCATCTTCAGCATATTCATATGGAAGTTTTGCAATTGAATTTAATACTGCAAGGGAACCATTTACGTCTCTTCCATGTAGAGGGTTTGCTCCTGGTCCAAAAGGTTCTCCAGCTCTTCTTCCATCAGGTGTGTTTCCTGTATTTTTACCATATACAACATTTGATGTTATTGTAAGAATTGATAATGTATGTTTTGAATTTCTATATGTTTGATGTTTTTGTAATTTGTTTAAGAATGTTTTAACTAAATCTACAGCTATTTGATCAACTCTATCATCATCATTTCCGTACTTTGGAAAGTCTCCTTCAATTTCGTAATCTACTACTAATCCATCTTCATTTCTAATTGTTTTAACTTTAGCATATTTAATTGCAGAAAGTGAATCAGCAACTACTGAAAGCCCTGCTATTCCACATGCCATAGTTCTTAATATATCTTCTTCTCTATCGTGAAGAGCCATTTCTAATGCTTCATATGAATATTTATCATGCATATAATGAATTGCGTTTAAAGCTTTTATATAAATTTTAGCAACATAATCCATCATAGTATCAAATTTTTCCATTACTTCATTATAATCCAAATATTCAGAAGTAATTCCTTCAAATTTTGGAGCTACTTGTTTTCCTGAGTTTTCATCTCTACCACCATTTATAGCATAAAGCAATGTTTTAGCAAGGTTAGCTCTTGCTCCAAAGAATTGCATTTGTTTACCTATTCTCATTGCAGATACACAACAAGCTATTCCGTAATCGTCTCCAAGTGTAATTCTCATTAAATCATCATTTTCGTATTGAATAGATGATGTTTTTATAGATAAGTCTGTTGCAAATCTTTTAAATCCTTCTGGTAATCTTGTAGACCATAAAACTGTTAAGTTTGGCTCTGGAGCTGGTCCAAGTGTTGTTAAAGTATGAAGAATTCTAAAAGAGTTTTTTGTAACTAATGTTCTACCATCAATTCCCATACCACCAATGCTTTCAGTTACCCATACAGGGTCTCCACTAAATAGGGCATTATATTCAGGTGCTCTTAAGAATCTTACTAATCTCAACTTCATAACAAAATGATCCATTAATTCTTGAGCTTCTTCTTCTGTAAGAAGACCTGCTTTAAAATCTCTTTCAAAGTAGATATCTAAGAAAGTAGATGTTCTACCAAGACTCATTGCTGCACCGTTTTGATCTTTAATTGCACCTAAGTAACCAAAGTATAACCATTGAACAGCTTCTTTTGCATTTTTTGCTGGAACTGAAATATCAAAACCATATTTTGCAGCCATTGCTTTTAAGTCATTTAATGCTTTTATTTGATCAGAAACTTCCTCACGTTCGCGAATAACTTTTTCAGTAAATTCATCAACATTAAGAACGTCTAGTTCTTCTTTCTTTTCAGAAATTAAAGCATCTACACCATATAGGGCAACTCTTCTGTAATCACCTATAATTCTTCCACGTCCATAACCATCAGGTAGACCAGTAATTAAGTGAGAGCTTCTAGCAGCTCTTATATCTGGTGTATAAACACTAAATACACCATCATTGTGTGTTTTTCTTAAATTATGGTAAATATAATCTGTTTCTGGGTCAATTTTTAATCCATAGCTTTCTGCTGATTTTTCTACTATTCTAATACCACCATTTGGCATAATCGCTCTTCTTAATGGGGCATCTGTTTGTAAACCTACAATTTGTTCTAGGTTTTTATCGATATATCCTGCATCATATGCATTAATTGCAGATGGAGTTTTTGTATCAGCGTCTAAAACGCCACCATTTTCTCTTTCTTTTTCATATAATTTTAAAACTTCATCCCACAATTTTTTTGTTCTATCCGTAGGACCAACAAGGAAGCTATCATCTCCCTCATAAGGTGTATAGTTGCTTTGGATGAAATCTCTAACATTTATTTCATCTTTCCAAGCGTTACCCTCAAAATCTTTCCATTCTTGAAAATCCATTAATTTAACACTCCTTCTAGTATATTTTAAATTTAAGCATTTCAAAATAATGCACAAAATATACACCATAATATTAACATGTTAGAGTAAAAATATCAACAAATTTTTTGAAAAAATATGTTTTATTGATTAATTTTTTATGATATACTGTTTTAAAATGTGGAGGGTTTAAAGTGAAGGAATTAAAAGAGAGATTAATTAAGGCTAAAAAGCTTAAATTTATGAGAAATGTAATAGTTGGAGTAATAGCGTTATTGATAGCAGCATTTATCATAAACATTGCTCCTGGATATAAAAGAGATAAATATAAAGATGTGGTTAATTTAATTATTGATGAGCACAATGTAACAGAAGATTTAAAAAATATGTTATATATAAACGAAAATAAAACAGTATATATGTCAGAAGAAGATGTAAGAGAGTTATTTGATGAAAATATATATTATGACCAACAATATAATCAAATTATAACAACATCATATACAAAAGTAGCAAATATAGAAATCGAAGAAAAGCAAATGAATGTAAATGATTCTAAAGTAAATATGTTAGATGCAATTATAAAAATTAATGATAAAATATATTTACCAATATCAGATATGGAATTAGTATATAATATCAAAATTAAATATATAGAAGAGACAAATAGAGTAGTAATAGAAAATTTAAATAGGGGATTAATAAAAGCAACAGTAACTGATAATGCAAGCATAAAATTCAAACAAAGATCATTATCAAAAGATGTTGGAGAAGTTGTTAAAGGAGAACAAGTAAGTTGCTATTATACAACAAGCAGAGGATGGAGACAAATAAGAACAGAAAATGGAACGGTTGGATATGTAAAAGCAAACAAACTAGATGATGAATATATAATAAGACAAGATATGGAACAAAAACAAAAAGCAAAGAAAATAAAAATAGATTTAAGTCAGAATCAATTTAACTATACTGATGAAAATGGAGAAGTTAAATTATGGCAAACAATAAATCTAAAATCAATGAGCAATGATATAGAAGAAATGTTAAAAGACTATAAAACAAGAACCCAAACAATAGATGTAGTTATGAACTTGCTGGGAGGAAATGATATTAAGGGTATAAATATTAATTTTGATGGAATTGAAGATAAAGAGGTTTGCAAGAGGTTTGCAATTGAGCTTTCACCAAAATTAAGAGAAATAGGAATAACAACATGTGTAACATTAACAAAAGATATGAAAACAAAAGAATACGAAAATATAGTAGACTATATAGCAGAAAAATAGGAGATAAAAAATGAGAGGAACTAGAAGTTTAGATATAAAGAAAATAATTATATGCATAGTAGCAATTATATTATTAATAGCGATAATAGGATTAATTTGGTATTTTGCTTCAATATCAAAAGTTAGTAAAAAAGATGATGAAATAGAAGTAACAATTCCATTAGGAAGTGGAACAAATAAAATTGCGGAGATATTAAAAGAAAATAAATTGATAAAAAGCAAAATGGCATTCAAACTATATGTAAAACTAAATAAAGTTACAAACTTTCAAGCAGGCAAATATTATTTAAAACAAAATATGAATGTTAAAGAAATGACACAAATGCTACAAACAGGAATAATGCATGATCCAAATCAACTTAGTATAACATACATCGAAGGAAAAAATATAAGATGGCTTGCCAAAAAGATAGAAGAAACAACAAATAATTCTCAAGAAGATGTAATGAAAGTTCTAGAAGATGAGAATTATATAAATTCATTAATTGAAAAATATTGGTTTTTGACAGATGAAATAAAACAAGAAGAAATATATTATCCACTAGAGGGATATTTATTTCCAGATACTTATTCAATAAAAAATAAAGACGTTTCTGTAGAAGAAATTTTTGAAAAAATGCTAGATAAAATGGAAAGTGTTTTAGACGAGTATAAAGATGAAATAGAAAAAAACAAGTATAGTGTTCATGAAATATTAACAATTGCATCAATAATAGAAACAGAGTCAATGAATAGTGAAGGGAGAAAAGATGTTGCAAGTGTTATATACAATAGATTAGACAGAGAAATGGCAATACAAAGTGATGTTACAACATACTATGCAGTAAAAGTTGATATGGGAGAAAGAGACTTATATCAAAAAGAATTAGACACATATAATGCATATAATACGCGTGGACCAAATATGGAAGGGAAACTTCCAATAGGACCAGTAGCATCAGTAAGTAAATCAAGTATAGAAGCAGCACTTGAACCAAATAAAACAGATTACATATTCTTTGTAGCAGATAAAAATGGAAAGCTATATTTTACAAAAACTTCAAGTGAGCATAATAGAATTATAAGCGAACTAAAAGAAAATGGACTATGGTTTGAATATTAAAGAAACTCTCCTACAAGAATAATTGTAGGAGAGAAGGGGATTTAGAAGAGTGGTAATTATTTACCACTCTTCTATTATAAATGGAGCTAAATCTTTTCTGAATTTTTCGAACACTTTCTGGTCTTCAAACTTAATGTATACACCGAGAGAACAAAAATCACAACCGACTTTGCTAAAGACAATTCTTTCGGGTGGAACACCTAAATTTAAAGCCGATATCCGAATACCTTCTGAATGTTCCTGAGAGATTTTTGCACAAAAATAGTTTGCCACATTTACTCCTCCTTTTACAAATTTTGGAACTAGATTAATATATACCAAATATTGGAAAAAATCAAGAAAAATACGTCGACCAGTAATAACAAAAAGCGACAAAAGAAAAATGAATTAAAAAAATTAAAAAAAATGTTGACAATTAATATAAAAGAGTAGTATAATCATTCTTGCCAGTAAAAATGCAGATGTGGCGGAACTGGCAGACGCACAGGACTTAAAATCCTGCGGTTGAATAAACCGTGCCGGTTCGATTCCGGCCATCTGCACCAGATAAGACTTAAAGCTTTGCTTTAAGTCTTTTTTGTTATCCAAATGCCGGAAATCGAAAAGGAAGTTGCCAAGTTTCGAGCAGGTTAAGGCCTGCCGAAACGAAGGTAAAAAATGTCCAGTGGACATTTTTTCTGACGCGGCTTGCCGATTCCGTATATATACGAACTGATTGATAACTAATATTAGTACATAAATTCCAGCCTCTGTTGATACAAATAAAATTTTCAGAGAATATTTTAGAACAAATTAAACAACAAATTAGTAATATTGGCATAGTGAAATGTATTGCTAATTATATTTCTTAAAGTATTGTATTAATGCAGCCCCACTTTTTTGCTTAACATTAAGCTTTATGCTATAATGTATATATGGGAAGTGATATTATGAATAAAGAAGAAGTAAAAAATATTTTAATATCAATAAGAACACCAGAAAATGAAAAACTAGTAAATTATTTGCTTGGAGAAATAGATATAATGGATGAGGCTTCTATTGAGCAAGCCACAGCAAAACTAGGTAACAATAAAGAAAGCATAAAAGACTTTTTCACAAAGAAAATTGCAGAGAGACAGTTAAATCAAAATGAAGAAAAATATCCTATTAATGATATGTTTACATATGGAATAGCAGGAGACTGTATTCACTTACACTTGCCAACAGATTTGCATGAATCAATAGCAAAGAATGGAATATCAAAAACAATTGACTTAGTGAATTTACATTTGCTAGACGCAATTGATAAAATAAAAGTTTTAAAAGATGAAAATTTTTATAGATTTAAAGGTAAAGATAGTATATATATGATATCTCCAGCAGTAATAAAAAGAGAAATAAAATTTTTAGAAGAATTAGATTTTACAACACATTCATATAGTAAAAAACAGTTAAATGATGATGGATTTGTACAAGCAAATCCTGAAGCAGAGCTTGCTACTCAAATATTTGGAAAAGGGAAAAATGTTGGGACCGCTTCAATAGGGTTTGATGTAATAAATTCAAAAGAATGGCAAGACAAGAAGAAAGAAGTAATAGAAAAATTAAAGACAAGAGGAATAAGTATAGATACAAATAAAGAAAATGCAAAATAAGTAACTGAGAAGTGACAATAAATTTGGGAGGAGAATAATGATATACAACTGGAAATACAAAACGCCAAAAGAATATTCAAATATAATAATGAATAGTGATGGCGAAAGTTTAATTGGTTTATTCTTTGAGGATTCAAAAGACTCATCAAAACACGAAGTGAATTGCAAAGAAGAAAAATTACCTATTTTTGAAGAAACATGTAAATGGCTTGATATATATTTTAGTGGTAAAGAGCCAGATTTTACACCTAAATATAAAGTAAACAATCTAACTGATTTTAGAAAAGAAGTAATTGAAATTATGAATACTATTCCATTTGGAGAAACCATAACATACAATGATATAGCAAAAATAATAGCTAAAAGACACGGAATAAAAAGAATGTCTGCACAAGCTGTTGGAGGAGCAGTTGGATGGAATCCAATTTGTATTATAATTCCATGCCATAGAGTTATAGGCGCAAATAGAGCACTAACAGGATATGGAGGAGGAATAAAGAACAAACTATCATTACTTAAGAATGAAGGTAATGATATTAGCAAATATTTCTTACCTAAAATGTAACAACAAATTAGCAATAGTTTGACGCAATTAACATAATATGATAATATAGTATTATGAGACAGCAAATTAGCTGTTGAACGCTCTAAAGAGTGCAATATTAATAAAGCCGATACGGCAGAAAGGGCAAGAAAAATGACAACAAAGGAGTTAGAACGGAAAGTTATTCAACTAGAAAAAGAAGTATACCAATTAAAGGGAGCTTTAGAGGAACTTCTAGGTGAAAAGTCAGCTGCGTTGATAATGCAGAAAAAAAGAACTGAATGGCTTCAAAGGGAAAATCTCAAAGAAACATGCGAATTTTTGAGAAACATAGCAAGTGAGCTAGAAGATGAAAAGGTAAAATTCCCAACGAGAGCATTTAAAAACTGGCTTAACATGGTAGAAAGCAGTAGGGACCCAGAGGAATACTGTGAGGGAATTCTTTCCGTAGAAAAGTTAAGTGTCGGTGATTTAATCAGTATATTTGAGAAAAATCGAGATACACTGATTAAAAAAATCAGAGGTTTTGGACCTTCTGCATATGAAAAAATTATGCAGAAGCTTAAAGAAAAAGCAACTGATTAAAGAATAAAATGGCAGAGAACTTTCTCTGCCATTTTACTTTTATTCAACAATAGGTGGTATAAAATTTTCAATAGCATTTCTAAGTTTTGGGTGATGAATTACAAAATGTATAGAAGGACTAGTATCTTTAGAAACCATTACCCATTGATTTTCACAAATAGAAATTTGTATATTTCTAAAAGTATGGTTAGGATTATTAGTTAATATATAATTCTTATTATTCTTTACATATTCATTTGTTAATTCTAAATGTTCCAAATACTCATCATAATTATAATAAATTCTTTTCTCATAAAAACTATTTGAAAGAGATAAAGTAAGAGGAGATTTATCAAAAGCCTCTTTAGAAATTTTAGAGATTTCATCTTCAAATTTGTTTGTTTTTAATATAGATGAAATTATATTTTTTTGTTCTTGTACTGCAGATTTTATAATTTCAATATCTTCATTAGGAACTTTATTACTCTTTAATATTTTTAAAAGAAGTTTATCAGAAATAGTATGAATTGGTAGTGAAGATAAAATTCTTCTTCTATTGCCATTATGTTTAGCACTTGAAGATATAAAAGCAGTAAAAGCATTTTTAGATTCTGCTCTATAAATTTCCATAAGTGGAGTAGCCTTTTTTAACAAACAGTCTGCTTTTGTCTTATAATAAGCAACTTCGTTTTTGTTATTTATTAAAGAATACTTTCCTTCATTATGGTATCCACTAATACATTCACCAGTAAGGGCAACTGTGCCAGATACATAGTTAAAATGGCAATATGTAGAGTTAGGAATTCCCTTTAAATAATATGGAGAAACTTGACCAGTCATATATATTGGAATCCAGCTTTCTAGACCAAGCATCATTTCGTTAAAAGGCCTATCTAAATTATGAATTATATTTAAATGAAGCCCTTTTTTTAATGTCATAGCAATAGCAAACATCCACTTTTTGCCGAATTCAACATCTTGTGCCATATCTTCCATAGGCATGTCACTACACATAAAAACAGGCTCTGTAGATTTTGAAAGCACAGTAGCTTTAAAAAAGTCTAACTCGCCTTTTTTCATTTCTTCTATACCATAATAATTTTTAGAAGCTTGTTTATAAAATGGAACAAAAGGAACCTTCATCTCATCAAAATGTATAGCTTTAATATATTGATTTAAATCAAATGTATCTAAATTATTTAAGAAATCATTAATGTAATTATGAGTAGGAACAGAGTTGGTAGAAAGCCATTCCATTAATTTTAAATTGTATTTAGAAGAATCATTTAAATCCTCTAATTCACAGTTTATAAGAATAGAAACAGCCTTTTTATTATCAGGTGAGCTATATTTTGCTACAATAAAACTAGATACTGATTCAATAAATTCTTTAGGTTTAGAAGGATTTCGGCTTCCTGTACGAATTCTAGAAACAAAAGAAGAATCATATCCAATAGAACGAGCTAAATTTGCAATACTAATATTTAGAGTAGAAACAAGCTCACTAAAATTTTTGCTTAATTGTTCAAAATCGATAACAATATCACTAAGTGTATTTGCTAAAGCATTGTAAATTTCTTCTTTAGAAATATTTACTTTTTTATCAATACTTATTTTGTGCAAGCCATTAGATAAACTTTCTAGTTGTTTACTTTTTATATTTGGAGTTCTTTCTCCATTACGATAACGACTAATAACAGCAGAAGATAATCCAGATGCATTTGCTAGTTCTTGAGAAGAACATTCGAGTTGTTCTATATAATTATTTAATTTCTCACAAAAAGTCATAATAGCCTCCTAATTAGCACTTTTTTCACATTATAACATATCATAAAAATAGTAAAAAAACAATTACCAAATTGTCACGGAAAAATTGGTAAAAATTATAAAATAGAAGCTTTAATATGATAATATATGAATACAAATATAATGGGAAAGGAGTAAAAGAATGAGAAAAGTTAAAATCCTATCAATTTTATTGATGATTTGTTTATTGGTTAGCATACTATTCCCAACAGCTATAAACAAAGTATATGCAGAAAGCAAAAATGAAGTAACATTAAATTTTGAAGGTGGGATTATTCACGATGGTTATGTAGAATATAGCAAAATAGGAAAAGTACAATTATTTAAAGGTGATGAATTAGTTACAAATATTTCAAATAATATGATAATTGATTTAAACGAAGCAGATTATGAATTTGTAATACAAGAAATCCCAGCAGAAGATACTGGAAGTGTGGTAGGACCTGCACCAGTAAAATTAAATATTAATGATTGGTATTATGCTACAACAACACTTAATTCTAAAGTTATATTTAAATTAGAATCAAGTAAATTTAGTGGAACATTAGATGTTAAACTTGTAAGAACAAGAACTGTCTTTAACACAACAGTTAAAAATGTTTATAATGATATATCATCAAAAGGTGTAATTGATTTAACTGGTGGGCAAGAATATGTGATTGATTTTTTTAAAGATGATGAACTTACAAATGGGTTAAAATCATTTGCAGATTTAGATAAAACACTATATTACAAAAGAGACAATGAAGGTCTATTAGCAACAGACAATGAAAGTGAAGCTGTTATAAAGATAGTAGGAAATAAATCAGAAAATAAAGCAATATTAACTGCAGTAAATGTTGGAACTAAAAAAAGTGAAGTTTTTAAAGGATTTCATACTAAATATACAGGTTCGGCATTGAATTATGATGGCACTGAGGGTGGCATCATAAATGAAACAAGAACTGATTATTATACTAGATGTAAATATGAATTTACATTCCAATATGCAAAAGAAGAAGTTAGTCCTAAAGAATATAAATTTACTGAAGGTGCAAATCAAACATATACAATTGATGAATCAAAAAATGCAACATTTAGAATAGATGCAGACTATAGCTTATTTACAAACAAAGTATATGTAGACAATAAATTAGTAGATTCTACAAATTACGACTCAAAATCAGGAAGCACAGTTATTACTTTAAAAGATGAATACTTAAAAACATTATCTGTTGGAGAACATACATTAAAAGTTGCTTTTTCAGATAATGGAGAAGCTATAACAAAATTCACAATAAAAGAAAAACAACAAAATACAAATATAGAAGATAATAAAAATGAACAAAAACAAGAAAATAACAATTTAACAAACAATGATGTTCAAAAAGAGAATACAATTGCAAATCCTAAAACAGGTGATAATGTTATAGTATACTTTGTAATGTTTTCAATTGCTCTATTAGGAATAATTACGTTAGCAATAGTTAATGTAAAAAGAAAATAATAGGAGGGAAAAAATGAATATTAGAAGATTTAAAGGAAAAATTATTATATCAGTTATATTAATACTTTTGTTTACTATGTGTATTGCACCAATAACATCACTTGCAGAAGATTTAGATTTAAGCACAGCAAATATAGATATCGAGGGTGTAAAATTTAATTATAATCCAGGTGATAAACCAGAAGCAAAAGCTTATAAATGTGATCCATGGGAAGAACTATATGATATAGAGTACGAATACTGGGAAGAGATGGAGACTAATTCAGGTGGAGAACCTGTTCCTGTAAAATATTGGTACTCTGATGAAGCAAAAAATAATGCCCTAGCGCAAGATAAAAAAATAACTGCTTTTGAAGAAGGAAAAACTTATATGTATAGTATTTCTCTTAAGGCAAAAGGTGAAAATAAATTTGGAAATAATAGTTCAGTAAGAGTAAATAGTACAAAAATAAGTAGTGTCAGTGTATTTAATTCTGGAACAATACTTTTTGTAACTGCTGTGAAAACAATAAAACCAACAGCTCCTGTTCAATTAAAACATATTGATGTTATAGAGTTAAATAATGCAACAATCAGTTTTAATGTAAACGATAAACCTGTATTTACAGGAAAAACGCCTGATGAATCACCATATATATATCAGTTTGAATGTTGGCAAGCTAAAGACGGTGCAGGTATAACATCTGCTGAATTCTTTAATCAAGGTTATGAAAATCATATCACTAGTTTTGAAAATGGAAAAGAATATCAATACATTTTATATTTTAAAGCTAAAGAGGGATATACTTTTACAAGGGATACTAAATTAAAAATAAATGGTAAATATTATAATTATAGAGTATCTGATTGGGAAGAAGAACCAAATATTGATGAATTTCAAACAACATGGAGAATGTATCCTGATTTAACAATGACACCAATAGGAAACTCACAAGAAAATCCAATAACACCAAGTGAGCCTGAAAAACCATCACAAAAGCCAGGTACACCAACAACACCAACACAAGAAACAGAAAATAAAACAGAACAAACTAATAATGAAACAAATAATCCAAAAACAGGAGATAACATTGTTATGTACATATCAGTATTTGTAGTGGCAGTAGCTGGAATAACAGCAACAATGGTTGCTAAAAAAAGAAACATAAATAAATAATTTTAGTAATAAATAGGTTATCTAAAAAGATGATCTATTTGTTAAATATATAAAATACATTATTGCATAAAAAAAGGCAATACTATATACGAATAAAGAAAGGGGAAACAAATGGAGGAGAGCAAGAAAAATAAAATGTGGATGATAGTTTCTATTGTAGCTATAATAGTAATTATTGTTTTAGCAGTAATGCTTATTAATAACAATAACAAAGGTAGTGACGGTAAATTGGATAAAACAGGAAGTAAAGCTAAAAAGGAAAATGTAAAAATAGTAAAAAACGAAGCAAGTAAATTAGCATTAGAAGAATATACATCAGACACTTTTTCAATGAAAAAACCAAAAGGATGGACAGTTGAAACAGGAGGAACAGGAATCTTTTACACAATTAGAGTATATGACCCACAAAATACAAATAACCAAGTATATTTAATGTTAAAAATTCAACCATTACTAAAAAGTGCATCAGCAAAAAGCTTTTGGCAAAACTATTACAATTTAAGTGGAAATAATTCTCAATACAAGCTATTTGCAGATGCGGTAGTTTTAGATAATCCAACAACAGAAGGGTTTTATCAAAAATTTAATGAAATAACAGCATATATGACTTCAATAGAACCATCATTTTCTACAATTAAATTTCCTAAATTCACAAATTTTACAAAACAAGAAGAATTTGAGTCTAGTGCATCTATGAAAAGCGTGGCATTGGATAGTAAAGTACTAAGAGGAACATTTACAGGAGATAATGGTAAACCAGGTGAAGGATTATTTATGGCATCAATAGTTAATTTTGGAAATCAATATAATGGTGGAGTAGATATGCTTTATTATATGGTATATGACATAATGGCAGTAACCGCAGAAAAAGATGAATTTGTAGACTACAAAGATATATTATTAGAATCAGTTAATTCAATAGAATTTACAGATAGCTATGTTAAAAAAACAATAGATGATGGAAATAGCCAAACAAAGCAAGCCCTTGCGTTAAATGCTTCAATACAAAGAGCATTTGATTCATATATGAGCGCATGGGAAAGCAGAAGCAAATCTTATGATATAATGAGCCAAAAACAAAGTGATGCAACATTAGGATATGAAAGAGTGTATGATACAGAAAATGGGGATATCTATAAAGCATATAATGGATTTACAGATGACTATGATGGAGAAAGATACAAACCAGTTACAGATGATATGTATACACAAAAAACTTATGGATATATAGAAAAGTAGGAGAGAAAATTGAAAAAGTATATTTACATTTTTTTAATAATATTAGTTTTAATAGCAGTTATACTTGTAGGATATCTAAATAAAAGTAAACAGAATAATGATAGTAAAAAAATAAAAGTGCAAAACTCAGAAGAGGTAATATCTGTTAGAGTTAGAGAAGAAACAGAAGGTGGATATGTTTATTACAAAACAGAAGATAAAGAGTTAATAGAAAAAGTAATAAATGCACTTGATAATATTAAGATAGAAGAAAAAACAGATATAAGTTTTAGTGACAATGGAAAAACATATATACTTGAGTTGGCAGACGGGACAACACAAGAATACAATTTTCAAGGCAGCTATTATTGTAAAGACAAGATAAATTATAAAATATCTAATTACAAAGAATTAAATAAAATAGAAATACCAAAAGAAAATTAGAAAGAGGTGCACTTTGCTGCACTTCTTATTTAATTAAAATCGAAATTTATAGGCATTGACAAAATACAACTAAATTTGATATAAAAATACTTGTATTAAAAGATAAAAGGGGAAATAGCCATGTTAAAAGAATTTAAAGAATTTATAGCAAGAGGCAATGTAATGGATTTAGCAGTAGGTGTAATAATTGGTGGAGCATTTGGAAAGATAGTGACATCATTAGTTGGAGACATTATAATGCCAGTAATTGGTGTTATAATAGGAGGAATTGACTTTACAGGACTAACTGCAAAAATAGGAAATGCAGAAATTAAATATGGAAGTTTTATTCAAAATGTATTAGACTTTTTAATAATAGCATTTTGTATATTTATGCTAGTAAGAACTGTAAATAAACTTATGAATAAAATTCATAAAGAAAAAGAAGAAAAAACAATAGAAGAGCCAAAAAAATCTGATGAAGTTTTACTATTAGAAGAGATAAGAGATTTATTAAAAAAAGAAAAAACAGAGGAGTAGAATATGAAAGAAGAGTTTATAAAATTATTAAAAGAAACAAATAGAGAAGGAATGGATAAATTAATAGAGTTTTTAGAGAACTCAGACTTTTTTGAAGCACCAGCAAGCACAAGATATCATGGAAACTTTAAAGGTGGATTGGTTGAGCATAGCATGAAAGTGTATGAAATTCTAAAAACAAAAGTAGAAGATAATGATTCTACTAAAATTGTTGCATTATTACATGATATATGTAAAACAAACTTTTATAAAACAGATTTCAGAAATGTAAAAAATAATGGAGTATGGGAGCAAGTGCCATATTATACAATAGAAGATACAATTCCTTATGGACATGGAGAAAAATCTGTAATGATGATTAGTGAATTTATAAAACTAACGCCAGAAGAAAAATATGCAATAAGATGGCATATGGGATTTACAGAACCAAAGGAATGGTATGGAACAATAGGACAAGCATATAAAAAATATCCACTTGCACTATATACTCATGAGGCAGATTTAGAAGCAACATACATTTATGATATTTAATAAAATTATGCATATAATAGATTAAGGAGGAATACATGAAAGAGAAGAAAAAAAGAGATTGGAAATCAATAATAGGAATAACTGTATTAATAAGCTTTATAGCTCCAATAGCATTTATAATTTATAAAATTATTGTTTCTCCAACTACAAATGTAGAACAAATAGAAGGTGTAAGAGTAAAAACAGACTACATACTAATGCTTACTCAATGTGTACTAGGTGTAATTGCATTTTTTTTACCTAATATGTTATCAAAAAAATTAAAGATAGTAATACCAACAAATATGTATATTGTTTACGTGTTATTTTTATGGGGAGCTGTATTCCTAGGAGAAGTAAGAAACTTTTATTATAGAGTACCACATTGGGATACTATACTTCATACTTGTAGTGGTGCAATGCTAGGAGCATTAGGATTTTCTTTTATTAATATTTTAAATAAACACGAAAAAGTGCATGTAGAATTAGCACCAATATTTGTTGCGATATTTGCTTTCGCTTTTGCAGTATCATTAGGTGTAATATGGGAAATATATGAATTTACATTTGATGGAATATTAGGATTAAACATGCAAAAGTTTGCATTAGAAAATGGCACACAGCTTGTTGGAAGAGCAGCATTAGCAGATACAATGGAAGACCTAATAGTAGATTGTATAGGTGCATTTACAATGTCTACAATTGGATATATATCATTAAAATATAAAAAAGGTTGGATAGAAAAATTATTAATAAAAATAAAAAAATAATAGGGAAAACTCCCTTTATTTTTTTGAAAATTATTCATACTTGTCCAGAAAGATAATATATTTATACAAAGGAGAATACAAATGTTAAAAAAAGGGGAACACGCACATTTAAGTGATTTAAAAATAGGACAAAGAGCAAGAGTTTTAGGCTTGCATTTGGACAAACCAGAAGTAAGAAGACATTTATTAGATATGGGAATAACAAAAGGAACAGAAATTTTAATTAAAAAAATTGCACCAATGGGAGATCCTGTTGATATAGAACTTAGAGGTTATGAGCTTTGCATTAGAAAAGAGGAAATGAAAAACATTGATGTGGAGGTACTATAATGAAAATTGCATTAGTAGGAAATCAAAACAGTGGTAAAACCACACTTTTTAATTTACTTACTGGAACAAATCAGAAAATAGGAAATTGGCCAGGTGTAACGATAGAAAGAAAAGTAGGGGAAATAAAAGACCTAGGGGATGATCTAGTAGATTTACCCGGAATTTATTCACTTAGTCCGTATACAGTAGAAGAAGAGGTTTCAAGAAAATTTGTGTTAGAAGATAAGCCAGACATAATAATAAATATAGTAGATGCTACATCAATAGAAAGAAGCCTATATCTTACTACACAGCTTATGGAATTAGATACAAAGGTTATAATAGCACTTAATATGGCTGATAGATTAGAGAAAAAAGGAATACATATAGATAAAGAAAAGCTAGCAAAGGAAATAGGAACAGATGTTGTAATTATATCTGCATTAAAAGCAACTGGAATAGAGGAATTAAAGAATACAATAAAAAAATATAATAAGCAAAAAGTTAGAAGTAAAGAGATATTTAAGTCAGATATAGAAAATGAAATAATTAACATAGAAAATGAATTAAAAGTAAATAGATTTATGGCAATAAAGATATTAGAGAATGACAAGCTATATCAAAGCTACCAAAAGGGAATTGTAAAAAACAGTAGACAAAAACTTGAAGAAACATACAAAATGGACATAGAAGAAATTATTGCAAATGCTAGGTATGAGTACATAGTTAAGATAAAAAATAAATCAACAACAATAACACCAATAAAAGAAACTATGTCAGATAAATTAGATAAAATATTTTTAAATAAATTTTTAGCATTTCCTATATTTATAGTGATAATGTTTTTAGTATATTATTTGTCAGTAGGAGTGGTTGGAAGTTTTACTGTTGACTGGATTTCAGATTTGGTAAAAAACTTTGGAGAAATTGTAAGAGAAGGCTTAACAAATTTAGGTGCATCAGCATGGTCAACAAGTTTAGTTGTAGATGGAATAATTGCAGGAGTGGGAGCTGTTCTAGGTTTTGTGCCACAGCTAATTATATTATTTCTTTGCATATCAATATTAGAAACTACTGGATATATGTCCAGGGTAACATTTTTATTAGATAAGTTATTTAAAAAATTCGGTTTAAGTGGAGAAACTTTGGTGCCATTTATAGTTGGACTTCGGATGTAGTGTACCTGCAATAATGTCAACAAGAATAATAAAGGATAGCAAAGAAAGAGAACTATCTATAATGTTAACACCATTTATACCATGTAGTGCAAAATTACCAATAATTGCAATGTTTACAGGATACTTTTTTGCAGATAAATCTGGAGTTGTTTCTGCATCATTATATTTTTTTGCAATAGCTATAATTTTAATATCTGCTATTATTATTAAAAAGTTATTTATGAAAGATAGTGGAACAGCATTTATATCTGAACTCCCAGAGTATAAATTGCCAAGTGTAAAATATGTAGCAAGGGATGTATTTGATAAAGTAAAAGAATTTATAAAAAGAGCAGGAACAATAATACTATTTTGTTCAGTAGTAATCTGGTTTTTACTATCATTCTCTTGGAAATTAGAATATGGGGTGGAAATAAAAGATAGCATTTTAGCAAGTATAGGAAATGCAATTTCATGGATATTCTACCCAATACTTGGAACATTTAGTTGGGAAGCATCTGTGTCAGCTGTGCAAGGATTAGTTGCAAAAGAACAAGTAATATCATCAATGAATATAATAGCAGGATTAAGTGAAGAAGTAGAAGAGGGAGCCCTGTTATTTAAATCAAGTGCATTTAATTTCTTTACACCTGCAAGTGCATATGCATATATGGTATTTAATTTGTTTAGTGCACCATGCTTTGGGGCAATAGGAGCTATGAGAAGAGAACTTGGTACAACCAGAAAAATGTTTAAAGCAATAGCTTTTCAAACAGGATTGGCCTGGATTTTAGCTAGTATAGTATTTAATGTAGGAACATTTATTGGTAATTTGTAAAAAGGAGAGATTTTATGAATTTTGTAGATTTTATTATTTTAGCAGTTGTTCTAGGAGCGTTAGGCATAATAGCATATTTTAATTTTATAAAAAAAGATAAAGATGTATGCTCAAAATGTGCATATAAAAGAAAAGGGTGCAATTGCGGAAAGAAAAAATAACAAATGTAAAAAGAAAGGAATGATATATATAATGGATAAAATAGCAGGGGTTATAGCACATGAATTAGGAGTAAAAGAGTTTCAAGTACAAAACACAATTAAATTAATTGATGATGGAAATACAATTCCTTTTATTGCTCGTTATAGAAAGGAAGCAACAGGAGGATTAAGTGATGAAGTGTTAAGAAACTTAAATGATAGATTAACATACTTAAGAAATTTAAATAAAAGAAAAGAAGAAATATCTAAATCAATAGAAGAACAAGGAAAGATGACAGATGAACTAAAAATTCAAATAGAAAATGCAATTATACTTTCAGAAGTAGAAGATATTTATAGACCATATAAACAAAAAAAGAGGACAAGAGCTTCAATTGCAAAAGAAAAAGGGTTAGAGCCATTGGCTACAATTATATATTTGCAAACAGATAAAAGACCTGTTTTGGAAATTGCAAAAGAATTTATAAACGAAGAAAAGGGCGTAAACAATGAAGAAGAAGCGCTTACAGGGGCAAAAGATATAATTGCAGAAAACATATCAGATGTGGCAGAATACAGAAAAAGAATAAAGCAAATGTGTTATAGAGAAGGGTTAATAAAAACAAAAGCTACAAATGATGAAGAGAAATCTAGTTATGAAATGTACTATGATTTTTCAGAAAAAATTAATAGAATACCAAGTCATAGAATCCTTGCAATAAATAGAGGAGAAAAAGAAGACTTTTTAAAAGTAAAGTTAGAAAAGCCAGAAGATACTATAATAAATTATATAGAAAATGACATTATAAAAGGAAATACAGAATTTACAGATATTTTAAAAGAAACTATAAACGATAGTTTTAAAAGATTAATTGAGCCTTCAATAGATAGAGAAATTCGTTCAGACTTAACAGAAAAAGCAGAAGAACAAGCAATTAAAGTGTTTGGGAAAAATGCTAAACAATTATTATTGGGAAGTCCAATAAAAGGTCAAACAGTAATGGGATTTGACCCAGCATATAGAACAGGCTGCAAAATTGCTGTAATAGATGAAACAGGAAAGGTTCTAGACACTGCAACAATCTATCCAACAGCTCCACAAAATGATGTAGAAAATAGCAAAAAAACTTTGTTGGACTTAATTAAAAAAGACAATATAAATATAATTGCAATAGGAAATGGAACAGCGTCAAGAGAATCAGAACAATTCGTTTCTGATCTTATAAAAGAAGCAAGTAAAGATGTAAATTATGCAATAGTTAGCGAAGCAGGAGCCTCTGTATATTCTGCGTCAAAACTTGCAACAGAAGAATATCCAGATATAAACGTATCTATTAGAGGAGCAATATCAATAGCAAGAAGACTTCAAGATCCACTTGCAGAACTAGTAAAAATAGATCCAAAATCAATTGGAGTAGGGCAATATCAACATGATGTTAACCAAAAAAGACTTTCAGAAAGCTTAAGTGGAGTGGTAGAAGATAGCGTAAATAGTGTAGGTGTAGATGTAAACACAGCAACTCCATCACTTTTAACATATGTATCTGGACTAAACAATTCAATTAGTAAAAATATAGTTAAATACAGAGATGAAAATGGAAAATTTAAAAATAGAAAAGAGTTATTAAAAGTAGCAAAACTAGGGAAATCAGCATATGAGCAATGCGCAGGATTTATTAGAATATATGATGGAGATAATCCATTAGAAGTAACAGCAGTTCATCCAGAAAGCTATGAAATTGCAGAAAATTTATTAAAAGAAATTGGTTGCAAAAAACAAGACCTAAGAGATAAAGAAGGACTAAAAACAATAAAAGAAAAATTAGCAAATATTAATATAAAAGAAACAAGCAAAAAATTAAATACAAGTGAAATAACTTTAAAAGATATAATAGAAGAATTATCAAAACCAGGAAGAGATCCTAGAGAAGATATGCCAAAACAAATTTTAAGATCAGATGTTTTAAAATTTGAAGACCTAAAAGAAGGAATGGTATTAAACGGAACAGTAAGAAATGTAATAGACTTTGGAGCATTTGTAGACATAGGAGTAAAACATGATGGATTAGTTCATATATCAGAAATGAGCAATAACTATGTAAAAAATCCATCAGAAATAGTATCAGTAGGAGACATAGTTAAAGTAAAAGTAATTGGAATAGATAACGAAAAACAAAAAGTAAAATTGAGTATGAAAATTTAGAAAAAAGCCAATAGGGACGGGGAATTTTGACACAAATAAAAAGATTGCCAAAATTCTTCGTCCCCTATTAATGCTTAATCTTCAGGCTTTTCAATAACTATATAAGAGCCTTTCATATAAATATTTACATCATCTTTTTCTTTCATACCAAGTTTATTTCTAAAATCAATGGGTAGAACTACTCTTCCGAAGTTCATCAATTTTTCTAGTTACAATTCTTTCTTCCATAAAAATCCCCTTTCAAAATTAATTATTAAAAAACAATAGTATGAATTAATATTTAAATACTGCACATACTATGATTAAAAATAACAGTACAATAAATTTTAATACATAAATCAAAGAAATACAAGCTTTTTAATATGATTTTTATTCACTTTTTACTAAAAGGACAAAATGATATACTTTGTCTATCAGTATAAAACAAATATGAAAGTAGGGAGAAGTTTGGCTGGGATAAAAAACAAAGATATATTAAAATGTATAGGCGTAAAGGTTCAAGAAGCAAGAAGAAATAAAAACTATACACAGGAATTTGTGGCAGAAAAAGTAGATAGATCAATTGATACAATAAGAGGAATAGAAAATGGAAGAATAGTAGGAAGTATGGAGACATTAATTAATATATGTAATGTTTTAGAAGTTACATTAGACTATGTTTTTTATGATCTATTAGAAAGTAAAGATGAGATACTAAATAAAGAATTATACAAAAGTTTTGAAGAATTATCATTAGAAGATAAGCAAATAGTAAATACTTTAATTGAACAAATTAGAAAAAAAGGGAGAGTGGATTAAATCCATTCTCCATATTTTTTGATATATATCTTTTTTGCCAATATTGCAAAAACACAATAAAGAAAAGTAACTGGTAAAATTACATCTAAGTATTGTAATGTAACAGGAACAAGTCCAATTGCACTTCCTAGAATTGTATAAGGAACTAAGATACCAACAATACTTAATAAAATTGATGAAATGTAAACAGCTTTGTTTGCATTACTTTGTATAAATGGAGCTTTAGAAGTTCTTATAATGTGCATTCCAACAAGGTTAGATACAATACTGTAACTAAACCAAACTGTTTGAACAACAGCTGCTTCTCTTATTCCAAAGATATACCAAAGAGAAGCAAATACTAGCATATCAAAAATTGAACTAAGTGGTCCCATAAACAGCATAAAATGTTTTAAACTTTTAATATCTAACTTCTTAGGCTTCTGCAAATACTCGTCATCTACGTTATCAAAAGGAAGTGTCATTTGACCAAAGTCATAAAGCAAACTTTCCACAAGCAATTGAATAGGTGTTTCTGGTAAAAATGGAAGCAAGACACTTGCAATTATAACAGAAACAACTTCACCAAAGTTAAAGCTTACAGCCATTTTTATATATTTCATAAGATTTCCAAAAGTACGTCTTCCGTTCTATTACACCATCTAATAAAACATTTAAGTCTTTTTCAAGCAAAATAATGTCAGCAGTTTCTTTTGCAATGTCGGCAGCTGTATCAACAGATACTCCAACATCTGAATTTGTAAGAGAAGGGGCATCATTAATACCATCACCCATATAACCTACAACATTACCAGATTCTTTTAAAAGTCTTACTATTCTAGCCTTTTGAATAGGTGATAGTTTAACAAAAACATTTGATTTTTTTAATAATCTTAAAACACCAACATCGGCTAATTTATCAATTTGAGCACCTGTAATAATTTTTTTAGCGCTTATATTAACTTTTTTGCAAATACATTTAGTAACAGCTGCATTATCGCCTGTTAAAACAATAACTCTAATTCCAGCATTGTTTAATTTTTCAATAGCAAGTTTTGCACTTTCTTTTGGAGGATCTAAAAATCCAATAAATCCAACAAGAGACATTTGCGATTCATCTTTAACACTAAATGTTTCTATATTATTTATATTTTTCTTTTGGCAAACTGCAACAACTCTTAAGCCTTCTTCATTTAAATCGTTTGCAATTTTTCTAATATTATCTTTAATTTCTTTTGTAATAGGTATAACTTCATGTTCATAATCAATTGTGCTACAAATACTTAAAATCTCCTCAACAGCACCTTTTGTAATTAAATATTTTTGATTATCATTTTCTACAACAACAGAAAGTCTTCTTCTACTAAAATCAAAAGGTATTTCATCAATTTTTTTAAACTCAGTTACTAAACTGCTTAAATCACTTTTTAAAGCTCTATGTATTACAGCTTCATCAATACTTCCCTTTAAACCAGTTTGAAAATATGAGTTTAAAAATGCATGCTTTAAAACTCTTATATTTTCATTTCCATATACATCTAAGTATTTTTCTAATACAATCTTATCTTCTGTTAAAGTTCCTGTTTTATCAGTACATAAGATGTTCATTGCACCAAAATTCTGTATAGAATCTAATTTTTTTACAATAGTCTTTTTCTTAGACATTCTTACAGCACCTTTTGAAAGGCAAGAAGATAAGATAACTGGAAGTAAAAGTGGAGTAATTGTAATTGCAATAGCTACTGCAAAAGTAAATGCAAGTACAGTATTATGCTTTTGATAATTAACAATGAATACCAATGGAATTAAAACAAGCATAAATTTAATCAATAATTTACTAATACTTTCAATTCCTTTTTGGAAATTTGTTTTAGGCTTACCTAAAGATAAAGTGTGTGCTACTTTTCCGAAATAAGTCGAATCACCAGATTTTATTACAATTCCTTTTGCACTACCACTTATAACATTTGTACCCATAAAACAAATAGTATCCAAATCAGTAATACTATCAATATCATCAATTGATTCTAGTTCTGTCTCTGTAAGTTTTCTTACTGCATCAGATTCACCAGTAATAGAAGACTGACCTACATATAAATCTTTTGATTCAATAATACGCAAATCAGCAGGAATCATATCACCAGCAGAAAGAATTACCATATCACCAACAGTAACTTCTTTTAAAGGAATAGTAATCTTTTTGCCATTTCTTATAACTGTACTAGTAGTTTCTACAAGCTCTTTTAGTTTTTCTGCTGCTTTATTAGAACGAAATACCTCTATAAATTCCAATAAAGTACTTACTATTATTAAAAGAGCAATTACTATAATATTTGCAGGACTAGGATTTTCTGGAAGAATAATATCTGTATAAACAAGGATAAAAGTAATCCCAAGTAGGATACTATTAAAAGGACTAAATAGACTTGCAAAAAAATAATTGTACCATTTTTTTTGCTTTGCTTGCTTTATTTGATTTGGCCCTAAATTCTTAAGACGTTCCATTGCAGTTTTTGAACTAAGCCCTTTATCTGATACACCGTGAGCTTTTTTAAAATCTTCTGAAGAAGAAACGCAATCATTGCCATACAATGCTTTAACGTCAACATCATCTTTTTTTACATTTGCCATAAAATTACCTTCTTTCGTATATATAAAAAGTATATCACTAAATTAAAAAAAATAAACAAAAATATAGAAAAAAATGGTATTGTTTTAAAAAAAATTACATGATAAAATAAAAATACAGTAGAATAAATAATAATAGTAGAAAGGGAAGAAAAAATATGGCTTTTATGGGGAGAGGAGATAGACCATCTATAGGTGATAATAACACATCAAATTGTCAACATGGTGGTCCATTTTTATATAGTAGATTTTATTACTACATTCCATTAGACAACACGTATGTAATAATGGAATTGATAGCTACATTTATTATATTAATAGTTGGAGCAATAACATTTTTGATGGCGTATAAATCTACAATTATTGACCCAATAGAAAATATAAAGAAATTATTTATAAATGCGCATCTGATAGTAATAGCAATTTTTTTAGCAATAACTTTAGTAGTTAATTTATTTTCAAAAAAAGAATCAGAACTAATAAGTCGACTAATATTAACAGCCATAACATCTATAGTAATAATGATGTTTTTTGCAGGGACTAAATTTTATTTAGATAAAACATATACTAAAACTGAATTTGAAAAAATTTATACAGAACAAAATGCTAATAAAATAGATAGCAAAAAAACTAAAGTAGGTATAGGACTAGCAGGAGTAAATATAAAAACAGAAAAAGAATACTATGTTGACGAATGTGTAAAGCTATATAGCATATTTAAAACAAAAAGTTATGGAACACTGGGGTTACACCTTTTACTTAACCTATTATTAATTTATCAAATATTTAAAGTTGAAAAAATCCAAAATAAAAAGGAAAGACTAGATAAGGACGATATAATATTAAAGGATGAAGAACAAAATGTTAAATATTAAATATGTAGGAAATAAAAAATGACTGATGAAGAGATGGAGTTTGTAAGAAAAGTTAATATAGATAAGGCAAATAATAAAACAGGTATAGCAATAGTATTAATAGTTTTAAGCATATTGACTTATATAGTACCACTTGTATTTGGTGAATTTGATTTTGGAATAATTTTTGAAGGAATATCGTTAATATTTCTCTTAATAGCAAAAATGTATATGTCAGAATACAATGAGGTTTCTTCAAAAAAATACATTGTTTGCTCACTTGTAGCAATAGGGTGGATTCTAATATATGATGCTATACGTTTGATTTCATATATAAATGATGCTGTTGACTTAGCATTCTTGGGGTATGATTACTTTTTTGGAGAAATATTTACAATACTGTACATAATCAGGTTGTTTGCAATTAACAAAAACCTATCAAAAGCTGATAACCCAATAAAATATAAAGAAAGCACAGACTGGTTCTACGAAAGAGACGAAAAAGAAAAATAAATAAAATATAAAATGCACCACAAATGTTAGATAAAAGTTTAATATTTGAAGGTGTATTTTTTGTTGAAAAAGTGTTGCAAAGCCACTTTTCTTTTTTAATGTAATTAATTTCTAAAATAGATTGACAAATAAAAATCTAATGCATATAATGAATATATGAACAACTATTCATATAAAGAAAGGAGAAAATATGGAAGAAGATTTAAAATGTACAGTAAAACATCCAGATATAATTGAAAAAGTAAAGAAAACAATGCCAGATGAAGAAACACTATTTGATATAGCTGAACTGTTCAAAGTGTTTGGAGATTCAACAAGAATGAAAATAATATGTTGCTTATTTGAGCACGAAATGTGTGTATGTGATATTGCAGAATTAATTAATAGTACACAATCAGCAGTATCTCATCAATTAAGAGTTTTAAAACAAGCAAAACTTGTAAAATTTAGAAAAGATGGAAAAACTGTATATTATTCGCTTTCTGATGAACATGTTGAAATGATATTTAATATGGCATTAGAACATATTAAGGAAATGTAGTACGGAGGATGATAAAATGAGTAAATGTGAACACTGTGGCGCTCATGACCATGAAGAAAAAGAAGAAAATTTAAAAGCAGAAGTAGTAAAACTTGTTATTGCACTTATAATATTTGCAACTGCATTTTTCAAAGTAGTGCCCGGAAAAATTGCAACATGGCTATTTGTAGCTGCATATATATTATCTGGTTATGAGGTTTTATTAAAATCAATAAAAAATATTTTTAGAGGAGAAGTATTTGACGAAAACTTTTTAATGTCAATTGCAACACTTGGAGCTTTTGCTATAAACAAACCAGGAGAAGCTGCTGCAGTTATGATATTTTATAACGTTGGAGAACTATTTGAAGATTATGCAGTGGGAAAATCTAAAAAATCAATCATTCAATTAATGAATATAAAACCTAAAATTGCAAATTTGAAAAAAGGTAATGAAATAAAAGTAATAGAACCAGAAGAATTAAAAGTAGGAGATATAATTGTAGTTAAAGCAGGAGAGAAAATTCCAGTAGATGGAGTTATAGTAAATGGAGAGACTACAATAAATACATCTGCACTAACAGGAGAATCTGTTCCAAGAAAAGTTAAAGTAGATGATGAAGTTTTAGCAGGATGTATTAATGAATCAGATGTAATAGAAGTAAAAGTTACAAAAGAATTTAAAGACACAGCAATTAATGAGATTATAGAATTAGTTAAAAACTCAAATAAAGCAAAATCTAAAACAGAATTATTTATAACAAAATTTGCAAAAGTGTATACACCAATAGTTGTTGTACTTGCTTTAATACTTGCATTTGTTCCACCAATATTTGTAGGATTTCAAAATTTAGGAGAATGGGTAAAAAGAGCATTAGTATTTTTAGTAACATCATGTCCATGTGCTATTGTACTATCAGTTCCATTAGGCTATTTTGCAGGTATTGGAAAAGCAGGTAAAGAAGGAGTTTTAATAAAAGGTTCAAATTATTTAGATGTTCTTACAAAAGCAAATACAATGGTATTAGATAAAACAGGAACAATTACAAAAGGGAATTTTGAAGTTTCTAAAATAGTATTAGCAGAAGAAATTGGAGAAGAAGAGCTATTGGAAATTGCAGCAGTAGCAGAAAGCATGTCAAATCACCCAATAGCAAAAAGTATAATAAGCAAAGTAAACAAAAAAATTAGTCAAGAAGAAATTGAAGAATATAAAGAAATTGCTGGAATGGGAATAAAAGCTAAATATCATGGAGATGAAATTGTTGTAGGAAACGCGAAATTGCTAGAAAAGGAAGAAATAAAATATTATCCATGCAATGAAATTGGAGCAATAGTATATGTTGCAAAAAATAAAAAATATTTAGGAGCAATAGTAATTTCTGATACAGTTAAACCAGATAGTAAAGAAGCAATAGAAGGATTTAAAAAGAATGGAATAAATAAAATTTGTATGTTAACAGGTGACAACAAAGAAATTGCAGAGAATATAGCAAAACAAGTTGGCATAGAAGAGGTACATTACAATTTATTACCAGGAGAAAAAGTAAAGGAACTACAGAAAATTAAAAATGAACAAAACGTTGTAATTGCAATTGGAGATGGAATAAATGATTCACCAGTACTTGCAGAAGCAGATATAGGAGCATCAATGGGGCTAAACGGTCAAGACTTAGCAATAGAAACATCAGATATTGTAATAATGGATGGAAAATTATCAAGCTTTAACAAAGCCATAAATATATCAAAAAGAACCAAAAAGATAATAATGCAAAACATATATTTTGCATTAGGAATAAAAGCAATAGTATTAGTACTTGGAGCTTTTGGAATATCAACAATGTGGGAAGCAGTATTTGCAGACGTAGGAGTAACATTTATAACAGTACTAAATTCATTAAGAATATTCAAAAAATAGAAATTTGTGTGAGGGGGAATTCTAGGGACTGTCCTGAATTCATCCGGAACTAAACAAATTCCAATTTATCTCATAAAACAATAGAGGCGCTATTTAAATGCGCCCCTTATATTTTTTATCTAATATCTTCTTTTGGAATAATATTTTCTTCCAACATTTCTGGTTTTTTCATATATCTATTAAATTGTTTTAAAGCATTTGCATAATAATATCCATCACAAATTCTTTCATCAGCAACCCATTTAATAGAAATAGTTTTTTTCTCAACTATATTATCATCTTCACAAATATAGCTTTTTTGTTTTTTGCCCATAGCTAAGAATAATCCAGTTGTTCCAAAATCATATATATGATGATAAATTGCATCTATTCCTAAAGAACCAACATTTGTTAAAAATGCACTAGTATGGAATGGACTAGCCTTAATTACTGCTTTTGGCATCATACCATGTTTATCTAAAAACATTAAAGTATTAACAAGAAATTTCATAAGCCAATTTGGTACAAGCCATAAAAATTTAGCAAGTTTATCTGTGCTATTTTCAGCAGATAAATCTTTATTTTTTGCAATTTCGGATTCCAATTTTTGTTTTATTTCAAAAATGTTTTCAGCTCCTGTAAAAGGAAGTTTAATAGTTGTTTCTTCTATTTCTTCAGACATTTTCTTTTTTATTGCAAGTGAAATATATATTCCTTTTCTTGCATATGTTCTACCATTCATAACAAATCTATTTAAATAAGGCCTTTCAGCTAAAAGCCTAACTAGTGCAGCATATATTATAGTCATATAAGATATTTGAATACCTTCTTCTTCTTTTTTATCAATATATGCATCTAATGTATCAATAGGTAGTTCTTGAGTGTAATATACATGGGCATCACTTCTCGTTTTCATAACATGTGGTATTACCCTAAAAAACGGCCCTAAAGTTTTAATTTTTCTACCATCTGATCTAAATCCAAACATAATCCATCTCCCTCATAAAAAACATTATATAATAAAACTATGGCATTTTGCAAGAAAAATGTCAAAAATTAATACATTGCAAAAAAATAAATATCCATAAATAAATACTTTTTTAATACTATTTTAATATCTTTATAGTAAAATCTTGACAAATATTTGTGTGTTTAATACAATATTTTAGTTAGGGAAACACAGCTTTGAGCTGATTATATATACATATACAAAAAGGAGGAACAGATGTTAAAAATATTAAAAAACTTAAAAAAGTCATGGCTATCTGTGGTGTTTATAGTAGTACTTTTATGCTTGCAAGCGTGGACAGATTTAACACTTCCAGACTACACATCTAAAATAGTAAATACAGGTATTCAAGCAGGTGGTATTGAATATGTTGCACCAGAGGTAATTAGAAAATCACAAATGGATAATTTATTAATATTTACAGACAAAGATGAAGAAATATTAAGTAATTATACTTTAATATCTAAAAACAATTTATCTCAAGAGGAGTATAATAAGTTACAAAAAGATTATCCAGAGCTAGAAAATCAGGATTTATATAAACTAAATAAACTTAATAAAGAACAAAAAGAAGAATTAGATGAATTAATTACAAAACCATTTATGACATTATACTTTATACAAAATGAAGAGATGGCAAATGGAATGAAAGAGCAAATGCTTTTAAATATGCCAGAAGAACAAAAACAAGTAATGGCACAAATGCCACTAATAGACCTAATAAAAAATATGCCAAATGAACAAAAAGAAAATTTTATTACAGAAATAAATAAACAAATAGATGAGAAATTAGGAACAATGGTAGATCAAGCAGCTGTTCAAGCAACTAAAAAAGAGTATACAGAAATAGGAGTAAATACAGATAACATACAAAATAGATACATAATTTTAACAGGACTTCAAATGATTGGTATAGCATTAATTAGTATGATAGCAGCAGTAATAATAATGCTATTATCATCAAGAGTTGCAGCTACACTTGGAAGAATTTTAAGAGATAAAGTGTTTAAAAAAGTATTGCAATTTACAAGAAAAGAATTTAATGAATTTTCAACAGCTTCATTAATTACACGTAGCACAAATGATATTCAACAAATTCAAATACTACTTACAATGCTTTTTAGAACAGTAGTATATGCACCAATTATTGGTATTGGTGGATTTACAAGAGTTTTGGCTCGTAGCAATAATTCTATGGCATGGATAATAGGAGTTGCAATAGGAGCGATACTATTTATTATTCTAACTTTATTTATAGTAGCAATGCCAAAATTCAAAAAGTTACAAGATTTAATAGATAAATTGAATTTAGTTTCTAGAGAAATCTTAACAGGACTTCCAGTAATAAGAGCATTCAACACAGAAAAAAGAGAAGAAAAAAGATTTGATAATGCTAACAAAGACTATATGAAAGCAAACATATTTGTAAACAGGGCAATGAGTATAATGATGCCTGCATTAATGTTTGTTATGAATGCAATTATGCTTTTAATTATATGGGTAGGAGGACACAAAGTAGATGAAGGAATAATGCAAGTAGGAGATATGATGGCATTCATTCAATATACAATGCAGATTGTAATATCTTTCTTATTCATATCTATGATATCAATAATGTTACCAAGAGCTTCTGTTTCTGCAAAACGTATTAATGATGTATTAGAAACAGAACCTTCAATAGAAGATAAACCAGAAACAAAAGAATTTGTAGAAGGTAAAAAAGGATATGTAGAATTTAAAGATGTATCATTTAGATATCCAGATGCAGATACAGAAATACTAGAAGATATAAATTTTGTAGCAAAACCAGGAGAAACAACAGCATTAATTGGAAGTACAGGAAGTGGAAAATCTACAGTTGTAAACCTAATACCTCGTTTTTATGATGTAACAGGTGGAGAACTACTAATAGATGGAGTTAATATAAAAGACGTACCTCAAAAAGAATTAAGAAAAAGAATAGGATTTGTACCACAAAAAGGAATGCTTTTCTCTGGAACAATAGAATCAAACATAAAATATGGAAACCCAGATATGTCTGATGAGCAAATGGTAAAAGCAGCAGAAATTGCACAAGCAACAGAATTTATAGAAGCAAAGGAAAAGAAATATAAATCAGAAATTGCCCAAGGTGGAAACAATGTATCTGGTGGACAAAAACAACGTTTATCAATAGCAAGAGCAATAGCAATAGACCCAGAAATTATAGTATTTGATGATAGCTTTTCAGCACTAGACTTTAAAACAGACAGCAAATTACGAGAAGAACTTGCAAAGCAAACAGCTGGTAAAACAGTAATTATAGTTGCACAAAGAATTAGTACAATTCTAAATGCAGACCAAATAATAGTACTAGAAGAAGGAAAAATTGTAGGAAAAGGTACTCACAAAGAGCTTATGAACAACTGTGAGCAATATAAGGAAATTGCAATGTCACAATTATCTAAAGAAGAACTAGAAGATGCAGGAGGTGATAGATAATGCCAGGACCAATGGGAGGACCAGGAAGACCGGGTATGAATACCCAAGCAAAAGCAAAGAATTTTAAAGCAACAACTAAAAAATTAATAAACAACTATTTATCAAAATATAAACTAGCAATAACAATAGTAATAATTTTTGCAATAGGAAGTACAATCTTTTCTATAGTTGGACCTAAAATATTAGGGAATGCAACAACAGAAATTTTTAATGGAATAATTAGTAAATTATCTGGCGGAAGTGGAATAGATTATTCAAAGATTTTAAAAATTCTATTAACACTTTTGGGACTATATGTAATAAGTGCATTATTTTCACTAATACAAGGATTTACAATGACATCTGTTGCACAAAAGTTAACATATAAAATAAGAAATGATATAGCACAAAAAATAAATAAACTTCCAATGAAATACTTTGATAAAAAAACAAACGGAGAGGTGTTATCTGTAATAACAAACGATATAGATACACTTTCTCAAAACCTTAACCAAAGTATTACACAAATAATTACATCAATATGTACAATAATAGGAATAATTGTAATGATGTTATCTATTAGTGTAACAATGACAATAGCATCATTAATAATATTGCCTATATCAGCAGTTATAGTAAAGAAAATTGTAACAAAATCACAAAAATATTTCCAAAAGCAACAAGCATATTTAGGACATGTAAATGGCCAAGTAGAAGAGGTGTATGGAGGACATACAATTGTAAAAGCATTTAATGGAGAACAACAAGAAATAGAGAAATTTGAAAAAGCAAATAAGGAACTATATTCATCTGGATGGAAATCACAATTTTTATCTGGACTAATGCATCCAGTAATGAACTTTATTGGAAATGTTGGATATGTTGTAGTAGCAGTTTTAGGTGGATATCTAGCAGTTCAAGGGAAAATTACAGTTGGTAATATACAAAGTTTTATACAATATAACAAGCAATTTACACAACCAATAATGCAAATTGCACAAGTATCTGGAATGCTACAATCTATGGTTGCTGCTGCAGAAAGGGTATTTGAATTTTTAGAAGAACCAGAAGAAGTAGAAGAAAGCGATAAAGGAATAGATACAAGTAAGCTAAAAGGAAATGTAGAATTCAAAAATGTTAAATTTGGCTATGACGAAGATAAAATAATAATAAAGAACTTTAATGCAGACGTTAAAGAAGGACAAAAGATTGCAATAGTTGGACCAACAGGAGCAGGCAAAACAACAATGGTAAAACTACTTATGAGGTTCTATGATGTAAATAGTGGAGAGATTTTAGTAGATGGTCATAATATAAAAGATTTTAAACGTGGAGATTTAAGAAAAATGTTTGGAATGGTACTCCAAGATACGTGGTTATTTGGAGGGACCGTTAAAGAAAATATTAAATATGGAAAACCAGAGGCAAGTGATAGTGAAGTTATAGAAGCGGCAAAAGCAGCACATGTGCATCACTTTATAAAAACACTTCCAAACGGATATAATTCTGTATTAAATGAAGAATCAAGCAATGTATCAGCAGGACAAAAACAATTACTAACAATTGCAAGAGTAATACTTGCGGATCCAAAAATACTAATATTAGATGAAGCAACAAGTTCAATAGATACAAGAACAGAAATACAAATACAATCAGCAATGGACAATTTAATGAAAGGAAGAACAAGCTTTATAATTGCACACAGACTTTCAACAATAAAAAATGCAGATTTAATATTAGTAATGAATCATGGAGATATAGTAGAACAGGGAACACATGAAGAACTACTTGCAAAAAATGGATTCTATGCAGATTTATACAATAGTCAATTTGATGAAGATGAAGCAGTGTGAAATAGTAAAAACAACAAGGTTAGCAAAAGAAGAAATAGAGGAATTATAATTATTTGACAATACTATTTTAAAATGTTAAAATAGTTGCAAGTTAATTTAGTTATGTTTTAAAAAGAAAACCAGTAGAATTTTATAGTAACTAACAGAGAGGTAATGGTTGGTGGAAATTACTAGAATATAAAATTTGAATTACAATTCTTATAGTAACTAACGTGTAGCTACGAATAAGCGTTAATTGAGGCAATATAAAATATTGCGAATAAAGGTGGTACCACGGAATTTAAACCAATTCGTCCTTTAACTAGGATGAATTGGTTTTTGATTTGTAGGGGCGGATTCCCTAGGCAATCCGCTAAATAAGAAAGGGTGATGTTATGAATTTATACGAAGATTTAAAATGGAGAGGATTAATTCAAGATATTAGTGATGAAGGACTAATTAACAAATTAAACAATGAAAAATTAACATTTTACATTGGAACAGACCCAACAGCAGATAGCATGCATATTGGTCATTATTCATCATTTCTAATTTCAAAAAGACTTGCAAAATATGGGCATAAACCTATTTTATTAGTAGGTGGAGCAACAGGATTAATTGGCGATCCAAAACCTACAGCAGAAAGACCTATGATTACAAAAGAAGCAGTTGAACATAATATTAAAGGTCTAACAAAACAAGCAAAAGAAATATTTGGATTTGAAGTTGTAAATAACTATGACTGGACAAAAGACATAAATGTTATAGATTTCTTAAGAGATTACGGAAAATACTTTAATGTTGGATATATGCTAGCAAAAGATAAAGTAAGATCAAGAATGGAAACAGGCATTACTTATGCGGAATTTTCATACATGATATTACAAGCACTAGATTTCTTACATCTATACGAAACAAAGAATTGTGTTCTTCAAGTTGCTGGCTCAGACCAATGGGGAAACATAACAGCAGGAATAGAATTAATTAGAAAGAAAACAGATAAAACAGCTTATGGAATGGTAATGCCATTAGTTACAGATTCAAATGGAGTTAAATTTGGAAAAACAGAAGGAAATGCACTATGGCTAGATAAAAATAAAACATCAAGTTATGAATTATATCAATATCTAGTAAATCTTGAAGATTCAATGATTATTAGTTACTTAAAGAAATTAACATTCTTAAGTAGAGAGGAAATAGAAGAGATAGAAGCAAAACATAATGAACATCCAGAACTAAGAGAAGCACACAAAATACTTGCAAGAGAAATAATAACAGATTTACATGGAAAAGAAGAATACGAAAAAGCTGTAAGAATTAGTGAAGCTTTATTTAAAGGCAATTTTAATGATTTATCAAACGAAGAATTAGGAGAAGCTTTTAAAGGAAATGAAGTAAAAGAAATAGAACTTAACAAAAACATATTAGATGTATTAGTAGAAATGAATGTTGCAACAAGTAAAAGACAAGCAAGAGAATTTATTTCTGGAAATAGTATAGAAATAAAAGGAGAAAAGGTAAAGGAATTAGACAAAACAATAACAGAGCAAGACCTTATAAACAATACATTTTTAATTATAAAAAGAGGAAAGAAAAACTATTATATAGCAAAAAAAATCTAATGATTATCCTAAAATGGTGAAAAAGGGGTCAGACCCCTTTTTCACCATTTTTTAAAAGAAAACATGTTGCAAGTCCTAGTAAAATAGTAGTATAATAAATTCAATGGAGGAGATTAAATGAAAATATCAACAAAGGGAAGGTATGCCCTAAGAGTAATGATAGACCTAGCAGTTAATGACAAGGGAGATTATGTTTCTTTAAAAGACATTTCAAATAGGCAAGAAGTTTCATTAAAATATCTTGAACAGATAATGGCAATGCTAAATAAGGCTGGCTATGTAAAATCTACTAGAGGAAATAATGGAGGATATAGACTGGCAAAATCACCAGAAGAATATAAAGTTGGAGATATATTAAGAAAAACAGAAGGAGATCTTGCACCAATAGCATGTGTTAATGGAGAAGAATGTGGCAAAAGAGAAAATTGCAAAACATTCAAATTTTGGCAAGGATTAGACAATGTAATTAATGAGTATGTAGATAGCAAAACCTTGGCAGACTTAATAAAATAGAATAAATCATATTGACTTAGTAGGAATTAAATGGTATAATTCCTACTATATTAGTATGAAAACAAAAAGGAGAAATTATAATGGACAATCTATTACAAATAAAAGATTTATATGCAAATGCAGGAAATAAGCAAATATTAAAAGGACTAAACTTAACAATAAATAAAGGAGAAATACATGTAATAATGGGGCCAAATGGAGCAGGAAAATCAACTCTTGCAAACTGCATATTTAATAATCCAGAATATATAAAAACAAGTGGCGAAATAGATTTTGAAGGAAAAAATATAAATAATTTATCTACAGACAAAATTGCTAAAAAAGGAATTTTTATGTCTTTTCAATCACCTGTTGAAATACCTGGGATTTCTTGTGCAAACTTTTTAAAAACAGCAAAAAATAAAGTTCAGGATAAACCAGTAAAGATATTTGAATTTAAAAATACTCTACAAAAATATGTAGAAGAATTAAATATGAATCCAAAATTAGTAGATAGAAACTTAAATGTAGGCTTTTCTGGAGGAGAAAAAAAGAAAAATGAAATATTGCAAATGCTTGTATTAAATCCAAAGCTTAGCATATTAGATGAAACAGATTCAGGGCTAGATGTAGATGCTGTAAGAACAGTGTCAAAAGGAATAGAAATGTATAAAACAAATGAAAATGCAGTTCTAATTATTACACACAATATGCGTATTTTAGAGAACTTAAAAGTAGATTTTGTACATGTTTTGGTGGATGGAAAAATAGTAAAAACAGGTAATGCAGACCTTGCAAAAGAAATTGAAGAAAATGGATACGAAAAGTATAAAAATTTAGAGGTGTAGTATGGCAAAAACTAATATAGAAGATATTGATAGAAATATTTATGACATAAAAAATAAAGATAATTACGAATTTAAAATGCAAAAAGGCTTAAACAAAGAAATTGTAGAAGAGATTTCAAAGAAGAAAAATGAGCCAGAATGGATGAGAGATATAAGGCTAAAAGCATTAGAAACATACAACCAATTAGAACTACCAACATGGGGACCAGACTTGTCAGAACTAAAAATGGACGAGATAGCAACATATGTTAAGCCAAAAACAAACTTAAATTCAAATTGGGATGATGTTCCAGAAGACATTAGAAACACATTTGATAAACTAGGAATTCCAGAAGCAGAAAAGAAATCATTAGCAGGCGTTGGGGCTCAATATGATTCAGAAGTTGTATATCATAATATAAAAGAGGACTTAAAAAAGCAAGGAGTTATTTATACAGATATGGAAACAGCTGTAAGAGAATATCCTGATTTGGTAAAAGAACATTTTATGAAATGCGTTCCAATAAATGACCACAAATTTGCAGCTTTACATGCTGCAGTTTGGTCAGGAGGCTCATTTGTATATGTTCCTAAAAATGTAAAACTTGATATACCATTGCAATCATATTTTAGATTAAATTCACCAGAATCAGGACAATTTGAACACACTCTAATTATTGTAGAGGAGGGAGCTAGCCTTCACTTTATAGAAGGATGTTCAGCACCAAAATATAACAAAGTAAATCTTCATGCAGGATGTGTTGAATTATATGTAAAAGACAATGCATATTTAAGATATTCTACAATAGAAAACTGGTCAAAAAATATGATGAACTTAAATACTAAAAAAGCAATTGTTGGTAAGAATGCAGAAATTGACTGGGTAACAGGTTCGTTCGGGTCTAAAATATCTATGTTATACCCAATGAGCATTTTAAATGGAGAGGGTGCTAAAACAGAGTATACAGGTATAACATTTGCAGGTAAGGGACAGAACTTGGATACAGGTTTTAAGGTAGTGCATAATGCAAAAAACACATCATCTGTTGTAAACTCAAAATCTATATCTAAAGATGGAGGAAGTTGTACTTATAGAGCTCTTGTAAAAATAGGAAAAGAAGCTGGGAAGTCTAAATGCACAGTATCATGTGAATCTCTAATGCTAGACAACATTTCTAGATCAGATACAATTCCAGTAAATGATATAAGAACAGATGATATTGAATTTTCTCACGAAGCTAAAATAGGAAAAATAAGTGATAAAGAAATATTTTATTTAATGAGTAGAGGATTATCAGAAGAAGATGCAAAAGCAATGATAGTAAGAGGATTTGCTTATCCAATTTCAAAAGAATTACCAGTAGAATATGCAGTAGAAATGAATAATTTAATTAATCTAGAGCTAGAAGGAGCAATTGGATAAAAAGAAAGGATTAAAAATATGGAAACATTAAAACTAAACAATACACCAGCAAGAACTTCCAGAAATTTTGGAATTAATAATATTGAATTAAAAGATATAGAACTTCCAGAAAACTTAAAAGAGTTTAAAAATGTAGAAATTGTAAATGAAGGTTGTAGTCTAGAAAAAAGTGTATCAAATAAAAAGCTAGTGTATGGAAATGGCAAAACATTAGAAGAGAATATATTAAAAAATGCAAATAGTAGTTTAAAAATTATTTCAAATAGCAAAAATTCAAATATAAAAATAAAATATAACTTTGATGATGAAAACCTAGAATTAATAGATAACATAGAAATAATTGCAAACAGCAATGTAAATGTAGTTATAGAATACAGTTCAAAGACAAAAGAAAAATGTTTTCATAATGGAATAATACGAGTTATTGCAAATGAAAATGCAAAAGCAAATATAACACTTATAAATCTATTAAATGGAGAGTCAAATAATTTTTATTCAATAGAAAATGAAATAAATAATAAAGCAGAAGTAAATTATACAATAATTGATATAGGTGCAAAAAATAGTATTTCTAATTACTATTCGAATATGCTAGGAAGCTCAAGCAAAAGCAATTTAAAAACAATTTATTTAGGAACAAAAAATGAAGTAAAAGACATAAACTACATTGCAGAAATTAGAGGAGAAAATTCTAATGTAGATATAGATGTTCAAGGAGCATTAAAAGATGAAAGCAAGAAACATTTTAAAGGAACAATAGACTTTAAAAAAGGTTGTAAAAAATCAAAGGGAAATGAAAATGAATTTTGCATATTGCTATCAGATAAAGCAAAATCTCTAGCATTACCAATGCTTTTATGCACAGAAGATGATGTGGAAGGAAACCATAGTACAGCATCTGGGAAAGTTGATAATAAAGATTTATTTTATATTATGAGTAGAGGTTTAAGCTATAAAGAAGCAATACGATTAATAGTAAAAGCTAAGTTTAATCAGATTATACAAACAATAAAAGATGAAGAATTAAAAGAAGAAATTTTAAATGAAATTGATAGGAGAATTGACTAATGAATTTTAAAGATGAATTTCCAATATTGCAAGAAAGAAAAATAAGTTATTTAGATAGTGGAGCAACAACGCAAAAACCACAATGTGTTATTGATGCAATAGAAAGCTATTATAAAGAATGTAATGCAAATCCACATAGAGGTGCATATAGTTTAAGCATAGAAGCAACAGAAAAGTATGAGAGTACAAGAGAGAAAATTGCTAAATTTATAAATGCAAGAAATAGAGAAGAAATTATATTTTCTAAAAACGCAACAGAAAGCTTAAATTTAATAGCATACTCGTATGGATTGGACAACCTAAAAAAAGATGATGAAGTCGTTTTATCAATAATGGAGCATCATTCTAATTTAGTGCCATGGCAATATGTAACAAAAAAGACAAATAGCAAACTTAAATTTATGTATATAAATAAAGATTATGAATTATCAAAAGAAGAAATAGAATCAAAGATTACAGATAAAACTAAAGTAGTTGGAATAACCCATGTTTCTAATGTGCTAGGAACAATAAACAACGTAAAGGAAATTATTAAATATGCCCATAAAAAAGGTGCTGTTGTAATAGTAGACGCATCTCAAAGTATTCCACACATGAAGATAGATGTACAAGATTTAGACGCGGATTTCTTAGTATTTTCTGGACATAAAATGTTTGCACCATTGGGAATAGGAGTATTATATGGAAAAAAAGAGTTATTAAATAAAATGACCCCTTTCTTAATGGGCGGAGATATGATAGAATATGTATATGAACAAAACACAACATTTGCACCACTTCCAAACAAATTTGAAGCAGGAACACAAAATGTAGAAGGCGTAATTGGCTTAGGTTCAGCAATAGACTATATAGAAAAAATTGGATATAAAGAAATTCAAAATGTAGAAGAGGCTATTACTAAATATGCAGTAAACGAACTTTCAAAGCTAGATTTTCTAGAGCTATATATTACTCCACATTTGGAAAATCATTCAACTGTTATTTCTTTTAATATAAAAGGAGTGCACCCACATGATGTCGCAAGTATTTTAGATTCTAATGGAGTGTGTGTAAGATCGGGAAATCATTGTGCACAACCATTGTTAAGATATTTAGGAATGGATTCTACTTGTAGAGCAAGCTTTTCTATATATAATACAAAAGAAGATGTAGATAATCTTGTAGAAGCATTAAAAAAAGCATATAAAATGTTTGAAAAGTATATAAATAAGGAGTAAAATAGTGGAGAGTTTAGACGAAATATATAATGACCTTATAATGGAACATAGTATGAATTCAAGCAATAAAAAAGAGCTTAATAAATGTGATTATTGCGAAATGGGACATAATCCAAACTGTGGAGATGAAATAAAAATACAAGTTAAACTAAATGGAAATATAATAGAAGACATGGCATTTACAGGACATGGATGTGCAATATCACAAAGCTCTACATCTATTATGATAGATACATTAAGAGGAAAAACAATTACACAAGCAAAAGAAATTATAAAGACATTTATAAATATGATAAAAAGAGAGACAAAAAGCGAAGAAGAACTAAATAAATTAGAAGATGCAATAGCTTTTAGAAATGTATCAAATATGCCAGCAAGAGTAAAATGTGTTCTTTTGGCATGGCATACAATGGAGGATTTGTTAGAGAAAAATGGAAAATAAAAAAGTTTTACTAGGAATGAGTGGAGGGGTTGACAGTAGTGTGTCAGCTCTACTATTAAAAGAGCAAGGCTATGAAGTAATAGGAACAACTTTGGAATTATTTGCAGGAAGCAGTTGCTGTAATATAAATACATATATAGATGCAAAAAATGTTTGTAATTCTATAGGAATACCACATTTTACATATGACTACAAAGATGAATTTAAAAAACATGTAATTGATGATTTTATAGATTGCTATAAAAATTGCAGAACTCCAAATCCATGCATAGAGTGCAATAAATATATGAAGTTTGGATTTATGTACGAAAAAGCAAAAGAATTAGGATGCAATTATCTTGCAACAGGTCATTATGCAAAAACAGAATATAGTGAAAAATATAAAAGATGGGTCTTAAAAAAATCTAATGCAGGGAAAAAGGACCAGAGTTATGTTTTATGGAATATTCCAAAAGACCTAATAGAACATGTACTATTTCCACTTGCAGACTTTAAAAACAAAGAAGAAATAAGAGAAATTGCAAGAAAGAACAACTTAAAAGTTGCAAACAAACCAGATAGTGAAGATATATGTTTTGTGCCAGATGGAAATTATAAAAAATTCCTAGAAAACAATTCAGATATAAAACCAAAACCAGGGAACATTGTAAGTACAAAAGGAGAAATACTAGGAAAACACAATGGGTTATATAATTACACAATAGGCCAAAGAAAAGGATTAGGAATATCATATAAAGCTCCGTTATATGTAGTTGGATTTAATAAAGAAAAAAATGAAGTAATTGTAGGAGAAGAAAACGAAATATATAGCAAAGAAATGTTAGTAAACAATATAAACTTACTATTAATAGATGAAATAAAAGAAAAAATGCAGGTTCTAGTAAAAACAAGATATTCTGTAAAAGAGGAAAAAGCTACAATAAAAATGATAGATAAAGATTTAATAAAAGTAACATTTGAAAAGCCAACACCAAGAATAACACCAGGACAATCAGCAGTATTTTATATAGATGATATAGTATTAGGCGGAGGAAAAATTGTAAAAGCTTTGTAAAATTCTTGACAATAATTAATTAAATATGGAATAATAATACTATAAAATATTAAGGAGGATGACTATGAAAAAAATAGTAAAATCAAGTTTAATTGCTATACTTTTAGTAGCAGTAGCGATTGCAATTACAGGATGTGGAGCTAAAAAGGACAAAACTTATAATACACTTGGAAAAACTCTTTTAGGAGACACATACATTATAGAATTAGAAGGAGACAATTTAAGCGGAACAGACGAAAAAGGAACTCTAACAATTGCAAAAAAAAATGGTAACGTTTTACAAGAAGTAAAATCAGGCGAAGAAAAAATGAGCATTATGTTTAAAGATAATACAACATATTTAGTTGCACATGATCAAAAAATATATATGAAAACTGAAGGAAGAGATGAATCTATATTACCAGAAGAAGATGAAACATTTTTATCAAAAGATGAGTTAGAGGCTTTAAAAACACAAGAATACAAAACAGGAAAAGAAAGCATTGATGGTAAAGAATATGATTATGAAGAATATTATGATTCAGAAAATGAAATAACAGAAAGATATTATTTCGATGGAAATGAGCTTAAATATGTAAAATCAATAGACTCAGACGGAGAAGAACAAATAATGAAAGTACTAAAATTATCTTCAGAAGTTGATGATTCTGTATTTGATATACCATCAGATTACAAATTAATAGAAGAATAAAAATTAAAAGGTGGAAATTTACAAATTTCCATCTTTTTTGTTGAATAAACAAAATCAATATGATAGTATAGTGATGAAAAAAATAAAAGGAGGAAATTCTTATGATAGCAATTGGAAGTGACCATGGAGGATTTGAATTAAAAGAAGAAATAAAGAAATATTTTGATGAAAAGGGAATTGAGTACAAAGACTTTGGAGCATACTCTAAAGACAGAGTAGATTACCCAATTATAGCAAAACAAGTAGCAAAAGCAGTACAAAATAAAGATGCAGATAGAGGAATATTAATTTGTAGATCAGGTTATGGAATGGCAATGGTAGCAAACAAATTTAAAGGAATAAGAAGTGCACCATGTTTCTGCGAAGAAGCAGCAAAGTTTTCAAGATTGCATAATGATACAAACGTATTAGCACTTGGAGCAGATTACATTACAACAGGAGAAGCAATTGCAATTGTAAGAATGTGGATAGGAACAGAATTCGAAGGTGGAAGACATAAAGAAAGATTAGATATGGTTGCAGAAATAGAAAACGAAAATATGAAATAGAACATTTGCAAAGGGCGGACGACTCTGTCCGCCCTTTATGTTTATTATAAGAAAATAGAAAGAGGTTAAGCCATGAAAATAATCTTAGCATCAAATTCTCCAAGAAGAAAAGAACTATTGCGGAGAATTAGTAAAAGAATTTGAAACAATAGCAAGTAATCTTGATGAAAACGCAATAAAAGAAGAACAGCCAGAGGAGCTAGTAAAAAAGCTAGCAATAAGTAAAGCAAGAGAAGTATTTGAAAGAGTTCAGCAAAATTATAGAGAATTAATAGTAATAGGTGGAGATACAGTAGTATATTTTAATGGCAAAATATTAGGAAAACCAAAAAGTGAAGAAGATGCATGCAATATGCTAAAAGAACTGCAAAACAATGTAAATTATGTATATTCTGGTTTAGCAGTTATAATAAAAAAAGATGGAAAAGTTATTGAGAAAAATGACTATACAAAAACAGCGGTATATATTAAAAAAATGACAGAAAAAGAAATAAAAGAATATGTTAAAACAGGAGAACCATTAGACAAAGCAGGAAGTTATGCAATACAAGGAATAGGTGGCAAATTTATAGATAAAATAGAAGGCTCATATAATAATGTAGTAGGAATGGATACAGAAAAATTATCTAAATACCTCGGAGAAGATTAATTTTAACAAAACCAATAAAAACTATTGTTTTAAACAAAAAAATATGATATTATATTAAGCAGAGTTGAAAAAATAAAGCCGTTTGAAAAAGCAAAGTAAGATAACAAAAATGTATTTAAGAGAGAATAGGTCAAAGGCTGAAAGCCTATTTATTACAAGCTTATCCGAAATTTCACTTTTTAGGTCTTATATTGAAACAACAGTAGATATAAGCGTGAGCTAGCGTTAATAGCATAATGAGGTTAATTATTTAATTAATAAATTTAGGTGGTAACACGGTAAAAATCGTCCTATGTAATAGGACGATTTTTTTGTAATAGAACAAAAAAAGAAAGGATGATTGATTACATGAAAGAACAAATTGCTAAAATCAAAGAAAGTGCACTTACGGAAATAGAAAATTGTAAAACATTACAAGAACTTGATAATGTAAGAGTAAAATACTTAGGAAAAAAAGGAGAACTTACAGCAGTTCTAAAAGGAATGAAAGATTTATCTCCAGAAGAAAGACCAGTAATTGGAAGTATTGTAAACGAAGTAAGAGACAACTTAGAAAGTAAAATTAAAGAAGCAGAAGAAATATTAAAAGAAAAAGCTATGAATTTAAAACTTGAAAAAGAAAGAATAGATATTACTCTTCCAGCTACAAAAACAAAAAGAGGAAGCAAACATCCAATAAATAGAATAATAGAAGAAGTTGAAGATATATTTGTTTCGATGGGATATGATGTAGTTTCAGGCCCAGAGCTAGAAACTGATGAATATTGCTTCGAAAGATTAAATCTTCCAAAAGGTCATCCAGCAAGAGATATGCAAGATAGTTTCTATGTTGATCCAGAGCATCTTTTAAGAACACAAACATCAGCAGTTCAAGCAAGAGCTATGATGGCAAATGAAGAAAAAGAACCAATTAGAATTATATGCCCAGGTAAAACATATAGAAGAGACGATGACGCAACACATTCACATCAATTTGGTCAAGTAGAAGGATTATTAATAGATAAAAATATTAGCTTAGCAGACTTAAAAGGAACATTAGAAGTATTTGTTAAAAAAATGCTTGGAGAAAATTCTAAATTAAGATTTAGACCAAGTTATTTCCCATTTACAGAACCAAGTTATGAAGTTGATGTTAGTTGCTTTAAATGCGGAGGAAAGGGATGCAACCTTTGTAAACAAAGCGGTTGGATAGAAATTTTAGGTTCAGGAATGGTACATCCAAATGTGTTAAAAATGAATGGATATGATCCAGAAAAATATACAGGATTTGCATTTGGAACAGGACTAGATAGACTTGCAATGTTTAAATATGGAATTACAGATATAAGGTATTTCTATACAAATGATGTAAGATTCCTAAATCAATTTGATAGAAAGGATGTGGACTAATTGAAGTTAAGTAAAAATTTTGTTAAAGATTATGTAGATATAGATGTTGATATTGAAACTCTAGCAGATGATATGACAAGAGTGGGAAATGAATATGATAGTGCAGAGAAATTAGTAAATGCCACAAAATTAATTATAGGTGAAGTAAAAGAATGCGAAATGCACCCAGATTCAGACCATTTACATGTATGTAAAGTAGATATTGGAAAAGAAGTTTTAGATATAGTATGTGGAGCACCAAATGTTAGAAAGGGATTAAAAGTAATAGTAGCACAAGTAGGAGCAGAACTTCCAGGAGATGTAACAATAAAAAAAGGAAATATTAGAGGGCAAGAATCAAATGGAATGATGTGTTCATTATTAGAACTTGGAATTGAGTCAAAGTTTTTAAGCGAAGCTGATAAAACGGGAATACATGAACTTCCAGCAGATGCACCAGTAGGAGAAGACCCAATTAAATTCATGGGATTAGATGACGAAGTAGCTGACTTTGAACTTACAGCAAACAGAGGAGATTTATTAAGCATTTTAGGTATGGCATATGAATTAGGAGCAATATATGATAAACCTGTAAAAGAAATAGACTTAAAACATAATGAAGAAAATGAAGATGTAAATGATAGCTTTAATGTAGAAATAGAAACTGAAAATTGTAATTTATTTTTAGCAAAAAAAGCTTTAAATGTTACTATAAAAGAAAGCCCAGATTTTATAAAAAATAGACTTATAGCAAGTGGAATAAGACCAATAAACAATGTAGTAGATATAAGTAACTATGTAATGCTAGAAGTAGGGCAACCATTACATTTTTATGATGCAGATAGATTAGGTAATAAAATTTTAGTCAGAATGGCTAAAAATGGCGAAAAATTAACAACATTAGACAATATAGAAAGGGAATTAGACCAAGAAGACATAGTTATTACAAATGGAACAGAAGCAATTGGATTAGCAGGAGTTATGGGAGGCCTTTCAACAGAAGTTGAAGAGGATACAAAAAACATTATAATAGAATCTGCTGTATTTGATGGAGTAAAAATAAGATGTACATCTAAAAGAATATTAAGAAGCGAAGCAAGTAATCGTTTTGAAAAAGGATTAGACCCAAATAGAACATATATGGCTATAGAAAGAGCATGTAGCTTGCTTGAAAAATATGCAGATGCAAAAATCGCAAAAGGAACAGTAGTTTATGATAAAGCCAACAAAGAAGCTAAAAAAATAGATATAAGTTTTGAGGACATAAATAATTTATTGGGAATAATAGTTCCAGACGAAGCTACATTAGATGTATTTAGAAAACTAGGATTTGAATATAAAGTAAATGGAAGAAATGTTACAGTAACTGTACCAACAAGAAGAATGGATATATCAATAAAAGAAGATTTAATAGAAGAAGTAGGAAGAATTTATGGAGTTGATAATATAGAAGGAAAACTTCCAGTACTTCCAACAAGAACAGGGAAATATGACAAAACAACAAGAGAAATAAGAAATAAAATGATAGGTTTAGGATTAAACGAAACAATGTCATATATCTTAATTAATGATAAAGAAGTTTCAAAATTTACAACAGACAATTTTGAACCAATAAAATTATTAGATCCATTAACAGAAGAAAGAAATACACTAAGATATAGCATGATACCATCACTTTTAAAAATATACAATTACAATTTAGGAAGAAACAACAAAGATGTATCAATATTTGAAATAGGAAAAGGCTTTGGAAAAGTAAATGAAGACTATATAGAAGAAGAAAAACTATGTGTACTTATGTCTGGAAAATATTATGAAGGAATTGGAAATACAAAAAATGTAGACTTCTATATTTTAAAAGGTGTAGCAGAAGAACTTTTGGATTACCTTGGATATAATGGAAGATATAGCTTTATAAATAACAAAGAACTTCCAAAAGAAATGCATCCAGGTCAAAGTGCATTAATCTCTGTAAATAATGACACTGTAGGAATTATGGGAAAAGTACATCCAAAAGAAACTAAAGAAGATATATATGTAATGGAAATAAACTTAAGCAAATTACTTGCTAAAAAAGTAGGAAAAATGAAATACAAAGAATTTTCAAAATTCCCAAGTATTAAAAAAGACGTTGCATTTATAGTAGATAGAAACTTAGAATCAGCAATAATAGAAAAACAAATTAAAAAATCAGCAGGAAGTTTACTTACAAATATTGAAGTGTTTGATGTGTACACAGGAGAACACGTAGACGAAAACAAAAAATCAATAGCATATTCTTTAACATTTAGTGACAGCAAAAAAACACTAACAGATGATGAGGTAACAGGAATATTCAATAAAGTAATAGCAGATGCAGAAAGAGTATTTGGCGCAGAAATAAGAAAATAACTATATTAAAAAAACAATTGAAAAATGATTTCCTTTGTGCTAATATATCTCTATGGACAGATAATAAGGAGTGAAATACAAATGGCAAAAAAGAAAATAGATAAACAAAAATTAATAACTAAAATAATAGCATTAATATTGGCAGGACTAATGGTCCTTAGTATGGCCTTTACATTAATATGGTATTTAATTGCAAAATAAATAATTAAGGAAGGTAATTACAAATGAAAAATACATTGTTTTCGCAAACATTAGAAATTACTAGCCAAGACATAACAAATTATTTAGAGCTATTAAAAAATAATCCAATAAAAATAGTAACATTAATACTAGATATATCGATTGTAATATTTTTAATAGTTAAATTAATAGAAATTGTAAGAGAAACAAGAGCATGGCAATTAATAAAAGGAATAGCATTTCTAATAATTGCAACATTAATTAGTTCAATACTTGATTTTAGAATATTAAATTATATTTTAACATCATTTATGACTTATGGTGTAATATTTTTAATAATAATATTCCAACCAGAATTAAGACGTGCATTAGAACAATTGCGGAACTAGCAAATTGACTAGATTTTTTGGAATAGATAAAGATATAAGGACAAAAACTAAAGAGAATATATACAAAGTAGTAATTGCAGCAACAGAACTTGCTAAAAAGAAAACCGGTGCATTAATTGTAATAGAAAGAGATATAAAGTTGCAAGACATTGCAGATACAGGAATCTTAATAAATGGAGAAATATCACCTCAATTATTAGTTAATATATTTAATCCAAAAACACCATTACACGATGGGGCAGTAATTATAAGTGAAAATAAAATAAAAGCAGCAGCATGTATGCTACCACTATCTGATGATAAGAGTATATCAAAAGGACTAGGAACAAGGCATAGATCAGCAGCAGGAATGAGCCAAGAATCAGATGCTATAGTAGTTGTTGTGTCAGAGGAAACAGGAAAAATATCTGTTGCAAAAGATGGAACACTTATAGTAGATGTAAAGGAAGATGCGCTAAGACAAATATTAATAAAAAATATAGTTACAAAAAAATTTGGAGAAGAAGTTCCAAAGAAAAAACTAAAAGAAAAAATAGAAGAGATAAAAGAAAAGACTGGAAAAAAAGAAAATGAGAAACATAAAACTAACAATAGAATATGATGGAAAAAAATTTAATGGTTGGCAAAAACAACCAAATAAACCAAATATTCAGGGAGAAATAGAAAATGCAATAAAAGAAATTACAGGAGAAGAAGTAGACCTAATTGCATCAGGAAGAACAGATGCTGGAGTGCATGCATTGCGGTCAAATAGCTAATTTTAAAACAAATAGCAATATAGAAATAGAAAAAATCCCATATGCACTAAATTCAAAATTAAAAAAGAGTATAGTAATAAAAGAGGCAGTAGAAGTAGAAGATAGATTTCATTCGAGATATAATGCAAAACAAAAGACATATAGGTATGTAATAAATAATTCAAAACATGGAACAGCAATATATAGAGATTTAGAATATCATATGCCAATAAAGCTAGATGTAGAAAAAATGAAAAAAGCAGTAAAATATTTTGAAGGTGAACATGATTTTGCTGCATTTAAGGCAAGCGGAACAAGTAGTAAAAGCAGTGTAAGAACAATATATAAAGCAGAAGTGTTAGAAGATGGCGAAAGAATAAAAATAGAATTAACACGGAAATGGCTTTTTATATAATATGGTAAGAATAATTGCAGGAACATTGGTAGACGTAGGACTTGGTAAAATAGAAGCAGAAGAAATACCTGAAATTATAGAATCAAAAGAAAGAGCTATGGCAGGAAAAACCCTAGCTGCACATGGACTATATTTAGTAGAAGTGAAATATATTTAAAAGTAAATAATAAAAAAACACATTCACGTTAAAGAATGTGTTTTTCAATTTCCTTCCAAACATCTTCGCAGTAAGTTTTCTTTTCTGCAGAAAATGGTAAAAAAGTTAAATCTTTTAATGGATTTAAAGAATTTTGCAAATCTTTTACTGCATTAGCAACTTTAGTAGGTGCTAATTTATCTGCTTTATTTGCAATAACAATACAAGGATGATTACCAGATTTATTTATAATATAATCATACATTAACCTATCATTTGCAGTAGGCTCATGTCTAATATCTATTAAGAATATAATTAAAGCAATTTCTTTTCTTATTTGCAAATATTGTTCTATAAAATTTCCAACTTTAACTTGTTCTGCTTTGCTCATTTTGCTATAACCATATCCAGGTAAATCTACAAAATAGAAAGAGTTATCCATATTATAAAAATTAATTTGTCTAGTTTTACCAGGTTCACTACTTGTTCTAGCAAGAGATTTCCTATTAATCATTGTATTTACAAAAGAAGATTTTCCAACATTAGATTTCCCAACCAAAACAATTTCAGGTAAACCTAAAGTAGGATATTGTTTAGGACTAACAGCAGATATTTCAAACTTTGGATTTTTAATTATCATAACTATTTCCTTTCTGTAATGTAAATTGAAATTCAATTATTTCTTTGGAACAATTTTTTCTATTCCACCCATGTAAGGTCTTAAAGTTTCTGGAATGTTAATACTTCCATCTTGATTATAGTTGTTTTCTAAAAATGCTATAAGCATACGAGGAGGAGCAACAACAGTGTTATTTAATGTATGTGCAAAATAATTTCCTTTTTCTCCTTTTATACGAATACCTAAACGTCTAGATTGTGCATCAGTTAAATTAGAACAACTTCCAACTTCAAAATATTTTTGTTGCCTTGGACTCCAAGCCTCAACATCACAAGATTTAGCTTTTAAATCTGCCAAATCTCCGGAACAACATTCTAATGTACGTACTGGAATATCTAAACTTCTAAACAATTCTACTGTATATGACCACATTTTATCATACCATTTGTAACTATCTTCTGGTTCGCAAACAACTATCATTTCTTGTTTTTCAAATTGATGTATTCTATAAACTCCTCTTTCTTCTATACCATGAGCGCCTTTTTCTTTTCTAAAACATGGAGAATATGAAGTCATTGTATAAGGAAGCTCAGCTTTTGGTAAAATTTGACCTTTAAATTTACCTATCATAGAATGTTCACTTGTACCAATTAAATACAAATCTTCACCTTCAATTTTGTACATCATAGCATCCATTTCTTCAAAACTCATAACACCAGTTACAACATCACTACGAATCATAAAAGGAGGTACACAATAAGTAAATCCTTTATTTATCATAAAATCACGAGCATAACTAATAACTGCAGAGTGAAGTCTTGCAATATCTCCAATTAAATAATAAAAACCATTGCCAGCAACCCTACGAGCAGAGTCTAAATCTATTCCATTAAGTTTTTCCATTATATCTGTATGATATGGGATTTCATAATCTGGAACAAATGGCTCACCATATTTTTGAATTTCAACATTTTCTGTATCATTTTTACCAATTGGAACAGATTCATGAATTATATTAGGAATTTTCATCATTATTTCTTTTATTTTAACAGAGTATTCATCAGTATCTTTTTCTATGTTTTCTAGTTTGCTATTAATTTGATTAACATTAGCTTTTGTATTTTCTGCTTCATCTTTTTTGCCTTCACGCATCAAGTTACCAATTTCTTTGCTCAAACTATTACGTTCCATTCTTAATGTGTCACCAGAAAGTTGAAGCTCTCTATATTTTTTATCTAAATCAATTACTTCATCTACTAATCCTAATTTATGGTCTTGAAATTTCTTTTTAATATTTTCTTTAACTAAATCAGGATTTTCTCTAACGAATTTTATATCTAACATAAAATCACTCCTTTATACATAGAACAAGTTTACTATAAAATGGCATATTTTGCAAGATACACAGCCAATTTAATTAATATTTGACATAGAAAAAATCTTTATGTATAATGGATTCATGAAAAAGCTTGATGAAAAAACAAAAAATATGATACTTTTTGAAGTTATAGTAATGATATTTATAGCAATATTATATATTATAGTAAAAACAGAAATTATAAAACTTGTGCCACGCTGTTATATATTAGAAAAAACAGGAATACTATGTCCAAGTTGCGGAGGAACAAGATGTATTAAAGCTTTGTTTAGTTTTAATATTAGTGAAGCCTTCAAGATGAATGCTTTTTATACAATAACTATAATTTACTTATTAATATTAAATATAGTGTATATTTTGAACACAATATTTAAAACAAATAAGTTCAAAATTATATATATAAAAAAAGTACATTTAATTATATGGCTAATAACACTTATTTTATATACAGTGTTTAGAAATATATTTATTTATATCAATGCTTAAATGATATAAGAAAGGGGAATTATTATGGACGAAGAAAAGAAAGAGCAAGAGGAGAAAGCAGTAAAACCAGAAGTGGTAGAAGAACAAAAAGCAGAAGAAAATAAGGAAGAAAGCAAAGGAATGAGTATTGCTTCATTAGTACTTGGAATTGTATCATTGGTAATGCTATGTATTTGGTACATATCTATACCTTGTTCAATTCTTGCTATAATATTTGGTATATTAGGCAGAAAAAAAGGTGGAAAAGGAATGGGAACAGCAGGTCTAGTTTTGGGAATAATTACTGTTGCATTTTTAATAATAATATATATACTTTTTGTTGCAGGAATAGCAACTATGTTTTCTGTACTTAAAGATATAGACTATAATAAGATAGATTCTGAAAATATTATACAAGCAATAAATTCTATTAATGCAAATGTTTCTTTATAGTTTATGCAAAACTGACAAAAACAAGGCATATAATGTCTTGTTTTTTTGTTACATTAATTATATAATGTGACTATTCAATAAGAAGAGGAGAGAGTATGTTAAAATATATTGCAATAACAATTGGATTCACCATAGCATATGTTGGATTTGGATTAATCAATTTTTATCAATCAAAAAATATTGAACCTACATTTATAAATTTATTAAAATATAACTTATGTATTATACCAATAACTTTTACCCTTAATTTTATAGTAACATTAATTTTTAATAAAGGATACAAAGCAGTTGGACAAATGCTGCCAGTAACTATAATCTATATCGCAGTAGGTGTATTTTCTTATGTTATAGTAAATTATTTATACTTTAAAGAAACACCAAAATTAAATCAAATAATAGCAATTGCATTAGTTTTAATAGGATTAATAATATGCAACTATAAAAAGTAAAATTATTTAATTTTATTAATAACAAATGCAGACATAAAAGAAGAAACAGCAAAAAACAAACCTGTTCTAAAAAGTATTAAACTAGAATCATATATAATATGAGAAGTTGGATATGTATTGTATAAAGATAATATGAAAGTAGCAAATAAGCATAATACAAAGGAAATTTTAAAACCTACTTTCATGGCTTTTACAATAGGCATGTCCATATTTTTTATTTCTAAAATTAGTTTATTAATCATATAAAACTTACCTCCAAAAGAAAACATCATCTAAAACAATGTTAACATAATTAATAAATGAAATCAAAGGAAATAATTGGACAAATTGGAATTTGTAATTATATTCAAAATTGTAGGGATTGCCGTCCTCGGCGACCCGACCAATTAAGAATAAAAAAAGAAAAAAAGCAAATCTTTCGATTTGCTTAAATATTAATTACTTATGCTAATGTATTTAATTTTTTAGCTAAATTAGATTTTTTTCTAGAAGCAGTGTTCTTTTTGATAATGCCTTTTGAACAAGCACCATCTATTTTTTTAACAGCATCTTTAAATAATTTTTCAGCGTCTTTGTTTCCTTCTGCTACTGCTGATTCGAATTTTTTAACAGCTGTTTTATATTCAGATTTAATCATATTATTTCTTAATGTTTTCTTCTCAATAACATCAACTCTTTTTATTGCAGATTTGATATTTGGCATATGCTTTGCACCTCCTTAAAGTCAATAATAAATTTCACTCCTACTATTCTAACACGTAAAATTCAAATTTGCAAGTAAAAAATGGTAAAAACTAACGAAAAAACAGATGTTTACAATAAAGAAAAAATTGTATATAATATTTAAGAGGTGAAAAAATGGAAAAATACTTACAAAAAGCAAAAGAAAATATGATTGCAAAAGAAAGCATACTATCAAAATATGCATGTAAATCAGAAAATGCAATATTATTAAAAGAAGATAATGATGAAGATATTAGACCACCATTCTTTAGAGATATAGATAGAATCATACATTCTTTAGCATATACAAGATACATAGATAAAACACAGGTGTATTCATTTATAGAAAATGACCATATTACTCATAGAGTACTACATGTTCAATTGGTTTCTAAAATAGCAAGAACAATAGGAAGAAGTTTAATGCTAAACGAAGACTTAATAGAAGCAATAGCATTAGGACATGACGTAGGACACAGCCCATTTGGACATAAAGGAGAAACATATTTAAACAATTTAAGTCAAAGAGAAAAAGTGGGATATTTTTATCACAACGCACAAAGTGTTAGAGTTCTAAAAGACTTAGAACACCTAAATGTTAGTGTACAAACATTAGACGGAATACTTGCACATAATGGAGAGATTTTAGTAAATAAATATGAATATAATGAAAATAAAACAAAAGAAGAGTTTTTACAAGAATTACATGATGTATTTTATAAAAAAGATTACAGTAAAAAAATTCTTCCCATGACATTAGAAGGGGCAGTAGTAAGATTATCAGATATAATTGCATATATAGGAAGAGATATAGAAGATTCAATAAAAGTTGGAGTTATAACAAGAGAAGATATACCACAAAGTATTACAAATGTGCTAGGAGATAATAACTCTAAAATAGTAGATACGCTAATAAAAGATATAATAATAAATAGCATGGGAAAACCATATTTAACTTTTTCAGATGATGTGTTTTCTGCATTGTTGGAACTTATGGATTGGAACTATAAATATATATATGCTTCAAAAGAAGCAAATAAGCATCAAGAAATAGTGAAAGTGCTGTTTGATGAATTATTTGATTGTTATTTAGAAAAAGCAAAAAAAGTTGAGAACTTAAATACCAGCCTTAGTCAATCAGATAAAAACTTTTATGAATTTTTAAAAGAACATTCCGAAAAAAATAAACTAGAAAGAATAATAATAGATTATATGGCGGGACAAACGGATAAATACTTCTTAAAAGAGTGTGAAGAAAATATTAAAGGCTTTAATATGGAAGAGCTATATAGAAATTAAAAATATTACATAAATTATTCAAAAATGGAATATACTACAATTAAAACAAACGAAAGAAGGATAATTTATGCAAAAAAATAAAGAGCAAAAAGAAATTGAATTAATTAAATGTATAAGAGATACAAAAAGAAGATTAAATACTGCTAATAAAAATTTTGAGACAGCAGAGGCAGAATTAATAGACTATTATGCCTACCAAATAAAAGCTGAAAAGGCAAAGTTAGATTATTTAATAAAAGAAGTTAAAAACATAGGTATAAGAGTTGATGTAATTAATAATATAGAAATTTTATTAGAAGAAACAAGAGCAATATAGTAATAATTAAATAAAACAAGCATAATTATAGTATAAGTTAAAAATGGGAGGATAAGCCTATGGATAATACTAATACTATAATTATTTTTTTGTCATGCATTTTTGCAATATTAATATTTGGAAAGTTATTTATTATGCCAATAAAACAAATACTTAAACTGGTCTTTAATTCTATTATTGGAGGAATATTAATACTAATTATTAATTGGATAGGAGCAATGTTTAACTTTCACATAGGTTTAAACATATTTACAGCAATTTTTGTTGGCATATTAGGGATACCTGGAGCAGTGTTGCTTGCTATTTTTAAATTAATTTTATTTTAAAAAAAGATGGTCGATTTGACCATCTTTTTGTTTTAACGTGAACCCATTCCGTCCACCGACCACCGAAAGAGCCACCTCCGGCCACCGCCAGAAGAAAATCCTCCGCCACCACTGCTATAACTTTCTGCTCTTGATCTTGCTGTGTTTGCACTAGAAATACCGGAATTTGAAATAGTATATATTAAAAATATATCGTCAAAATCATAGTTATAATTCTCAATAATTTCTGGGTATAACTTTTTAAATTGAGTAGCAACTTTTTTAGCAATACCTAAAATTTGAGCAAATATTAAATAATCTTCAAAAAGGTTAACTTCGATTGGCTCTCTTTCTTTAATAAGAGTAAACTCTTCTAAAAATTTTTTCAAACCGGCTAATTCTTTTGCTTCGTCCATCAAAGAACTATCAACAATATATTGTTTTATTTTAAAAATTTTATATTTCACTATTTCTATTTTTTCAATTTTTCCTTCTTGAATAAGCAAATCACGTTCATAATCTAAAATTTTATCAAACCAATGTAAGATTTGAGAATAATTTTTAGAACACCACTTTTCAAACTCTTTTTCTTGTAAAATATCATCTTTACTTGCTTCCTTTATCATTTTATAAAGAGCTTCTTCATGTTCATTTAGAAAAGACCTATCATTTTTTAAAACAATACAAGTATCCTCTTTTTTAAATATTTTTCCAACTTCTTGCTTCTCTATGCTTATTCTATTTTCTTTAAGCCATTTTAAAAAAATTGCACCTAGAAAGTCAGTTTTCTTTTTTAATAATTTATAATTATATGCTATAAAATAAGCTCGAAAAATGTCACCTTTACATGGAATATCTCTATACAAAGGAACATCTTTTGGAACCTTATTTCCTGTTTCACCAAATTTAAGAAGATTTTCTTGTGGAAGAGTAATACCAATGAATACAGCGACAACAGCTATAAGTCCAAACACAATTGCTGAAATAGTACATATTCTATTGATAATAGAAGCATTAGTACTAGAATAATCAGTTGAACCATCCTCGGCCATTTCATAATAATAATTAAAATCTTTATTTAACACGTTAGATGTATTAAATGTACCTAGAGGGAATTTAGCTAAAATAGTCATATATTCATCACTATCTAATTTTCCATCAGATTGCATTTCTATGTATCCATCATAAACGTAACAAGTTCCACCATAATTTCCATATCCCCATACAGGAGTTTCAAAATCGTAATCAAAATTACTATGGATTTTAATATATACACTTCCTTTAGTATTGCCACTAGGAATTAGCTCCCAATAAATCATTTGAGAGTCACTTAATTCTGAAACAAAATTAGTTATTGTATAGTTTATAGTATAAGTATGCCTTCCATAAGAACTAATACCCCAACAAAGCTCAACACCATCTGAAATCTTATTTATACCACATTTGTAAGCTTTGCTATTAAAAGAAGCATCTACATTCCAATGAGATAGAAGAGTATAATTAGTAGTTTCATCACTAACTTTAAGATTTTTAAAACTAGAATTACCAATATTTTTAAAAGAATGATAGTTTTCTGTACCACTATTTACAGTGTAGTCCCAAACTTCTGTAATATCAGCGTTTCCATTATCATCAATAAAGACATCCATTTTTACTGAATTTAAAGTATTTGCATTTACATTTCCAATAAAAATGAAGAACAAGAATATAAATACAAAAAATAAAGTTTTGTAAAATCTTTTCATTAAATAATATCCCCCATAATCATAATTAATTAAAGTCTACCATATAGGTTGAAAAAAAACAATAAAAAGAGTATAATATAAAATATTAATTTATTTTAAGAGAGGTATTAAAAATGGTAGAAATTAAAACATTAATTGATGAAGAAAAACTACACAACAGAATTGACGAAATTGCAAAACAAATAGAAGAGGAGTACAAAGGTAAAGAACTTACACTTATATGTATATTAAAAGGTTCGGTATTTTTCACAGTAGATTTAGCAAAGAGAATTAATGGAGATGTAAGATTAGAATTTATAAGAGTATCTAGCTATGGAGAAGGAACAGAAAGCACAGGAGAAATAAAAATGAAGCTAGATTTAAAAGATAGTATTCAAGGCAAAGACATAATAGTAGTAGAAGATATAATAGATACAGGAAGAACATTATCATACTTAATAGAATACCTAAAAATGAAAAAACCAAACAGTGTAAAATTATGTGCTTTATTAGACAAGCCAGATAGAAGAGTTATGAAAGATGTAAAAGTTGACTACACAGGATTTGAAATACCAGATAAATTTGTTGTAGGATATGGATTAGACTGGGATGAAAAATATAGAAATCTACCATATATAGGATACATAGAGCAATAACAAAAGGGGACAGCCCCCTTTTGTTTCAAAATATAAAAAACGTTAATGTTTAGAATAAAATTAAAAAATATGGAGAGTAAAACGAAAGGGGTCTGTCCCCTTTTATTTTAAAATAGTATGTTTAATATAGAAAAAGAACTAAAAAAACTTCCAGATAAACCTGGAGTTTATATTATGAGAGATAAAAACGATAATATTCTATATGTTGGAAAGGCTGTTGTACTAAAAAATAGAGTAAGACAGTACTTTAGAAAAACAAACAAAACAGCTAGAATAGAAAAAATGGTTTCTTTAATAGATCATTTTGAATATATCGTAACAGATAATGAAGCAGAGGCATTGATATTAGAATGTAATCTAATAAAAAAGAATATGCCTAAATTTAACGTGCTTTTAAAAGACGATAAAACATACCCATATATAAAAATAGATATAAAATCAGATTATCCAAATGTATTTATAACAAGAAGAATCCAAAATGATGGAGCAAGATATTTTGGCCCATATGCTAATGCGGGAGCAGCAAAGGAAATGATTGACTTTATAAAAGAGAAATTTAAAATAAGACAATGCAAAAAATTTAAAAGCAATCAAAGAGCATGTTTAAATTACCATATAAAAAAATGCCTAGCACCATGCATGGGCTATGTAACCAAAGAAGAATACGGAAAGCAAATAGATGAAATTATAATGCTTTTAGAAGGTAAAACAAAAGAGATTATAAAACAAATAGATAGTGATATTGCTAAGTTTGCAGAAAAACAAGAGTATGAAAAAGCAGCAGAATTAAGAGATAAAAAAATTGCAATAGAAAGAATTTCTGAAAGACAAAAAGTTTCTAATATAAATGAGAGAGCGATAGATGTTGTGGGAATTGCAAAAAATGAATTATCAATATGTATAGAATTGTTTTTTGTTAGAAACAGCAAAATGGTTGGAAGAGAGCATTACTTTTTTGAAAATTCAAATAATCTAACAGAAAAAGAACTATTGTCAGAATTTATAAAACAGTATTATATAAACAAACTAGATTTACCAAGCAAAATAATGTTACCACAAGAAATAGAAGATATAGAAGCAATAGAAGAACTATTAACAAATAAAGCGCAAAGAAAGATAGAATTTAAGATTCCTCAAAAGGGAGAAAAACTAAGATTTATAGAAATGGCAAATAATAATGCAAAAATAACATTAGAGAACAAAACAAAAGAAAAAGAAGACATAGTAGTACAATTAAAAGAAGCATTAAAATTGGAAAAGTTGCCACGAAAAATAGAATGCTTTGATATATCAAATATGGCTGGGGATTACATGGTAGCAGGAATGTGTGTTGCAAAAGATGGGGTAATAAACAAAAAATTAGGAAGAAAATTCAAAATAAAAACAGTGTTTACTCAAGATGACCCAAAATGTATGGAAGAAGTAGTAACAAGAAGACTTAAACATTCTATAGAAAACTCAAAAGGGGCATTTGGAACTTTACCAGATGTAATTCTTGCAGATGGTGGAATAACGCAAATAAGGGCAATAAAAAAAGCAATAAACAAATACCATATAAAAATTCCTGTATTTGGAATGGTAAAAGATGACAAGCATAGTACTAAAAAATTAATAGATGAAAATAAAAATGAGATAGAATTATCGCAGGACTTAATGAATTTTATAACAAATATGCAAGATGAAGTTCATAGAGTAGCAATTGAATATAATAGAAGCTTACGAAATAAAGACACAACAAAATCTAAATTAGATAGCATAAATGGAATAGGAGAAAAAAGAAAGCAAGAATTACTTAAAAAATTTGGTAGCGTAGAAGGAATAAAAAAGGCTGATATTCTAGAAATTATGAAAGTAAAAGGAATAACAGAAGAATTAGCAAGAAAAATAAAGAAAGAGCTCCTATGAAAGTTGTAATATTCAATTCATTCCTTGAATATATATGTAAAAAAGGACAAGGAGTGAATTAAAATGATTGATATTACAAAAGATGAATTTTGGGATGCTAAGTATGAAGAAACAAGTAGAATAGAAAGAAAAGAGAACAAAGTAAAACAATTTATAATAAAACATAAAATAATAACAACATTGCTAGTGAGTTTAAGCATATTAGTAGCAATAAATACAATTTTAATATATAATTTTTTTAGAATATTAGGAGCAATTAGATAAATTGGAATGAACAAATTAAAAGGAGAAGCAAATGAACATAGCAAATGAATGGAAAGATTACGAAATATTAGATATGGCAAATGGGGAGAAATTAGAGAGATGGAAGAATATAGTTTTAGTAAGACCAGATCCACAAATAATCTGGAAAGATAAAACATTTCCAGAAAAATGGAACAAAGCAAATGCTATATATAAAAGAAGCAACAAAGGTGGTGGAGGTTGGAATTACAAAACAAAACTTCCAGAAAGTTGGCAAATAAAATATAAAGATTTAACATTCAATATAAAACCAATGGGATTTAAACATACAGGACTTTTTCCAGAACAAGCAGTTAATTGGGATTGGATGATTAATAAAATAAAAAATGCCAAAAGACCAATAAAAGTATTAAATCTATTTGCATACACAGGAGGTGCTACTGTTGCATGTTTATATGCAGGTGCATCTGTTTGCCATGTGGACAGTTCAAAAGGAATGGTAGCATGGGCAAAGGAAAATGTTGCCTCATCAAAATTACAAGATAAACCTGTTAGATATATTGTAGATGATGTAGTTAAGTTTGTTCAAAGAGAAATTAGAAGAGGAAATAAATATGATGCAATAATAATGGATCCTCCATCATATGGAAGAGGGGCTTCACGGAGAAGTATGGCAATTTGAAAACAATATATCAGATTTAATAGAATTATGCACAAATGTTTTAAGTGATAATCCATTGTTTTTCTTAATAAACTCATATACAACAGGAATTTCGGCAGAAGTTTTAAGTAATTTACTAAGACTAAACTTAAAAAAGTATAATGGAAAAATAACATCAGGGGAGATAGGATTACCTATGAAAGACTCAAACCTTATATTACCATGCGGTATATTTGGTAAATGGGAAAAATAAAATTATGTTAATTTTATAAAACTGCCAAAAAAATATACAAAAACAAAATTAAAAGTTTTTGTATATTTTTTTTTGCTTTTTATAAACAAAATGAAAAAAAGAAAACATTTAATTGTAAAATCAAATCATCGAAACAAGAGGTGATTAATTTGATAGAAAATATATGCAATAAATTAACTCTCAAAATAAGAAAAGAAATGCCAGAAGTAGATGATGAAAGAGCAGAAGTAATAAACTATGGCTTACAGTTAGTAATTGGAGAAATTCCAAAAACATTTGTACTTTTAATAATTGCATACATATGTGGAGTTTTAGAATTATCAATAATTGCATTGCTTGCAATTATGCCATATAGACTAACATCAGGAGGCGTACATTTAAAAACACATATTGGTTGCATTATAGGAACAAGTTTATTCTACGTAGGAAGTTCACTTCTAAGTAAATACGTTGTAATAGAACCATTATATATAAAATACATACTAATAGGAATTACATGGGTGTTTAGTGTGATAATGATAAAACTATATGCACCAGCAGATACAGAAGAGGTTCCAATTTTAAGAAAAAAAGAAAGAATAATAAAAAAAAATTTATCATATATAACAATGACATTAACACTTGTAGCTTCAATAATTGTAAAAGATACAGTGCTTTCAAATTTGTTAATAATTTTAACAATTTTTCAAACAATTTGGATTAGTAAATTTACATATAAAATAACAAATAATAAGTATGGATATGAAGAATATATAAAATTAAAAAATGTAACATAATTGAACGACATATAAAAATAAAGAAAAGGGGGTAAATAAAAATGGCAAAATTATTAGCAAAATTAGCAGAAAAATATGCAAAAAGAACAAACACAGCATGTTTCATTTGGTTCTCATTACATCAACCAAAAATGCCTGCTTCACTTGTAAAAAAAGACTAATAAAAAAAGAAAGCTGTGTAAAAACAGCTTTTTTTAATTTAATTATAAATTTCCAATTGTTGTGTAAAAAACTCACCAGATTTAGTAGTAAATAAATTTAAATTATTATTTTTCTTTAAAATTTTACGAACTTCCCATAAGCCTAGGCCATGGCTTTTTCCATCAAAATCGTTTTTTGAAGTATAGCCTTTTTCAAAAATTTTATCAGTATTAACATCTTTATTTGTGTATGTATTAGATATAACTATTAATTGTCTATTTAGTTTAGCTTCTTTTCTAATTGTTAAATTAATCTTTTTTATATCATTACATTTATTACTTGCTTCTATTGCATTATCAAGTAAAATTCCTAAAACTCTTGTTAATTCATATGTTTTCATATTTATATCTGCTAAATTAGAAAAAACTTCAACTTCCATAGAAATTCCCATATCTTCTGCTTTGTGATATTTAGAAGTAATTAAACTATATGCTGCAGGATTTTGTACTAGCTCTGGGTTTAATATAGATAAGTTGTTAGATTTTCTGCAATCTTTCATCAAATCATTGTAGTAGTCCTTTAAACCATCCATATTATTAGTAGAAATATAACCACCTATAGATTGAACAATATTTCCAAAATCATGCTTAAATCCTCTAATATTGTCATATAAAATATTTAAAGTTTTATTATATAATCTTTCTTCTTCTAAACTTGCAGTAGTTTCCTCTAGTTTAATAGTTCTTGCTAAGCTATACATAGTAAAAATAAAATAAACTAATAAAACAAAAATATTTAATACAGTTAAAGTAAGAGGAATATAATAACTATATATTGTAGCTAAATATGCTTGAACTGCCAAAGCCAGTATGCCAATAATCATATTTATAAGTAATATTATTTTATCCTTTTTCTTTAAACTATCTGTTATATTAATATTTATAGAAAAATGAACAAAAAATTTATATAATGAATATGCTACTAAATACATTAATAATGAACAAGTTAATTTGGCAATTGGTATTTGAACAAATATATTGGTTGGAATTTTAGAAATAGTAACACACATATTTAGTAAAATAGAACCTAAGATAACAAATATTATATAAGGTACTATTTCTGCAAAAATAGCTTTTAAAATATTTGTCTTAAAAATAAAGTATACTAAAATCGGACAAGCAATTAAATTAATAAAAGTATTAAATGGTGTGGGAATTACTGTTATAGAAAGTATGGCAATAACAGAGAATATAGAGACATATAAAAGCTTTTGCTTTTTTGTTGAAGATATATTTAATATAGTAGTAAAAAGTAGCATAGTTATAATCGCTTCTATAACTGAAAAAGGGATAGCGATTATTTTAATTAAATTTTGATTTTCAGTTGTTAACGCAGTCCATATTGCTTGCAAAATTTCCATTTTTAAAAACCTCCAAAATTTCATTTTTATATTTGGATCCAATAAAACAATTACTATTATTTGGGAATAAAATAGTATTGGCAATTGAATTTACATTAGTAATATTCTTAACATTTACTATAAAAGATTTATGACATCTTACAAAATTTTCTGGCAGACAATCTTGAATTTTACTAAAAGAGCTGTAAGTTTCGTAAGTACGAGTATTTGTACAAAAAACAAGTTTCATTCCATCCTTTTTTATATAGTTAATTTCATTTTGATTTATTATAGTATTATTACTTAATTTAATATATTTAGCAGGGCTTTGACGAATATCTTCCATGAGTCTTAAAATAGTTTCTTCTAGTCTATCATCAACAATGGGCTTAGGAATATAATCAAATGTTTTATACTTATACGCCATGAGAACATATTCTAAATGTCCAGTAGTAAAAATTATATATGCATTTTTATTAGTTTTTCTAACTATGTTTGCAATATCAAATCCAGTAATTTCTGATTTTAAATTTATATCTAAAATTAATACATCAAATTTATTTTTTTTAACAAACTCAATAACTTCATTTGCTTTAGAAGATTCTAAAATAATAGAAGCGTCTATATTGTGTCTGATAAATATAGATTCTAACATTTTGGAAAGTCTAGAAAGAACAGAAGCATTGTCATCGCATAAAACAAAATTTAACATATATGCCTCCTATAGGTAATATAATTAACTATAAAAAACAAAAATGAAGCTACATAAAAACAAAAAAATTACTATTTTTTTCCAAAAACAAACTAAATATAATATAGTCCAAAAAAATTTTGTTGTCAATATAAAAAATAAAATCTAACAGTTACGAGTAATTATTAACAATGACCAGAACTTCAAAAAGGAGGATCTTTATATGAAATCTAATAAAATAGCATATATATTGCTAGCAACTATAGTGTGTATATTCACATTTAGTGTGATGATGCTAAATAATAGTGCAAACCAAACAACTATAACAACAAGCACATCAAGTTTATCAAATAAAAAAATAGGCTGGGGAATAAAAAGAAATGATAACCATGAACAACCAGATTTAGGAAGTAAAAATAAAGAATTGTTAGAAAAATATGATGGAATAGCCATGGGAAATAAAGAAGAAAAAATAGTATATTTAACATTTGATGAAGGGTATGAGGCAGGCTATACCCCTAAACTATTGGATATATTAAAACAAAACAATGTTAAAGCTGCATTTTTTATAACAGCACATTATCTAAATACACAATCAGAATTAGTGCAAAGAATGATTGATGAAGGACATATAGTTGGAAATCATACAGTAAACCATAAAAGTATGCCAGATTTAGATGACGAAAAAATTAAAAGCGAAATCATGGAACTTCACAAATCAGTATATGAGAAATTTGGCTATGAAATGAAATATATAAGACCACCAATGGGAGAGTATAGTGAAAGAACTCTAGAAATAACAAAAAGTTTGGGCTATACAACAACAATGTGGAGTTTTGCATATGATGACTGGAACGAACAAAAACAAGGTAGAGAAGAATATGGGAAAACAAAAGTAATTTCTAATGTGCACAATGGAGCAATAATACTATTACATGCAAATTCTGTAGACAATAGTAATATATTAGACTCTTGCATAAAAGAAATAAAAAACATGGGATATGAATTCAAAAGTCTAGACGAATTTAAATTGTAATTTGTGTGAGGGGGAATTCTAGGGACTGTCCCTTAAAATCACCAAACCTGGGGATTTTGGGGACTGTCCTGAGTTCATCCGGAATTAAACAAATTCCAATTTTTAGAGGAGGAGAACATGAGAAATAAAAGACACACAAGATTTTATAATAAAGTAAACCAGATTTTAGAAGTCCCAAGAGAAGTAATGGAAGAAGTCCCCAAATTTACAATAATTAGTTTTGATGAAATGTTAATAGAAAATTATAAGGGAATTTTAGAATATGAAGAATTTTATATAAAGCTTAGTACAAAAATAGGACTAATAAATATAAATGGATTTAATTTAACATTAGAACAAGTAACAGAAGATGACATATCGATAAAAGGAAAAATAGAAAGTGTATCAATCGAAAGAACAGAATAAATAAGAACGGAGGATAAAAGGTGTTTTTAAAAATATTACTAAACTACATATTGGGATATGTAAATATAAAAGTTGAAGGATTTTTTATAGAAAGATTTATAAATATTTGTATAAGCAAGAAAATATTACTATGGAATATGAAAAGAGAAAAATCAACAATATTATATGCAAATATTGGAATACAAGACTATAAGAAATTAAAAAATATAGCTAAAAAAACTAAAACAAGAATAAGCATACAAAGCAAAAAAGGAATGCCATTCTTATTACATAGGTATAGAAAAAGAAAAATATTTGTTGGGCTATTGGCAATAATATTTATTGCTTTATTCATGATGTCAAAATTTATATGGAATATAGAAGTAAAAGGAAATACTAGAATTTCAAAAATAGAAATCTTAGAAGAATTAAGTAAAAACGGATTAAAAATTGGAACATACAAAGGAAAAATAAATGCGAATTCAGTTATAAATAAAATTAGACTAGATAGAGAAGATATAGCTTGGATAGGAATAGACATAGAAGGAACAAATGCAATAGTAGAAATAAAAGAGACAAGTAAAGCACCAGAAATAATAAATGAAAATGAGTATTGCAATATAATATCAAATAAAGAAGGTATGATTACAAAAATTAATGTTCAAAATGGTACTGCCGTAGTAAAAGAAGGAGATATAGTAAAAGAAGGAGATACCTTAGTTTTAGGATATTTAGAAGGAAAATATACAGGAATTAGATATGTACATGCAAAAGCAGATATAGAGGCAAAAATTTGGTATTCAAAAAAAGAAAAAGTTTTTTTAAAACAGCAAATACAAGTTCCCACAGGTGCTACGGAAGAAAAGTATACATTAAATATAAATAATTTTAAAATAAATTTTTATAAAACCCTTTCAAAATTTGAAAATTATGATACAATAAATGAGAATAAAAAATTAAAGCTACTTTCTAATTTTTATTTACCGATAGAAATAATAAAAAAGACGAACTACGAGTACAAATACGAAGAGAAAATATATACGGAAGAAGAACTTGCAAAGCTAACAGAAGAAAAAATAGAAAAAGACTTAGACGAAAAAGTATCACAAAAAGAAAACATAATAAACAAACAGACTAATATTTATCCAAACGAAGATTACATAGAGGTAGAAGTCATATATGAAGTGCTTGAAAACATCGGTAGCGAAGACAAGATAATATTTTAAAGGAATGGGTGGTAATATGGAACAAAGGAGCCTAAGGGTCTTAGATACAAACAAAACATTTTTCTCAAAATTAACTAGCACAATTACAAAAATGCTTATACCAACAAAAGTAAGCATAAATGGAATGATGATTTCTATAAAAAGAAATAATTTAATAAAGGCATATTCAAATTATGAGGTTGCCGTAAAAGAAGACGATATAGATAAAAAAGATAGCCTATTTAAAAAATATGAAGAAGCATATAGTTTATATCTAGAAGCAATAGATAAATATATAATGGATTCTGTATACAAAAAGGTTAAAAATAATACAGCATCAGAATTTGAAAAAAATGCTCTTGCAAAATACTATATGGTAGTAAGCTTAAAACAGAATCAATATATAGAATATAAATATAAAAAACAAGAATATTTACTTAAAGTAGATTACGAGTCAGTGATAAACTTAAAAAAACAATCTACAATAGATAAGTATAATGAGTTTTATGTTGCAAAAATGGACTCATTATATAAAGGACTTTTAAAAAATTATTCAATACAATTAGCAGATACTGTAAGCAGTAAAGTAGAAGAAATAAACAATATATATACAAAAATATTTAGATGTTTAGAAGACTATATATCAGATATATTACCAATAAAAATGAGAATAAATAATGGCGAAGAATATAAAAATATTCTAAACGATTACGATAAATATGAAACAATGCAAGTAGGAAAACAAGATGAAAGAGACATTATAAGAAAACAAATGGTGCTATTAGGAATTAGTAGAGAATTATTTACACATAGCCTTCCACTAATTGCAGCAGAACAATGCTATATAAAACTATTGAAAGATACAAGAAAATTATTAGAAAAGCAAGAAAGTAAAGCTAAAAAAGAAAGAACATTTGAGCTTTTAATAGAACTAATAGAAGAATATAATATACGACTACTATCTACAAAAGTATATTGGGACAAGCCAGAAGAAAGAGAAGAATATAAAAAGTTCTGGGCAAAATATAATGAAATTCAAAAAATAGAAAATGAAGAAGAAAAGAAAAAACAAAAAGAAATACTATTCTTGAAAAATGACTTAAAGAAACTAAACAGAAGTAAAAACAATTACAGTAAAGTAATAAAAATAATAAAAGAAAAATTAGTACAACAAGGAGCAATAAGACAAATAAAGAATACTTGTAAAACTATGGAGGGGAGCTATAAAAAGCAAGTAGCATAAAGCTTGCTTTTTGTAAGATTACTAAATGAAAGTTGTAGAAATAAATTTTTTGGATATAGAAGAAAATAAAGAATATGAAAACACAATAAACAAAGTAGTAGAAAAATGCTTTGAGGAAGAAAACTTGCAAAATAAGAATTTATACATAAATGTGATTTTAACAGATCCAAAAAACATAAGGGAAACTAATAAAAAATATAGAAATATCGATAAAGAAACAGATGTGCTATCATTTCCAATGTTTGAAAAAGATGAGATACCAAATATAGAAGGAAACATACCGGATGTATTAGGAGATATAGTAATATCAATAGACAGAGTAAAAGAACAAGCAAAAGAATATGGACACAGCTTTGAAAGAGAATTATCATATATGGTTGTTCACGGATTCTATCATTTAATGGGATATGACCATATGAAAGAAGACGAGAAGAATATAATGAGACAAAAAGAAGAAAATGTCTTAGAAAAATTAAAAATATTAAGGTAAGGGTGAAATTAATGGGAAGAAGAGAAAAAACAAAAGCAAAAAATGCAAATGGAGTAAAAATATTAATAATAATACTTGTATTACTATTGATAGTTGCAGGAGTATTATTTGCATTAAAAGCATTAAAGAAAGGACAAGTAGAACAAGTTAATAATGGAGAAGTTCAACAAGAAGAGAAAGAACAACCAAAATTAAAAATAGTAAATCAAAATTCTAAATCTAGACCATATGCAGTTATGATAAATAATAACCATGCGGCATGGCCACAATGTGGAATAGGTGATGCATATATAGTATATGAAATTGTTGCAGAAGGTGGAATAACAAGAATGATGGCACTTTATAAAGACCAAGATACAGCAAAAATTGGTTCAATAAGAAGTGCAAGACATTATTTTATAGATTATGCAGAAGAAAATGATGCAATATTTGTACATTGGGGAGGAAGTCCACAAGCATATTCAAGACTAAATTCAATAGATTCAATAGACGGAATAGCACTAGAAGGATCAGTATTCTTTAGAGATAAAACACTAAAAAGAGATTTAGAGCATACTGGATTTACTAGCATGAAAAATGTAAAAGAATATGCAGATAAAAAAGGTTACACAAGAGATACTAAAAAAGATTTATTATTAAATTACAGCATAGAAGATATTGACATGAGCAATATACCAAATGTTCAAACAGCAGATAGTGTAAGTATAAAATACTCAGATTATCATACAACAAGCTATAAATATGATGCGGATAAAAAAGTATATTATAGAAGTATGGCAGGAAAGCCAAATGTTGACTTAGAAACAGGAGAACAATATACAGCAAAAAATATAATAGCATATGCAGTAGATAACTACACATTATCAGATGGAGAAAATAAAGGAAGACAAGATATAAAAAATATAGGAACAGGTAAAGGATATTATATCTCAGAAGGAAAAGCAATTCCAATAACATGGGAAAAGAAATCACACAGTGAGCAAACAGTATATAAATACGAAAATGGAGAAGAATTAAAAGTAAATGATGGAAATACATTTATACAAATCTATCCAACAACAGGATCAATAAGTATTAAAGCAAATGAAACAACACAAAACGCAGTATAAATATATAAAAAGAGACAAATTCAAATTTTTGAATTTGTCTTTTTTTCTCTAAAAAAATATGATAAAATAATTGCGTAAAAACAAATAAATAAGCGAGGTAAAAATGGAAAAATTTAAATCGGGATTTGTTTCAATAATAGGAAGAACAAATGTAGGAAAATCAACACTAATAAATAGCTTACTAGGAGAAAAAGTAGCAATAACAGCAAATAAATCACAAACAACAAGAACAGTAATAAAAGCTATAATAAATAACAAAAATTCACAAATAATATTTACAGACACACCAGGAATACACAAACCAAAAACAAAATTAGGAACAACAATGAATGATAATGCGTGGTCAACAATTCCAGAAGTAGATATAATTTTATTTATAGTAGAAGCAACATCAAATGGTATTGGAAAAGGAGACCAAATGATTTTAGAAAAGCTTAAAGAATCAAATAAAAAAGCAATACTAGTAATAAACAAAATAGATTTAATTGAAAAGGAAAAACTTCTAAAATTAATAGATTTATATAATAAAGAATATAATTTTGTTGCAACGATTCCAATTTGTGCAACACAAAATGAAAACACGAATAAAATAATAACAGAAATAGAAAAAAATCTTCCAGAGGGACCAGCATATTATGATGTAGAAGAATATACAGACCAAACGGAAAGACAATTGGTGGAAGAGCTAATAAGAGAAAAAGCATTAAGATTACTTGACCAAGAAGTACCACATGGAATATATGTAGAAGTAGAAAAAATGAAATTAAGAAAAACAAGCAAAAATCAAGATATATACGACATAGAAGCAACAATATATGTTTTAAGAAAGTCACATAAAGGAATAGTAATAGGAAAAGAAGGAAGCATGTTAAAAAGAATAGGAACATATGCAAGACAAGACATTGAAAAAATGTTAGACACAAAAGTAAACCTAAAACTATGGGTAAAAATAAAAGAAGGTTGGCAAGATAATGACAGCATAGTAAAAAAATTTAAAAATGAATAAATTCATATAAAAAAACAAAAGATAAAATTAGAGGTAAAAGTACATATGCAAAAAGAAAAAAGGAAGTGTTTAATATGCTAAAACAAATTGCATGGAATACCTTTAAAAATACAGGAGATATAAATATATATTTAGAATTAAAACAAATAACTAATATAGAAGAAAATATGAAAGTAGGAAATTATGAAACTATTGAAAGTAAAAGGAGTAGTAATTGCGGAAAAAATAGTATCAGACTTTGATAAAATAGTTACAATACTAACACCAAATATACGGAAAAATAGAAGTTGCAGCAAAAGGCTCACGAAGACCAAGGAGCCTTCTTCTTGGTGCAACTCAATTTTTGTGCTTTGGAGAATATCTTTTATATAAAAGTGGTAAAACATATAGCATAAATTCGTGCGAAACGATAGAGATGTTTTACAATATTAGAACAGATTTGGACAAGCTACAATGTGCGTCAAACATAACAAAAATAGTAAATGAAGTAACAACAGAAAATCAAAATACATATAGAGTATTGCAACTATATTTAAACACACTTTACACAATATCAGAAACAGACAAAAACTTAAGCCTTGTAACATCTACATTTGTATTAAGACTGCTATCAATAATAGGATATAAACCAATAATAGAAGAATGCCAAAACTGCAAAACAAAAGATGATTTAAATTATTTCAGTTTTAAAGATAATGGACTAAAATGTAAAACATGTGGAAAATTAGACAAAGGAGCAATAGAAATAACAGACACAACAAAAGATGCAATAAGGTACATAATACTTGCCAATCCTAAAAAACTATTTTCATTTAACGTACCACAAGAAAGCATAAAAGAATTGCAAATAATTTCAAAAATATATTTACAAGAAAAACTAGAAAAAGAATTTAAACTATAAATAAAATTCATAAAAATTCTTGCTAAATAAAATATATTAATATATAATACAAATACAAACACTTTGAAGGGAGAGATTTTTATGAACATAACAATAACAGGAAAAGAAGTAAAGGCAACAGATGCAATAAAAGATTATGTAGAAAAAAAGATGGAAAGAGTAGAAAAATATTTTGATGGAGATATAGATGTTTCTGTTACAATAAAAACAGAGGGGGCAGAACAAATAGCGGAAATGGCTGTTAAAGTAAAACAAGACTCATATAGAGCAGTAACAGCACACAAAGATATGTACGCATCAATAGATAAAGACATAGACATATTAGAAGGACAAATAAGAAAATGGAAAACAAAAAAAGATAAAGCAAATAAAGAAGATTCTATAAAAGCATTAAACAACTTACCAACAGAAGGAGCTGTAGAAAACGAAATAATAAAAACAATTTATTATGATTTAAAACCAATGACAGCAGAAGATGCAAAACTAAAATTACAAGAAAAACCACAAGACAGATTTATAACATTTATAAATCAAGAAACAAACAAAGTAAATGTATTGTTTAAAATGAAAGATAACAAAAACTTTGGTTTAGTAGAACCAGAAGCATAATAGATTATAGCATTTTTATATACTAGGAAATGAGAAATTTTCTAGTATATAAAAATAAAGAAGGCAGGAACTTTAAGTTCCTGCCTTTATGTATAAATACACAAAAGTAAAAACTAAAAATTCCTGCTAAAACTAAAATAGAATTAATAACTATTTCATGTTATTTTCAGCTTGTTGGATTAATTTTTTAACCATGTTACCACCTATTCTACCAGCGTCTTTTGCAGATATATCACCATTATATCCGTTTTTTAGGTTAACTCCAACTTCGCTAGCTACTTCATATTTGAATTTTTCTAATGAAGCTTTTGCTTCTGGAACTAAAGTTTTACTTGAATTTGATGCCATTTCTTTTCACCTCCTAGGACTGAAATTAATCATTTAAAAGCAACATTTGCTTTTCAATAATTATGATGTACATAAAAAGATTTTTTAAACTAGAAATTTTTGTAAAAATTATTTGTATGTTGAAATTAAACAAATTGGTGTAAAATATGTATATTGCAAAGCCTACGATGCCTTCGGGTCGCCGATGGCGGCGACCCCTACATCGTTTGCAACAAATCACACTCTCACATCAATTAAGCAAATTCTAATTTGTTGCAAAAAAATGTTGAAAATAGATTTGCTAATGATATAATAAAGAAAAAACAAAGGAGTAATTATTAATGTATAAATTAGTAGCAATGGATATAGACGGAACTCTGTTGGATTCCTACGGAAATATCTCAAAAGAGAATATAGAAGCAATAAAAAAAGCAAAAGAACAAAACATAGAAGTGGTTTTAACATCAGGGAGAATGCCAAAAGCAATGTTAGCAATTGCAAGTGAAGCAAATGCTAATAACTATTTAATTTGTGGCAATGGAGCGATGATATATGATGTAAATAAAGAGGAGATAATTTATAACAATTATCTTTCGAAAAAGAAATTGCTTGAAATTATAAAAATATGTGAAGAAAATAGCATATATTATAATGTTTACACTAATGATGTTATTGTTACCAAATCTTTAAATTATAATCTGTTATATTATCAAAATGAAAACCTAAAAAATCCAGAAGAAAAAAGAATAAAAATGTATATAACAGAAGATATATATAATTATGTGGAAAATTACACAGGAAATGACTTCTTAAAAATAACAATATGTGACAGCGATGAGCTTGTTTTCAAAAGTATAATAAACAAATTAAAATCAATAAAACAAGTAGATATTTTAGAAGTTTCTCATATGTCAAAAAAGATGATAAAACATGGTTCACAAGAAATAGAAATAGCATATTTTTATACAGAAATAACAAACGAAAATGCAAATAAATGGACTGCAATAGAAAAATTGATAGAACACTTAGGAATACAAAAAGAAGAGGTCGTTGCAATAGGAGATAATATAAATGATGAACCAATGATAAGAAATGCAGGCCTCGGAGTAGCAATGGGAAATGCATCTCCATATATTAAAAGTATAGCCGAAAAAATAGTAGCAGATAACAATTCAAGTGGCGTAGCCGAAGCTATTAAGGCCATTTTAAACTGACAAAATATTACAGCTATATTACAAAAATATTATTTTTAAATTACAACATTCTAATTTGTTGTTTTTACAGTGGAAATGTTATAAAATATAATAAAATACGAGTTATTAGGAGGAGTTAATTATGGCAGTAAACCCAATGCAAAAGAAAGCAAGAAATTCATTCTTACTAGGAATGATAATCACACTTGTAGTGTGCGCAATAATAGGAGTTATACTTTATATTGCGGTAATAGGACCAGAAAATAAAGCAAGTAAAGAAAAAGGAACAGCAACAAAAGCATATGCGTTAAATAGAGACGTAAAATCAGGACAAGAGATTACAGCTGATATGCTTAGCACAATAAATACATATTCAAATTTAATACCTCAAAACTATATAGATTCAACAATAGTAGCAAATGTAGGAAATGGAAAAAAGGTAATAGCTAAGGTGGATTTATACAAAAACACAATATTAACTGCAAGTACAGTAACAACAGAAGAAAATACTGTAACTAAAGATGTAAGAACAATGGAATATAATATGCTAACATTACCAATAAATCTTACTATTGGAGATTATGTAGATATAAGAATAACATTCCCAGATGGACAAGATTTTATAGTAATAGCAAAGAAAGAAATAAAAAATATTCAAGGAAATACAGTTACATTTGATATGTCAGAAGCAGATATAGTAATGCTAAACAGTGCAATTGTTGAATCATATATAATGAAAGCTTCTAATATATACATTGCAAAATACGTAGAACCAGGAATGCAAGAAAAAGCTGCAAATACATATGTGCCAACAGCAGAAGTTATAAGATTAATTGAAACTGACAGCAACATTGTAGCTACAGCAAAAAATGAATTAACATCAAGATTTGATGCTAATATAAGAAACCAAATGAATTCAACTGTTAACCAATATTCAGAGCAAGGATTAACAAATGTAGAAGAAGGAATACAAAAACAAATAGAGGATGCTAAAAAAGCAAGAGAAGAATACTTATCATCATTAGCTCAATAAAAAGACGAGAAAAAAACGGGAGGCTTGCAATTGAAAAAAATAGGATTTATAGGAGCATTCGATAAAACAGATTTAATATTATATGTTGCAAGAATACTAGTAGAATTACAAAAGAAAGTATTAATAATAGATTCTACAATATTAGGTAGAGCTAGGTACACAGTACCTAGCATTTCGCCTAGTAAGTGCTATGTAACAGAATTTGAAGGAATGGATGTAGCTATAGGATTTGATAATATTGAAAATATAGAAGATTATCTAGGAACTGCACAATTACAATATGACATGATACTAATAGATATAGACACACATGAAGATTTTATTGGGTTTGATATGGAAAACGCAGATAAAAATTATTTTGTAACAGGATTTGATAATTATTCATTAAAAAAAGGATTGGAAGCAATAGGAAAAATGCAAAATAAAATTCCAATGACTAAAATATTGTTTTCAAGAGATATGTTACAAGAAGAAGATGACTACTTAAACTTTTTATCTTTTTACTATTCAATACAATGGAATGGAGATAAAATATATTTTCCATTCGATAATGGAGATAGCACAGTAATAATAGAAAATCAAAGAGCGGCAAAAATAAGTTTTAGAAACTTGAGTACAGAATATAAAGATGGGTTATTAGAATTAGCTCAACAAATTGTACCAGAAACAAGAAATGGAGAAATAAAGAGAATTATAAAAAATATTTAAAGGAGCAAAAGAAGAATGGCAATCATATCATTTTGGAGTGAGGGTGATAAGGAAACCGGAAAAACGTTGTCACTTGCAGCAATTACCACTCAGATATCAATAGAAAATACATATAAAACATTAATCTTTAATACAGAATACAATGACAGTACATTAGAAAACTGCTTTTGGACACCCAAAAAACCTAAAAAAGAAATGTTTATGATTGGCAATAGAGCAGACCTTGCAACTGGAACTACAGGCGTTGCAAAAGCTATATTAAGTAACAAAACTTCTCCAGAAATTATAAAGAATTATACAAAAACAATATATAAAAACAGACTAGAACTATTAACAGAAGATAACATAACACAAGAAGATTACCAAAGTCAAAGAAGAACATATAAAGAAATAGCAAAAATAGCAAATAAATATTACAACCTAGTTTTTGTGGACATAAGTGGAAACCCAGACGACCTTACTACAGCAAGTATCCTAGAAGAGTCGGATTTAATAATAGTAAATTTGCCACAAAACTTAAAAAAAATTAATGATTATATAGAATTAAAACAAACAAATAGAATTTTTAATAAAGATAAAACAATAGTGCTAATAGGAAAATGCGATAAAAACTCAAAATATAATGCAAAAAATGTATCTAGATATGCAAATATTAGAGATTTGTATCCAATTCCATATAACACTCAATTTTTGGAAGCAACAAACGAAGGAAAAATAACAGAGTTTTTTACAAAATTTAGAGGAAGAGTTCACCCAGATGAAAATACATATTTTCTAGACGAAGTTAAAGAAACTTCAGAAAGAATACTTGAAAAATTAAAAGAATTGCAAATGAGAACATAAAAAACAAAAGAAAGGGGCACAAAAAATGGTATTAAACATTATATTAATCTTTGTTGTACTAGTAATAGCTTTTGTAAGTGTAAAGTACTTTATAAAGAAGAACAAAGAGGCAGAAATTGAAGAGGATATTCCTGTAGAAGATAAAACATATACAATAGAGGCAACAATGGATTTCGTAAAAAGAAGATTAGACGAAATTACAAAAGTAAACCTTTATGATATAGGATTATCAGAAGAAGAACTAAAAAGAAGAAAAGCCAAAAAATATGAATTAAGAAAAGCTTTAAAAGGCTGTACATATGGAGACGTAAATGATAAAAAATATGTTAAGGAATTAATATATGATTTATTATACAAAGAATATGGAATAAATGAAACAAACATATCAAAAGCAATTCCATTTGACATACCATCACTTTTAACCCCACAAGATAAATTCGACATATTAATATATATGTACAAAAAAGATTTTGGATATGAAGCTTTAACACAATTAATAAAGAAATATAATTTAGCAACATTAAAATATGTAGCAGGAGAAGCAAAACCTTGTTATGTAATAACAAATGAAGAAATAAATGATATATACGAAAAAGAACAACTACAACTATCTTTTGCAGATAAATTAAATGTACTAACACAAAGAATATATCAACACTATAAAGGATATAGTAGCATAGATGAAATAAGAGACATGAACATAGATGGTGTATCTGGTGGTGTATCTGGTTTACCAGAAAGCTTTTTAAGCCAAGTTGCACAAACAGATGGAGATTACCTAGAACAAATGACAGAACATAAAGTGCCAAGAGCATGTGACAGTATCTGGATTTTCTTCCAAGGTAAATCAATAAGATTAGCATTCCTTTCTTTTGGAAAAGAAAGCGAACTAAAAAGAGTATGTCAAAACATATACAAATACAATAACCCAGGACAATTATCAGATACAAACGGATTTAAAATTAACGAAATGAAAGACGGTTCTCGTGTTGTTGTTGTAAGACCAAGTTTCTCTGAAACATGGGCATTCTTCGTAAGAAAATTCGATGTAAAAAGAGCAACTCTAGAACAATTAATAGTAGCACCAGGAAAAGAAGATGCAATAGATTTATTAAAATACCTAGTAAAAGGAGCAAGAATTACAGCACTTACAGGTGAGCAAGGTTGCCGGAAAAACAACAATGCTTATGGGTATGATAGAAAATATATATGAGACAATGAACATCAGGGTTCAAGAAACTGCATTCGAGTTACACTTAAGAAAAATATATCCAACAAGAAACATATTATCATTTAGAGAAACAGATACAATTTCTGGACAAGCAGGTTTGGACGTTCAAAAGAAAACTGATGGTAGTGTTAACATTATAGGTGAGGTTGCAACAGACCCCGTAGCATCTTGGATGATACAAGCAGCCCAAGTAGCATCAAAATTCACATTGTTTACTCACCATGCTAAAACATTTCCAAACTTAGTAACAGCATTGCGTAACTCTATGCTTAGAACAGGTGTATTTACAGATGAAAGAACAGCAGAAGAGCAAGTTGTTCAAGTATTAAACTTCGACGTACACTTGGTAAAAGATTTTAGAGGTAGACGTTACATAGAAAGAGTAACAGAATGTATTCCAGTTGAAGATAAAAATGAATACACATATGAACATCAAAACGAAAAAACAATAGAAGGAAAACTAAGCAAATTTATGGACAATGCAACAAGATATTTTTCAAAAGTAACAAACAAAGAACTATATAAATATGTAAACATTATGGAATATAGAAATGACGAATATGTTATAACAAACAAAATATCAGATTATAACATAAAAGAAATGAGAAACAACATGGACGAAAACGACGTAGCAGAATTTGATAAATTTATCGAGAAAAACTGGGGAAAACAAAACGTAGGGGTTGCAGTTCACGGCGACCCACAACCAACAAGAAGAGGAAGACCTAAAAAAGCATAAAAATGAGGTGAGAAACAAAAGATGTCAAACCAAACAATATTATATTTTATGGCAGGTACAGTAGCACTGTTCTTAATTGTAGTAATTGCATATGTAATATTAAGAAAAAAAATGGGTAAAAGCGAAATGAGAAAAATGAAAGAACTACAAGAAGGAACAAAAGAAAAAAAATTCTCATCAGACGTAACTTATCAAAAATTGTATCTAATATATAATAAAATTCCTCTATTAAAAAGATATGTAAAAAAACTAAGAAGAAAAATAGAGATTATAAGCATAGAGGATGAATACATAACAAGAAGACAAACAGCAAAAATAATAACAAACTCATTACTAGTAATAATACCATTAACACTTGCAATTTTCTTTTTTACAAAAGGAAATACGCTATTAAGAGTAATTTTATTAATGTTTGAAGTTTTCTTAATAGAAACAATAATGACAGGAATGGTAGACAAACTAGACACAAAATTATTAAAACAGCAAATTGATTTTTTTGCAGAAATAAGACATGCATATCATGAATTCAACATGGTAGAAGAAGCAATATATGAAGTATCACAAAATGACGAATTAGAAGTTTCTCGTCAAGGAGAAAAAATATATGAAATACTAATATCAGACGACCCAGAAACAGAACTAGAAAAATATTATGATGTTGCACCAAACAGTTATTTAAAAGAATTTGCAGGTATTTCATATTTAACAAGAGAATTTGGAGATAGAACAATAGATGGAGCATCGTTATACCTAAAGAACTTAAACAATATTACACAAGAAATGCAACTAGAAATATTGAAAAGGGATAAATTAGATTATGTATTTCAAAGTTTATCAGTAATTGCAATGCTACCAGTATTGTGTTTACAGCCATTAAGAAATTGGGCAGTATCAAATTTTTCTTTTACTTCACAATTTTATGATGGAAAATTAGGACTAATAGCACAAATCATTTTGATAATAGCAACACTTATCTGCTATATTTTAACAAGAAAATTAAAAGATAGTGGAGCAATAAAAGATGAATACAAAGATCCAAATAATGTATGGCAAATGAAATTATACAAAAATCCAGTGGCAAAAAAGATTATAGATTTATTTATTCCAAAAGAAAAAACAAAAGAATACAGGAAAATGATAAAACTAATGAAGGAATCAGCAACAAAACAAAAACTGGAAACCGTATATGTAAATAGACTTACAATATGTGTTGTTACATTCCTATGTGCAATACTACTATTTTTACAATTACACAATGTTGCGGTGGACTATGTATATAATGAACCAACATCAGACTATAACATAATGGGATCAATGTCAGAAGCAGACCAAAAAGACGCAATGGAAGTAACAAAAGCACAAAACATAGTATTAGATAAATTTAAAGGAAATAGAAAAGCAACACCACAACAAATAGAAAGAGAAGTAAGAAATTTAAAATTTTATCAAGATGCAACAGACCAAGAAATACAAAAAGCAGTAGGGCAAATACAAGATAAACTAAAAATAATAAACGCAGAATACTTAAAATGGTTTGAACTACTATTAGCATTTGTATTTGCAGGAATAGGCTATATGGGACCAAAATTAATGCTAATATTCCAAAAGATATTAAGACAATTAGAAATAGAAAACGAAATAATGCAGTTCCAAACAATAATACTAATGCTAATGAAAATAGAAAGAGTAAATGTAGAAATAATACTAGAATGGCTAGAAAGATATGCAAACATATTTAAAGAGCCTATAACCAAATGTGTTAACAACTATGAAGCAGGTGCATGGGAAGCACTAGAAGAATTAAAAGAAGAGGTTGCTGCACCACAATTTATACGTATAGTAGAAAGCTTACAAGCAGCAGTAGAAAAAATACCTATTTCACAAGCATTTGATGAATTAGACAATGAAAGAGAATATTATCAAGAAAAAAGAAAAGAAACAAATGACAAACTTATATCAAGAAAGGGATTAATAGGAAAAATAGTGGGATTTACACCAATGGTATTACTATTTGTTGGTTATTTAATTATACCATTAGTTGTAATAGGATTCCTAAGCATGACAGAAGCATTTTCAACAATGGCCACATCTATATAAATTAGGAGGAATATATGGAAAACGCATCAAAAGCATTGCTAATTGCAGGAGGAGTATTAATAGCAATATTAATAGTGAGTGTATTAGTAGTAACACTTAATATTGTAAATTCTAATCAAAGAACACGAGAAAAAGCACTCGCAACAGAACAATTAGCAGAATTTAATCAGAAATATGAAGCATACAATAAAAAAGCTTTAAGGGGCACAGACATAATAACTCTAAAAAATATGGCAAAATCAGAAGAAAATGCTGTTAATCTTATTGTTACTGATATTGATGGAACAACCAATATTAATGTAGACCTTAACACAAACAAAACTGCTATATTTGCATGTACAAATGTAGAATATAATAATGGAAGGATTACTGCGTTATCCTTTCAAAAAATAAAAGATTAAAATCAGGAGAATTATATATGGAAAACGCATCAAAAGCTTTAATAATTGCAGGAGCTGTTTTAATAGGAATTTTAATAATTTCTATGGGAGTTTTACTTGCAACAACATTACAAAAAACAGCAAAAACATATTATACTTCAATGAACACAAATGAAATTCAAAAATTTAATTCAGAAATAACAAAAAATTTCATAATCGAAAATGGAAATACATATATAACAGCCCAAGGAATAATAACATTAAAAAACATTTTAAATACAGAAACATATAAAGGAAGCGATATTCAAAATAATATTAGTGATATTGTGGGAAACAATAGCGATGCTGAATTTTTAACAACAAATGGAACAAAAAATGAAAAATATAAAGTTGAAATTAATTATTCAAAGCAAGGAATGATAAATAAAATTATTATTATTAAGTGATATTTAAGCTCAAACTTAAAAGTATAGGGTAATGTAGGGGTCGCCGTCCTCGGCGACCCGCACTTCGAAGGCAACGCTTAAAATCATTGTAAAAAGCAAAAAAAATATTGCATAATATCGCAAAAAAAGTTATAATTAGGGAGGAAGTATATTTGAAAAAATCATTTTTAATAATAACAGCAATAATACTAATTATAATATTCATAGTACTAGGGTATATTTTTGAAGCACAATCAAAACAAAATGAGGCTATATCATACAATAAACAATACGAAAATTATTTAGGAAAAGAAATATACGGAGCAGAAATAGCAACACTAATAAACAAAGTAACAGAGCAAAATGAAAGAAACAATGTTTCAAAAGATGAAAACGGATATTACATAGATAATGGCACAAATAGTATAAAAATAGATTTAAAAATGATAACAGTAGAAAAAACATATCCAATGGAATTAATATACAAAAATGATGTTACAAATTTTGTTAAAAACTTTAATGTAATATTATTTAAATGCACAAATATAGAGTATCATAAAGAAACAGGCAAAGTTAGCAAACTTATATTTGAGCAAATAGAAAAATAAGTTAGTTTTCAATATTTTTAGGACAAGCTCCTAAAATTCAAAAGATAAATATCAAAAATTCAAAGGAGGAATATTTTATGGAGAATGCATCAAAAGCTTTAATAATTGCAGGTGCAATATTAATATCAATTTTATTAATAAGCTTAGGAATTATAATGTTTAATGCATCAAAAGGAACAACAGATCAAGCTAGTGGTACTGCAAATGCAATGGAACAAGGAGCTCAAAAAGGAGTTAATTCAATTCAAAATTCATTAGGACTATAATAAAATAAGTATAATGAACAAAATTTATTTTGTTCATTATACGAAAAATACTAAGGAGTAAATTATGGAAAATGCGTCAAAAGCTTTAATAATAGCAGGTTCAGTATTAATTGCTATTCTATTAATAAGTTTAGGCTTACTTATATTTAAATCTACATCAGGAACAACAGATCAAACACAAGAGTTAGGAAAAACTCTAGAAGTACAACAGTTCAACTCACAATTTCTTAAATATTGTGGAACTTCTGTAAAAGGAAGCCAAGTAAGAACTCTATGCGAAGTTATAATTGCACATAATGCCAATTCAGAAGATAGTAAAAAAGTTAAGATATTTAATAGTGACGATGTTAACTATATAAGCACAGAAAGAAATAAAATTAAAACTAATCAAAATTATGAAGTAACACAACACATAAATAAATCTACTGGATTAATAGACTATATTACAGTTGAGTAATAGCAACTTAATTAAAAAGGAGAGATAATATGGAAAATGCGGTAGATGCTTTAAAAATTGCATTTGGTGTATTAGTATTCGTAATAGCACTTACAGTAGCGTTTGCCTTACTATCTCAAGCAAAAGCAACATCAGATATAATGCTATTTGCAAGTGATAAAACAAATTATTATACATATAGTGAAAATGCAAAAAACAAAAATGGAAGATTAGTAGGTGCAGATGTTGTAATATCATCACTATACAGATACTATAAAGAATCAGTAGTAGTACGTATAGTTGATAAAAATGGAAAAACGACAGAATTCAACACAGAAACAGATGGAGGACTATCACAAAAAGAAAGAAAAAAAAGAGTCAACGAGTGGATAAAGGATCCAAAAAATGATTTAACAGGCGACTTTCTAGAAACTTTTGACGAAGTTAAAAAAAGTGGCGAATATATAGTAGAAGATGATGGTTCAGAACTTACAGTACAATCAGGACAAACAAGTATATATATAACATATACAAAACAAGAATAAAAAGGATGTAAAATATAAAATAGGAGGTTTCTTATTATGTCAGACACATTAATAACAATTATTGCAATATTTTTAGCAGCAGTTTTAATGTTTGTATTTCCATTAATGGCGGTATCAAACAATCAAGAAGATGTAACACAATTAGCAGTAACAGAAGCAACACAAGAATTTGTAAATAAGGCTGCAACAAAAGGCAAAATCACACAGGAAGACTATGATGCCTATGTGCAAACATTAGGTGCAACAGGAAATACATATGATATAAAATTAGAAGTACAACACTTAGATGAAAACCCAGGTAAAAAAACTAGTACAACATCAGGAGATATGATAGGAGAAAATGTTAGATATTCAACATTTACAGATGAAATATTAAAATCTTTTAAAAACGACGGCAAAGGAACATATTCACTATCAAAAGGCGATAATGTTATAGTAACAGTAAACAATACAAATACAACATTGGCACAATTATTAAGAAACTTCGTATATAAAGTAACTGGTTCAGATACATATCAAATAGGGGCAAGTGCTTCTGCTTTGGTTGTAAGTAATGGAAAATAAAATGCATAAAGATGCATATTTCTAATGTCTCACATAAGGGGAACAGCAAAACATATGTTATCCTTATGTGAGACATTAAAAATATGTACCTTTTAATTACAAAAAACAAATAAAGAGGTGGACTAATGAAACTACAAAACATGACAGTAATATTTATAATAATAATGATACCTATAATATTAGTTGTATCATATTATATAGGACTTCAAATAAATACAATAACAATGCAAAAAAACTATACAGTAAAATTGCAAACAGCAGCCAAGGATTCTATACAAGCACTAGAAATAAATACTGTAGAATGGAACAGTGCATCATCTAATCTAGCAGATTCAAAAAGAAGAGACGTATTAGCTTCTATAAACACCTTTACAACAAGCTTGGCAAACAGTATGGGAATAGGTGGAGCAGGAAAAGGAAGAATACAAACATACATACCAGCAATAGTATATACAATGTATGATGGCTATTATATATATTCAGCATCATTAATGCAAGACCAAGATACAACTAGTGAAGGACTAACACAATTTAAAGATGATGGAACAATAGAATCTAATGGAACTTCATACCAATACATACTAAAACCATACTCACCATATTCAGCAAGATATGTAAGGGGCAATACAGACATAACAGTAAACTACACATTAGATAATTACATTAGAGTATATGGAACAGTAAATGGAGAATATCAAGCAAAAGAAGGATATTTAGTAGTTTGTGATGATGATGCAGGAGTAAAGAATGTTAAAAGTGGTAGAATAAGTGAAATAAAATATAGAGGGGCTACAATAAAGCCAGAAGCATTAACAGAACAAGTATATACAGCAGATGACGGACAAGTAAAAGAATATCTATACATTTATGACCAATACGATAACAAACTATATTGGGATGGAAATAACTACTTTTCAGTAGATAAAAATAATAATAAAGTATATTTACAAACTGCTTTACCCGAAGGAGATGCAGGATTTTCAATAACAAATAGATTTAGAAAAATATCAGTTCCAATGTATGATAATAGGGAAGACGAATGGACAGTACAAAAAGTATTTCAAATACTAAATCAAGGGGGAGGATATAAATTTTATTATGAAAACCAAAGTGGTGCATTTGTAGAATTTACTAATCCAGAAGGAATATTAAATAATGTAAATCCAAACGAAGATTACAGTGCAATAAATTATTGTGTAGAATCTTATGTATTCACACAATGGGTAACAAAAAAATTAGGAAGCATAATAGTTGGAGACATGAAAAGCCCAACAGACGGACAATATAATAATGTAGATGAGAATGCAAATATATTTAACATTAGTTCCACTAACAACCCAGACCCAGAAAATGACGGTGCTTATGCAACTTCAGTATTAGCGCAACACAAAAAAGACATAATAATAAACACAATAGAAAAAAACCTATCACAAGCAACCGAGCAAGCAGAAAAAATGAATCCAAACTATGAATATAGATTACCACAATTAAGCTATGATGAGTGGGAGCAAGCATTAAGCAACATATCTATAATTGCATTTATGCAAGGAATGCCAATAGGCTTAAAATACTACAATAACTATGCAATAGCAACAAGCACATTAAATAAAGAATTCGTAGACCCAGATGAGCTATACTTTGCAGGAAAAGAAGACCCATATTATCATCAAAGACAATGCGAGAAAGCAACAGGTAGTGACTATGTGGGATATAGAAGTATAGATTATGTAGCAAAAAGTTACGAAGTAGGAAATGGCACAACAAAGTCAACAAGATATTATTACCCACATGCCAACAAGGACAATAACTATGCAGAACTAGAATGTTATTACTGCTTAGTAAATAGGTCAACATATAAAAATAATGGAATATGGAATGGTAATCTTCTATATAAAAATTGGACAGACTCATACTACAATGCATTAGCAAGAGAAAGATATATGCAATTAGATGAGCCAGGAACATATAAACCAAACGTTACAATAACAAAAACAGCAGCTGCTTCTTCAGTTGAATATGGAGATTCGATTACATATACCATAAAAATAAAAAACAATGGAATAGTAGATGACAAAGTTAATATTGCAGATTATTGGAAACCAGGAGATTTTGAGGATTTAGAAAAAATAACTGTAAAAGGCGAAGAACTAAAAATAATAGATGCAACAATGAATACTGAAGAAGTAAAATGTTTTATAATCAGAGGGATTGATATTAAAGCAAAGGAAACAAAAACATTTACATATACTATTAAGCCAACTGGTAAACTAGGAGCGAAGCTAGAAAATACGGCTATTGCATATTCAGCAGTTAATGATGATTTTGTATATGATAGATACAGCGCAACAACAACAGTTAAAAAGACTATAAAAGTAGCTAAACCAAAAGTAAAACAAAAAAATGTAATATTAGTAGTTGATACATCTTCTAGTATGAGAACATATTTAAGCAAATCTCAAGGAACAGAGTTTAAAGACAAAGTAAAAAAATTTGTAGAAGAATTAAAAAGTAATAATATTTCTGTATCGCAAATAAGATTTAACTTGTATGCCTATGATGATAGAACTGTAGATAATAATGGCTTTTGGAATATTTGGGCAGGAACAAACTATAAAAGTGCATTAGAAAAGGCATACGATAAAATCGATGACAACAAAAATAATATATTAGTATTTTTCAGTGATGGAGACCCTACATATCCAGGTTGGGGATTTCCGGGTTATACATATAATGAGCGAGGTACAATATTAGGAAGAGACAATTTGGCAAAAAAAACATGGGATGGAGTAGAGTCGGAAATTAGCAAAATCAAACAAAAAGGTGTAATTGTATATGCAATAGGGTTTACAAATCAAGATGCAGATTCAGACGAAGATGGAAATGATGAAAAAAATGCTAATTTTGAAGGATTAAAAGAAGTTTTTGTAACTAAGGAAGAAGATAAATTTATAAATGCAAAAAATCACGATAACTTATTAACAGCATTTGATGATATTGCAACTATAATCACAAGTAAATTAGATGTACCAAATACATATTCAGCAACTAATAACGAAATAGAATTAAAAGAGGCAGATAAGATTCAATCTATAAAAATAGGAGAAAATGAATATAGTAAAGAAAAAGCAAAAAATCAAGAAATAATAATGGAGAAAGATGGCAAAACATATCTTAATTTAGAAAAAGTAGAAGATTTAAACCAAGAAATAACAATAAAATATTAACCAAAACCCGAGTGAACAGAAATCTGTTCACCCGGGTTTTATTTTTTCTTCGCATAAATTAATGTAAAAATCCATTGCAAACGCTGTAGGGGTCGACGTCCTCGGCGACCCGCTAATGTTTCTGTCGAAAAAGCAAATAATCCCACGAACGATTTATCTTGAATTCTAAACACAAATATGATACAAAAATAATATATATTCTGGCAATAAATCAAATTGCCAAAACAGATTTATTTCAAAAAAAAATTAATTCTTAAAAAATCCAAAAAACAAAATTAAACAAAAAATAAAAACCGGCATTTAAATATGTTTATTAATCATGCTTACATTAAGGAGGTATTAAAAAACGGCAAAAGCAACTATTAATAGTTGCAAAAATAAAAATATAGGAGTATAATATATGAGTAAGAAAGAAAAACTATTAAAAAGGATAAAACAAAAACCAAGAGATTTTACATATACTGAATTAGAAACATTATTAATCAATTTGAATTTTAAAGAAGTAAGTAAAGGGAAAACATCAGGTTCAAGAGTTGAATTTTTACATGAAGAAAAAAAGATAAAGCTATTAATACATAAACCACACCCAAGTAATATAATAAAACAGTATGTTATAGAAAGTGTTTTAAAAATAATAAAAGAATTGGAGGAGAAAAGCAATGGATAATATAATGAAATACAAGGAATATTGGGCAGAAATAAAATACAGTGACGAAGATAAATGCTTCTGTGGGAAAGTAGAAGGATTAAAAAAAGACACTATTCTTTTTGAGGGAAACTCTGTAAAAGAACTAAAAGAAGATTTTGAAAATGCAATAGATAGCTATTTAGAATTATGTAAAAAAAGAAATGAAGAACCAGAAAAGCAATATAAAGGTTCTTTTAACGTAAGAATAAAACCAGAATTACATAGAGAAGCTGCAATAGTTGCAAAAAGAAATAACATATCTTTAAATCAATTAGTAGAAAGAGCAATAATAAATCAGTTAAAAACAAATTAATTTCAAAAAGAATTAAAATTTTAAAAAATGGTTATTCTAAAAATAAAGAGGGTGACCATTTTTTTATGAAAAAAATAAAAAGAGCAATACTAATTTTTTTACTATTAATAATCCTTGCATACACAACAAACATAACCGCAATACCAAATAGTGTAATTATATTTCAAGGAGAAGAATTAAATTTAGGAACAACATTTGGACTGTATTTAAAAGAAAAAGAAGAAAAAACAGTGCAAACTTCTAGTACAATAGATAATAAAAATGTATTATCTAAAAAAACAGTAACAATAAGCCTATTTAATTTATTTGATATAAAAGACTTAGAAATAAACACAATACCAGAAACAACAGTAATACCACTTGGAAATTTAGTAGGACTAAAACTATACACAAGTCGGAGTACTAGTAGTTGGAAAAAGCGAAATAAATGGTCAAAAACCGTATGCAAATACAGGAATAGAAGAAGGAGATATAATAGTAGAAATAAATCAAAAAGAAATAACTTGTACATCTGATTTAATAGAAACAGTAAATGATTCAAACGGACAAGATTTACGAATAAAATATGTGCGAGAAGGAATAGAATATACGGCAAATATGGAAGCAATAAGAGCAGAAGACAACAAATACAAAATAGGATTATGGGTAAGAGATGGAGCAGCAGGAATAGGAACAATAACATATTACGAACCATCAAGCCAAAACTTTGCAGCACTAGGACATGGAATAGTAGATATAGATACAGAAAAATTAATTAAAATATCAAGTGGAGAAGTAGTTACAACAAGAATATCATCAGTAGTAAAAGGAAAAGAAGGTGTACCAGGAGAAATAAGAGGAAGTATAATAAACAGCCAAACAATAGGAACAGTAAGGCAAAATACAGAATTCGGAATATATGGAAAAGTAACAAATACATCTCAGTTTAATTTAGACAATTTAGAAGAATTACAAGTGGCAAAAAGAAACGAAATAAAGCAAGGAGAAGCAAAAATTCTTTTAGCAATAGAAGGCGGAGAAAGAAAAGAATATAATATAGAAATTACAAAAATATATAAAAACAATAATTCAAATAATAAAAGTATGCTAATAAAAGTAACAGACCAAGAATTATTAAATTTAACAGGTGGAATAATACAACGGAATGAGTGGAGCACCAATAATACAAAACGGAAAATTTGTGCGGAGCAGTAACACATGTATTAGTAAATGACCCAACAACAGGCTATGCAGTGTTTGGAGATTTAATGATAAAACAAACAAGACAAATAAACTAAAAAATGGGGAAAAAGGGGTCAGACCCCTTTTTCCCCATTTTTGTCACAAAACTACACATATCGACATATTATATAGTAATCCTAATATGAGTAGGGGGTGCTTTATATTATGGAACCACAAGTAGATATATGCTTTAAAAAAGACAAAAAAAGAAGATGCTGTATGGATATAGCAATATTTATATTAGTAATTTTTATAGCTTTTGTAATTGGACTAATTGTAGGAACTTTAACAGATTTAATATCATTATTAGGCTTAGGTGCAGTGATTCTATTTTTAGTAACACTTATAATCTTATTAGCTATTGAAGCAATAATGTTTGTATGTTGCAGAAGAAAAAATTGCTAATTAAATAAATAAAAAACAAAGGGAGGCGTTCTCCTTTTGTTTTTTTTATATAATATATTGTAAAAAGAAGCATTTTAATATAGAATAATAAAAAAACAAAGTGAGGTTACAGTATGGCAGTTATTTTAGATGGAAAAGAAGTAGCTAGAAAAATAAGACAAAATTTAAAAGAAGAAGTAAGTAAATTAAAAGAAGAGGGAATATCACCAAAACTTGCAGTAATTATGGTTGGAGATGATTCTGCTTCAAAAATATATGTAAAAAATAAAAGTATAGCATGTAACGAAATTGGAATAGAATATGAAGAGTATTTATTAAATGAAGAAACAACGATGGACGAGCTCTTAAATTTAATAGATAAATTAAACAACGACAAAACTATAAATGGCATTCTACTTCAAAGTCCAATACCAAAAAATCTAGATATAAATGAAGCTTTTAAAGCTATAGATCCAATAAAGGATGTTGATGGATTTAACCCAATGAATGTAGGAAAGCTATGTTTGGGACAGGATGCATTTATTTCATGTACACCTTATGGAGTAATTAAAATATTAGAAGATTACAATATAGAAATAGAAGGAAAAAATGCAGTTATAATTGGAAGAAGCAATATTGTTGGAAAGCCAATGCTACAATGTTTATTAAACAAAAATGCAACAGTAACAGTTTGCCACTCAAGAACAAAAAATTTAGCAGAAATTACAAAAATGGCAGATATATTAGTTGTTGCAATAGGAAAGAGTAAATTTGTAACAAAAGATATGGTAAAAGATGGGGCAGTAGTAGTTGATGTTGGAATTAACAGAGGAGAAGATGGCAAATTATGCGGAGATGTTGACTTTGAAGAAGTTTCAAAAGTAGCATCATACATTACACCTGTTCCAGGAGGAGTAGGACCAATGACAATTGCAATGCTTATGAACAACATTGTAAAAGCTACAAAACTTCAAAATTAGTATAAGGGCTATTTATACAGAGGGGGATTCTTAAAAAGGAGAATCAATGGAAGAAATTAAATATTGGATATGGTTTTCTAGAATAGAAAATTTAACTCCAAAATTGCAACTAGAGTTATTACAAAAATTTAATACCCCACAAGAACTGTGGAATAAAAAAGAAGAAGAACTTATAACTCAGGGAATAAGTGATAAAAATGTTAAAAAAATTTGTGAGCCTAAATACAGAAAAAAATTGGACAAGTATTTAGAATATATGCAAAAAAACAAAATAGAATTAATTAACATTTATAGCAAAGAATACCCAAGTAATTTAAAGCAAATTTATGATCCACCTGCTTTTTTATACATAAAAGGAAACAAAGAAATACTTAACAAAAAAAGCATCTCAATTGTGGGATGCAGAGATTGCACAGCTTATGGCAGAAATACAGCAATAAAATTTGCATATAATTTGTCTAACAACAATATTAATATAGTAAGTGGACTAGCAAAGGGAATTGATGCATATTCTCATATAGGATGCTTAAAAGGAAAAGCAAAAACCATAGCTGTAGTTGGATGTGGATTAGATAGAGTTTATCCAGAAGAAAATAGATGGATTTATAATAAAATAATAGCAAGTGGCGGAGCTATAATATCAGAGCATATTATAGGAACAAAACCACTGGCACAAAATTTTCCAAGAAGAAATCGTATAATAAGTGCACTTTCAGAGGCTTTAATAGTTATAGAAGCAAAAGAAAAAAGCGGAACACTTATTACAGTAGATTTTGCACTAGAGCAAGGAAAAGATATTTATGTTGTACCAGGAAACATTGATAGCCCTAATTCTGTAGGAACAAATGACCTTATAAAACAAGGGGCAAAGCTTTTGACGAAAGTTGAAGATATTTTAGTTTAAAAATTTGAAATTTTAGTACAAGTGTAATATAATAATATATATTTTATTAGGAGGTCACAAAATGGCTGATAAAAAAAGAAGAAGTAAAAAGACAAATAGAAAGGAACCCTTAAGCAAGGATTATAAAACAAAAAACAAAAAGCCACAAACAAATAAAAAGAAAACAATAAAAAAAGTTCTTATAATATTACTTTTAATAATACTAATACTAGCAGGAATAGCATTTGGAATAATGTGTGGAATAATTAAAGAAGCAAAACTAACAGCAAAAGATTTTGCAATTAAAAATGAAAATTCTATTGTACTAGATAAAGATGGTAACAAAATTGCAGAATTAAGTGGAACTGAAAATAGAAAATATGTAAGTATTTCAGAAATGGCACCATATTTACCAGAAGCATATATAGCAATAGAAGATGAACGTTTCCGTGATCATATGGGAATTGATGTAAAAAGAACTTTTGCTGCAACAGTAAAGTATGCATTTAGTAAAATTGGAATTGGCTCTTCAAGTTATGGTGGTAGTACAATAACACAACAATTAGTAAAAAACACAACACAAGAAAAAGATAGAACATGGCAAAGAAAAGTAAAAGAAATGGCAAGAGCTTATTACATAGAAAAAGAATTATCAAAAGACCAGATTCTAGAATTATATTTGAACTTAATATTTATGGGAAATACATCTTATGGAGTTGAAGTAGGTTCAAACTATTATTTTTCTAAAAGTGCAAAAGATTTAGACTTAGCAGAATGTGCATTTTTGGCAGGAATAAATAACAGCCCAAACAGCTATGACCCATTTGTAGAAGATGAAGAACAAAAAGAAAAGAACCTAGCTAAAATAAAGAAAAGAACAAAAACAGTTATAGAAAAAATGCATGAACTTGGAAAAATAAATTCAGAAGAAGAGTATAAGCAAGCACTTGAAAAAGTTGAAAATGGATTAACATTCCAAAAAGGTGCATCACTAGCAAATGTATATTCATATCATACAGATGCAGCAATATTACAAATAGAAAAACAAATAATGGAAGAAAAAGACTTAACGCGTGAAGCAGCAGAGCTATATCTATATGGTGGAGGATTTACAATTTATACAACACAAGATAGTAAAATACAAGAAACAATGAATGAAGAGATGCAAAAAGCAAAATATTTAAAAGCATCTAAAAAAGAAGCTGGTAAAACAGCACAAGCAGGTATGGTATTATTAGACCATAAGACAGGTTATGTATTAGGTGTAATTGGAGGACTAGGAGAAAAAACGACATCAATGGGATTAAATAGAGGAACACAAGCAGTAAAACAAACAGGTTCTTCAATGAAACCATTATCAGTAGTAGCGCCAGGAATAGATAGTGGAAAAATTACAGCAGCATCAGTATTTGATGATGTGCCATATAAAAATTACAAAAACTATAACTATTTTAAAGGATTGCTTACAATAAGATATGCAATAGAAAGTTCTCAAAATATTCCAATGTTAAAAGCAATACAAGTAGTTGGAGTAGATAATTCACTAAAATTCTTAAAATCATTAGGATTTTCACACTTAGATGACGAAAAAGATAACAACATTGGTATAGCACTAGGAGGGTTAACCAATGGGGCAACTCCATTAGAGATGGCAGCTGCATATGGTGCAATAGCAAATGACGGTGTATATATTGAGCCAACATTCTATACAAAAGTAGTAGATGGAAACGGAAACACAGTGTTTGAACCAAAACAAGAATCAAGAACAGTAATGTCAGCATCTGCTGCATATGTAGTAAAAGAAGTATTAACACAACCTGTAAAAAGTGGTACATCAACAACTTTAGCTATGTCTGGAATGAGTGTAGCTGCAAAAACAGGTACAACAAATAATGATTATGATAGATGGATGTGTGGATTTACACCATATTATTCTGCTGCAGTATGGTATGGATACGACAAGAGCGAAACAGTATCAGGATGGTCTTTAAGCCCAGCAGGGCAAATATGGTCAGGTGTTATGAAACCAGCACATGCTAATTTAGGGAAAAGAACATTTGCACAAACAAGACCATCTGGAGTAGTTACTGCAAAAGTATGTAGAGACTCAGGATTACTAGTTACAGAAAATTGTGCAAATGACCCAAGAGGAGATAGAGGATATACAGAGTTCTTTGTTCAAGGAACAGCACCTACAAAACAATGCGAATGCCACGTAAAAGTAGATATATGTAAGGACACTGGATTGCTTGCAAATGAATTTTGCCCAAATAAAGAATCAAAAGTATTTATAACAAGACCAAACAGCGATACAGATACAGCTTGGAAAAGTGCAAAAGATGCAGAATATATGTTAACAATAAAAGACACTTGCACACTCCATAAGGAAGCTCCAGATACAGTAAAACCAGAAATAAAATTAAATGGTAATGCTACAATAACAATAAAATTAAACGAAAAATATGAAGATCCAGGAGCAACGGCAAGCGATAATAAAGATGGAAATATAACAGATAAAATTAAGATGTCTGGAAAAGTAGACACAAGCAAACCTGGAACATATACAATAACATATACAGTAGAAGATTCATCTGGAAATAAGGCAACAGTAACTAGAACTGTTATAGTAAAAGGAAAAGATAGCACAGGAGGAAACACAACAGAAGGAAATACAACTGGTGGCGAAAATAATAACACAGTTGAAAACAAAGTAAATAATGAATAAAAAACTAATAGGCGCACATTGTGCGCCTATACATGTAAAAGAAAAGGAGAAATAAAATGTCTAAAAGAAGTAATTATATAAGCTGGGATGAATATTTTATGGGAATAGCATTACTTTCAGGAGAAAGAAGCAAAGATCCAAATTCACAAGTAGGAGCATGTATAGTAAGCCCAGACAATAAAATTTTATCTATAGGATATAATGGTTTCCCAATTGGTTGTTCAGATGATGAAATACCATGGGACAGAGAAGGGGATTTTGTAGACACAAAATATCCATACGTATGTCATTCTGAATTAAATGCAATACTAAATTATACAGGTTCAACACTAAAACAAAGTAGAATATATGTTACTTTATTTCCATGTAATGAATGCGCAAAGGCAATTATACAATCTGGAATTAAAGAAGTAATATATATGAGTGACAAATATAAAGATACAGACTCAGTAAAGGTATCTAAAAAGATGTTAGATATGGCAGGAGTAAAATATACTCAATACAAATCAAAGGGCGTAAAATTAGAATTAGATTTATAATAAAAACAAAAAATGAGGCGAAAAGGAATGTTCCTTTTTGCCTCATTGCATTTTATTTGAATATACGGTATAATATTATTATCTTACATAGAGGGGAGGTTTCCCAGGTGTTTGATTCTTTCGTGAGATTTTTTCACATAATGGAGAACATGTTTTCACGAGAGACTGCGATACTGATGGTCATCGCATTAATACTTGCAAGTATTTTAAGTGCAGTAAACGCAATAGGCGTGCGCGATAGCACTATAAAGAAAACAGGTAAAGATACGTGGACTATCTTTAAATATCGTTAAAACAAAAGATAAAGAAAACAAAAAAGGAGTTTAAATATAGAAAGAGGTATTTGAATTATATAATTCAAATACCTCTTTCACTATATAATTAAATTATTCCAATATATCTATTGTAAAAAGAAGTAAACTAGTATAAAATATGTAAGTACAAATAGAGATGATATTTGGAGGTAAACATGAAACTTGTAGATGAAAGTAATTTAGAAAAATATAATGAATTTTTAAAAAAACATGATAGATGTAATTTTCAACAATCAATAGAATGGGGAAAAGTAAAAGCACCTGCTTGGAAAAATGAAATTGTTCTAGCAGAAGATAAAGACGGAAATATAATAGGTTCAATAAGTGTATTAATAAGAAAAATACCTATTTTCGGAAATTTAATGTATTCATCAAGAGGACCGGTTTGCGACATACACAATAAAGAAGTAATAGAACAATTAACAAATGGACTAAAAGAACTTGCAAAAAAATACAATGCATTTGTTTTAAAAATTGAACCAGATATAAAAAGTGATGACCAAGAATTTAGAAAAATAGTTACAGAACTAAAATATAAAATAAAAGATGATGCTAAAAATTTTAGTGAAGAAATTCAGCCAAGATATGTATTTAGACTAGATATAAAAGGTAAAACAGAAGATGAAATATTTAAAGCTTTTCATCAAAAAACTAGATACAATGTAAGACTAGCAACAAAAAAAGGCGTGGTTGTAAAAGAAGGAACAAGAGAAGATTTAAAAGACTTTCATGAAATAATGAAAGTAACAGGAAAAAGAGATGACTTTATTATAAGACCATTGGAATACTTTCAAAAAATGTATGATGAATTAGGAAAAGATCATGTAAAACTTTTAATGGCATATTACGAGGACAAGCCAATATCACGGAATATTTGATATAGACTATGGAAACAAAGTATGGTATTTATATGGCGCAAGTAGCAACGAACATAGAAACTTAATGCCAAATTATTTATTACAATGGGAAGGAATAAAATATGCATTAAGCCAAGAAAAAGACATTTATGATTTTAGAGGAGTTTCAGGAGTTTTAGACGAAACACATCCTCAATATGGTTTATACAGATTTAAAAAAGGATTCAATGCAGAATTTACAGAATTTATTGGCGAAATATACTTTGACTTTAAACCATTTGTATACAAAACTTATAAAGTATCAGAAAAAATATTTAAAAAGACAAGAGGTTTTATAAGAAGATTAAAAGGAGAAGTTAAATGAAATCATTAATAATAAATAAAAATGATTTGAGACATAATATAAATGTAATAAAAAAACTAGCAAAAGTAGATATTCCAGACGACAATGGAAACACATATAAAATAATTGGAGTAGTAAAAGGAAATGGCTATGGATTAGGACTTATAGAGTACTCTAACTTTTTAGTAGATAATGGAATAGAAACTTTAGCAATAGCAACAGTAGAAGAGGCAATAGAACTAAGAAAAGCAGGAATAAAAGAAGATATATTAATGCTTTCTTCAACAAGTATAGAATCAGAAATACAAGAACTAATAGATAATGACATAATACTAACAATAGGTTCAAAAGAGTGTGCAGATATTGTAAATAAGCTAAGCAAAAAAACAGACAAAAAAATAAGAGCGCATATAAAAATAGACACAGGCTTTGGAAGATATGGATTTATATACAGTGATATTAGAACAATAGTAGAAACCATAAATTCTTTAAAAGATGTTTCAATAGAAGGAATGTATTCACATTTTTCTTTGGCATATTATAAAAATAATAAATGGACAATAAAACAATTTAATAGATTTATGGAAGTAGTAGAAGCATTAAAGCTAAATGATATAAATATACAAACATTGCATATTTGTAACTCACCAGCATTTTTAAATTACCCAAACATGCACTTGAATGGAGCTAGAATTGGTTCTGCCTTTTTGGGAAGGGTAGATGCAGATATAAATGTAGGACTTAAAAAAATAGGAAAATTAAAATGCAGTATAGAAGAAATAAAAATAGTTCCAAAAGGGTTTAATATTGGATACTTAAATAGTTATAAAACTAAAAAAGAAACAAGAATTGCAATTGTGCAATTAGGTTATATAGAAGGATTTAATATAGGTACAAGGCAAGATATGTTTAGATTTGTAGATAAATTAAGAAATTTATCGCATAGCATAAAGAGCTTTTTCAAAAAGCAAAATCTAAAGGTTACAATAAATGATAAAAAATACAATATAATCGGAAAATTGGGAATGTATCATATGGCAATAGATATTACAAACAGTGATGTAAAAATAGGCGATTTTGCATATTTAGAAGTTAACCCACTATATATAGATAGCAAAATAGAAAGGAAGTATGTATAAAATGGAACAAAAGAAAATACCATTTTTTAAAAAATTAAAAAATGCAATAGTAAATTTTGATGAATATCAAAATTTTTCCCAAGAAAAATTAGGGACAGCAATAAAGTACTTTTTAAAACTAATGCTTATATTTTCAATATTAATTTCTGCATTTTTAACAGCAAGACTTTATAAAGAAATAGAAACAGTAAAAACAAGTTTTACAGATGAATGTCCAGATTTTAGAATAGAAAATAATACATTAATAATAGATGGAGAAAACAAAAAATATGAAAAAGATTTTGGTTATGAAGCTTTGGGGCTAATTATTGATTCAGAAAATACAGATTTAACAGAAGAACAAAATGGACAATATCAAAGAATAATTGCATTTTATAAAGATAAAATGGTTATGAAAACATTAGATACAAAAACTAGTATGACATATGAAGATATTAGCAAAAATCAAAATATAAATGGACTTTCAAAGCAGCAAATTTTAGATTATACCAATAGTAGTACAATGATACTTATATATATAACATTTTTTGTGATAACAATAGTATTTGGACTTATTGCATATTCAATACAAATTCTTTTAGATATTTTCTTATTATCTATAATAGGACTTATAATGAGCAAGATAGCAGCTGTAAAACTAAAATATAAAGAAATATTTAATATGTCTATATATGCACTAACCTTATCAATTGTTTTATATTTAATATATATTTGCGTAAATATAACTACTGGATTTACAATAAAATATTTTGATTTAGCATATGAGATTATTTCTTATATATACATTATAACAGCAATATTAATGATTAAATCAGATTTAATTAAACAACAAATAGAAATAGGCAAAATAGTAGAAGAGCAAAAAAAAGTAAGAGAAGAAAAGAAACAAGAAGATAACGAAGAAGAAAAACCAAAAGAGGACAAAGAAGAAAAGAAAGAAAAAAAGGATAAAGAAGAAAAAGAACCAGAGCACCCAGAAGGAAGCCAAGCATAATAAAGAAGCAGAAGGAGAGTAGAGAGAATGAAAGACAAACCAAAAAATAATGATAAACTACTATATCTAATTTTAGGAATTATAACAGTAATTTGTGTAGTATTAATTACAATATTAACATTAAATAATGGAGCAGATACAAAAGAAAATTTAGAATTGGCATACACAGATTTAATTAAAAAAATAGACAACAAAGAAGTAGAAAAGGTAGAAATGACAGTTGGAAGTACTACCGTTAAAGTAAAATTAAAAAATGAAGAGAAAGAAAAAAAGACAATAGTTCCAAGTACACAAGCATTTATAGAATTAATACAAGAACAAGTAAAAAACAATAATGAAATAGAATTAATTCAAAAACCAGAAAATGCTTTGCTAAAAATTTCTCAAACATTAATTACATTTTTACCAACAATAATAGTATTAATATTATTTATATTGATATTTAAGATGCAAGGGCTTGGCGATAAAGGAAAAGTTTATGATGCAGAAAGCAACAAAGATACAAACACAACATTTAAAGATGTTGCAGGTTTGGACGAAGAAAAGAACGAATTAATCGAAGTAGTAGACTTTTTAAAAGAACCAAAAAAATTCCAAGAGATGGGTGCAAAAATACCAAGAGGAATACTTTTATGTGGAAAGCCAGGTACAGGTAAAACATTAATAGCAAGAGCAATTGCAGGAGAGGCAGGAGTACCATTTATATCTATGAGTGGTTCAGAATTTATAGAAATGTTTGCTGGTCTTGGAGCATCAAGAGTAAGAAAATTATTTGAAAAAGCAAAAAAAATAGCTCCATGTATTATATTTATAGACGAGATAGATGCAATAGGAGCAAGAAGAACAAATGCAAGTGGAGCAGAGAGCGAAAACAATCAAACACTAAATCAATTACTAGTTGAAATGGACGGTTTTGATACTAACGAAACAGTAATAGTTCTTGCAGCAACAAACAGACCAGAGATGCTAGATAAAGCATTATTAAGACCAGGAAGATTTGATCGTCAAATTACAATAGCAGCACCAGATGCAAGAGGTAGAGAAGAAATATTAAAAATACACGGAAAAAATAAAAAATTTGCAGATGATATAGACCTAAAGAATATAGCAGAAGACACAGCTGGATTTACAGGAGCAGAACTTGCTAATGTATTAAATGAAGCAGCAATTGTAGCAACAATAAATAAACACAAAAAAATACAAATGAGTGATTTAGAAGAGGCTGTAAAGAAAGTTACAGTTGGATTAGAAAAACATAGTAGAGTTATATCAGACAAAGATAAAAGACTAACAGCATATCACGAAGCAGGACATGCAATAGTTAGCAAATTCTTAGAAACACAAACAGATGTAAAAGAAGTTTCTATAATCCCAAGAGGACTTGCTGGTGGGTACACAATGTATAAAACAAACGAAGACAAATACTATATATCAAAAACAGAAATGGAAGAAAAACTAATTGCACTTTTAGGTGGAAGAGCAGCAGAAAAAATAGCACTAAATGATATTTCAACAGGAGCAAGCAATGATATAGAAGTGGCAACAGAAATTGCAAAAGATATGGTTACAGTATATGGAATGAGTGATACAGTAGGACCAATATGCTTAAAACAAAAAGAACCATACGAAAATAGAATTTTAGGAGAAAATATAGATGATGTAATAGGTGCAGAAGTAAAAAGAATGATAGATATAGCATACAAAAGAGCACAAGAAATAATACTTGCACATATGGATAAATTACAACAAGTAGCAGAAAGACTATTAGAAAAAGAAATTATCTCAGCAGAAGAATTTGAATCATTTTTCCAAGAATAGAATAACAAGAAAGACCGAGGAGTAAAATGCCCTCGGTTCTTTTTTAATATACTAGGAAATTTCTCATTTCCTAGTATATTAAAATGCTATAATCGCTATTGCCTTTGAGATTTCCTCATTACATTCGGAAACTCAAATCGGCGAGAACAAAGGGCGACTAAAGTCGCTTTGTTCAACTAAAATTGTCAAAAAGGTTGAAAAACGGAGCGGGATGAATTAAAATAGAAGGAGAGGAGGAAGAAAATGGAAAAAGGAACAAACCATATATTTGTAATAATAGAAAAGGATAATTATGCAGTACCAATAGAATATTTTACAATGCTTATATCGTCCCACTTAGACAAATTAAAATTTAGTACAAATAAACTTTTGTTAAAAGATGAATTAAATAAATTAAAGAGAGACAGCATTGTAAAAACTGATGTGATATATAAAGTAAAAAACGAAGATATAGAATTTAAAATTGGAGAAGTAACAGAGGAAACTGTATTAGAATATAAAAAGAACCTAGAAAAACTTTTTTAATGCTTTTCTAGATTTATTTCTTTATTATTTAAATAATTTAAAATGCCTGCATCTGTTTTAAATTTAAAAATCAATTTATAACTACACAATTCTTGAAATTTTCTATTAAACTTTTTATTTATTTCATTTATTCCATATTTACCGGTCACCAACAATAGGATAACCAATATATGCAAGATGTGCACGTATTTGATGAGTTCTTCCAGTGTGAAGAGTTACATCTAAAACAGAAGTGTTATTGTCGTTGTTACGTTTAAGAACTTCATAAGAAGTAATTATTTTTCTATAACCAGTCTTAGGCTCAGGTGAAACATATACCATAGATTTTTTAGTATCTTTAAACAAATAAGCTGTTAAGGTTTCTTTATCTCTTTTAGGAATTCCATAAACAGTACATTTGTAGTGCTTTTCAATTTCTGAATTTTTAAACTTATCTAAAATAATAGCAAGAGCTTCTTCATTTTTTGCGAATACTACTAAACCAGTAGTATTTCTATCTAATCTGTGGCATGGTTCAATAAAAGCATATTTTTCTTTTAAAATGCTTGTTAAGGTCTTTTCAGAATTATTAGAAACCACTTCAAGTTCAACAGGTTTATTAACAATTAATATATTAGAGTCTTCATATACTATATCTAAATCAAAATTTTTGAATAAAAAATTATCATTAATAAATACAGTAATTTCATCATTAGAATGAATAGTAACATTTTCTGATACCTTAACATTATTTACTCTAATATCTTTTTTCCTTAAAGCTTTATAAATAGTATTTAAAGATAGTCCATCAAAACTATCTAATAAAAAGGTATTCAATTTTTTACCATCATATTTTTTATTTACAATTAATTTTTTCATAACAATATAATTATATAACAAAAATATATAATATGCCAATAGGGAGAATGGATTTTGATAAATTGAAATTTGTTGCACCAAATGAAATATAATAATAAAATAACCTTGCAATTTGTATGTGAGTATGCTAAAATAAATAAGTCAAATTGAAACGGAGGTAACAGAAAGTGGGATTTTTAAAAGGAATAGTAACAGTAATTTATGTAATTGTATGTTTAGTATTAATAGTAATTTGCTTAATGCAATCAAAAGATGACGAAGGTGCATCTGGAGCAATAGTAGGGGGAAGCTCTTCAAGCTTTTACGAAAAAAATAAAGGAAAAACAAAAGAAGGTATGTTAAAAAGATGGACAATTATTTTAGGAATTACATTTGTAGTACTTTCAATAGTTTTAGGAACACTTTTATTAGTGTAATATAAAAAACATTGAAAAAGTTTAAATTAGTGAGGAAAAATAAGATAAACTATTAAAAATGAAAAAATATAAGCGATAAAGGCTAAAAACATTCAAATTTAGGATTTGAATGTTTTTTTTATCATGTTATAATATTAATAGTCAAAGAAAGTCAAAGTCAAAAGAGGAGTGGTAAGATGAGAATGTCAGACGTAATAGAAGAATTTATAAAAGACTTGTTTGATGACAACAATGAGTATATAGAAATACAAAGAAATGAACTTGCAGAAAAGTTTAATTGTGTACCATCACAAATAAACTATGTAATATCTACTAGATTTAGACCATCACAAGGATACTATGTAGAAAGCAAACGCGGTGGTGGAGGCCACATAAGAATTAAAAAAATAAATATTACAAAAAGCAATTATTTAATGCATATAATAACAAGTATGGGAGATACAATAACATCAAATGAGGTAGACATTTTTATTAGTAATTTCTTATCATACAACATTGTAAACAAAACAGAAGCAAAATTACTAAAGGTAGCAACTAGTGATAATGTACTTATAGTACCACAAGAAAATAAAGATAAATTAAGGGCAAGTATTTTTAAAAACATGATACTTAATTTAGTAGAAGATGAAAGTAGCAAATAAGTATTTTGATATGCTTAATTTTAAAGGAGGGATAATTATGTTATGTCAAAATTGTAACAAAAATGAGGCAACAGTAAAGTATACAGAAATAATAAATGGAGAAAAAAGAGAGGTAATGCTATGTGAAGAATGTAGCAGAGAATTAGGAATAGGTCATATGAATTTTAACATGCCAATAGACTTTTCTAGTTTCTTTGGAGATTTGTTAGAAGGTTATGAAGATAATAGTTTTATGCCATTATTAACAGCAAACAAACAATTAAAATGTAATAATTGTAATATGTCATTTGATGAATTTATGGAACAAGGAAAGTTTGGCTGTGAAGAATGTTATGATGCGTTTTCTCCAAAGATTGATTCTATATTAAAAAGAATCCAAGGAAGCAATAGATATGCAGGAAGAAAATTAGTAGGCAATAAAGAATCAAAAATAAAATTTGAAGAAAAACCAGAGAAGAAAGAAACAGAAAAAGAAAAATTACAAAGAGAATTAAAAGAAGCAATAGAAAAGGAGAACTATGAGGAAGCAGCAAAAATTAGAGATAAGATAAAAGAATTAAAGGAGGAGTAAAAGATGCTAAATTGGTATTTACAATCAGGTAATGATAGCGATGTAGTATTAAGTACACGAATAAGAGCAGCAAGAAATATAAAAGGTTTTCCTTTTGTAACCAAATATACAAAAAAAGATGCTCTAAGAATAATAGAAATAGTAGAAGAAGCAGTAAACAGTTTAGGGTATGGTCTAAAAGTAATAAGATTAAAAGATTTAGATGATATAACTAAATTAAGCTTAGTAGAAAAACATATTATAAGTCCAGAATTTGCATACAATAAAAATGAGACAGGTGCTATTGCAATAAATGATGATGAAAATATTTGTATAATGATTAATGAAGAAGACCATATAAGAATCCAAGTATTTTCAGCAGGACAAGAATTAAAAAATGCATTAAACCTAGAAATGGAAATTGATGAAAAATTAAGTAAATTAATTCCATATTCTTATTCAGAAAAATATGGATTCTTAACAAGTTGTCCTACAAATGTAGGAACAGGGTTAAGAGGCTCAGTAATGGTTCATTTACCAGCATTAACAAAAACGGGGAATATTAGAAAAGTACTAGAAGTTGTAAATGGATTTGATATGAACATAAGAGGATTATATGGAGAAGGAAGCAAAGTTTCTGGTGACATATATCAGATTTCGAACAAGCAAACATTAGGAATTAGTGAAGAAGAAACAATAAAAAGCTTAAAAATTATTACAGATAAAGTAGTAGAACAAGAAAGACTAGCAAGAAAAATGCTTGGAAAGCAACAAATAGAACTAGAAGATAAAGTGTATAGAGCATTTGGAGTACTTGCAAATGCTAAGAAAATATCGTCAGAAGAATGTAATAAATTATTATCAGACGTAAAATTAGGAACAGATTTGGGGGTAATAAAAGAATTAAATGATTTAAAAATAAGAAAATTAGAAACATATACAAAACCTGCAAATTTACAAAAAATTACTGGACAACCATTAGATGTATATATGCGCGATGTAAAAAGAGCAGAGATAATAAAACAAATTATAAAAGAAGAATAAAAGGAGGGATTTTTATGACATATAAATTTACAAAAAAGGCTGAACAAGCTTTAGAAATTGCAAATGATATAGCAATGCAATTAGGACATAATTATGTTGGAACAGAACATATATTATATGGCTTAGTAAAAGAAGATAGCGGAGTTGCAAGCAAAGTATTAGAAAACCAAAATGTAACTCCAGAAGCTGTATTAGAAAAAATAGAAGAATTAATAGGAGTTGGAGAACCAAATGAAAATAGTGCTATTGGATTTACTCCTAGAACAAAAAGAGTAATAGAAAATGCATTTAGAGAAGCAAGAAGATTGGGGTCAGAATGTATAGGAACAGAACATTTATTAATAGGAATTATGAGAGAAGCAGATAGCATAGCAGTAAGAATAATGCTAGATTTAAATGTAAATCCTCAAAAATTATATAATGAAATTGTAAAAGTTATAAATGATTATGAAACAGGAGATGAAAATAGTAAACAAAACTCAAAATCAGGTAGTTTTAATTCAACTCCAACATTAAATCAATTTGGTGTAGACCTAACAAAACAAGCATCAGAAGGAAAACTAGATCCTGTAATTGGTAGAAAAAACGAAATTGATAGAATTATACAAATATTATCAAGAAGAACAAAAAACAACCCATGTTTAATAGGCGAACCAGGTGTTGGTAAAACAGCAGTTGTAGAAGGATTAGCAGAAAAAATAGTAGAAGGTGAAGTTCCAGAGAACTTAAAAGATAAAAGAGTTGTAACACTAGATATATCTGGAATGGTAGCAGGCGCTAAATATAGAGGTGACTTCGAAGAAAGAATTAAAAAAGCTTTAAAAGAAGTAAAAAAAGCCGGAGATGTTATATTGTTTATAGATGAAATCCATACAATAGTTGGAGCAGGTGCAGCAGAAGGAGCAATAGATGCAGCCAATATTTTAAAACCACTTTTAGCAAGGGGTGAAGTTCAAATTATAGGTGCAACTACTTTAAACGAATATAGAAAATATATAGAAAAAGATAGTGCACTAGAAAGAAGATTCCAACCAGTTACTGTTCAAGAACCAAGTATTGAAGATAGTATAAAAATATTAAAAGGCTTAAGAGATAAATATGAAGCTCATCACAATGTAAAAATAACTGATGAAGCAATAGAAGCAGCAGTTAAATTATCTAGCAGATATATAAATGATAGATTCTTACCAGACAAAGCAATAGACTTAATTGATGAGGGCGCTTCAAAGGTAAGACTAAAAGTTCATACAGAACCAGAAAGCTTAAAGAAAATCCAAGATAAAATTGCTGAGTTAGATGAGGAAAAAGAAGAAGCAGTTCAAACACAAAACTTTGAAAAAGCAGCAGAATTAAGAGATAAAGAACAAAAAGAAAAAGAAAAACTTGAAAAAGAGAAAAAAGCCTGGGAAGATAAAAACAGAAAAGATATAAGAAATATAACTGCAGAAGATATTGCAGAAGTAATTGCAAGTAGTACAGGTATTCCAGCACAAAAAATTAGTCAAGATGAAAATGAAAAATTAAGAAACTTAGAGCAAAGCTTGCATAAAAGAGTAATAGGACAAGATGAAGCAGTAGAAGCTGTTGCAAAAGCAATAAAAAGAGGTAGAGTAGGATTAAAAGATCCTAATAGACCAATAGGTTCATTCCTATTCTTAGGACCAACTGGTGTTGGTAAAACAGAGCTTGCAAAAGCTATTTCAGAAAACCTATTTGGAGATGAAAACGCAATTATAAGAGTAGACATGTCAGAATATATGGAAAGTCATTCAACTTCTAAAATGATAGGTTCACCTCCAGGTTATGTAGGATTTGATGATGGCGGTGGTTTAACAGAAAAAATAAGAAGAAAACCATATTCTGTAATACTATTTGATGAAATTGAAAAAGCACATCCAGATGTTTTGAATATGCTATTACAAATACTAGATGACGGAAGACTTACAGACTCACATGGTAGAACAGTAAACTTTAAGAATTGTGTAATTATAATGACATCAAATATAGGAGCTAGATTAATAACAGATAAGAAAGCATTAGGATTTTCTGGTGGAGAAGAAAAAGAACAAGAGCAAGCAGAGAAAAAAGAATACGAAGATATTAAAAAAGAAGTAATAGCAGAAGTTAAAAAGACATTTAGACCAGAATTTATAAACCGTGTAGATGAAATTATAGTATTCCATAAACTAACAGAAAAAGAGTTAGTAAAAATAGTTGATATTATGCTAGAAAAAATAAAAGCAAGATTGCTAGAAAAAGATATAAAAATAGAAGTAGATAAATCAGCAAAAGATTTAGTAATCAAAAAAGGAACAGACACAAACTATGGTGCAAGACCATTAAGAAGAGCAATACAAACAATAATAGAAGACAAACTAGCAGAAGAAATTCTAGATGGAAACCTAAAAGCAGGAGACACTGCAAAACTAACAGCAAAAGATGATACAATACAAGTAAAAATAAAAATAAAAAAATAAATTCAAACCTATTTTTGGTGAAAAAGGGGTCTGACCCCTTTTTCACCAAAAAAATTAAATTACACTGGATTTACGTGGATAATGGCATTAGATACATTATCTAATTTTTTTATGTCTTTTTCTAAGCTGTCAGCTAATTTATGACTATCAAATGTAGACATATTTCCATCAACACTAATTGTTAATATAATGATATACTTATAACCTGATGGTGTAGAATACAAGCTTTCTACATTTTTAATTTCTTTGTAGTTACGTACTAAATTTAGAATAGTGTCATGTGTAGTTTCATCTACAGAAATATCCATAAGTACATTGTAACTTTCTATGAATATTTTAATTCCACAATAACAAATCCATATAGCAATTCCAATACCTACAAGGCTATCAACCCAATAAATTCCTTGAGAAGCAAATAAAATTGAAATTAGAGTAAAAGAAGTAACTATACAATCATTAAAATGGTCTTTAGCATTTGCTTTTAAAAGGATATTATTGAATTTTCTAAAAGCTTTATTTGTATAAATATATAAAAAAGCTTTTGTTATAATAGTTACAATACAAACAATTACTAAATAAATAGAAAAAGTTAATTCGTTTTTGAAAATAAGAGAAGTAATTGAATCTATTAATAGCTTTATTGATACTGCAATCATAGAAATACTTATTAATAAAGAAAATATATATTCCGACTTTCCGTGCCCAAAATTGTGGTCACTATCACCAGGTTTACTAGCAATTTTATTTCCGATAAAAGTCATAAGAGAAGCAAAAATATCGCCAGCACTATTTACACTATCTGCTATCATTGCTTGGCTACCACTAATAAATCCAACAGTAGCTTTAATTACTAATAAAAATATATTTCCGAAAATTCCGAAAACACCAGCTTTTTTAGTAGCTGTAAATCTATCCATAAAATCACCTAACTATAAGATAAATTGTAATTTATCTAAAATATTCTTCTAATTATAGCACTATAAAAAAATAAAATCTATAATATTTGCCAAACATCATATGATATGTTATAATAATTTCATACTTATGAAAAGAGGGTACACAAATGATTCTTATAATAATATTATATGTACTAATAGTTATAATATTTGCATTAGTTTTATTTGCAATAGCACAAATAAAATTAGCAGGGATAAATGTAAAAGACTTTTGGAGCTTTATAGAAGCAAACCAAATGCTAGATAAATTATATAGATTTGCAAAAAAATATGAAAGATTATCATCACAAGAGCAATTAGTATTTCTTGAGGAGGCAGAAAAGGTTTTTGATGCTTTTGGAAAGGTTCCAGATATGCTATGGGAAGATGAATATCAAAAATACATGGATGTTCTAGATAAATATAAAGATATAAAAGTTACTAGATGGTCACAAAATTAAAAAATATACAATAAAAGAGAAATTTTAAGTTTCTCTTTTTTTATTTTGAGCATAATATATAAAGAAATAAAAAATAAGGAGAAATTTTTATGCAAGAAATTAGATATTTTGATCATGCAGCAACAACACCTGTAAAAGATGAAGTTTTAAAAGAAATGTTACCATACTTTAGTATAGAATTTGGAAATCCGTCTTCTATGTATAGTTATCGGCAGAAGAGCAAAAAAAGCACTAGAAGAAGCTAGAACAAGAGTTGCAAGAGCCATTGGTTGCAGAAACAAGGAGATATATTTTACAAGTGGGGGAAGTGAAAGCGATAATATTGCAGTAAAAGGAGTGGCATTTGCAAACAGAGAAAAAGGCAATCATATAATAACAACTAAAATTGAACATCCAGCAATATTAAATACTTGCAGAGCTTTAGAAAGCCAAGGGTTTGATGTAACATATTTGAATGTAGATAAAGATGGCTTAATTAATTTAAAAGAATTAGAAGAAGCAATTACAAATAAAACAATTTTGATAAGTATAATGTTTGCAAATAATGAAATTGGAACAATAGAACCAATAGAACAAATAGGAAGAATTGCAAAAGAACATAATGTTTTATTTCATACAGATAGTGTTCAGGCAATAGGCAATGTAAGAATTGATGTAAACAAAATGAATATAGATTTGCTTTCCATGTCATCACATAAATTTTATGGACCAAAAGGAGTTGGCGCATTATATATAAGAGAAGGAGTTAAGTGTAATAAATTACAAGATGGAGGACATCAGGAAAGAGAATTAAGAGCAGGAACAGAAAATGTAGCAGAAATTGTGGGAATGGGCAAAGCAATTGAAATAGCATACAGAGATTTTGAAGAATATAATAAAAAGTTAACAAGTTTAAGAAATTATTATATAGCAAAAATACAAAGTAAAATACCTAATGTTAAAATAAATGGTGGAATGGAACATAGACTTCCAGGAAACGCTAACATATCGTTTAAAGAAGTGGATGGAGAAGGGTTGCTGTTAGGTTTAGACAATGAAGGAATATGCGCATCAAGTGGATCTGCTTGCTCAACTGGACAGAGTACACCATCACATGTATTACTAGCAATAGGAGTACCAAGTAGCTTGGCATATGGTGCATTACGAGTAACGTTTGGAGAAGAAAATTCTAAAGAAGATGTAGACTATTTAATAGAAAAATTAGTTAAAACAGTAGAAAAATTAAGAAACTAAGAGGTTAGACTCTTAGTTTCTTAATAATTTTAATTTCATTAAATAATTCATTAATTTTTTCTTTTCGTTTTGCATAGGCTGATTTGTATTCTTCCAAAACGTTTTTATAATTTTCAAATGTTTCGCCATTTTCAAAAAGATATTTGGCACTTGTACGAATATATTCTTTTTTACTTTCAGACTTTGTTTTCTCTGATTTTGTAATTAATTCATCAATTTTTTCTAGTCGCTTAATTTGAGAAGATAGATATTTTGTATAATCAAAAATACCACTAATTTCATAATTAGTATCATCTATAATTACTTTAAATAAACAATTTAGAGCTTTTTTATTAATCTTACCAGCTTGAGCATCTGCAACTAACATTTTTAATGTATCAGAAACTCCAATGTGGCTTTTGTATTGCCTTTTAGAAGCAATTGCATCAAATTCATCTGCAACTCTTATTATTTGACCTTCTAGAGGGATGTCTTTTTTAGTTAATCCTCTAGGATATCCAGTTCCATTTAATGCTTCATGATGATAGATTGGACCAGCGGCATATGGACGAAGTTTGATGTCATCCATACACATCTGATAGCCAAGAGTAGTATGCTTTTTCATAATTTCAAATTCCTCATCAGTTAAAGCACTAGTTTTTTGAAGAACGGCTGGAGGAATAAACATTTTGCCAATATCATGTAAATAAGCACAAATAGTACAATATACTGTAAATGCTTTATTTAATTTCATGTATTCACATAATCTACAAGTTAGATTAGCAACATTTTCAGAATGAACTCTTGTAAAAGCATCTAAGCTATCAAGCATTCCAAGTTGATATCTCATACTTTCATTTAAATTATATGATTTTAAACTAGTTTTGCTATAAAAATCTAATTTTTCTTTCATTAGTATCTCCTAAAATTAAATACATTTTGTAATTTAATTTTATATTAATAAAAAGAAGAGGTCAATAGAAATAAAATAAAATTCTTGATTTGAAATTGAAAAGAATCATCTTCCAAATCAAGAATTTTATTAGATATCCATTTGACTGCTTAAAAAACCAGCAGCAGATTGAACTACTTTAAGTTCAATATCTCCCATTTTAGTATTTTGCTCCTTGGCAAGTAGAATTACGCTACCGTATTACATCTCCGTCAGATATTATTGGATAAATAACTTGTGAATTAAATCTTCGATCTTTATTGCCATTTTGCGTTATAGGCAAAGCTATTTCATTGTTTTCTTTACTTGTATATATTTGTTTATTTTCCATTACTTTTTCTAATTCGGGGCTCAAAGACTGTTCTAGAAATTCCTTTTTAGATCCGCCAGATACTGCAATTACAGAATCTTTATCTGTAATACATGCAATATGGCCAGTAGTTTTAGAAAGTGTTTCTGCATAACCTGTTGCAAATTCAGAAAGTTCTCCTATTGGTGAATATTTTTTTAATATTACTTCACCTTCTTTGTCTGTAAAAATTTCTAAGGGGTCACCTTCTTTTATACGCAAAGTTCTTCTTATTTCTTTAGGAATAACAATTCTTCCCAAATCGTCTATTCTTCTAACTACACCTGTTGCTTTCAAAATTCTCCCTCCTTTTATAACAATTTGAATTAAGCTTATTATTTGTTAAATTGTTAAAAATATGCATAAAATTGACAAAATATAAAAAAATTAAAAATTAGTTAGAAAAATTGGAATTTGTGTAGTTCCGGATGAATTCAGGACAGTCCCCAAAATCCCCAGGTTTGGTGATTTTGAGGGACAGTCCCTAGAATTCCCCCCTCACACAAATTCCAATTTGTTTACGAAATCCCTTGTAAATGTTAAAAAAACTTTATATAATAATAAACAGACATATAATAGGGGGAATTTGATGAAAACAATAGATTTAAAAGAGACATATTTAAAATTTTTTGAAAGCAAAGGACACAAAATTATACCAAGTGCACCAATAATACCAGAAAACGATCCAACATGTTTGTTTAATACAGCAGGAATGCAACCATTAGTGCCTTATTTAAAAGGTGAACCACATCCAGAAGGAAAAAGACTTACAGACGTTCAAAAATGTTTTAGAACAAATGACCTAGATTCGATAGGAGACACAACACATCATACATTTTTTGAAATGCTTGGGAATTGGTCTTTAGGAGATTATTTTAAAAAAGAATCAATTTCATGGAGTTTTGAATTTTTAACCAAAAAACTAGAAATACCAGTAGAAAAACTAGCAGTAACAGTTTTTAAGGGAAATGATATAGTTCCAGCAGATACAGAGTCAGCAGAAATTTGGGAGAGCTTAGGAATAAAAAAGGATAAGATAGCATTTTTATCAGAAGAACATAATTGGTGGCCAAATATGGAAATGTTAGGACCTTGCGGACCTGATACAGAAATATTTTATTGGAGAAGTGAAGAACCAGTTCCAGAAAAATTTGATGAAGAAAATGAGAATTGGGTAGAAATATGGAATAATGTTTTTATGCAATATAACCATGAAGAAAATGGAAAGTTTACTCCATTAAAAAATAAAAATGTTGATACAGGCTTGGGAGTAGAAAGAGTAACAGCAATTTTAGAAGGATATACAGACAACTATAAATCATCTGTATGGAAGGATGTTATAAAAAAAATAGAAGAAATTTCTGGCTTATCATATGAAAATGAAGAATATACAAGAAGTATGAGAATTATTGCAGACCATATAAGAGCAATAGTAATAATTGCAGGGGATGATGCAGGAATAAAACCTTCTAATACAGATCAAGGGTATATTTTAAGAAGATTAATTAGAAGAACAATTAGATATGCAAAAAAATTAAATATTGATATTAATAGCGATTGGGAACAACAATTAGCAGAATTAATAATTAATAAATATTCAAAATACTATGGCGAATTAGAAAGAAATAGAAGCGATATTTTAGAAACTTTAAAAAATGAAAAAATCAAATTTAATAGAACTCTAGAACATGGATTAAAAGAATTTGAAAAGGTTGTAAAAAATATAGATGGAGATACAATAAATAAAGATATTGCTTTCAGATTATATGATACATTCGGATTTCCTATTGAACTTACAGAGGAATTAGCAGGAGAATTGGGATTAAAAGTTGATACAGAAGGATTTAAACAAAAATTTGCAGAACACCAAGAAAAATCAAGACAGGGTTCAACAGGTAAATTCAAAGGTGGACTTGCTTCAACAGGAGAGATGGAAACAAAATATCATACAGCTACACACCTTCTAAATGCAGCATTAAAAAAAGTTTTAGGACCTCATGTTCATCAAAAGGGAAGCAATATTACTGCAGAAAGAATGAGATTTGATTTTTCTCATCCTGCAAAAATGACAGATGAAGAGAAAAAACAAACAGAAGACTTAGTAAATGAATATATAAAAATGGCAATACCAGTAGAAAAACTAGAAATGAAAAAAGAAGATGCATTAAAGATGGGAGCAGAAGCTATGTTTATTGATAAATATGGAGATATAGTTTCTGTATACAAAATAGGAGATGTTTCACTTGAATTATGTGGAGGCCCTCACGTAAAAAATACAAGTGAATTAGGTCATTTTAAAATAAAAAAAGAGGAAGCATCATCAGCAGGAGTAAGACGTATAAAAGCAATATTAGAGTAGTAAGGAGAAAAATAAAATGGAAGATTGTATTTTTTGCAAAATAATTAAAGGAGAAATTCCTTCAAATAAAGTATATGAAGATGATGAAGTATTAGCATTTAGAGATATAAATCCAGTAGCGCCAGTACATATATTGGTAATTCCTAAAAAACATATAAGCCATGTAACAGAATTACAAAAGGAAGATGAAGCATTAGTTGGAAAAATATATTCAATAATAAATAAAATAGCTAAACAAGAAGGCGTAGATGAAAGTGGCTTTAGAATAGTAGTAAATTGTAAAGAAGATGGTGGACAAGAAGTACCACACTTACATTTTCATATAATAGGTGGTAAAAAATTAGGAACAAAAATCTGCTAAACAATAGTGCCATTTTGTGTGGAAATATGTTATAATATAAATATATGACATATTTAGGAGGTGTAATTATGTCAGCAAATAAATATGGAAATACATTAACAGTAATTTTAATAGTAATTATAATAGCAGTGCTTTTGGGAGGAGGCATACTTATTTATAACTATGTTATAAAACCACATAATGCTGAGAAAGAAACTGCACAAGCTATTACAGAATTTGATAGAACATCAGAAGATCAAAACCAAGAAGAAAACAGTTCAAATGTTGATTTAGGTGAACTTGCAGACCAGATAGACCAAGCACAATCAGGGAATTCTGGAAACGGAGGAAAAAAGAAAACATATTATAAAAACTTTGTAATGATAGGTTATATAACAATACCAAAAACAAATGTTAAATTACCAATATTAGAAGAAACAACACCTAAGGCATTAGAGACATCTGTTGCAGTTATATATCCAAGTAATCCACAACTAAATGAACCTGGAAACACAGTAATAATAGGACACAACTATAGAAATGGAAAACTTTTCTCAAATAACAAAAAGCTATCCGTTGGTGATAAAGTTATGATAAAAGACATATCAGGAAGAGAATTAACATACATAATATATCAAAAATTTGAAACTTCTCCAAATGATGCAAGCTTCTATAATAGAAATACAAATGGAGTACCAGAAATAACATTATCTACATGTACAGATGACAGCCAAAAAAGGATAATAATTTTTGCAAAGGCACAATAAAAATAAGAAAATATATAAAAAACCTGATACATTTTGTATCAGGTTTTTTTGGCTGGGGTGGGAGGATTCGAACCGCCGCATGCCAGAGTCAAAGTCTGGTGCCTTACCGCTTGGCTACACCCCAATGTAAATTTATGATGGGGTGGAAGATGGGACTCGAACCCACGGCCTCTGGTGCCACAAACCAGCGCTCTAACCAACTGAGCTACATCCACCGTTTTTAGTCACGAATAATATTGTAAATAATTTTTTTCGTTTTGTCAATGGTTTATTAAGAATTTATTAAAAATTATATACAAATTCATATACAAACTAGACTTTTTTATTAAAATAGATTAGAATATATAAAGATAAATTAAAAATAAACAGGAGGGGTTAAATATGAATATATGGCATGATATAGATTCAGAAAGAATAAAACCAAAAGATTTTATATCAGTTATTGAAATAACAAAAGGTGGAAAAAATAAATATGAATTAGATAAAGAAACAGGACTCCTAAGATTGGATAGAGTTTTGTATACAGCAACTCATTATCCAGCAAATTATGGATTTATACCAAGAACTTATGCAGATGATAATGATCCATTAGATGTTTTAGTACTATGCCAAGAAAACATAGATCCAATGACATTAGTAGAATGTTATCCAATAGGGGTAATTACAATGATAGATTCAGAGCAAAATGATGAGAAAATTATTGCAGTTGCAAAAAAAGATCCATTTTTAAATGTGTACAAAGATATAAATGATTTACCAAGTCATATTTCTTCCGAAATAATGCACTTTTTTGAGGTGTATAAACAATTAGAAGAAAAACAAACAGTAGTAGAAGAAGTTTTAGGAAAAGAAGAGGCAGAGAAGATTATTGAAAAAGCAATAAAAAATTATAAGGAAAAATTTGAGAATTAGGAGATTAAAAAATAATGATAGAAAGAATAATATTTACTTTAGTTTCTTTTCTACTTTTCGCTTATATCTTTTTATTTAAAATGATGAAAAAAAACGATACAACATATTTAGTTTTATTGCTATTTCAGGCAATAGGTATATTAATGAATCTAATTAGAGTACTTTTTGATGCTTTAACAGGAACTGCTAGTGTTGTAATAATGTACTTGTTTTCAATAATAAGCCCAATAATAGTATTTTACTTAGAATATAAAAATATAAATTGTAGTGAATGGTTACAAATAGCATTAGCTAGAATGTACATATTGTTTAGTAATGAAAGAAAAGCAAAAGAGGTTTTGATAAATATCATTAGCAAATATGATAAAAGCTATACGGCTCATAAGTTGCTTGCCGAAATATATGAAAAAGAAGGCGGAATGAGAAAAGCAATAGATGAGTATGTAAAAGTTCTGGATTTAAAACCAAGTGATTATGTAACATATTTTAAAATATCAGTTTTATTAAAGGATTTAGAAAAAAAAGATGAAGCGATTCAAATGTTAAAAACATTAGTAAGCAAAAGACCGGAAATGAAAGAAGCAAACAATATGCTTGCAGATCTGCTTTTACAGGAGAAAAAATATAAGCAAGCAATAACAATGTATGTTCAAGCAATAAAATATGATTCCAATAATGCACAGTTGTATTACAATCTAGGAGTAGCATATAGTATGATGAATGAATTTTCGCTTGCAAAAGAATGTTACAAAAAGACTGTAGAATTAGATTCGAATTATTATAATGCTTTTTATAGGTTAGGACAGATATCTTTGTTATATAGAGATATTGAATCTGCAGAGAAGTACTTTTTAGAGAGCATTTATGGAGAGACAGAAAGTAAGTCATATTATCAGTTAGCAAAGATATATATGATAAAAAATAATAAAACAAAAGCTGCAACTAATATAAATTCAGCAATACAAATTGATTATAAATATTATAAAATGGCAATTGATGAACCTATATTTTTACCAATTAAACAATTAATAATTAAACCTGATGAGAAAGCAGAACCAGAAATTAAAGAGAGTGAGCAAGAAAGAGAAATTTCTGAATACCTAGATGATACTTATAACTTAACAAAATATTTAGATATAAAAAAGAATAAATAAAAATAATATAAATATATATTATTAAAAGAGAGAGGGAAAATAAATGACAATATTACAAGCAATTATATTAGGAATAGTGCAAGGATTAACAGAACTTTTGCCAATTTCAAGTTCTGCACATTTAAATTTAATACCATGGATTTTTAATTGGAACATACCAGATTCTTTCGATGTAGCTTTACATTTTGGAACACTTTTAGCAATAGGAATATTTTTCTTTAAAGATTGGGTAAACCTTATAAAAGGTGGATTTAACCAAGTAGTTAAAAAGGAAAAAACACAAGAGGGAAGAATGTTTTGGTATATAGTTTTAGCAACATTACCAGGTGGAATAATTGGATTCATCTTAGATCATTTTTTGGAAGATTATTTAACAAAACCACTAATTATAGCAATAGCATTAATTGTAATGGGAATTGTTTTATATTTAGTAGATAAAAATTGTAAGTCAAAAACTGATTATGAAGATATGACTTTAAAACAAACATTTTTAATAGGATTATCACAATGCTTAGCATTTATACCAGGTGTGTCACGTTCTGGAATAACAATGACAGCTGGAAGGATGATGGGAGTCAAAAGAGAAGCAACAGCTAAATATTCTTTTATGCTATCTGCTCCAATAGTTCTTGCTGCAACAATATTCAAACTAGGAGATTTTATAGAGTACTTTGCAGTAGCAAATTTAACAGGAATAATAGCATTTATTCTTGGTGTGCTATTTAGTTTTGTAGTTGGAATTTTAGTAATCAAATTCTTACTAGAATACTTAAAGAAGGGAAGCTTTAAAATATTTGCTATTTATAGAATTATAGTAGGATTAATAGTTATAGCAATATGTATAATAAGATAAGAGATAAAAAATACCTCGAAGATAAACTTCTTCGAGGTATTTTTTGTATTTTATTCTATTTTAATAAAATTTTTCTTCCTATTTCTGTAACTGTACCTGCGCCAACTGTTAGAATAATATCATTTGGACAAGCACGTTCTCTAACATATTTAACTATATCATCAAAACTAGAAATATATGTAGCATCTTTTCCAAGAGATTTAATTTTATTTACTAAATCCATAGAAGAGATACCATAATCATTGTTTTCTCTTGCTGCATAAATGTCTGTAACTATAATATTATCAAAGTTTGTTAAAACCTTTGCAAAGTCATCTAAAAGACTTTTGGTTCTACTGTATGTATGTGGTTGGAAAATTATCCATGATTGACGATATGTTTTGTTTTTTAAAGCTTTTGCTGTTGCTAGTATTTCACTAGGATGATGAGCGTAGTCATCAAAAATAGTAATATTTTCATAAGAACCTACAAGTTCAAATCTTCTATTTGCACCAGTAAAACTTAATAAAGCTGATTTTATAATATGTTTTTGAATTCCATATTCTGAACAAAGTGCAATACAAGCAAGTGCATTAGAAACATTATGAATACCAGGAACAGATAATTTCATTTCTGAATAGAAATTATTATTGTAATATACATCAAATTTAGCAAATCCATTTTTATCAAAAGAAATGTTTCTTGCAACAAAGTTTGCTTTATCATTTTTTATACCATATGTAACAAATTTTGCATCTGTGTAATTTCTTAAATCAAAACAATTTTTATCATCTGCATTTGCAACAAGTAATCCATCAAAAGGAAGAATTGCTACATATTTTCTAAAAGCGTTAACAATGTTTTCGAAGTTTTTAAAATAGTCTAAATGGTCATTATCAATATTTAAAACAACTGCAGATTTTGGACTAAATTTTAGAAAACTTTCTACATATTCACAAGCCTCTAAAACAAAATAATCACTATTTCCAACTCTATTGTTACCATTAATTTGTTTTAATATTGCACCAACTTGAATAGTAGGGTCAAGACCTGCTTCTATAAAGCATAAAGAAATCATAGACGTAGTAGTTGTTTTTCCATGAGTTCCAGATACACCAATTGTGTTTTTATAAATTCTAGTTAAATAACCAACAAACTCACATCTTTCAACAATTTCTATATTATTTTTTTTAGCTTCTAAAAGTTCAGGGTCATCTTGTTTAACTGCGGCAGAGTACACAACTAGGTCTGCTTGAGAAACTAATTTTGTATCATGACCAATAGTTATAAAAATACCATGACTAGATAATTTATCTGTTATTTTTGATCTAGTAACATCAGAACCAGTAACAAATATACCAAAGTTATGTAATATTTCGGCAATTCCACTCATGCTAATTCCGCCAATTCCAATCATATGAACATGTTTATACTTCTTTAAGCTATCTATATTATTATTATAATTTATCATTTCGCTACACAACACCTTTCTACAATAAAGGATTATACATTTAAATTCAAAAAAATTCAATAACTTAACGTAAAATTATAATTTATATTACTATATGAAAAAAACAAAAAAATGTGAACAAAAAATATTTAAAATAATATTGTAAAATAAAGAAGGAAAAAAAAACTTTTTGGCGAATAAGTAAATTGTACATAAAAAGATATGTACAAAAAAATTTATAAACATTGGAAGGCGGTGCACATAAATGCAAATAACAGACGTACGTTTAAGAAAAGTAAATTCAGAAAACAGAATGAAAGCTGTTGCTTCTGTAACATTCGATAATGAATTCGTAATTCATGACATTAAAGTTATCGAAAGCCAAAATGGATTATTTATAGCTATGCCAAGTAGAAAAACTCCAAACGGAGAATTTAAAGATATAGCTCATCCAATTAATGCTGAAACAAGGGAGAAAATTCAAAAAGCTATTTTAGAAGCTTATGAAGCTCCAGAAGCAGAAGAAGCTAGTGAAGAATCAGCAGAATAAAATAAATAAAAGAACATCTCTGTTTAAAGAGATGTTTTTTTTGCTTAAAATCAAATAAATTTCTTGCTATTTTTCGAATTATATTGTATGATATTATAAGTGAAAAAAGGAAAAATTAGGAGGAAAATATAAAATGAAGAAAATCTTAGCAAGCTTTGTAATAATATTATTATTTTTATCATTTGGATCAGTATTTGCAATAGAAGAAAAAAATGTATTAGAAACAAATACAGCCAGTCAAATTGTAGAACAAAGTGAAGAATTAAATAGTGAAAGAGATGAATATACAAGAAAATATGGTTCAGTAGAATATGGAACAACAGCATTTATATTAAACAAAATTAGAGTATATAGTATACCATTTTGTTTTATAGGAATAGTAATGGGAGCACTTTATCAATATGTGCTAGGAACAAGAAGATTGGATATGAAACATAAAGGGTTCGGAATAATAATAGCATGTGTTACAATACTTGTAATTTGCCAAGTATTACCGCTTATATTTGCAATAGTAGTAAGAGGATGGCGTTAGAAATATAAAATAAAGATATACTAATCAAGATAAATTTGGAGGTTAAAAGCATGAAGGTTTTATTTGCAGTAAATAATGACGATATTTCGGAAGCAATAATAAAGAAATATCAAAAAGAATATAAAGAAATCTTGTCATATAAAAATGTATACTACTTTAATGCAATTCTAAAAGAGTTACAAAAAGATAAATCTTATGATAGAGTGGTTATAAGTGAAGATTTGGAACCATTTGCAAACAACAACTATGATACAATAGATAAATTTTTGTTTGAAAAGTTAGATAACATAAGTGATGAAGCAATAGATGAAGAAGGAAATAATACAGATATAATATTAATTTGTGCAGATAGAAGATCAAAATCTGATGAAATGCTAGTTAAATTATTTGGACTAGGAATTTACAATGCAATAATTGGTCAAGATAGAAGCATAGATGAAGTATGTAGATTAATAAATAAACCAAGAACTAAAAGAGATGCAAAACAATATTATAAAATTGAATCTGATAGTGTTAATTATCAACCAGAGAATGAAAACAATGTTAGTGAAGTAGAAATTCAAAATATATTAGAGCATTATAGAAGACTTGGAAAAAATGAAGATAAATATGTTGATAGTTTTAATAATATTGTATCACAATACAATGATATACAGTTGAAGATAATAATAAGATATCTGCCTATGGGAGTAAAAGCTGTTTTGGAAGAGAGGTCTCCTAAATATCAACAATTAATGGCTTTTCAACCAAAAACAGAAAGACAAAACTTTGCTGTACAACAAGAACAACAAAAATCAAAAGGGAAAAGCGCAATTCAAGAAGAATTAATAAAAGAAGAATCAGAAAAAACAAAAATTTCAAAGCCTATTGTTATACCACAAAGTGTTAATAAAACAGGAGTTAAAAGACTAATAAAAGAAACTGCACAAAAACCAATAGAGCCAATAGAAAAAATAGAAGAAGAAAAAGTAGAAGAAATAGAAAATCCAGTTGATGAAATAGAAGAGAAACCAAAAAGAGGAAGAGGAAGACCAAAAAAGGTTGTACCAGTAGAATTACAACAAGAAGAAAAACCAAAGAGAGGAAGGGGAAGACCTCCAAAAAATCCAATTCAACAAGAAGAAAAAAATGACGAAGAAAACGATGAATTAATTGATTTGTTTAATCTAAGCGATGAAGATGAAGAGACAAAGAAAACAGAACAAGAAGAACCAATAGATTTATTTGACCTAGGAGATAATGAAGAAGAAAACGATGATGAAGAAGCAATTGATTTATCTGCTTTAGGAAATGATGGAAATGAGACAGACGACAATGACGAAGAAATAGATTTATTTAACTTGGGAGAAGAAAATAAAGAAGAAAAACCACAACAAAATCAATATGTTGAAAATAAAAAAGAAGAATTGGTACAAACAGCATATAAACCAAGTGGAGCAGAATTTAATTCATTAATAACAAAGGATAAAAAAGTTGTGGCATTTGTAGGAACTACAAAAAATGGAACATCATTTATTGTAAACAATGTTGCAGAAATGTTATCTAGTACAGGAATATCAACAGCAATATTGGATATGTCAACAAATAAAAATGCTTATTATGTATATACTAACAACGAAGAACAATTAATGAACACTGCTAAAGAGAGTATATACAAATTAAGAAGTGGAGTAGCAGAAGGAGTAAGAGTAAATAAAAACTTATCTGTATTTACTAGTCTTCCAGAAGAGCAAAATGATTATTCTGATGCTGAAACAATTCTAAGTACATTACTAAAGAACTTTTCGGTTGTATTAATAGATTGCGACTTTGATACACCAATGGAGTATTTTGATAAAGCACAAGAAATATATTTAGTACAAAGCATGGATGTTTTAACAATGCAACCACTAACAGCATTTTTAAGAAATTTGCAATCTAAAAACATATTAAGACAAGAAAAACTAAAAATAGTAATAAATAAAAGTGTCAAAATAAAAAGTGTTTCTGTAAAAAGATTAATTGATGGAATATCTAACTATAATGATCCATCAATGACATATATGAAAAACTTATTTGACCCTGAAAGAATAGCATACTGCGAAGTACCACTAGAAATACCAAATTATATTAAGTATTTGGATTCAATGATAAATTGCTCTATATCCTTAAACGGATATACAAAACCATTGATGATGGCTTTAAAACAATTAACTGGAATGGTATATCCATTAATAAATAGACAAACATATTCTCCAAGAGGAAACCAATACAAAGACAATTTTTCTAGTAATATAAACAGTACATTAAATAAAATGAAGAACAAATATCAACAATAACTTATGAGGTGATAACTTGAATCCTATTTTATTAGCAATAGTATTATTAATAATAATTATAATAGCATTAGTAATGTATAATTTATCTATAAGCAAGAAAATAAAGAAATATCAAAGTATAAATGAAAAAGTAAACAACCTAAGGGTTTTACAAGAATTCATGGATACAATAGGAAAAGATTCTTCAGTAGATAATAAATTGCAAGTGATTAATGACATACTAATAGAAAAATTTAGTATAAGATATTCTACAATAGTGGTGTTTAATGGGGCAGAATACGTTATAAAGGCCTCTAATGTAGATGAAAGACATTGGGATACTCTAAAAAACTTGCATACAGATGAAATGTTTAAAGATAGTATTGCCTCAGCAACTCCAAAATATGTAACGGTAAATGGAGCAGGAGAAAAGCTTGCTTATCAAAAGAGCGAAATGGGAAGGGCAAAGTCAGCAATGTTTTTTCCACTATATATAGACAATATATATATTGGATATTGGATAATAGAAAGCAGCGAGCCTCATGCGTTTGATAACATGGATACTAGCGTTTTGGGAGTTGTTAGAGATAACATAGTGTCAGTATTAAAAACAGTGTCATATCAAAACACAATAGAAAATATTTATAGAGTAGATAAAAGCACAGGATTAAATTCAGCAGAATATTTATATGGAAAAGGAAAAAGAACAATAGACAAATATGCACAATCTACAATATGTATGTTTACTATTACTAACATTGAAGAAATAAATAAAGTGTTTGGAAGGAATCTTGGAACAAAAACAATTATAGATGTTAGTAATATTGTTAAAACATCAATATCAGCTCAATATGTATTTGTAAGATATATGGGACCTAAGTTTGCAATAGCATTTTCAGGAGTAGACCTAGAAGGGGTTGAAGAATTTGTTAAAACGGTAAAAAGTGAAATTGAAGCGATTACTATAAAAAAAGAAGAAGCTACAAAAAACAAAAAAACAAAAAAACAGATATATGCTCATCCCCGAACAAACTTTATATTAGCAACATATTATAAGGGAACAGGTTTAGAAGAGGTAACTAAAAAATTAGAAGAATACTTAGATGATGCAGATAAAACTGAAAGCAATATTAATTGCATATAGGAGGTAAGAAAATGATAGATGATAAAACAATGAATTTTGAAGTAGAAAGAGATAATAGCATTAAGGCAAAAGAAATCTTAAAAGAGGTATATGAAGCTTTATCAGAAAAAGGATATAATCCGGTAAATCAAATAGTTGGATATATATTGTCTGGGGATCCAACATATATAACAAGTTATAAAAATGCAAGAAGTCTTATTAGACAAATAGAAAGAGATGAACTATTAGAAAGAATGGTAAAAAATTATATAGGGTTAGAAGAATAATATGCGAATACTTGGAATTGATTATGGAGAAGCTAGAGTTGGGATTGCTATAACAGATGAATTAAATATTACTGTTCAAGGGCTAAAAACAATAGAACATAAAGGTAATGATAAGATATTACTTGCAGAGCTCGACAAAATTTTACAAGAGTATAATGTAGATACAATAGTAGTAGGAATGCCAATAAATATGAATGGAACAAAAGGACCAAGAGCAGAAAAAACCGAAAAATTTATACACAAACTAAAATGTAAATATAATAAAATAAACATAGAAAAAATTGATGAAAGACTTACTACTGTCCAAGCACATAAAACTATGAATGATTTAGAAATAAATAAAAAGAAAAAAAGAGCATTGGTAGATACAATATCTGCTGTATACATATTAGAAGTGTACCTAAATAAAATGAAATAAACTATTGAAAAAAATACTACAATATGGTATAAATGCATAAGACGTTAATATTGCAAAGCAATTAATATAAAAAATGAAAGGAGACAAAAGAATAATGGATTTTGAAAATAATGATATGGAAGGACTAGATGAAGAATTAGACAATATAATAATTTTAAATGATGAGGATGGAAACGAAGTACAATTCGAATTTTTAGATTTAATAGAATTAGATGGAGAAGAATATGTTGTATTACTACCAGTAGAAGATGACGAAGAGGAAGACGGAGAAGTAGTAATATTAAAAGTTGAAGATACTGATTCAGAAGATGAAGAATCATATGTAAGCGTTGATGATCAAGAAATACTAAATAAAGTGTTTGAAATATTTAAAGAAAAATTCAAAGATGAATTTAATTTTATTGATGAAGATTAAAAAAATGCACCTAGCTGGTGCATTTTTTATATACTAGGAAATTTCTCATTTCCTAGTATATAAAAATGTTATAATCGCTATTGCCTTTGAAATTTCCTCATTACATTCGAAAACTCAAATCGGCGAGAACAAAGGGCGACTAAAGTCGCTTTGTTCTTTTTACATACTTAAGTTGTTTCCAAATCTTTTAATTTTCTGAGTGGTTGTTTTTTCAAATTCATTTTCTACAACCTTAAAATCTTTAATGTGCTTATAATTAGGAAGTTTTTTATTTACTTCGGATATAAGTTCTTTAAATTCTTTTTTTATGTCAGTATCTGATATGTCATCCTTATTTAAGTATCCTTTAAATGCTTCAATGTCTGGCAATAATTTTGCATTTACATATGTTTCTTTATCACCTTTATAATTAACACCTAAAACTATACACTCTTTAACTAAAGGACTAGCATTTAAATAATATTCTATTTCCTCAGGATAAATATTTTTACCATTTTGAGTAACAATAACACTTTTGCATCTACCAGTTATATATAAGAAACCATCATCATCTATATATCCTAAATCTCCAGTGTAAAACCAGCCTTTTTTGAAAACATTATCTGTTGCTTCTGGATCATTATAATAACCAAGCATTACATTAGGTCCTTTTACTATTATTTCACCAACACCTTGATCATCTGGATTGTTAATTTTATATTCTACGTTAGGAATAGGAAGACCAACAGAGTCAGCCTTGTAGAAGAAGTCATTATTGCCGGCTACAAGGGGAGAACACTCAGTTAAACCATATCCTTGAAGGGCTTTAAATCCAATCTTATAAAATGATTCTATAATGTTAGGGTCAATAGCTGCTGCTCCTACAATAAAAGTCCTAAGATTTCCACCTAAAGATTTCTTAATTTTATTCCTTACAAAAAATCTTAAAACGGGTGGCATATTATCTAAGAAATGTTTGTCGTTATTAAAATATTTTGCAGGTAAAGTTTTTTGCAAAGTCTTAACAATTTTTTTATGTATGTTTTCTAACAATAAAGGAACACAAATTACAAATGATGGTTTATATTCATTAATGTTCTTGTTGATATATCTTAGTCCATCACAGTATGTTACTGTTCCTCCACCATATAATGGCAATAAATGCCCTAGAGTACATTCGTATGTATGATGAATAGGAAGAATAGAAAGTACTACTGTTGACTTATCTACTTTAACTATTTGAGCAACGGACATAATATTTGAACAAATATTCTTGTGAGATAAGCAAATACCTTTTGCATTTCCTGTAGTTCCAGAAGTAAAAAGCAATACATGCATATCGTCTGGGTTTATTTTAATATCTTTAAATGCAGTATTACCAGTTGTTATCTTTTTAGCCCCATCATCTAATAATTTATTAAATTTTAAAGAATCTTCAATGTTCGAAGAAGAATCTATATTTATAAATAAAACATTATTTTTTAATTTTTCTCTATTATCTAGAATACTTTTTAAATATTTTTCATCACATATAACAGCTTTTGCATCTGAAATATTTATAAAATTAATCATGTCATCAACATGAAGTTCTTTATCAATAGGAACAACAGTACCTATAATTGAACTTGCAAGATATGAGATGATCCAAGAATAGCTGTTTTTTCCAATTAAAGCAATTGGGGCATTTAATAATTCTAAGTCGATTAATGAAGTACCTAATGCTTCAACATCATCTTTAAATTGAACATATTTAACACCATAAATTTTTCCGATTTTTATCTTTTAATTTGAATGCATTTCTGTTTTTGTATCTAACAGAAGACTGATAAAGCATATCTTTTAAATCAGTAACATTATGTATTTTGAAATACTTTGTTTTTAAAATATCTTCTTTCTTTTCCATAAATTACCTCCATACAACAATATTCTATAATATTACAATAAAATAATCAAGTATTAAATGATATTAAATGTTATGCTTAAAATAAAAATATAGATTTTAAAACAAATTAGCCACAAATTAATCACAAATTAATACAAAAAAGCTTGACATACAATATAAAAGTATTGTATAATATGATTTGCGTGTAGATTTGCGATGAAGCGAAATGTGGCTACATTCTTACGGGAAGTAGGAAATGGAGGGAACTTTCGTGGAGTATGTCTTGGCTAAGACCGGGCGGATAAGTTTTAAATAAGCACACTTGTCCTAAGTATCATCTTGCGTTAACTTAGGATTTTTAAATGTTAATAAAAGAAACACTAGGGTGCGTTAAGAACTTTCCTAAGGCAATTAAGTGAATACATAATAAAATGTATCACGACAAATTAAAAGGAGGGAATTTAACAATGGCAAAAGCAGAGAATGCAGAAGCAACAAACAAAACTGAAAAAGTAGCAAAAGCTACAACAAAAAAAGCAACAAAAGGTGCAAAGACAACAAAAACAGAAAAGGTTACTAAAAAAACAGTTCAAAGCGAAAAAATAAGAATAAGATTAAAAGCTTATGACAATGTAGTTTTAGATCAGTCTGCTGAAAAAATAGTAGATACTGCTAAAAGAACAGGTGCAAAAGTTTCAGGTCCTATTCCATTACCAACAAAAAGAGAAATAGTAACAATTTTACGTTCTCCACACAAACATAAAGATTCAAGAGAACAATTTGAAATGAGAACACACAAGAGAGTAATAGACATCTTATACCCAACACAAACAACAGTTGATAGCCTAATGAAATTAGACTTGCCAGCAGGTGTAGATGTAGAAATGAAACTTTAATATATTTATGAAAATATATACAACAAAAACCAAGCTGATAAATGTCAGCCAATAGTTAAGGAGGAAAGAAACAATGAAAAAAGCAATATTAGGAAAGAAAATTGGAATGACACAAATATTCGACGAAAATGGAAAAGCTATTCCAGTTACAGCAATTGAAGCTGGACCATGTACAGTTATTCAAATAAAAACAGTTGATAACGATGGATACCAAGCAGTAAAATTAGGTTTTGGAGAAGTTAAAGAAAATAAATTAACAAAACCAAAAAAAGGTGAATTTGCAAAAGCAAATATAATACCTAAAAAACATTTAAGAGAATTTAGATTAGAAGAAATTTCTTACAATGTAGGAGACGAAATAAAAGCTGATATATTTGCAGCAGGAGATGCAGTAGATATTACAGGAACAAGCAAAGGTAAAGGATTCCAAGGCGTTATAAAACGTCATGGACAATCAAGAGGACCTATGGGACATGGTTCTATGTACCACAGAAGACCAGGTTCAATGGGATCTACTTCAACACCAGGTAGAGTATTTAAAGGTAAAAAGTTACCAGGACATATGGGAATGGAAACAGTTACAATACAAAACTTAGAAGTTGTAAGAGTAGATTTAGATAAAAATGTAATCTTAGTAAAAGGTAGTGTTCCAGGAAACAAAGGAGCAATATTAAAAATAAGAAATTCAGTAAAGAGTAAATAAGAGAGGAGATAGAGAAAAATGCCTAAAATAGATGTATACAATATAGAAGGTAAAAAAGTTAGCGATATAGAATTAGCAGATAGCGTTTTTGGAATTGAACCAAACGAAAAAATAGTACACAGTGTATTAGTTAACTATATGGCTAACCAAAGACAAGGAACTTCAAATACAAAAACAAGAGCAGAAGTATCTGGTGGTGGAAGAAAACCTTGGAAACAAAAAGGAACAGGTAGAGCAAGACAAGGAAGTATAAGATCACCACAATGGTTTAAAGGTGGTATAGCATTAGGACCAAAACCAAGAGATTATAGCTATAGAGTAAACAAAAAAGAAAGAAGATTAGCTGTAAGATCTGTATTAAGTTCTAAAGTATTAGAAAACAATTTAGTAGTTGTAGATTCAATGAACTTTGATGCAATAAAAACAAAGAACATGGTATCTGCATTAAACAACTTAAAAGTTGAAGGAAAAACATTAATAGTTTTACCAGAAAAAAATGAGAATGTTCAAAAATCAGCAAGAAACATTGAAGGTGTAAAAACAAGTTTAGTAAATACAATAAATGTTTATGATTTATTAAAATATAACAAACTAGTTTTAACAGTAGATGCAGTTAAAAGCTTAGAGGAGGTGTATGCTTAACATGAACGCAGAAGAAATAATTATAAAACCAATAGTTACAGAAAAAAGTAGTATAGGACTACAAGAAGGAAAGTATACATTCAAAGTAGCAAAAAAAGCTACAAAAGTTCAAATAGCACAAGCTGTTGAAAAATTATTTAATGTAAAAGTATTAAATGTAAATACAATTACAGTTAAAGGAAAAGAAAAAAGAGTTGGAGCAAATACAGGAAGAAGACCAGACTGGAAAAAAGCAATAGTTGCAGTAGACACGAATCCAACAGAAAAATCTTACCTAACAAAAGGTGGAAAAGAAGTTAAAATAGACAAAAAATATAAAGATTCAATAGATGAATTCATGGGAGCTTAAGAACTATAAGCTCAATAGTTAATTAACCAGAAAAAACTGGGATAATAAATATAAAAAGGAGAGATAAATAATGGGTATAAAAACATACAGACCATACACACCATCAAGAAGAAATATGACAATGTCAACTTTTGAAGAAATAACAAAAAAGACACCAGAAAAATCTTTACTTGCTAAAAAGAAAAAGAATGCAGGAAGAAACTCATATGGTAGAATAACAGTTAGACATCAAGGTGGTGGAAACAGACAAAAATACAGAATAATCGATTTCAAACGTAAAAAGGATGATATGCCAGCAACAGTAATTGGTATAGAATATGATCCAAACCGTACAAGTAACATCGCTTTAATAAAATATGAAGATGGAACTTTAAATTATATATTAGCACCTTTAGGATTAAAAGATGGAGACAAAGTAATTTCTGGTGCTAAATCTGATATAAGAATTGGAAATTGCCTTCCAATAGAAAACATACCAGTAGGTACATTAATTCATAATATAGAATTAAATCCAGGTCAAGGTGGAAAATTAGTAAGAACAGCTGGTGGAGAAGCACAACTTATGGCAAAAGAAGGAAAATATGCTCACGTAAGACTTCCATCAGGAGAAATGAGATTAGTATTAGCTAAATGTAGAGCAACAATAGGAACAATTGGTAATACAGACCATGGTAATATAAAACTAGGTAAAGCAGGAAGAAAAAGACATATGGGAATTAGACCAACAGTTAGAGGTTCAGTTATGAACCCAGTAGATCACCCTCATGGTGGTGGTGAAGGTAGAGCACCAGTAGGACACGCAGGTCCACTTACTCCTTGGGGCAAACCAGCATTAGGATATAAGACAAGACAAAAAAATAAAAAATCAGATAAATTTATAGTTAAAAGGAGGAAATAGGAATAATGGCTAGTAATAAAAGACCTTTTATACAAGAAAAATTATTAAAAAGAGTAGAAAAAATGAATGAAACTGGCGATAAAGCTGTTCTAAAAACTTGGTCAAGAGCATCTACAATATATCCACAAATGGTTGGACATACAATAGCTGTTCATGATGGAAGAAAACATGTTCCAATTTATATTTCAGAAGAAATGATAGGACATAAATTAGGAGAATTTGCTCCAACAAGAACTTTCAAAGGTCATTCAGGAGATAAAAAAACTAACGTAAAATAAAGGAGGAAAGAAAAAATGCCAGAGCAAGAGAATGTTCAAACTGCAACATTAGAAGCAAAAGCAACATTAAGATATGCTAGAATTTCAAGCAGAAAAGTAAAAATAGTTGCAGACCTAATAAGAGGTAAAAAAGTTGACGAAGCATTAGCAATAGTAAAATTTACACCAAAAGCTTCATCAGAAATAATAGAAAAATTATTAAAATCAGCAATAGCAAATGCTGAAAACAATCATGGTATGAATAGAGGAAATCTAATAGTTAGCGAAATTTATGCAAACCAAGGACCAACATTAAAAAGAATTAGACCAGCAGCAAAAGGATCTGCAGTAAGAATTAGAAAAAGAACATGCCATATAACAATTGTGGTAAAGGAGGAAAATTAACATGGGACAAAAAATGCATCCACATGGATTAAGAGTAGGCGTTATAAAAGATTGGAATTCTAAATGGTATGCTGATTCTAAGAATTTTAGTGACTATTTAGTAGAAGATCATAAAATACGTGAATATGTTAAGAAAAAACTATTTGTAAGTGGAATTTCTAAAATTGAAATAGAAAGAACACCAAAATTTGTAAAAGTAAATGTTTATACTGCAAAACCTGGTCTAGTAATAGGTAAAGGTGGAAACTATGCAGAAACATTAAAAAATGAATTAGTAAAAATGATAAACAAAGATGTTAACCTAAATATAGTTGAAGTAAAAAATATTGATACAGATGCACAATTAGTTGCAGAAAATATTGCAAACCAACTAGAAAGAAGAATATCTTTTAGAAGAGCAATGAAACAATGTATGCAAAAATCTATGAAAGCAGGAGCTCTAGGAATAAAAACAGCTGTATCTGGAAGATTAGGTGGAGCTGATATGGCAAGAACAGAGTTCTATAAAGAAGGTACAATCCCACTTCAAACTTTAAGAGCAGATATCGATTATGGATTTGCAGAAGCAGATACAACTTATGGAAAAATAGGTGTAAAAGTTTGGATATATAAAGGAGAGGTTCTTCCAACTAAAAAAGTAGCAAAAGAAGGAGGGGAACAATAATGCCAGTAATGCCAAAAAGAACAAAATATAGAAAAATGCAAAAAGGTAGAAACAGAGGTAAAGCAACAAGAGGTAATGTTGTAAACGAAGGAGATTATGGATTACAAGCATTAGAAGCAGGATTAATTACAGCAAACCAAATAGAAGCAGCCAGAATTGCCATGACTCGTTATATTAAAAGAGGTGGTAAAGTTTGGATTAAAATATTCCCAAATAAACCAATTAGTAAAAAACCAGCTGATACTCGTATGGGTAAAGGTAAAGGTGCAACAGAATATTGGGTAGCTGTTGTAAAACCTGGTAGAATATTATTTGAATTAGCAGGAGTAACAGAGGATGTAGCAAGAGAAGCTTTAAGACTTGCATCTCATAAATTACCTGTAAAAACAAAATTCTTAGCCAGAGAAACAAAACAAGGTGGTGAGAATGATGAAGATAAATAAAATAAGAGAAATGTCTTCACCAGAGCTAGAAAAAGAATTAGTAGAATTAAAATCTGAATTATTTAAATTAAGATTTAGCTTAGCTACAAATGGATTAGACAATCCAATGAAAATAAAAGAAGTAAAAAAAGATATAGCTAGAGTTAATACTATTCTAAAACAAAGAGAATTAGGAGAAGCAAAAAACTAAAACTAGTAGGAGACCTGCACATAAATTGTGTAGGGGTCGGCAACACTGTCGGCCCGAAAATGTGTCCCTCAAAATAATAAGGAGGAAAATATAAATGGAAGAAAGAAATCTTCGTAAAGTTATGACTGGTACAGTTGTATCTAACAAAATGGATAAAACAATAGTTGTAGCAGTTGAAACAAGTGTTAAACATCCTATATATGGTAAGATTGTTAAAAAAACATATAAATTAAAAGCTCATGATGAAGAAAATCAATGCCAAATAGGTGATAGAGTTAAAGTAATGGAAACAAGACCTCTATCTAAAGATAAAAGATGGAGATTAGTAGAAGTTGTAGAAAAAGCAGTAATAAAATAAATAAAAAATAATAGTGAAGAGTATAAAATTCATTTCACAGATTTTTGAAAAGGAGGAAACCATAATGATACAACAACAATCAAGACTAAAAGTAGCAGATAACACTGGAGCAAAAGAATTAATGTGTATTAGATGTTTAGGCGGTTCACATAGAAAATTTGCAGGTGTTGGAGATGTAATAATTGCATCTGTAAAAAGTGCTATGCCAAATGGAGTTGTTAAAAAAGGTGATGTAGTAAAAGCAGTTATAGTAAGAACAAAAAAACCAATTAGAAGAGCAGATGGATCTTATGTAAGATTTGACGAAAATGCAGCAGTTATTATTCGTGATGATAAAAACCCAAAAGGTACTCGTATATTTGGGCCTATAGCAAGAGAATTAAGAGATAAAGATTATATGAAAATATTATCATTAGCTCCAGAAGTATTATAAAAAACAGAGGTGAAAATAGAATGAAAATAAAAAAAGGCGATACAGTTCAAGTTTTATCAGGAAATGATAAAGGTAAAACTGGTGAAGTTTTAGACACAATGCCAAAAACAGATAGAATAATAGTTAAAGGTATAAATATAAGAAAAAAACACGTTAAACCTAGAAAACAAGGTGAAGAAGGTGGAATTATTCCTGTAGAATGTAGCATACATAGTAGCAAAGTTAACGTAGTTTGCCCAAAATGCAACAAACCTACTAGAATAAAAATAGAAAAAGAAGGAAAAGAAAAAACACGTATTTGCAAAAAATGTGGAGCAAAACTAAAATAATAAAATAGAAGGAGGAAAAAACTATCCATGGAAAAGTTAAAAGAACAATATCAAAAAGAAGTAATACCAGCATTAATGAAAAAGTTTGAATATAAATCACTAATGGAAGTTCCTAAATTAGAGAAAATAGTTATAAACATAGGATTAGGAGATGTAAAAGATAATCCAAAAAGTTTAGACAATGCAATATCAGATTTAACAATTATAACAGGACAAAAACCAGTTATAACAAAAGCAAAAAAATCAATTGCTGCTTTTAAATTAAGAGAAGGTGTAAATGTAGGATGTAAAGTTACACTAAGAGCAGGAAAAATGTATGATTTTGCTGATAAATTATTTAACTTAGCACTTCCAAGAGTAAGAGATTTTAGAGGAGTATCTAAAAATTCATTTGATGGAAAAGGAAATTATTCTTTAGGTATAAAAGAACAATTAATATTCCCAGAAATCGAATATGACAAAATAGATAAAATAAGAGGAATGGATATTATATTTGTAACAACAGCAAAAACAGACGAAGAAGCAAGAGAATTACTTACATTATTAGGAATGCCTTTTAGAGTTTAAATAAAGGAGGAAAATAAAAATTATGGCTAAAAAATCAATGATTGTAAAGCAACAAAAACCACAAAAATTTAAAACAAGAGAATATAATAGATGTAAATTATGTGGTAGACCACATGCATATATAAGAAAATATGGAATTTGCCGTATATGCTTTAGAGAATTAGCACATAAAGGTGAAATACCAGGTGTAAAAAAAGCAAGCTGGTAATATAGAGGTGAGAGACCACACTTCAAATAAGAAAAGGAGGAAAAAATTTAAATGAACACTACTGATCCAATAGCAGACATGCTAACAAGAATAAGAAATGCAAACAGTGCAAAATTTAAAACAGTTGATATTCCAGCATCTAAGATGAAAAAATCAATTGCAGAAATTTTGCTTAATGAAGGATATATAAAATCATATGAAGAAATAAGTAACGAAAACCAAGGTATTTTAAGAATAAGCCTAAAATACACAGAAAAAGGTAAAAAAGTTATATCTGGATTAAAAAGAATAAGCAAACCAGGTTTAAGAATATATGCAGCAAAAGACGAACTTCCAAGAGTATTAAACGGATTAGGAATAGCTTTAATTTCAACATCAAAAGGTGTTATGACAGATAAAGAAGCAAGAAATGCAGGCGTTGGTGGAGAAGTTTTAGCATATATCTGGTAATTAAACTTGCTTTTGCAAGAATGAAGAATTAAGAATGAAAAATAAAAGTTTTTTTTAGAAGGGAGTAAAAGAAATGTCAAGAATAGGAAATAAACCAATTACAGTTCCAGCTGGTATAGATGTAACAATAGATGGACAAAAAATAACTGTAAAAGGACCTAAAGGAACATTAGAAAGAACAGTTAATGATAACATTTCTATAAAACTAGAGAATGGTGTTATTGTAGTAGCAAGACCAAACGATGAAAAAGAAAATAGAAGTTTACATGGTTTAACAAGAACATTAATAAACAATATGATTGAAGGAGTTTCTAATGAGTTTTCAAAACAATTAGAAATAAATGGTGTAGGTTATAGAGCTGCAAAGCAAGGAAATAAAATAGTTTTAACTTTAGGTTACTCACATCCAGTAGAAATGGTTGAGCCAGAAGGTATTACATATGAAGTACCAAATCCAAACTCAATAATAGTAAAAGGTATTGATAAAGAACTAGTAGGTCAAATGGCTGCTGAAATAAGAAGCAAAAGACCACCAGAAGTATATAGAGGAAAAGGTATTAAATATGTTGATGAACATATTAGACGTAAAGAAGGTAAAACAGGTAAATAGAACAAGTATAAAAAGAAAGGAGAAATTCTTAGATGATTAGCAAAACAAATAGAAAATTAGAAAGAGAAAGAAGACATATAAGAGTACGTAGAAAAATAAGCGGAACATCTGAATGTCCAAGACTATGTGTTTATAGAAGTAATTCTAATATATATGCACAAATCATAGATGATGTAAAAGGAGAAACTATCGTTTCAGCATCAACATTAGATAAAGCTGTAAAAACAAAAAAATCTAATAAAGAAGCTGCAAAAGAAGTTGGAACATTAATTGCAAAAAGAGCAATAGAAAAAAATATTAAAAATGTTGTTTATGATAGAGGTGGATATATTTACCACGGAATAGTTAAAGAACTTGCAGAAGCTGCAAGAGAAGCAGGATTAGAATTTTAAGGAGGGAAACTTTAAAAAAATATGGAAAACGAAGTAGTTGAATTAAAAGAAAAAGTAGTAGCCATTAACAGAGTTGCAAAAGTTGTTAAAGGTGGTAGAAATTTTAGATTTAGCGCAGTAGTTGTTGTTGGTGACGAAAACGGTCATGTAGGAATTGGAAACGGAAAAGCAGCAGAAGTTCCAGATGCAATAAAAAAAGCTATTGAAGATGCTAAAAAGAACTTAATAGAAGTACCAATTGTAGGAACAACAATACCACATGAATTCCTAGGAACATTTGGTTCAGCAAGCGTATTATTAAAACCAGGAGCAGAAGGTTCTGGATTAATAGCAGGTGGAAGTGTAAGACCAATACTTGAACTTGCAGGATACAGAGATATAAGAACAAAAGTTATTGGAACAAACAATCCAAGAAACGTTGGATATGCTACAATGAATGCTCTAGAGAATATGTCAACAGCTGAAGAAATTGCTAAAAAAAGAGGAAAAAAAGTAGAAGAAATATTATAATTCAAACATATTGCTTTTAGAATGTAAGGATTGCAATTTTGAGTTGAGAGGTGCGATGTGCAAGGCGAGATTTGAAAACTTTTATTCAAAAGCTCACTTTCCACATCTCACTTCAAACTAAAAATGCAAACTAAAGTTATAATAGCATTTTGAATAAGAAATGGAGGGAAACAGATGGAATTAGGAAATATAAAAGCTAGCCAAGAAAAAGTTGCAAGAAGAAGAGTTGGACGTGGAATTGGTTCAGGTCTAGGAAAAACATCAGGAAGAGGTCAAAAAGGACAAAAATCAAGATCTGGTGGAGGAGTTAGACGTGGATTTGAAGGAGGTCAAACACCACTATATAGAAGATTACCAAAAAGAGGATTTACAAACATTCACGCTTCAAATTACACAGAAGTAACTTTAACAATGCTTAACAAAAGTAAAGCAGATGTTGTTACAGCTGAAAGTTTAATCGAAGAAGGAATAATAAGTAAAGCTAATGATGGTATCGTTGTTTTAGCAACTGGAAATTTAGATAAAAAATTAACAGTTAAAGCAACAAGATTTACAAAAGCTGCAAAAGAAAAAATAGAAGCAGCTGGTGGAAAAGCAGAGGTGATTTAATTTGTTTAAAACAATTAAAAACGCTTTGAAAACTCCAGAAATTAGAAAAAGATTAATGTATACACTAATACTAATAGTGATATTTAGATTGGGATGCTTCATATCAGTTCCAGGAATTGATACTGTTGCATTAAGTGAACTTGCAAAAACAGGTTCAAATAGCTTATCTGGATTTATAGACTTAATCTCAGGAGGAGCTTTTTCAAGATTCTCAATATTTGCAATGAGTATTAGCCCATATATTACTGCATCAATTGTTATACAATTGTTAGGAATGGTAATACCTTCATTAGAAAGACTTATTAAAGAAGGCGGAGAAGAAGGAAGAGCTAAAGTAAACAAATATACAAAAATTGTTACACTAATACTAGCATTAGTAGAAGCAATAGGAATTTATGTTTCATATAGCAGTACATATTCTGCATATGGAGTATTCATAAATCCTGGATTTGGAACAGGCGCATTAATAGTACTTTCATTAGTAGCAGGAACAGCACTTTTAATGTGGCTTGGAGAACAAATTACTAATAAAGGAATTGGTAATGGTATATCAATAATTATATTCATAGGTATAATTGCTTCATTACCATCAGCAGTTACAACAATATATAGATTGATAATAACAGCTAATGGATTTAGCACAACAGGATTATTAATTTCTCTTGGTATAATAATAGGAGCGATAATTCTTGTTGCAGGTGTTGTATTTGTACAAGAAGCTGAAAGAAGAGTTCCTGTACAATATGCTAAAAAAGTAGTAGGAAGAAAAATGTACGGAGGACAAAACACACATATTCCTCTAAAACTTGCAATGGCAGGAGTTATGCCTGTAATATTTGCATCATCATTTATGACATTCCCAGCAATGATTATACAAATGTTTAATGCCAATATAGCAAGCCAAACAGGTTTCTGGGCTACAATATATAAATTCTCAATAGCTACATCAACATCTAATGTTGGATTAGGCTATACAATAGCAAACGCAATTGTGTACTTATTATTGATACTTGGATTTACTTATTTCTACACATATGCAACATTTAATCCAGCAGAAGTATCAAGCAATATAAAGAAAAACGGTGGATTTATTCCAGGAATTAGAGCTGGAAAACCTACAACAGATTATTTATCATCAATTATGAGTAAATTAACTTTATTTGGAGGTATATTCTTAAGTGTAATAGCAATACTTCCAATGCTTATGAGATTTACAGGACTTAACGTTGCATTCGGTGGAACATCAATACTTATCGTAGTAGGTGTTGCATTAGAAACAGTACAACAATTAGAGTCTAGATTAGTAATGAGACATTATAAAGGATTTTTAGAATAGAAGTGTGAAGTGTGAAGTGCGAAGTGTGAAAATATAAAATTACACTTCACACATCTCACATCTCACTTCTAATTTATAGTAAAAAATAAAAATAGATTTTAAAACAAATTAAAAGCGAGTAATACAAGGAAAACAAGCGAAAAAATTTGAAATAGTACATAAGTACATTGAAAAATTTTGAGTGAAGCTTGACACAGTAGGACGAAGCTTTTCATTTGTTTGAATGGAGGAAAGATATGTTTATAGTATTACTAGGCGCCCCAGGTAGTGGAAAAGGAACTGTTGGAAAAATAATAGCAGAAGATTTAAAATTAGCTCATATATCAACAGGAGATTTATTTAGAGAAAATTTAAAAAATGAAACAGAATTAGGAAAAGAAGCAAAACAATACATGGACAAGGGTGAACTTGTACCAGATGAAGTAACAATAAAAATGTTAAAAGAAAGATTAAATGGAGATGACGTAGAAAACGGAGCTGTTTTAGACGGATTCCCAAGAACAGGTGTACAAGCTGTAAGCCTTGATAATATGCTAAAAGAAATGAATGCAAAAGTAGATATGGCATTAAATATAGACGTTCCATTTGATGAAATAGTAGAAAGAATTGCAAATAGAAGAAGTTGCAAAGGATGTAGTGAAATATACAATGTAGTATTTAATCCACCAAAAGTTGAAGGAATATGTGACAAATGTGGCGGAGAACTATATCAAAGAGAAGATCAAAAACCAGAAGTTGTAGAAAACAGACTACAAGTTTATAGCAAAACAGCAGAAGAATTAATAAATCATTACAAAAAAGCAAACATATTATATGATGCAAAAGCAGGCGACAAAGTAGGAAAAACATCTTATGATGTTGCAAAAGAAGTAGAAGAATACATTAAAAATAATTAATTAGATAAATTGGAATTTGTGTGAGGGGGAATTCCAGGGACTGTCCCTTAAAATCACCAAACCTGGGGATTTTGGGGACTGTCCTGAATTCATCCGGAACTAAACAAATTCCAATTTATGGGGGTAATCATTTTGGTAACAATTAAATCAAAAAGAGAAATAGAATTAATGAAAGAAGCGTGTAGAGTTGCTGCTCTAGCTCAAAAAGAAATAGAAAAAGCAATTAGACCGGGAATTTCTACATATGAATTAGATAAAATTGCAGAAGACACCATGAGAAAAAATGGGGCAATTCCAGCAGAAAAAGGTTATCCAAGTGGAGTAAAAGGAGTTCCAGATTTTCCAGGTTCAATATGTGCCTCTGTAAACGATGAAGTAATACATGGAATACCATCTAAAAGAGCAATATTAAAAGATGGTGATATAATAAGTGTAGATTTAGTTGCATATAAAAACGGATTTAATGGAGACTGTGCAAGAACATATATTGTAGGTAAGATTCCTGCATCAACTCAAAGATTAATTGATGTAACTAAACAAGCTTTTTTTGAAGGAATAAAATTCGCTAAAAAAGGTTTTAGAATTGGAGATATATCTCATGCAATTGGAGAATATGTAGAAAAAAACGGATATTCTGTTGTAAAAGAATTTCAAGGTCATGGAATAGGAACAAGTATGCATGAAGATCCTGGAATCCCAAATTACGGAAAAGCAGGAAGAGGATTAAAACTTGAACCTGGCATGACACTAGCAATTGAGCCAATGGTAATCCAAGGAAAATCAGGAATCTTACAATTAGATGATGGGTGGACAATCATATCAGAAGATGGAAGCCTAGCAGCACATTATGAAAATACAATTTTAATAACAGAAAAAGAACCAGAAATATTGACAATATAGAAGAGATAGTATATAATATATTGGTTGATTTTAGTATTAATAGATAAATGGAGGTAACAGATTTTGTCAAAAGAAGATGTTATAGAAGTAGAAGGTACAGTAGTAGAAGCTTTACCAAATACAAATTTTAAAGTAGAATTAGAAAATGGACACCAAGTTTTAGCACACATTTCTGGAAAACTTAGAATGAACTACATAAAAATATTACCAGGAGATAAAGTAAAACTTGAACTTTCTCCATACGACTTAAATCGTGGACGTATTACATGGAGAGCAAAATAAAAGTAACATTTAAATTTTGCTTAAAATGAAATAATTAATACAAAAATTTACTAAAATAAATGAGGTGAAAAAATGAAAGTAAGACCATCAGTTAAAAAAATATGTGAAAAATGCAAAATAATTAAAAGAAAAGGTGTTACAAGGGTTATATGTGAAAATCCTAAACACAAACAAAGACAAGGATAAGTAATCTAATATATTTATTAGATTATTTGTTGTATAACAATGTTAATAATATAAATAGAGTAGCGGCTGTCCTAAGCAATTTTTGCGAGGGAAAAATTATCTATTTTATTTATTATATATAAAAGTTTAATTACATTTCAAATTATACTAATTAAACTAAGCAACAATTAAGTATTACGAAAAGATTAAAAGAAAATTTTGCTTTTAATCTATACAACTATGTTTTAGCAAAGAATTAACAAAAATATTTAAAGAGGTGAAAAGAATGGCTCGTATAGCAGGTGTAGATTTACCTAAAGAAAAAAGGGTTGAAATAGGACTTACATATATTTATGGAATAGGAAGAACAACTTCAAACAAAATTTTAGCAGAAGCTAAAGTTAGCCCAGATATTAGAGTAAAAGACTTAACAGACGATCAAGTACAAGCAATAAGAAATGCAATGGAAGATTACAAAGTTGAAGGTGACTTAAGAAGAGAAGTTGCATTAAATATCAAAAGACTTACAGAAATAGGATGTTTTAGAGGAATAAGACATAGAAGAGGATTACCTGTAAGAGGACAAAGAACAAAAACAAATGCACGTACAAGAAAAGGTCCTAGAAAATTAGTAAGCAAAAAGAAATAAGAATAATAAATACATTATAATTTTTTATTGTGATGTATTGGAAGCTATTTATAGCAAACCAATAAACAGAGAGTATCTTAACGAAAGGAGATAAGATTATGGCAAAGGTAGCAGCAAAAAAAGTTACTAGAAGAAGAGATAGAAAAAACATAGAAAAAGGTGCAGCTCATATTCATTCTAGCTTTAACAATACAATAGTTACAATAACTGATGAAAAAGGAAATGTAATTTCTTGGGCAAGTGCTGGTGAATTAGGATTTAAAGGTTCTAGAAAAAGCACACCATTCGCAGCAGGAGAAGCTGCATTAACAGCTGCAAAAGCAGGAATGGAACATGGATTAAAATCAGTAGAAGTATATGTAAAAGGACCAGGTTCTGGTCGTGAAGCAGCAATAAGATCACTTCAAACAGCAGGATTAGAAATAAGTATGATAAAAGACGTAACACCAATACCACACAATGGTTGTAGACCACCAAAAAGAAGAAGAGTATAACGTTAAAATGAAAGGAGATTTAAAATGTCAAGATATAAAGACGAACAATGTCGTATATGCCGTAGAGAAGGACAAAAATTGTTCTTAAAAGGTTCTAGATGCTATTCAGACAAATGTAGTGTAACAAGAAGAAACTATGCACCAGGTGAACATGGACAAGGAAAGAAAAAACTTTCTGAATACGGTACACAATTAAGAGAAAAACAAAAAACAAAGGCTTTTTATGGAGTAGGAGAAAAACAATTTAGAAAATATTTTGCAATGGCAGAAAGCAAAAAAGGTATAACAGGTGAAAACTTACTACAAATACTAGAAAGCAGATTAGATAATGTAGTATATAGAGCTGGTTTCGGAACATCAAGAGCACAAGCAAGACAATTAGTAAATCATGGACACTTTGATGTAAACGGAGTAAAAACAGATATAGCATCATACCTAGTTAAACCAGGAGATGTAATTTCAGTTAGAGAAATTAAAAAAGATAGTAAAATAGCAAAAGAAAATGCTGAAGTAAACAGCAGTAAACCAATTCCAGAATGGCTAGAAAAGAACAACGAAAAATTAGAAGTTAAAGTAGTAAGATTAGCAGAAAGAGAAGATGTTGACTTACCAGTTGAAGAGCATTTAATTGTTGAGTTGTATTCTAAATAGAATTTAGAGTTTAGACTTTGGATTTTAAAGATAACAGTATCTTTAAATACAAAACTAAATTAGGAGGTTAAAAAATAAATGATTGAATTTGAAAAACCAAATATAGAATGTCTAGCAGCAAATGATGAAGAGAACTATGCAAAATTTGTTTGTGAACCACTAGAACGTGGATATGGAATGACAATAGGAAATTCTTTAAGAAGAATTTTGCTATCTTCATTACCTGGAACAGCTATAACAACTATAAAAATAGATGGAGTTGTTCATGAATTTTCTACAATACCAAATGTTGTAGAGGACGTTCCAGAAATCATAGTAAATTTAAAAAGTGTAAGACTAAAATCTTTTGACAACGAACAAAAAAAATTGAAAATTGATTTTAAAGGTGAAGGAGAAGTTACAGCAGGCGACATTATTACAGATGGAACAGTAGAAGTATTAAATAAAGACTTACATATTGCAACAGTTGCAGAAGGTGGACATCTTGTAATAGATATGACAGCAGATAGAGGTAGAGGATATAATGTAGCAGAAAAAAATAAAGAAGCAAATCAAGCAATTGATGTACTTCCAATAGACTCAATCTTTACACCTGTAAAAAAAGTAAATTATTCAGTTGAAAATACAAGAGTAGGTCAAACAGTTGACTATGATAAATTAACAATTGAAGTTTGGACAGATGGTAGCTTAAAAGCTTATGAAGCATTAAGCTTAGCTGCAAAAGTAATGACAGGGCATTTAGAATTATTCGTAGATTTATCAGAAACTGCTAAAAATACACAAGTAATGGTAGAAAAAGAAGAATCTAAGAAAGAAAAAGTATTAGAAATGCCAATAGAAGAATTAGAATTATCTGTAAGAAGCTATAACTGCTTAAAAAGAGCAGGAATTGTTAATGTTGAAGATTTAGCAAACAAATCAGAAGCAGATATGATGAAAGTAAGAAATCTAGGTAAAAAATCATTAGATGAAGTTACAAACAAATTACATTCATTAGGATTGGATTTTGTAAAGGAGGATGAATAAATTGGCAGTAAACAGAAAACTTGGAAGACCTACTGATCAAAGATTAGCAATATTAAGAAATCAAACTACTGATTTAATATTACATAATCAAATTGAAACAACAGAGGCAAGAGCAAAAGAAGTTAAATCAATAGTTGATAGTATAATTGCATTAGCAATAAAAGAAAAAGACAACTTTGAAGAAGTAGATGTTAAAGTTGTAAAAGCAAAACTTGACAGTAAAGGAAATAAAGTAACAGAAAAAGTAACAAGTAAAAACGGTAAAGAATATTTAAAAGTAGTAAAAGAAGAAACTACTGAAAAAAGACAAAAAGATATGCCATCTAGATTAAATGCTAGAAAGAAAATAATGACAAAAATAAACAAAGTAAAAGATTCAGATGGAAATAATATCGATTTAACAGCAAAATTATTTGGAGAAATAGCAGAAAAATATAAAGACAGAGTAGGTGGATATACACAAATAATAAAAGTTGGAGCTAGAAAAGGCGACAATGCTGAAAAAGTAATTTTAAAATTAGTATAATTATTCTTTTAAGGATGTATTTAAAATTACAATTTAATTTTAAATACATCCTTAAATTTTTTTAAACACCTCTTATAAAAACAACTAGATTAGGAAGTATTAAGGAAGAAAAGGCAAACACAAAAAGTGTAATTGCACTTTTTTTATTTTTGCAATCTTTTAATTCATAAAGACCATACGTAAAGGTCTTCATAAAAATCATTATAGATAAGATAATAACTAAAATTCTCATAAAAAAGCCTCCAAAAAACTATATTTTTGTAAACAACTGGCCACTTTGGATTGTACTATTAACATTAACCGAAAAGAAACTATTCTGGTAATTAGAGGCCCAGTTAGAATCAACCCAATCTTGCCAAGTTAAATAATTTTTCAATCCAAATCTGCCAAAACTTGCAATGTCTGTTTTATATTCTTTAGCTGTTTTATATAAATATGAAAGAATATTTTCTTTAATATATGAATTTGTATATTCTTCTAATGTTTTTACAACTTCTTTATTCGAATAATCTAAACCTTCCTCAAGAGATAAAACATTACCAGCTATAGATATATCACATGTAATATATGGATAATTATTTACAAATTCTAAAGAACTTTTAGTCTTTTTTGTTTGAGTAATATATATACTAATTACAGAACCTTGTTTATACGGATTTGGTATAGTTATTATAGCACTCTTTAAATTATTTGTTACAATTATATGTGACAAAGTTTCAGCTCCATTAAGTTCTCCAACTAGTTTATCACCACTAAATACTGCAAGCCCCATGTTTTCAATACCATTTGGACTAATAATAGGAGCTTCGTCAGCTTTATAAGAACCTTCAGAATCATAAATACTAGATGTAGTAGATAATTCTTGAGTAGATTTATTGTTTATACCACCTAAAATTGCATAAGGGCTAGAAGAACTATTTAGTAAGCTATTATAAAAATCTTTTAATGCAATATTTTGACTGTAAGCAGTATATTCACTAGAATTTAGAATTAATTCATAATATCTAGCAGAAATACTTTCCAAGGTAGGTTGTACATTTTGCAAATAATCTAAAGCGTTACATCTACTAATTATAATATTACAGTCAGGCCTAATTTCAAGATTGTTAACAAGAGTAAAAAGCTCTTCAGAAAGGCCGTTGTATGCAAATTCCTCAGAAAAAACAACAGCTTTACAGTGAGATAAATTGACCTTTTTACTAATATAACTATTTATAAGAGAAATACCGGAATCAATAGAACTACAATCTACACTAGTAATGGTAGACTGCTGAGATTGAGTACTTCCACCACCTTCACTAGATGAATCACTTAAAACTGCTAATTGAAGAGTAACTTTAAGCTTATTATTACCATCGCCTTTGTCAATACCAATGGCAACTGCATATGCTAAAGTTTCCAATCCTCTAGTACTATAACAACCAGTTAGAGAAAAGCAAGAAAGAGTTAAAATTAAAAGTAAACACACAATTTTCTTTTTCATTGCAATTTCTCCTTTCTATGCTTTAAATTTGCCAAAATTAATATAATAAAGCTAACAACAAAAACTAATGATATAATTACATATTTGAAAACAGCATCCTGAATAAATTTAATTTGAGCAATATTTTTTATTGAAAGTGCAACCACAAAAATAAAACTGGCAATACAATAGGATAGCTCATCCGGATTTTTAAATCTAACCAATTTATCTACAACATAAATACTAAAAAAAGAGGAAATGCTTAAAAATGATATCATAGCTAATATCCATATAAGAATAAAAATAGCATCAATTCTTTGAAAAAATCTACCAAACTCAATCATTCTAGTAAGCAGATATACAGAAAGTAATTCCTCAGAAAATGAGATAAAAGAAAACATCATAAGTAAACAAATAACACTCAAAAATAAATAAATTGCAGATATTATTGTAGATATGAATGCTACCTTTTTAAATTGTTCAGGATTTTTAAGTATAGGTATTAAAAAATATAAATATGCAAATCCACTAAATGCAAAAATATTGTTAATTCCCACAAGAAATGTTTTATCTGCACCAAATCCTAAAATTGGAAAGATTCTTTGTGGAATAAAATCCTTTACAGTTGCAAAAAGAATTATAAGCATACTAATTAAAAGAAGTGGCATAAACATTAAATTTACTTGAGCAATATTTTTAATACCGGATTTGCAAGCAATAACTGTAGGAAAAAAGAAAAACATCAATAAAAATATTATAGGAGTTTCTTCAAAATATATTAGTTTTATACTATTAGCAAGATACCTAAGAGATATACCTGAGATGAAAATAAAAAAGGCAAAATAAGCAATACCAATTATAAATTTTAATACCTTACCACCTAAATATTCAGAAACATCTAAAATATCATTGCTATTAAATGGCTTGAACAGTTTACAAATTAGTGCACAAAAAATAATAGCTATAATGCTAATATAAATAACATTAATCCATGAGGAAGAACCAGTTGTTGAAATAATAATATCTGGTAAATTTAAAATTATTTGATTAATAATTATAGTAACAATCAAAGCAATTGCTTCAACTGTTCCTATTTTTTGATAAGTGCTCATAGATTTTTTCCTTTCCCAAATTTCCACTTCATACTTATTTTTGCCTGAGAACGAGGCTCTTTAGTATTTAAGAAATCCGCACGCTTTTCTCTACGCCACATAGGAGGTATAAAATATGAGGCATCTGTACTTAAATTAGTAACAGGTAAATATGGCGCAAGATATGGAGAGCCAAAAGATTTTAAGCCAGCTAAAACAATTGCATGACAGAAGAATCCAGCTGCAATTCCTAAAAATCCAGCTACAAATGCTAAAATAATATATAAAAATCTATATATTCTAAAAGTAAATCCCATAGAAAAATCAGGAATAGCAAAAGAACAAATACCAGTAATAGCAACAATTATAATTAATATAGGACTTACTAAGTTTGCACTTACTGCAGCCTCTCCGCAATATTAACGCACCAACAATTCCGTATTGTAGGACCAATAGGTGTAGGAACTCTTAAACCTGCTTCTCTAATTAACTCAAAAGAAAATTCCATTAGAAAAATTTCAAATATAACGGGAAATGGAACGGTATTTCTAGAAGCGGCAATTGTAAATAATAATTCTGTTGGTAAAAGCTCTGTGTGATAGTTAGTTATAGCAACATAAAAGCCAGGTAAGAATAGAGTTATTATAATTGCAATAATACGAATAAATTTTAATAAGTTAGAATACCTAAACTTTAAATTAATATCTTCAGGAGAAGATAAAAAATCAATAAAAACAGCAGGCATAATTAAAGAGTATGGACTACCATTTACTAGCACAACAACTCTACCTTCTAAAATATGGTTAACAGCTTTATCTGGTCTTTCTGTTGCAATCATTTGTGGAAATAGAGCAAGGCTATTGTCTTGAATAAGTTGCTCCAATTGACCAGAAGAGATAATATGCTGTACATCAAGGTTATTAATCCTATACTTTACTTCTGCAATCAAATCATTATTAGCTATATTCTTTAAATAACATATAGCAACTTTAGTTTTAGTAAGAGTACCAACAGTGGAGGTTTCAATAATTAAATTTTCATTATTAACAAGCCTTCTTATCATGGAAGTATTAGTCCTTATCTTTTCAACAAAAGCTTCTTGAGAGCCTCTTATAACAATTTCATTTTTAGGTTCAGAAATACTTCTAGTTTCAAAGCCTTTTACATCTAAAACAAATCCAACATTAAGAGTATCTACTATTAATGCACAATCCCCACCATTTACAGCAGAAAAAATCTCCTCAAAAGTAGTTGCTTTTTTTATTGAATTTTGGGGAAGTAAAGAGGTATATATATAATCTTCTAAGTTGAACTTTTTTACCTTTTTTACAGTTATGTTATTTGTAATTGCAGAAGATATAGGTTTAGAAGATTCACAATTTTTAGACATTAGAGGCCTCAAAATAAAATTATCAATAAGCTCAGAATCTACCATTCCATCAATAAAAAGTAAACAAGCCTTATATTCTTTGTTTCTAATACTTAGGTTAAATTCTCTTAAAATAATGTCACTATTAATTAATGTATTGTATTTAACTTTTATAAAATCAATATTTACAGAAAGGGTATTATATAAATTTTGATTATTTTCTTGTTCATCAGGATCAGATAAACTATTATTTGTATTTAACTTTTTAGAAGCCTCTTCATCATTCTTTTCAGGAAGAGAAAACTCATAAGTATCACGAGGCTCATGGTAAAAGAATAATGATTTAAAAAAATGTTTTAATCTTTCCACAAAAAAACCTCCTATACAGCATTTTTGTTGAATAAGAAAAATCGAAGATTTTCCTATTCAACAAAATAAGTTTTTCCCAAAAATGCAAAAATATGCAAAACAAAAACAAAGCAAAAATTTATAAAACATAAAAAACATTGACATGAGAATAAATAACATATAAAATAATGCATATAGAGGTCGCACTCATGGGCGACCCGAAAGAAAAAGAAAGAAGGAGAAATACAAATGAAAAACAAAAAACGGAATTACATTAATAGCATTAATAATAACAATAATTGTAATGCTAATATTAGTAGGAGTAACAGTAACAGTAGCAATTAATGGAGGACTATTTGAAAAATCAAAAGAAGCAGCAAAAGGAACAGAAATAGGAAGAGAAAAAGAAGAACTAACATCAGCAATAGCAACAGCATACAACGTAGAAACAGGAAAAGTTGACAAGACGAAGCTAAAAGATGCATTAGGTACAGGCTGGTCAGTTGATGAAGAAGAAGGCGGACAATATACTGTAACATCCCCAAAAGGAAACATATATAATGTAGCAACAGATGGAACAATAACAGATAAAAATGGGACATCTGGAACAAAACTTGCAGATATGTATTGTGCTATTGAAGGTTGTACAGAAGAAACACACTTACACAAAGGAGACTATGTGGAATATAAACCAACAACAGTAGCACAAGCATATGCCCCAGATAAAGGAGAAGGTATAGGCAAGTACACAGGATATACAAAAGGAGAAGCAGAACAAAGTATTTCACAAGAAAACTTAAATTGGAGAGTATTAGGAAAAGAAGGAGACCATATATTATTAATATCAGGAGCACCAACAAATACAGTATTAGGCTTTAAGGGATATGTAGGCTACAATAATTACGAAAAAATATTAAATGATACATGTGAAGCTCTATATAGTAATACAACGATAGGAGCAACAGCAAGAAACATAACAATGGAGGATATAAATAAATATTTGGGAGGAAGCAACTATAAAAAAGAAGAATTTGGAGGAGGTAGTAACACGGAATTTGGTTATGGTTACCAAAATGAAAATGCAATAACTTCAAAATTCGGATATGATAAAGGAACTAATATTTTGATAAAAGAAGACTGTACAATACCAGCAAAAGATTTAACAAGTAATGGATATTACTATATAATAGATGATTATATAAAAAGTAATATAGATAAAGAAATACTTAAGGGAACAAATGAAGGAAAATTATACTATAATTGGATTGCTTCTCGTGCAATCATAGTAGGTAGTAATAAGGCTGTATGGTACGTTCATTGTGTTAATCCAAGCTATGTCATTGTGAGTGATTTTTGTTATATTAATGAGGATGGCGAAAATACGACAAACTGCTTGCGCCCTATAGTTACTCTACCATCTAACATTACAACAGACCAAGTAAGCAAGAAAAATGGAAAAATAATAGAAAATTGGAATGATCCGCTTAACATGAATTAATAGTAGAAATATAAAAACAGGAAGGCGCAAAGCCTTCCTGTTTTACATTAAAATGCATTTTTAAATGCTCCACATTTTTTTGGAAAATTTTGTTGTAATATAAAAATCCATATGGTAGAATATATTTGTTAAAATAGAAATAAAAGGAAAGATATTTTTGAAGAAGAATATAAAAGATTATAATTTAGACGAATTAAAAAATGTAATGGTAGAATTAGGAGAAAAGCCATTTAGAGCAGAACAAATTTTTAAATGGATATTTGTAGAAAATGTTACAAGCTTTGATGAAATGACTAATTTATCATTAGAATTAAGAGAAAAGTTAAAAGAAAAATTTGATTTACACATATTTAAAATAATACAAAAACAAGAATCAAAAGATGGTACAAAAAAATATTTATTTGACGTTTTAGATGGCAATGCAATAGAATCTGTACTTATGCAATACAAATATGGAAAAACAATATGTGTTTCATCTCAAATAGGATGCAAAATGGGATGTAAGTTCTGCGCTTCAACAGGAGTAAAATTTGTAAGAAACTTAACATCAGGGGAAATAGTAGAACAACTTTTAGCAATAGAAAGAGATGAAAATATTAAAATATCAAACCTAGTATTTATGGGAATTGGAGAGCCATTAGACAATTACAATAATGTTATAAATGCCGTACATATATTAAACAATCCAAAAGGAATAAATATGGGAGCAAGGCATATTAGTATATCAACAAGCGGACTAGTTCCTAAAATATATGATTTAGCAGATGAAAATTTACAATGCACACTTTCAGTATCACTACATAGCCCAACAGACGAAAAAAGAAGTCAAATGATGCCAGTAAACAACACATACAACATAGAAGAATTAATGAAAGCATGTAGATATTATATAGAAAAAACAAATAAAAGAATATCTTTTGAATATGCACTTGCAAAAGAAAATAATGATAACATGCAAGACGCAAAAGATCTTGTAAAACTATTAAAAGGTATGCTTTGCCATGTGAATTTAATACCAATAAATAAAATAGAAAATGGCAAATATACAAAAAGCACAAATGAAAACATATTAAAATTTAGAGATTACTTAAACGAAAAAGGAATTGTCGCCACAGTTAGAAGAGAGCTGGGATCAGACATAGATGCAGCCTGTGGTCAACTTAGAAAAAAAGAGGTGGAAAGATGCGAGTCTACGCAAAAACAGATATAGGTAAAGCAAGGGAAATGAATCAAGATTTTTACTATGTTTCTCAGGTGAACGAGAATATGGCTTTATGTATTTTGGCAGATGGAATGGGCGGATATAAAGGCGGAGAAATAGCGAGTAGTTTAGCAACGAATTCATCAAAAGAATATATAGAGGAAAATTTTGATAAAATAGAGCATTCAGACGAAGAAATTATGAATTTAATAAAATCTGCAATGGATTATGCTAATATAGCCGTTTATAAAAAAGCAAAAGCAAATGAAGAACTAGAACAAATGGGAACTACTCTTGAGATTTGTATAATATATAACAACAAAGCTTATATTGGTCACATAGGAGATAGCAGAATATATAGAATACGAAAAAATATAATTAGAAGAATAACAACAGATCATAGTTATGTAGAAAAATTAGTAAAAGATGGAACAATAACTAGAGAGGAAGCATTTTATCATCCAAAGAAAAATATGCTTATGAAAGCATTAGGATGTAATGAAAGCATAGAACCAGACATATTAGTAAAAGAGTTCTTAGAAAATGATATTATGCTTATGTGCTCAGATGGATTAACAAATATGCTAACAGAAGAGGCAATATATGACATAGTTCAAGAACAACCAGAAACAGCATGTGAAAATTTAGTAAAAAGAGCAAATGAAAATGGAGGATACGACAACATAAGTGTTATACTAATAAAAAACTAGTAATTTTGTATATTATATAGTTTTAGAAAGAGGGATTAAAATGAATTTAGAAGGGAAGTTACTTGGTAACAGATATGAAATAATAGAAAAAATAGGTAGCGGAGGAATGGCAACAGTATATAAAGCAAAATGTTTGGTACTAAAAAGATTTGTAGCAGTAAAAGTATTAAGAGATGAATTTACAACAGACGAAGAATTTATAAAAAGATTTAATGTAGAAGCACAAGCTGTTGCAAGTTTAACACATCCAAATATTGTTTCTGTATATGATGTAGGACATGAAGGTAATTTATATTATATAGTAATGGAACTTGTAAAAGGAAAAACATTAAAAGAAATAATAGTAGAAGATGGTGCATTAGGCTGGAAATGGTCTGTAAAAATAGCAATGCAAATAGCTTCTGCTTTAGAAACAGCACATAGAAATAATATTATACATAGAGATATAAAACCACACAACATAATTATAACAGAAGATGGAGTAGCAAAAGTAACAGACTTTGGAATAGCAAAAGCAGTTTCAAATTCAACAATTACTGCTTTTGGTACAACAATTGGTTCAGTACACTATTTTTCACCTGAACATGCAAGAGGTGGATTTACAGATGCAAGATCTGATTTATATTCACTAGGAGTAGTAATGTATGAGATGGTTACAGGAAGAGTACCTTTTGATAGTGATACACCTGTTTCTGTAGCATTAAAACATATGCAAGAAGAACCAATAGAACCAATAAAAATAAAACCAGACCTACCACAATGTGTAAATGATATTATTATGAAAGCAATGAGAAAAGATGCAAATGAAAGATATCAAACAGCAACAGAAATGATAAAAGATTTAGAACTAGCATTAAAACACCCAGAAGAGAAATTTGTTTCTGCACCTAATATAGGAGATTTTCCAACACAAAAAATATCATTAGATTATGCAGAAGAATTACAAAAACAAGAAAAAGGAAAAAAACCAGGAAAATTTGATAAGATAAAAAAATATTTTGAAGAACACCCAGCAGTAAAAGTAATAGCTATAATACTTGCTTGCATTTTAGTATTTTCAATTGCAATGGGAGGAACATATTTGGCGTTATCATTAGGTAGAGCAAAAGAAGTGCAAATACCTAATTTACAAGGATTAACAAAAGAAGAAGCTGAACAAAAAGCAAAAGAATCAAAATTAAAGATAGAAGTTAGTGAAGAAAAATATCATCTAGAAGTTCCAGAAGGACAAATAATAGAGCAAGATCCTAAATACCAAGACAATTATAAAATAAAAGAAGGAACTACAATTAAAGTTGTAATAAGCAAAGGACAAGAAATTGTAGAAATGCCTAAAGTAGTTGGCAAAACAAGAGATGAAGCAACTAAAATGTTAAAAGAAGTAGGCTTAGAAGTAAAGGTTGAAGAAGAATTTAGTGATGATGTAGAGAAGAACTATATAACAAAACAAGAAGTAGCAGAAGGAGAAAAAATTGCAGCAGGAACAACTGTTACAATTTATTCAAGCATGGGAATAGAACAAGTACAAGTACCAGACTTGTCAGGGAAAACAGAAAGTGAAGCAAAAAGTGCAATAAGCAGTGCAAAACTAAAATGGAAAAGTACTGATAAAACATCGGATTCTAGCAAACCAAATGGTGTTGTAGTAAACCAATCGATATCAAGTGAAAGTATGGTAGATAAAAACACAGAAATAACAATAACAGTAAATGAATTTGATGAAATAAAGACAGGAAAAGTAACAGTAAATGTTAAATCACTTGGAAATTATAAAAAACAAGTAGATGAAGAAACAGGAGAAGAAAAAACAGTATATGTACCATTGAAGGTAACAGTAAATGGAGAACAAGTATTAAGTGAAAATGTAAACACAATGACAACAGATAAGTCTGTATCAATACAAGGAATTGGAACAGTAACAATAAAAGTATATCTAGATGGAAACTTAAAAAGAACAGAAAATATTAATTTGAATACACAATCATCAATAACAATAGAATAATATAAGTATAATTTGGGCGCAATTTATGCGCCTGAAAATATGAATTTTATATGATAGGAGAATTAAAATGGTAGAAATATCAACATCTATACTAACAGTTGAAAAAGAAAAAGCAACAAAAACTTTTTATGACTTAGAAGTAGCAGGAACAGATTATTATCACATAGATATAATGGACGGAAAATTTGTAGAAAAAAATACAGAAGAATTAATGTATGAATATGCAAGCACAATAAAACAAATATCAAACTTACCATTAGATGTGCATCTTATGGTAGAAGATATTAAGCCACATATAGAAAAATACATTCCATTAGAGCCAAGTATTATTACATTTCATTATGAAGCATGTAAAAATAAAGAAGAGATATTAGAACATATAAATTGTTTAAAACAAAACAATATAAAACCTGCAATTTCAATAAAACCAAATACAGGTATAGATGAAATAAAAGAATTTTTACCATTCCTACATATGGTTCTTATAATGACAGTAGAGCCTGGAAAAGGCGGACAAAAATTAATTCCAGAAACATTAATAAAAGTAAAAGAATTAAAAAAGTATATTGAAGATAATAATTTAGATACATATATAGAAGTAGACGGAGGAATAAATAAAAATACAATAAATGAAGCAAAACAAGCAGGAATAGACATAGCTGTTGCTGGTAGTGCCATAATATCAGCAGAAAACTTTAAAACTGCAATAGCAGAGCTAAAATAAAACAAAAGAGAGGATATAAAAATGCTTCAAGAAAAACAAAGAGAAAATACTATTAATACTGAAACATATAAAATAATAAAAAAGACAAATAAGCATCCTATAATAACAGGAATAATAAAAGCAATAATAATTATATTTTTATTGCTTTTAATTCTTGTACTTATAGCAGGAGGATATGCGGCATATAAAGTATATAATATTGTAAAAGATGCACGATTAAGCAAAAATGATTTAACAATTAAATATGAGAACTCAGTAGTAAAAGATATGGGAAATAATACTATAGGAATTTTAAATGGCAATGAAAATAGAGAAAGCATAAGCATAAAAGAAATGTCAGAGTATTTACCAGCAGCATTTGTATCAATAGAAGACGAGAGATTTTATGAACACAAAGGGGTAGACGTAAAAAGAACATTAAGAGCAACATACACATACATAAAAAATAAGGGGAAATCGCCATTTGGAGGAAGTACAATAACTCAGCAGATGGTAAAAAACTTAACTCAAGAAAAAGAAGATACATGGCAAAGAAAAGTAAGAGAAATGGCAAGGGCATATTATGTTGAACAAGAAATGTCAAAAGAGCAAATTCTAGAATTATATTTAAACCTAATATTTTTAGGCGATACAGTATATGGTGTAGAAAAAGGCTCAAACTATTATTTTAGTAAAAGTGCAAAAGATTTAGACTTGGCAGAGTGTGCTTTCTTAGCAGGAATAAACCATTCACCTAATTCATATAATCCATTTGATAATAACAACGAAGAGGTTATGGATAATATAAAAAAGAGAACAAAAGTTGTTTTAAATAAAATGAAAGAATTAGGGAAAATAAAAACAGAAGAAGAATATCTACAAGCAGTAAAAGAAGTTGAAGCTGGATTAAATTTTAATAAAGGAGCATTCCCACAAACAGTATTTTCTTATCATACAGATGCAGCAATAAATCAGATAATTGCACAATTACAAAAAGAGCATGACTGGACATACAAACAAGCAAAATTATATTTATCTAGTGGAGGCTTTACAATATATACTACTCAAAATCCAAAAGTACAAACTATAATTGATGAAGAACTTAGCAAAGAAAAGTATAAGCAAACATCAAGAGACAAAAAAGGAAATCCACAACAATCACAAGCAGCAGTAGTATTAATTGATCATACAACTGGATATGTGTTAGGAATTTCAGGTGGAATTGGAGAAAAAACTACAGCATTTGGTTTTAATAGAGCAACAGATGCAGTAAGACAAACAGGTTCATCTATGAAGCCAATAGCAGTATTAGCACCTGCTATAGACCAAGGAATAATAACAGCAGCGACTGTTTTTGATGATAATCCAACATCTTTTAATAATGGAACATATAATCCAAAAAACTTTGTAAACAAATATATGGGATTAATTACAACAAGAAAAGCAATTGCAAATTCACAAAATATACCTATGGTAAAATCTATGTGTTTGTTAACACCAGAAAAATCAATAAAATTTTTAAAAGAAATAGGAATAACAACAATTGATGATGAAAAGGATAATGTATTAGCATTGGCATTAGGAGGGCTAACATGGGGAGTTTCACCAGTACAAATGGCAGGAGCATATGCTACAATTGCAAATGGAGGAGTATATCAAGCACCAACATTTTATAGTAAAGTAGTAGATGAAAATGGCAATATAATACTAAAACCAGACCAACAACAAAAAAGAGTAATGTCAGAAGAAGCGGCATATGTAGTAAAAGAAATGTTAACAGAAGCAGTAAAAACTGGAACTTCAACGACTTGCACAGTAGAGGGAATGAGTGTAGCTGCAAAAACAGGAACAACAAACAATGATTATGATAGATGGTTTTGTGCATTTACTCCATATTATACATCGGCAGTTTGGTATGGATATGACGATAGTTGCACAATAACTGGATGGGCAACTAATCCATCAGGTCAAATATGGACATCTGTAATGAGACAACTTCATGACGGATTAGAACCCAAAACCTTTGCAGAAACAAAACCAGAAAATGTAGTGGAAAGTGTAATATGCGAGAAATCTGGGTTCTTGGCAACATCAACATGCAAAAATTCTAGAACAACAAGAACAGAATATTTTGTAAAAGGTACAGAACCTATACAAACATGCCCATATCATTCAACAGCAAAAGTATGTATAGATAGTGGGTTACTAGCAACAGAAAAATGTACTAGAACAAAAAGAGTGTATGGTAGAGGAGAATACATAAATAAAAACAATTTATGGAAAACAAGATCTTCTTATGGTTCACCTAAAAATGTACCATTACAAAGATGCACAATACATCAATAAAAATAGTAGGAGAATATAAATGGATATGATTAATACAATAGATGAAATTGCATATGAATTAATGATTAAGCTAATGAGTAGTGGAATGACTAACTTTATGCTTTTTATGTCACATTTAGGGTCAGCAATAACATTAATTGTATTAACAATAGCATTCATCTTATTACTAAAAAACAAAACAAATTCAAAATTTATTGCAATAAATTTAGTTTTAGTATTTGCTATAAATAGAATACTAAAACTAGTTATTGCAAGACCTAGGCCGGAAGTTTTGCAAATAGTGCAAGAAAGTGGATATAGCTTCCCAAGTGGTCATAGTATGGTGGCAACTGGGTTTTATGGCTTTTTAATATACTTAATATACAAAGAAGTAAAAAACAAAAAAATAAAATACCCATTAATAGTATTTTTATCTATTTTAATATTATTAATAGGTATAAGTAGAATATACTTAGGAGCACATTATGCAACAGATGTAATAGGAGGATGGATAATAGGTGCTGTATATTTGGCTTTCTTTATTAAATATGGATATAAAAAGATAGTAAAAAAATCAAAGAAAACTTTTTAATTTTTCAACACTTTCCTCTTGAAACTTAACGAAGTCATTTAGTAGCTTATCAGTTTCCTTATCTAAATTTTTATTATGATTCAACAATTTTCTGCCTTCAATAATTCCCATATTTGTTCCCTGAATAAGAAGTTCTGCAATTTTTGAATTACTAGTATCTTTTAATGTATTCATTTGAATGCCATACCAAAGCATTGCTTTGCTTGTTATTTTATAATCATTGGGAGCTTCATTATAATTTTTAAAGGCATGATCTACTTTAGTAAGTATATTATTATACATACTATACTCATGTGTTAATGTATCTTTTAAATTTGGTTCTTCGACCTTATCAGAAACATAAGAAATAGCATCCATTCCCATTTTTACACCTTTGCATACTTCTTTTAAAACATCTAAATTTTCTTCCATAAAATCACCTCAAATGTTATTATTTACAAATTTATAAAAAATATATATGTAATTTTAAAATTGAATTAAACAATAAAATAATTATATAAAAAAGTTGACATGAGAGAAAATAACATATAAAATAATGCATGTAGGGGCGTATTGCATACGCCCAAAAACAAATTTATTGCAAACGTGTAAGGGTCGCACTTCTGGGCGACCCGAAAGAAAAAGAAAGAAGGAGAAATACAAATGAAAAACAAAAAACGGAATTACATTAATAGCATTAATAATAACAATAATTGTAATGCTAATATTAGTAGGAGTAACAGTAACAGTAGCAATTAATGGAGGACTATTTGAAAAATCAAAAGAAGCAGCAAAAGGAACAGAAATAGGAAGAGAAAAAGAAGAACTAACATCAGCAATAGCAACAGCATACAACGTAGAAACAGGAAAAGTTGACAAGACGAAGCTAAAAGATGCATTAGGTACAGGCTGGAACATAGCAGAAGGAGATACAGCTCCATATACAGTAACAAGTCCAAAAGGAAATAAATTTACAGTATCAGCAGATGGAACAATAGAATATACTGGAAAAGGAGGAGATGACAATCCACCATCAGGAGACGACGTCCCTTCAACATATACAGAAACAATAGCAAACTTACCAGAAACAGTAGGAGTAATAAAATATAAAGACTTAGAAACAGTAGCAAATTCAGATATAAAAACAGCAGTAGATACAGGAAAAATAAAAGCAGTACTAAAAGAAGGAGAATATATAGCCCCAATACCAACAGGATTTGAAGTATCGACAGTAAGCGGAGAAAACACAATATCAGGAGGACTAGTAATAAAAGAAGGAGCAAATGAATATGTATTCATCCCATGTACAGAAGAAAACTATACAGAAGACAGCTTTGGCCCATTAACAGATACTGACAGTACAAGTAAAAAAGTATATGATTCACAAGAACAATTAGACTATTATTATGGTGAGAATTATTATAACTATGCTAATGATTTTAACTATGCCCAAGATAAAACAGATATAGAAACAAGTATAAATAAATATAAAGGATTTTACGTAGGAAGATATGAAACAACAATAAATAATGGAACAATAGGAAGCCAAAAAGGAGCAACAGTATTAACAGCACACACAAAATTACCAAATGATAAATATTATAGATGGTATGGTTTATATAAAACCCAAAAAGACTTATATGGAAATAATAGCAATGTATTTAGTTCAATGATAACAAGTAAAGAATGGAATACAATAATGACATTTACTGGATATGGAGACGCAAAAAGAGCAGCAAGCACATATACAAACACAAACGGGCCCGACCTATCAGGTTCAGCATATAAAGGAACAACAGATACTTATGATTTAACCAAAAATATATACGACCTAGCTGGAAATGTATTTGAATTGACTCCTAAGGCCGTCAGCACCGACGAGCGACTTAGTTGTGGTGGCTATTGCAGCAACGACATCTATTCTGCGTCCTTCACTAGCTACGGCTATCCGAACAGCAACTACAGCGTCAGTGGGTCTCGCCTCGCACTTTATATAAAGTAGCACTGAGCCCTGAATAGCGATAAAAGATAACGTGTATCAAAGCAGTGGCATGGTAGGTGTTTATGAGATAATAAAAATGTAGTTTTTTTCAAACTGGAAAAAAACTACATTTTTCTATTGACATTTACAATAAGGGTAGTTTAAATAAAGTGATGGCTACACTAGAAATTTTAAAATTTATTCATAATGCTTTTATATCTTGACAGTTTGCAATATTCAATGTAAAATAGAGTGGTACAGAAAGTTAAAATATATTCTAAAAAAAGAGTAAATTTAGTTATATATATTAATCTGAACATTGAAAATTAAATAGAAAGAGGTGCATTATTTATGGGTGGAACAACATTAATAGCCATAATCACCTTTCTTATCTCAGCAGCTGTATGTGTGCCAACAGGTATGGTACTAAGAAAAAAAACAGCTGAGTCTAAAATTAAAAGTGCAGAAAGTGAAGCAGAAAAGATTATACAAAATGCAAAAAAAGAAGCAGAAAATACTAAAAAAGAAGAGATTCTAAAAGCTAAAGAAGAAATTTTAAAGGCAAGAACAGACTTAGATGAAGAGATTAAAGAAAGAAGAGGCGAAATTGGACTACAAGAAAAAAGAATAATCCAAAAAGAAGAAAACTTAGAAAGACGTGCTGATAGTTTTGAAAAAAGAGAAAGAGAATTAGAAAGAAAATTTCAAGCAAACGATGAGAAAGCTAAAAAATTAGAAGAATTAGAAGCAAAACAAACAGAAACATTACAAAGAATTTCTGGACTATCTGGAGAAGAAGCTAAAAAGATGTTACTAGAACAATTAGACAGAAAACTTTGCGATGAAAAAGCAGCACTAATAAAAGAATCAGATGCAAAGGCAAAAGAAGATGCAAATAAAAATGCAAGAGAAATTATAGGGTTTGCTATACAAAAATGTGCAGCTGACCATACATCAGAAACAACAGTATCTGTTGTAGCACTTCCTAATGATGATATGAAAGGTAGAATTATAGGAAGAGAAGGAAGAAACATTAAAACTTTAGAAACATTAACTGGAATTGATTTAATAATAGATGATACACCAGAAGCAGTAATCTTATCAGGGTTTGATCCACTAAGAAGAGAAGTTGCTAAAATTGCTTTAGAAAAGCTAATTGAAGATGGAAGAATTCATCCAACTAAAATAGAAGAAATGGTTGAAAAAGCTAAAGAAGAAGTGGAAGCAATTATTAAGCAAGAAGGAGAAAGAGCTGTTTTAGAAACAGGAGTTCATGGATTACATCCAGACTTGGTAAAATTAATTGGTAAATTAAAATATAGAACAAGTTATGGGCAAAATGTTTTAAATCACTCAATAGAAGTTTCAAACTTGGCAAGAATAATGGCAGAAGAATTAGGATTAGATCCAAAAATTGCAAGAAGAGCAGGACTATTACATGATATAGGAAAAGCATTAGACCACGATATGGAAGGAACACATGTTGAAATCGGTGTTGACATCCTTAAAAAATATAAAGAAAGTGATGTTATAATAAATGCAGTTCAAGCACACCATGGAGACGTTGAACCAAAAACAATTGAAGCAGTACTAGTTCAAGCAGCAGATGCAATATCTGCATCTAGACCAGGAGCAAGAAGAGAAACACTAGAAACATACATTAAAAGATTAGAAAAACTAGAAGAAATTGCAGATTCTTTTGATGGAGTAGAAAAATCATTTGCAGTACAAGCAGGACGTGAAATAAGATTAATAGTAAAACCAGAAAAAGTTTCAGATAGTCAAATGGTTATAATGGCAAGAGAAGTTGCAGAAAAAGTAGAATCAGAAATGGAATATCCTGGACAAATTAAAGTTAATGTAATTAGAGAAACAAGAGCAATTGATTATGCAAAATAAAATGAAAAACCGTCGCAAAAGCGACGGTTTTTCGTGCATTTAAGAAAGAGAGTAAAAGTAATGTTCGCTCCCATCAGATTGGGCTTCCCAAGTATCCACACTTTTAAGCATAAGATTAAACTCTTTTGTATCCTCATCTCTATTAAGAATAAGATAAAAATCCAGTCCAGCATATGAGTTTAAAGAAAGTTCATACTCTATGGTATGAAGGTCATGCTGGAATTCTGAGCTTGAAAAGTAGTCTACTAAAGGGAAACGACAAAAATCATTGGGGTTTACAACATCCATGTTACATAAATCATTTGGAATGTTAACACAGGATGGAACAACACTTGATACTAACTCCCGTAAGGTCATAATAGTGACCCCTTTCAATATAAAGTCATCGAGACTTTGCTCAATGCCTATCAATTATATCATAGGCTTTACATAAAGTAAAGAAAAAATAAGTTGTAAAAAATTATAAAAGAATATATAATAAAGCATAAAGAGAAAGGAGAATGCAAATGAACATTTTAGTTTTAGGAGATATAGTTGGAGAAAGTGCTGTAAAGAGAGTAAAAGAAATATTGCCAAAAGCGATAAAAGAAAATGATATAAATTTTGTAATAGCAAATGGAGAAAATAGTGCTGACGGCATGGGAATAACATCAAAAATATTTAAAGATTTAATGTGCGCAGGAGTAAATGTAGTAACCATGGGAAATCACACATGGGGTAAAAAGGATATATTTAATATAATAGAAAACAAAAACTTGTTAAGACCAGCCAATTATCCAAAAGATGTATTAGGTAATGGGTATGGAATATATGAATACAATAACAAAAAGATTGCTGTAATTAATCTAATTGGACGTGTAGATATGAATGTTTTATCTGAAAATCCATTTATAGTTGTAGAAGAAATTATAAATAAAATAAAAGATAGTGTAGATATAATTATAGTAGATTTTCATGCAGAGGCAACAGCAGAAAAAATAGCGATGGGATATTTTTTAGATGGAAAGATAACTTGCTTATATGGAACACATACACATGTTGCAACAGCAGATGAAACCATTTTAGAGAAAGGCACAGCTTATATAACTGATATTGGAATGTCAGGACCACAAAAATCAGTAATTGGAATGGATGTAGATGTATCGATAAAAAGATTTGTAACAACACTTCCAGAAAGATACAAAACAAGTACAGATTCAAAAATAGTTTGCAATGGAATAATATTGAATATAAATGACGAAACTTGTCGAGTAGAAAAAATTAGACGAATAAAATTATAATATTTGGCGAATTTAGTGCAATTTACGCGATGAAAACTTCCTTTTTTTACCAAAAATATATAGACATATTATCTAAAATATAATATAAAATAATAGTAACAAATGAAACAAAAGATAGAGTTACAAAAAAATAATTTTAGGAGGCAAAAAATGGAAGTTTTAAAAATTTCATCAAAATCAAATCCAAATTCAGTAGCAGGGGCAATTGCGGGATTAGTAAAGGAGAGTAATAAAGCAGAAATGCAAGCAATAGGTGCAGGTGCATTAAATCAGGCTGTTAAAGCAGTGGCGATAGCAAGAGGATTCGTTGCACCATCAGGTGTAGACTTGGTATGCATACCAGCATTTGCAGAAGTAGAAGTGGAAGGAGAAAATAGAACAGGAATGAAATTAATTATTGAATCTAGAAAATAATTAATTAAAATATATGGGGGCTAATTTATTAGCTCCTTTTTGTTGAATAGAATGGAGAACAATATGAAAACTAATGTGTTCAAAACAATATTTTTTACAATAGTGATACTTCTTACAATACTTGCAATATATATAATTTATAAAGATAATAAAAATGAAAGAATACCTACAAATAGTAAAAAAACAGATGTAAAAATTAATAAAGAAATGAATTTAGGAATATGCAATTTTGATACAATAAATCCACTATTAACACAAAACAAAGATATACAGTATGTAGATAAACTTGTATTTAATTCACTAGTAAATGTAAACAAGAACTTTGAAATAGAAAATGATTTAGCACAAGAAATTTCAAAAATAAATGATAAAACATATATAATAAAAACAAAAGAAAATATGAACTGGCATGATGGGACAAGCTTTACAACAGAAGATATAGCATTTACAATAGAAGCTTTGAAAAATAAAAAAACATTATATAGCAAGAATGTTGAAAATATTATAAAAACTGAGATTATAGATAAAAGTACAATAAAAATATACTTAGATGAACCAGTAGCTTTTTTTAAATACATGTTGAATTTCCCAATATTAGCCAGTCATGCATACAACAAGCAAACTTTAGAGGCAATTACAAAAGTGCCAATAGGTACAGGTAATTATAAAATAATACAAATAGCTGAGAATGAAATAAAACTAGAAAAAGCAAATAGTGAATTTCAAAGCAAAATAACTGATATAAATATTAAAATATATAAAAGCATAAAAGAGGTATATTCAAAGTTTTCAAAAAAAGAAATAGACTTAATAACAACTCAAAACATATATTACGAAGACTATATAGGAAGTATGGGATTTAACATAGAAATTTCAAAGGGAAGGAAATTTGATTATCTTGCTATAAACAATCAAAAAAGAGAATTACAGAATAAAGAAGTAAGAAAAGCAATTTACTATGCAATAGATAAAAAAGAAATTATATATAATATTTACAATAATAAATACATGGCAAGCAATTTTCCATTAGATTATGGTTGCTACTTATATCAAAATAATGAAGAAAAAGATGAGTATAATCCAACTCAAGCAAAAGGGACATTAACAGATGCGGGATGGAATTACAGAAACAATATATGGAGAAAGGGTAATAGTAAATTAGAATTTAATTTAGTGGTAAATAGTGAAAACGAAGAAAGGGTGCGTGTAGCAGAGTTAATTAAAGAACAACTAGAAAAAATAGGAATAAAAATTAATATAGTAAAAGTAAATAATAATATATATAACAACTATTTAAAAAATAAAAATTATGATATAATCCTAACTGGAAATATAATTCCTTTGTATCCAGACTTGAATTCATATTTGGGAGAAAGCAACTTATCTAATTTCAATAACAAAGAAGTATCTGAAATATTAAAACAAATAGATAGTATAGAAGATAAAGAGCTATTACAGCAAAAATATAATAGGATATATGAAATTTATAAAGAAGAAATGCCATTTATTAGCTTATACAATAATGTCAATTTTATATTATATTCAAGAGAGCTAAAAGGTGACTTATCAAGTAATTGGTATGATGTTTTTTATAACATAGAAAATTGGTACAAAATAAAATAATAATAACAATAAAATAAATTAAAAAAATGCTTGACAAAATAAAATTATCATATATAATAATACCAAACAAGCGTTTGAAACAAGAAACTTAATTTGAGGAGGAAAAATAATGAGCGAGCAAAACACAGAAAAAAAGAGAGCATTGGAAGTAGCATTAAGTCAGATTGAAAAACAATTCGGAAAAGGATCAGTAATGAAACTTGGTGAATATCAAGCAATGAATGTAGAAGCAATTCCAACAGGAGCATTAGGATTAGACATAGCCTTAGGTATAGGAGGAGTTCCTAGAGGAAGAATAATAGAAATATTTGGACCAGAATCTTCTGGAAAAACAACACTTGCATTACATATAATAGCAGAAGCACAAAAAATGAATGGAGAAGCAGCATTTATAGATGCAGAACACGCTTTAGACCCAGTATATGCAAAACATTTAGGAGTAGATATAGATAACCTAATAGTTTCTCAACCAGACACAGGTGAACAAGCATTAGAAATTACAGAAAGTTTAGTAAGAAGCGGAGCATTAGATGTAATTGTAGTAGACTCCGTTGCAGCATTAGTACCAAAAGCTGAAATAGATGGGGACATGGGAGACTCACACATGGGACTACAAGCAAGACTTATGTCACAAGCATTAAGAAAATTAGCAGGAGCTATAAACAAATCAAAAACAGTTATAATATTTATAAACCAATTAAGAGAAAAAATAGGAGTAATGTTTGGAAACCCTGAAACAACAACAGGAGGAAGAGCATTAAAATTCTATGCATCTGTAAGATTAGATATTAGAAAAATAGAAAATATAAAACAAGATGGAGAAATAGTAGGAAACCGTGCAAGAGTAAAAGTTGTAAAAAACAAGGTTGCACCACCATTTAGAGAGGCAGAATTTGATATAGTATATGGCAAAGGAATATCAAAAGAAGGAAATATTCTAGATATGGCAGTAAACTTAGACATAATAGAAAAAAGTGGTTCATGGTTTAGCTATAATGGAGAAAAAATAGGACAAGGAAGAGAAAATGTAAAACAATATCTACACAACAATCCAGAAGTAATGGAAGAAGTAGAGAAAAAAGTTAGAGAAAACTTTGAAGAAGCATTTGAAAAAAGTTTAGGAGACAACGAAGAAGACGAAGACACAGAAGAATAGAATTAATTTATAAATAGGAATTTGTGTGAGGGGGAATTCTAGGGACTGTCCTTCAAAATCACCAAACCTGGGGATTTTTGGGACTGTCCTGAATTCACCCGGAATTAAGCAAATTCCAATTTAATAATAGGAGCAATCAATGGATTATGTAGAAGAATTTGACAAACTAAAAACAAAAGTATTAAAATATATATTATTTAAAAAAAGAACAGAACAAGAAGTAAGACAAAAATTTAGAGAAGATTCTGGAGAAATGCTAGATGATGTGATAGAAGAATTAAAAGAATTAAACTACATAAACGATGAAAATTACATACAAAGAGCAGTAAATGAATTTAAAAATTTAAAGAATATGTCAATAAAAGAAATTCAATATAAACTAATGACAAAAGGCTTAAAAAAAGATATAATAGATAATTATATATGCAATAATAAAGAAGAACTATTAGAATACGAAATACAATCTGCAAAGAATATAGCAATAAAAAAACAAAATAGTTTAGAAAGAGAGGAGATAATAGCCTATCTAGCTAAAAAAGGTTATTTATCAGAAACAATAAAAATTGCATTAGAAGAGTAATATTTAAGGAGTAAAAAGTGAACAACATTTTAACATTAGAAACAAATAAATATGCAATAAAACTAGATAATTTCGAGGGGCCTTTAGATTTATTATGTCATTTAGTAGATAAAAACAAAATGGATATAAATCAAATAAAAATATCAGAAATTACAGACCAGTACATAGATTATATAAATAAAATGCAAGAATTAAATTTAGATGTAACAAGTGAATTTATATTAATGGCTTCAACATTATTATTTATAAAATCAAAAAGCCTTTTACCAAAACAAGTAGAAGACGAGGCAGAGCTTACAGAGGAAGAACTAGTACATAGAATAATTGAATACAAAAAATATAAGGAGATTTCTAAAAAATTAAAAGAGCTTTACCAAGTATATTCTAAAAGGTTCTATAAAGTACCAGACAAAATAGAACTACCAGCAAGGAAACTAGAGCAAAACTATTCAAAAGATTTGATAGAACAGAGTTACAAGAATTTATTAGAAAAGAATAAATCAAAAATAAATAAAAATGCTATAAACATAGAAAAAATAGCAATAACAGAAACAGTTACTGTTACAAGCAAAGTAAAAGATATATTTAAAGAACTTATAAAAAAACCGAGATTTATATTTAGTAAATTATGTAGTGCAAAAAAATATACAAGACTAGAAACTGTAACAGCATTTTCTGGAATATTAGAATTAACAAGAAGAAACAAAATAAAAGCACAGCAAGAAAGGAACTTTGGGGATATCATAGTAGAAAAAGCAAGCAAGTAGCTTGCTTTTTTATGTTAAGTGTGATAATATTTATGTACTCTAAAGTATTGCCCCATAAAAGACCTTATATATTAAGAGGAGGAAAAAGGATGCTTAGAGAAATACGCAGTTGGCAGGAAGAAAAGACAATATTTTCCCATGTAAAATATGTTGGACGGGACTTTTATGGTCCTATGCTTGATCTCATAATTATACATGAGGAGGACTTGATGCCAGTCGTAGAAGTAATAGCAAGTAGCTACAAGTTCGAAGATGTCGCAATTGCTGATGGCATTAACGTGACAGTAGAGAAAGCTGCTAAGGAAATCTTTGATAAGTACGGAAACCACAAAATCAAAACAAAGTTTGGGGATGTTTTAATAACCTCAAGCAATACTACAGAAGCGTTCGATGATTTTAGAAAGAGTTTGCTATTGTTCTAAAATCCAAACTAAATGGGGCAACAGGATGGAGTTCTATCCGAGAGAGGTAAGTTTTATCTTACCTCTCTCTTCTTGTTTAAAAAGTGTGACAAAGCCACATTTTCTTGTAGACTTTGTATAACAATACAAAATTTGGAAATAATATATTTAAATCTAAGGAGTAAATAAAATGTTCATATTTTGGATTGTATTAATACTAATTTCAATTTTGTCAATATTTTTTATAATGCTTATATTATCTACAATACAAATAGAAATAAACAACTTAAACTTTGATTCAAGCAAAACAAAAAGCAAAGGGCTACAAGAATATTTATTTATTATTAAACTAAAGCTATTTAACAAAATAACATGGATAAAATTAAAAATAAATAAAACCAAAATAAATAAAGCAAAAAACAGTAAATTTTATAAAAAAGTAGTATTAAACAAAATAAAGAATATAAAAGGAATGCAGGACTTAAAAGTAGAAAATATAAAAGTATTAAAAGAATTAGAAATAAAAATAGACAAATTAAATTTGCTTTTTGAATTTTGTATTGAGAATAGTGCTGTAACAGCATTTTCAACAGTCATTATATCTACATTAATTTCAGTTATTTTATCCATATTTGCCAATGGTTATAAAAAAGAAAAGTATGAGTATAAAATAAAGCCAATATTTGGCAAGCAAAACTTTTTAAAAATATGTATAGATTGTATAATTAACCTAAAAATGGTACATATTATAAACATAATATATATTTTAAAAAAGAAAAGGAGTGTAAATAAATATGACAAGCGAACATCCGATAGAAGGACTTATGCTTACAGCAATGAATAGCATACAAGATATGGTAGATGTAAATACCATAATAGGAGAACCTATAGAAACAAGTAACAATATAGTGATAATACCTATTTCTAAAGTTAGTTTTGGATTTGCAGCAGGGGGAAGCGAATTTAATGAAGAAACAATAGATGAGTATATAAAAAAAGAAAAAGAAGAGCAAGTGCAATATAAATTGCCATTTGGTGGAGGGTCAGGAGCAGGCGTAACTATAAATCCAGTTGCATTTTTAGTAATTCAAGAAGGAAGTGTAAAGCTTTTACCAGTGAACCATTCATCAGCAATAGACAGACTATTAGATTATGTACCTGATTTATTTGAAAAAGCTAATGAAATGATAAAAAAAACAACCAGTATAAAAAAAGAAATAGAAGATGAAATAATTGAAAAAACAGATAAAGAGATAAAAAAACAAGAAAAGGCAAAAGCTAAAAAGGAGAAAAAAGAACCAAAAGAGGAGACAGTTTATGAATTTGAATATGATGAAACAGATGATGAAAATAAAGACGAAAATGAGGAAGATGATTAATGAAAACTCTTGTTGCAATTGTAATTTTATTAGCTGTTTGTCTAACAGGGTGCAAAAATAAACAAGAGGAAAATAACTATACAGTATCAAAAACTAGTTATACTAATGCAGAAAAAAATAGTACCAATAAATATATAGAAAATAATGTGAATAATACAAATATAAACATCACGGAAAAGCCAAAAACACCAACAGAAATAGATTTGGCCTCATTTTCAACTAAAATTATGTATAAAGATACTAATAGACAACACAATATGGCACTTACATGTTCTAAATTGAATGGAACAATAGTAAAGGCGGGAGAGTCATTTTCGTTTTGCAATACTGTTGGAAAAGCTACTGCTGAAGCCGGATACAAAGAAGCAGAAATATTTGACAAAAATGGTAACATAAAAAAAGGTTATGGCGGAGGAAATTGTCAAGTAAGCAGTACATTATATAATGTAGTTCTACAAATACCTGGTTTAAAAGTCCTAGAAAGACATGAGCATAGTAGAAAAGTAAGTTATGTAGAAAGTGGAAAAGATGCAGCTGTAGCATATGGAAGTATAGATTTTAGATTTAAAAATGAAAACAATTATGATATAAAAATTTATAGTGAATCAACAGAAGATTCAATAAATTTAAGAATTGTAAAAATAGAAAACATATAAATATTTACCTTCTAAACATTTAAATTAATGCATAATATTAATTAACAATGCTTAGGAGGTATTTTTTTATGAAATCAAAAAGATATATATCTATTGCAATATTAATGATATTATTTATAGTTTTAATTTCAAACATATCAAATGCAACAGACTTAGATAGTATATATGTATGGTCAAATAACACTCAAAATACTATTACAACATCTGCAGAACCAGAGAATCAAAGAACGGGGAATTTTTTAAACCTAACATGTGGAAGTGCTATTTTAATGGAACAAAGTACAGGAACAATTTTATATGACCATAATATGCACGAACAATTAAGACCAGCAAGTGTTACAAAAGTAATGACTATTCTTTTAATTATGGAAGCATTAGATAACCGGAACTATAACACTAGAAGACAATGTTCCTTGTTCCGAAAATGCAAGCAAAATGGGTGGTTCGCAAATATGGCTTGATACAACAGAAACACTTACAGTACATGAAATGCTAAAGGCAATATGCGTTGTTTCTGCGAATGACTGTTGCGTAGCAATGGCCGAGTATATTGCAGGTTCACAGGAAATGTTTGTTGAACAAATGAATAAAAGAGCAAAAGAGCTTGGAATGAATGATACGACATTTAAAAATTGTCATGGAATAGATGAGGATGGGCATGTAACTTCAAGTTATGATATAGCAATAATGTCAAGAGAATTAATTACTAAACATCCTAAAATAATGGAATATACAACAATTTGGATGGACAGTTTAAGGGATGGAAAATCAGAACTTGTAAACACAAATAAATTAGTTAGAAATTATGCAGGTTGTACAGGATTAAAAACAGGTTCAACATCTGTTGCATTATTCAATTTGTCTGCAACAGCAACAAGAGATGGATTATCTTTAATAGCTGTTATTATGAAAGGTGAAACAAGCAAAATTAGATTTGCAGAAGCTCAAAAATTACTAGATTATGGATTTTCAAATTATCAATATGCATTATGTGGAAGCAAAGGAGATGTAGTAAAATGTGTAGAAGTAAATAAAGGGCTTATGCCAACTGTAGAATTAACATTAGAAAATGATTGCGGAGCGTTAATAGGAAAAGGACAAAATAAAAATGTAACAACAGATATAAATATAAATAATAATATATCTGCACCTATAAAACAAGGAGAAAAATTGCGGAGAAGTAAAATATTATATAGATGGAAATTTAATAGCAACAAGTAATTTAATTGCAAATAATGAAGTAAAAAAATTAACATTTTCAAACATGCTAGCACATGTGCTAGGAGACTGGGTTAATGTGTTAAGATAAAATGTTGTTTTTATATAAATCTTAATATATAATAAAAAACGAAAGAAGGTTACAATATGAAAACACTAATAGTATCTGGTGGAAATGTAGGAAAAGAAATATTAAATAAAACAATTAAAAATAATAATTTTAACAATATAATAGCAGTGGATAAAGGATTAGAAATATTGGACGAATGCAAAATACAGCCTAATTATATTATTGGAGATTTTGATTCTGTAAATCAGAAAATAATAAGCAAATATAATGAAGAAAGAACTATAAAATTAAATCCGGAAAAAGACTTTACAGATACACATATGGCAATAAAATTGGCAATTGAAAAGAAAAGTGATTATATAGTAGTGCTAGGAGGAATAGGAACAAGAATAGATCATACAATTGCAAATGTTCATATTTTAAAAGAATGCATAGAGAATAAAATAAGATGTGAAATTATAAATGAAAAAAATAAAATATTTTTAATAAACAAATCATGTTATATAGATTTAGATGAAAAATATAAATATATATCTTTAATACCTCTTACAACACAAGTAACAGGAGTAACATTAAAAGGGTTTAAATACTTGCTACAAGATGCAACTTTAACAATAGGAGAAAGCATAGGAGTAAGCAATGAACAAATAGAAAAAAGAGCAGAAGTAAAATTAAAAGATGGTATACTAATATGTATTGAATCAAAAGATTAATACAACCGTACTCACCTCTATTAAACTAGAAACATATAATATATGGATATACATAAGAGGGGAGGAATTAAAAAGCATGATACTTGAAGGTAAAAAAATCGGATTTGCGCTAACTGGTTCATTTTGCACATTCAAGAAGACGATTCCTCAAATTGCAAAATTAATAGAAGAAGGAGCAGAAGTATTACCTATAATGTCTTTTAATAGCTACAATATAAATAGCAGATTTGGAGAAGCAAATGAGTTCATAAAAAAGATAGAAGAAATTACAAACAAGAAAATAATAAATAAAATAGAAGAGGCAGAAATTATAGGAGCAAAGCACTTAACAGATATAATGGTGATTGCACCATGCTCTCGGAAACACAATTGGAAAACTAGCAAATGGAATTGTAGATACACCAGTACTTACGGCAGCAAAATCAAACTTAAGAAATGAAAATCCATTAGTTATAGGAATAGCTACTAATGATGGACTATCTACTAGTTTAGAAAACATAGGAAAACTAATAAGTAGAAAAAATATATATTTTATACCATTTAGACAAGACAATCCTATAACTAAACCACATTCGCTAATGTTCGAACCCAATTATATTTTAAGCACTGTATTAGAAGCATTAAATGGAATGCAAATACAGCCAATATTATTATGATTTTCCAAATAATTTTCTTGCAAAACTCAAAAAAGTGTGATATTATATATTGCATATTGAAAAACTATGAAAAAGAGGAGTAAGGTTTACACCATTTTAAAGAGAAAAGAAGTCACCGGCTGAGAGCTTCTTAAAAATAAGAAAACCTGAAGGTAGCTTTGGAGTTGATTACTTGAAATAATAGTAAAGTGATTCGTAAGTCTGCGTTAAAGATATAAGAGATATATAAAATTGTTTTAAAATTATTTTGTATAAATTAGGTGGTACCGCGTTTTTTAAATCGTCCTAGTGCATAGGACGATTTTTTTGTAGGGTTATACATAACTCTTAATAAAAGGTATAGCCTAAAATTAAAAGGAGGAAGAAAAATATGTGCGAAAAGTGTAATCACAACTTAGAGGGTAAATATGAGCCACATGAATTTGAAGACGAAATCTATAAAAATTGGGAGGAGAAGGGTTACTTTAAACCAAGTGGAGATAAAACAAAAGAAAGTTATTGTATAATGATGCCACCTCCAAACGTTACAGGTAAACTTCATATGGGACATGCACTAGATGGTACTTTGCAAGATATATTAATTAGATATAAAAGAATGCAAGGATTTAATACATTATGGCTTCCAGGAACAGACCATTCAGCAATATCAACAGAAGTAAAAATAATTGAGAAATTAAAAGAAGAAGGAATAGACAAGCATGATTTAGGAAGAGAAAAGTTTATAGAAAGAGCATGGGATTGGACAAAAGAATATGGAGGAACAATTGTAAAACAACAAAAAAAATTAGGATGTTCAGCTGATTGGAGTAGAGCAAGATTTACAATGGATGAAGGATTATCTAAAGCAGTTTTAGTAGTGTTCAAAAAATTGTATGATAAGGGCTATATATATAAAGGCAAAAGGATGATAAATTGGTGCCCATGTTGTAATACATCTATTTCTGATGCAGAGGTAGAATATGAAGAAGAACCAACACATTTATGGCATATAAAATATAAAGTTGTTGGAGAAGATAGATACCTAACAGTTGCAACAACAAGACCTGAAACAATGCTTGGAGATACAGCAGTTGCAGTACACCCAGATGACGAAAGATACAAAGATTTAATAGGCAAAAAATGTATTTTACCAATTATGAATAAAGAAATTCCAATAATTGCAGATGAATTTGTAGAAATGGATTTTGGAACAGGATGTGTTAAAATTACACCAGCACATGATCCAAACGATTATCAAGCAGCTTTATCTCACAACCTAGAAATAATACAAGTTTTTGACGAGAACTTTAAAATGGGAGATTTATGCGAAGAATATAAAGGAATGGACTTACTAGAAGCAAGAGAAGCAATAGTAAATAAATTAAAAGAACTAGGAAACCTAGTAAAAATAGAAGACTATGTTCATAATGTAGGAAAACATGATAGATGCAAATCAACTATAGAGCCAAAAATATCTGACCAATGGTTTGTTTCTATGAAAGAAATGGCAAAACCAGCAATAGAAGCAGTAAAAAATGGTGATACAAGATTTATACCACAAAAATTTGAAAAAACATATTTTAATTGGCTTAACAACATTCAAGATTGGTGTATTTCACGTCAAATATGGTGGGGACATCAAATACCAGCATATTACTGTGATGAATGTGGACATATAAATGTAGATATAACAAAGCCAGAAAAATGTGAAAAATGCGGAAGCACTAAGCTAACACAAGACCCAGATACATTAGATACATGGTTTAGTAGTGCACTATGGCCATTTTCAACACTAGGTTGGCCAGAAGAAACAGAAGACTTTAAAACATTTTTCCCAACAAATACATTAGTAACAGGTTATGATATTATATTCTTCTGGGTTGTAAGAATGATGTTCTCAAGTCTTGAACAAACAGGAAAAGTACCATTTAAAGATGTTCTTATGCATGGTATTGTAAGAGATAGCCAAGGAAGAAAAATGTCTAAGAGCTTAGGAAATGGAATAGATCCATTAGAAATAATAGATAAGTACTCAGCAGATGCATTAAGATTTTCTTTGATTTCTGGAACAACAGCTGGAAACGATATGAGATTTATGCCAGAAAAACTAGAGGCAGCAAGCAATTTTGCAAACAAAGTATGGAATGCAGCAAAATTTGTTCTTATGAATTTAGAAGACTATGATAATAACAATGAAAAAATAGAGTTATGCATAGAAGACAAATGGATTTTATCTAAATTAAATACATTAATAACAGAAGTAAAAGTAAATATGGACAACTATGATTTAGGTGTAGCATTAGATAAAATATATACATTTATTTGGAATGAGTTCTGCGATTGGTATATAGAAATTGCAAAAACAAGATTATATAACAAAGAAAATACAACAAGAAAAACAGCACAATATGTATTAAATAAAGTACTAGGAGATTCATTAAAATTACTACATCCATTTATGCCATTTGTTACAGAAAAAATCTATAAAGAATTATATAATAATGACGAAAGTATAATGATATCAACATATCCAGAATACTCAAAGGATTTAGAATTTAAAGATGAAGAACAAGCAATAGAAGAACTAAAAGAAGTAATTACAGGAATAAGAAATGCAAGAGCTAAAATGAATGTACATCCATCTAAAAAATCTAAACTAATATTTGTAACTAAGAAATATGCAAATATTATAAAAGAATCAGAAGAATTCTTAAAGAAATTGGGATTTGGAGAAGAGATAGAAATTAGAGAAAACAAAGAAAATATACCACAAAACGCAGTAAGTATTGTTTCTTCTAATTTGGAACTATTTATTCCTTTTGAAGATTTAGTAGATATAAAAGAAGAAATAGAAAGATTAGAAAAAGAAAAAGCAAAAGTACTAGTAGAAAAAGAAAAAACAGATAAAATGCTTTCAAATCCAGGATTTGTTGCAAAAGCACCAGCATCAAAAGTAGAAGATGAAAAAGAAAAACAAGCAAAATTTAATGAAATGATAAAAACAATAGAAGAAAGAATACAAGGATTGAAATAATTTGATATTTATGTAAATCTGTGGTAAAATATAAATATGTACTGAATGTACATAATTTATAAAAGGAGAGATCATAATGATCAAAAAAATTGCAGAAGCTGTTCTTAATGGGCATGAGAAGATGGATTTCTGGATGTCTAACGCTACATCCAATAGCCTTTTAAATGAGGCTAAGGAGATACGGCTGACAGATGATGGAGACATCGAACTTTGCTTCGAAGAAGCAAAGTTGGTTGTAAACCTGAAAGCAACCATCTACGAATGCAAAAACGGAAAGAGAGCACATGCTAAGCTGGTATATCTTGAAACAAAGGAAAACGGTCTTGCATACGAAATCAACGAAAGAATTAAGACAGAAAGCAAAGAATGTGTGATTCTGTGAGCCTTGAAGAAGAGGAAATAAGGAAACTTATTTCCCTTTTCTTTTTTTGTGTTACTTTTATTGGTATAAAAAAGAATGTAATGAATAAATTTAAATGAGGTGAAATAAATGATAAATATGTCTGAAAATATTAGCGAAAATGGAAATAATATTAAAAAGGTTATAAAAGGAAGTGCGTTTTCAATAATTATAACTTTAATAGGATTATTAGTATATTCAATAATACTTAGTTATACAAGTGTGTCAGAAAGCACAATACCAACAATAGTAATTATTATAACAGCAATAAGTATACTAATAGGAAGCACAATAAGTACATCAAACATAAAGAAAAATGGAATAATAAATGGAATGTTTGTGGGGTTAATATATATTGCCATAATATATTTATTGTCTAGTATAGTAACAGGAAATTTTTTATTAAATATTACTTCTATAATTATGATAATAACAAGTGTATTAACAGGAGCACTAGGAGGAATAATAGGAGTAAACAAAAAATAGATTTAATTATATAAAAAACTGTTGATATTTTGATTCCTTTAATATAAAATAAAAATATTATAAAATACAATATTATTGGAGGTGTTGATTTTTGATAACATTAGAAGACGTGAAAAACAATCCAGAGGTTCAAGAACTAGTAATAGGAGCACAAAAGCAACTAGATGCCTTAGGATATACTGAACATTCAGTAAGACATATTAGCATTGTATCACATAGAGCAGGAAGAATTTTAGAAACATTGCAATATGATGAACATAGAATAGAACTTGCAAAAATAGCAGGATATTTACATGATATAGGAAATGGAATAAATAGAGTAGATCATGCACATACAGGAGCAATATTGGCATACCAAATATTAAAAGACATGGGAATGGATTTAAAAGACAGAACAGAAATAATGTCTGCAATAGGAAATCATGATGAACAAACAGGAACTGCTGTTAGTGACATTTCAGCAGCATTAATACTTGCGGACAAGTCTGACGTGCATAGAGACAGAGTAGTAAATAAGAATATAGCAACTTTTGATATACATGATAGAGTTAACTATGCAGTAACAAATGCAGACCTAATTATAAACAATAAAGAAAAAAAGGTAACATTAGACTTAACAATAGATAACCACATTTGTCCAGTATTGGATTATTTTGAAATATTTATGGACAGAACAATGATGAGCAAGTATGCAGCAAAATATTTACAAGTTTGGTTTGAACTAATTATAAATGGTACAAAATTTTTATAGGAGGAAGGCAAAGTGAAAGCACATAAAATAATAACAATAACAACAATTATATTGGCAATAATTATAATTTCAATAGCATCATTTGGGGGAATATACAAGTTAAAAGAATATAAAGTAGTAAATGTAGTTCCAGACTATTTATTGGGAATGAAATTTAATAATAGTAGAGTAGCAAACTTTACTGTAAGTAATGAAATAGCAGAAACAAAAATTTATGATAAAGACGGAAATGAAGTAACAGAAAAACAAGAAGGAGTAGAATATACAGAAGAAAATGGTTATACAACTGTTGAAACAAAAGTAAATAGTGAGGAAAGCTTAACTACTTCAAACTATAAACTTGCAAAAAAGATATTAGAAAAAAGATTAAAAGACCTTAAAGCAGAACAATATACAATAAAATTAGATGAAAAGAATGGAAATATTCAAGTAGAAACTTCTGAAAATAAAGATACAGATGAAATACTAGCAGTACTTGCGCAAAAGGGAGTATTTGAATTACAAGATAGCGAAACAAAAGAAGTGTTATTAAATAATAGTAACATTAAAAGCACGGCTGTAGTATACGGACAAACAGAATCAGGAGTTGCAGTATATTTACAAATAAAATTTGACAAAGATGGAACAAAAAAATTAGAAGAAATAAGTAAAAAATATGTAAAAACAACAGAAAAACAAACAAATGAAAATGGCGAGGAAGAAGACAAAGAAGTAACAAAAGAAGTTTCAATATTATTTGATGGACAAGAATATAGATCAACATATTTTGGAGATACAATAACAGATGGAACTTTAAATGTTGCAATGGGAAGCGGTAAAGATAGTTCTTCAGTAGAAAATTATGTATTAATAGCAAATGAATTAAAGGCAATATTAAATAGCGGAATATTACCTATACAATATGAAATAAGTGAAAATACAGTATCACCAAGAATAACAACAGACAACATAAAAATGGTAGCATATGTAGTTTTAGCTATATTTGCAATCAGCTTAATATATTTTGTAATAAAACTAAAACTTAAAGGGCTTCTAGCAGCCGTACTACAAATTGGTTATACAGCATTATTACTATTAACTTTAAGATACACAAATGTAGTAATTTCATTAGAGGGAATAGTGGGAATATTAGTAGGAATAATACTTAACTATATGTTTATATACTTTGCATTTAAAAATGTAGAAGAGAATTTTGTAAAAGACATAATGGCAAAATTCGCAGTAAGATTAATTCCAATTTATATTATAGCAATTGTATTTACATTTAATAGATTAGCAAATATTGCAAGCTTAGGAATGACATTAGTATGGGGTCTAATAATCCTATATGTATATAATTTAATATTCACACAAGTAACACTAAAAGAAATAAAAAAGTAGTGTAAGACATAACAAGGAGGAGAAAAATGTTTAAAGACAAGAAAAATATATTTTTGGCAATAATAGGTATTGCAATATTAGCTGGAATAATAATGTTTTGTATAAAAGGATTAAATTATAATCTATCATATGGAAAGAATGCTAGTATTTCAGTAAATATGGGAAAAGATGTAGATAAAAATGAAGTAAAACAATTGGTGGAAGAAACAATAGGAAGCAATGCAAATGTTAGAACACTTAATGAATCAAATAGTTCTATATTAATAACAGTTAAAGAAATATCAGATGAACAAAAAAATAATTTAGTAGCAAAAATCAACGAAAAGTATTCATTAGAACTATCACAAGAAGATTTAAAAATTACAAACAATGCACAAATAAAATTATGTGATTTGATTAAACCATATATTGCTCCATCTATAATTTCAATAGCATTAATTATGATTTATTTTGTAATAAGATATAGAAAGTTTAAAATAGGAAAAATAATATTAGAAACAATGGGTTCAATAGTAATATCGGAAGCTTTTCTATTTAGCATATATGCAATTACTAGAATACCAGTAAATAGCTTAACAATGCCATTAGCAGTAATTCTATTTGTTATAGTAATAATAGCATTAATAGAAAAATATAGAAAAGAAGACATAAAAAGAAAAGAACAAAATAAAAGAAAATAACAATAAAAAATATCTATCATATAATATAATAAGAAAATACATATCGAATGGGAAAAGTCTCATTCGATATTATTATATAAAAGGTGATAGAATGAATATTTTAAAGTTTTTTAATTTTAATAGGCAAAGTCAGAATCTATCTTTAAATGAGATAAAAGAAATAATAAGAAATGACGAAAATGTTATTTTAATAGATGTTAGAAGTAGACAAGAATTCTTAGAAGGACACTTAAATGGTAGTATAAATATTCCATTATATGAGCTTGAACAATGTTGTGAAAGAAAATTAATAGACAAGAATTCAATAATAATAACATATTGTCAATGCGGAGCTAGAAGTAAAAAGGCAATAGTAATATTAAAAAAACATGGTTATAAAAATGTGTATCATTTAAAGAATGGTTTAGATTCAATTTAAAAAGCTACTCACTTTTAAGTGAGTAGCTTTTATTAAACTCAAAACTAAAATTTATAATCAATTTTATTATTTTTTATATATCTGCTCAAATTGTTTATAGTAATTCCGCTTTCGTTAGAAAGTTCTTGTATAGAATTAAAATTAATATTATCTTCCATAATACTATTTAATTTAGCTATATCAAACATATCCTTTGATTCGCAATTACAACAAACATCATTATTTGACATAAAAAAACAACCACAACGTGCACATTTCTTAAATTCCATACAAAATTACCTCCATATTTCAAAAAATATTTTATCATAAAATGCAAAAAAAGCAAGTAAAAAAATGTAATTTGTATAATTAAATTTAATTCACAAAAATATAAAAAATAACATATTATATAAAAAATACATATGGAGGTAATTAGTATGAATACATTATTAATATTTTTTGCATTACCAATAGCTGTAATAATAGTATCAGCAATATTACAAAAAGTTTTAAAATGTCCGTTAGCTGTTGCAGCATTAATATTTGCAATATTTCTAGTCGTTACATTTTCGGCCTTCGATGCAACATTTTTAATAGCAACACTTGCATATACAATACTTGCATTTATCACTGCTTTAATAGTTCAATTGCTTTGCAATGAAAATAACAATGAAGATGATGACGACGACAGTGGATGTGGATGCTTAAATAATTTGTTAAATACAAATAATACAAATTCCAACACTAATTCAAGCGGATGTGGATGTAATAGATACAGAAGATTTTAACTATAACCCTTTCTAACAGTTATTTCTATTGACAAAACTGAAAAATATAGTATAATAAATATGTAAATTTGTTTTAGGAGAAAGATATGTTAGCAAAAACATGGAAAAAAATAGGATTAATAATTTTAATAATTGCATGTTTATGGAACATAGTTGGAAAACTAGTTCATAGAATTTCATTTGACAATGCGATAGAAGCAGCAAAAGCACAAATGCAAAGTGTAAAAACACAAATACAAATAAAGAAAAATTAGTTAAAACATTGCCAAATAAAAAAATATATGTTAAAATATTAAAGTCGCTTAAAAAGTAAAAAATAATTCATGATAGAAATATATTGTAAATTAAGGAAGAGGTGAATGCAAAATGAAAAAAGATATACAACCACAATTTGAAAAAACAACAATTACATGTGCATGTGGAAATGTATTAGAAGTAGGTTCTACAAAAAAAGATTTAAAAGTAGATGTATGTTCTAAATGCCATCCTTTCTGGACAGGTAATTTAAGAAAAGATACAACAGGTGGAAGAGCAGATAAATTTAAAAAGAAATATGGAATTGAATAATTCAAAAACAAAAGAAGCACTCTTAAGAAAAGAGTGCTTTTACAATATTAGGTGAAAAAAATGGATAGTAAAGATTATAAAATGATAAGGTTTTTTCGTCAATTAGAAAAATTAATTGATGCTGGTGAAGTAAAAAATATAGGGATCATAACAGACAAAGATGGAACAATTATGATTGACAAAGAGCTAAAAAATATATTAAAAGAAATTAGAACAAAATCAACTAAAGCTGATATACACATTATTGCAAATACAGGAAGAACAGTGGCAGATATGATAGAATGCTTGAGAAAAGAAAATATTCCATTACACTATTTTGACTACATAATTGGAGATAATGGAGCTACATGCTTAGATGTAAGAAAAAAACAAGAGATATTTAAAAATAGAATGAATGCAGAAGATGTGGACAAGGCGATTGAAGAGTTTTTGGCAATTGGGGGAAAAGAGCATAATATACGTATAACAGATGGAGAACATATATATGCTTACGATACAGATGAAGTTAGAAACTATTATAAAAAGAGCAAAAATGTAATATATATGAATAGTTTTGAAAACTTAGATGGTATAGACATAACAAAGCTTACATTAGCAGGAACACACGACCAAATAACAAGAGTAAAAAAATACATAGAGCAAAATATAAAAAGGGGAAAGACACATTTAGGACAAACCTCATTTCCTAAAAAACAAGATAATAACTATAGAATGGATTTTACTGGAGAACACACAAAAGGAACAGCTGCTAAATTTATAAAGAAAAGAATAGGATTAGATACATGCATATATTTAGGAAATGACTTGAACGATATCAGCATGTTTGTAGAAGGCATTAAAGATGGAGATTTTATTGTAATAGTAGACAGTGCAGATAAAAAAACAGCAGCTGTTGTAAAGAAATACTTAGACATAGAATGCGATGAAAGAGGAAAGAATTTGGAAGAGGTAAAACTTCTAGAGGTAGATGAAAAAGATGCAAATAAATTTCTTTTGAAATTTCATAGAATATTAAGAAATATGGAGAGAAAAAATGATACAGAACAACCTATGCTTAATTATCCAGAAATGCACCAAGAAAGTAATAGAGAAAGCAAACAAAAAATAAAAGTAGCAAGAAAAACTTCTACAAATAAAAAAGATAGAATCAGATAAACTGCAATGGAATTTAATTCCTTAGCAGTTTTTTTACGCACTTTTTGTTGAAAATTATGTTATTTTATAATAAAATATAATGGTTAATTGGAGGAGTTTTAATGAACACAGAAATAATAGAAAAACAAAAAGAATATATAGAAAAAGTAAAAAAAATAAATGACAATAAAAATAAAAAATATTATATTTTAACAATGGGATGTCAGCTTAACGAAAATGATTCTGAAAAATTAATTGGCATAATGGAAGAAATGGGATATTCAAAATCCGAGGACATAAAAAATGCAGATTTATATGTTATAAATACATGTTGCGTTAGAGAAAATGCAGAAGAAAAGCTTTTTGGAAAACTTGGAGAATTAAAAAAAATAAAGGAAAATAAAAATATAATAATAGCAATAGGCGGATGTATGATGCAAGAAGAACATATTACAGAAAAAATAAAGAAAAGCTATCCATTTGTAGACGTAGTGTTTGGAACACATACACTTCATAAATTTCCAGAAGACTTATATATTGCTATAACAAAAAATAAAAAGGTAAAAGACGTAATAGATATAGATGGAGAAATTTATGAGGGCTTACCAGTAAAAAGAAGTAGTAACAAGCAAGCCTCTGTTATAATAATGTATGGATGTAATAATTTTTGCAGTTATTGTATAGTACCGTATGTAAGAGGAAGAGAAAGAAGCAGAAAACCAGAAGATATTTTAAATGAAATAAAAGAACTTGCAAAAGAAGGTTATAGAGAAATAACATTACTTGGACAAAATGTAAATTCATATAAAGGTGGAGAAAACTACAATTTTGCAAACTTATTAGAAGACGTAGATAAAATTGAAGGAATAGAAGTAATAAGATTTGTTTCGCCACATCCAAAAGACTTTACTGATGATGTAATAGATGTAATAAGCAAAAGTAAAAAAATATCAAGATTAATACATGTACCACTTCAATCAGGCAGTACCAATGTATTAAAAGAAATGAATAGAAAATATACAAAAGAACAGTATTTGGATTTAATAAAAAGAATAAGAGATAAAATTCCAGATGTAGTATTTTCAACAGACATAATAGTAGGTTTTCCAGGCGAGACAGAAGAAGACTTTGAAGATACCATTGATGTTGTAAAACAAGTTAATTTTGAACAAATTTTTATGTTTATATATTCTAGAAGAGTAGGAACTAGAGCAGATAAAATGGAAAATCAAATTCCAGAAGAAATAAAACATAAAAGATTTGATAGATTAAAACAAGTATTTGAAGAAAGTGTTGAAGAAAACAACAAAAAATATGTAGGTACAACACAAAAAATATTAGTAGAAGGACATAGTAAAAATAACCAAGATATGCTTACAGGTAGAACAGATACAAACAAAGTAGTTATATTTGAAGGGCCTGAAGAACTAATTGGAAAAATAATAAATATTAAAATAGTATCAGAACACAAATGGTATTTAAAGGGAGAGGTATAAAATGGCAGAGTTTTCTCCAATGATGAAGCATTATTTAGAAATAAAAGAACAATATAATGATTGCATAGTGTTTTATAGATTAGGTGACTTTTATGAAATGTTTTTTGATGATGCAAAAACAGCATCAAGAGAACTAGAAATAACTTTAACAGGTAGAGATTGCGGACAAGAAGAACGTGCACCGATGTGTGGAGTTCCATTCCATGCAGCAGAAAGTTATATAGCAAGACTAATAGAAAAAGGCTATAAAGTTGCAATATGTGAGCAATTAGAGGATCCAAAAACTGCAAAAGGTATTGTTAAAAGAGACGTAATAAGAGTAGTAACACCAGGAACAGTAATAGAGTCTAATATGCTAGACGAAAAGAAAAATAATTATATAATGTCAATATACAAAAAGGGAATATACTTTGGAATAGCAGTTTGTGATGTAACAACAGGAACATTTTTATCTACAAAAATAGAAGAAACAAATAATTTTGCAATGCTTTTGGACGAAATATCAAAATATAATCCAGCAGAAGTAATAGTAAATAAAATGTTATTTAATTGCAAAGAAGAAATAGACGAAATAAAGCTAAGATTTAAGGCATACATTAATTGCTATGATGAAGATTTATTTAAAAAAACTTCACCGGACTTTTTAGAGCCATATTCTTTTGTAGATGACAGCGACAATAAAATAAAAGAACCGGAGCAGAATGAACTACAAATACCAGCAATTGTAGGTTTGTTGAATTACTTAAATCAGACTCAAAAAATAAAATTAGAACACATAAATATAATAAAAATGTATTCAACACAAAAATATATGTCTTTAAATTATTCATCAAGGCGAAATTTAGAATTAACAGAAAAGATGAATAATCAAGGCAAAAAAGGAACATTGCTTTGGGTATTAGATAAAACTTATACCTCAATGGGAGGAAGACTTTTAAGAAAATGGATAAATGAACCTCTTTTAGATAGCAAAGAAATAAATAAAAGATTAAATGCAGTAGAAGAGTTAAAAAACGAAGTTATTTTTAGGGGAGATATTATAGATTCACTAAAAAGAATTTATGATATAGAAAGATTAGTTGGAAAAATTGCGTATGGAAATAGTAATGCTAGAGACATGATAGCATTAAAAAATTCATTAAAGCAATTACCATATTTAAAAAAGATATTGGCAACCAGCAAATCTGAATTACTACAAAATTTATATTTAAGTTTAGATGAATTAAATGACATTCATGATTTAATAGAAAAATCAATAGTAGAAGACCCACCAATTACAATAACAGAAGGTGGAATAATAAAGATTGGTTATAACGATGAAGTAGATGAATTAAAAAATGCAACAACACAAGGCAAGAACTGGTTAATACAATTAGAAGCAAAAGAAAAAGAAGAAACAGGTATTAAAAATCTAAAAGTAGGATTTAACAAAGTATTTGGATATTTCTTTGAAGTTACAAAATCATATTTAAATTTAGTTCCAGATAGATATATTAGAAAGCAAACACTTGCAAACTGTGAAAGATATATAACAGAAGAGTTAAATGAACTAGAAAGTAAAATTTTAGGAGCAGAAGAAAAGGTTGTTGACTTAGAATATAAATTATTTATAGAAATAAGAAACAAAATTGCAGTAAATATAGAAAGATTACAAAAAGCTTCAAATATTATTTCTATATTAGATGTACTTACATCATTTGCAATAGTTGCAGAAGACTACAACTATCAAAAGCCAATAATAGATGATGGAGGAATAATAGATATCAAAGGTGGAAGACATCCTGTTATAGAAAAAATGTTACCAGCTGGAGAATTTATAGATAATGACACATATCTTGATGAAGAAAATGAACAGATGAGCATAATAACGGGACCTAATATGGCAGGTAAATCTACATATATGAGACAAGTTGCTCTAATTGTACTAATGGCGCAAATAGGAAGCTTTGTGCCAGTAACATCTGCAAGAATAGGAGTTGTAGATAAAATATTTACAAGAGTTGGTGCATCAGATGATTTAAGTATGGGACAAAGTACATTTATGGTAGAAATGATGGAAGTTGCTGAAATATTAAGAGAGGCAACTAAAAAGAGTTTGGTAATATTAGATGAAATTGGAAGAGGAACATCTACTTATGATGGACTTTCAATTGCGTGGGCAGTTGTAGAATATATAGCAGATAAAGAAAGATGCGGAGCAAAAACATTATTTGCAACACATTATCACGAATTAACAGAGCTAGAAAATCAAATACAAGGAGTAAAAAATTACTCAATAGCGGTTAAAGAAAAAGGCGAAGACGTTATATTCTTAAGAAAAATTGTAAAAGGTGGAACAGACGAAAGCTATGGAGTACATGTTGCAAAACTAGCAGGAGTGCCAAAAGATGTTACAAAGAGAGCAAACGAGATATTAAGAAGTTTGGAAAGAAAAAGTATACTAGGAAAGAAAAATCAGGAAAAAGAAAACAAGAAAATAGCAACAGGACAATTAGATATGTATAATTATAAGTTGGCAGAATTAGCTCATGAAATAGATAAAATAAATTTAAATGAATTAACACCAATAGATGCATTAAATATCCTAGTAAAAATGAAAGACAAAATAAAATAGAAAAAACAATAAAAAAAGTAAGACAAAATATCGAAAATTGTCTTACTTTTTTGAACCAAAGTTATACTTATTATAGCATTAGAAAAACTAAAAAGCAAACAGCAAAAAAATATAAATTAGTGTAAAAAACAAAGTATAATAAAGATAAAATAAGTATAGTAATTAAAAGATATTTTATTTGAAAAAATAGTATCATTGTAAAAAAGAAAAACATATGATAATATAAATACAATCTTAAAAGAAACAATTAAATAGTAAATAATTTTCCCTGCGTAGTGCGTAAGGACTGAATTTTTAGAACCAACAGATAAGGAAAGGGAGCTTGGAACTCTGAATATGGCGTGCATGCTTGCACTTTGAGTAGCAAGAAGCCCACAAGTATTTAGGAGAGCACCCACCTGTGTAAGAGCAGGTCCTTAAAAATTCTAATACCGACGGCTAAGGCGGGGCTTTTTTTGTTGAATAGGAAAAATTGTAAAAAAACCTTTTTTATGCTAATATAATAAAGAAAAAATAATTCGAGAAGGATAATAAAAATGAATATAAAACAAGCATTGGAATATGGAATAGAGTTATTGAATAAGAACAATATAGAAAGTCCAAACTTAAAAGCAAGAATGTTATTGGCAAATATTTTAAAACAAAACAAAGAATATTTGTTAATACATGATACAGAAGAATTGAATATAAGCAATATAAATAAGTATAAAAAAGACCTTCAAAAGCTATCAAATAGCACACCAATACAATATATAATAAATAAACAAGAATTTATGGGCTTGGAATTCTATGTGGATAAAAATGTGTTAATTCCACAACCAGACACAGAGATATTAGTAGAAGAAGTTATAAATATATGTAGACGTCGGAAGCTTAAATAAAAGCATAAAAATATTAGATTTATGTACAGGGAGTGGCGCAATAGGAATATCAATCGCAAAAAATATAAAAAATTGTGAAATGACTCTTTCAGATATTAGTTATGATGCATTAAAAATTGCACAAAAAAACTCTGTAAATACTAATATCAAAATCATCCAATCAGACTTGTTTGAAAAAATAGAAAAAAAATTTGACATTATTGTTTCAAATCCACCGTATATAGAAACAAGAACGATACAAACATTAGACAAAGAAGTACAAATGGAACCAAAACTTGCACTAGACGGCGGAGAAGATGGATTAGATTTATATAGAAGAATAATAAAAGAGGCATATAAGTATTTAAATAGTAATGGGATTTTAGCCTTAGAAATAGGTTATAATCAAAAAGATAAAGTAATAAATTTAATAGAAGTAAGTAATAAGTATGAAGATATATATGCTAAAAAAGACTTATCAAAAAATGATAGAATAGTAGTATGTAGGAAAAATTGTCAAAAAAGCATTGAATAGTATGGAAAAATATGGTATCATACTAAAGAGGTGATACATAATGGACAAAGAAGAAAATTTTTTAGAGTATGCGTTGAACTCCGGAAGAATAAAACCATTAGAAGATGCTTTTGAGAGATTTCCAGTTGAAGAAGAAGACCATAAAGGAAATGCATATTATTATTTAAAAGAAGAAAAAGAGAATTATAAAAAGTATTCTATAGGTGATATTGTATTTGTAAGAAAATACAAATACAAAAATGGAAAAGATGGAAAAGATCATTTATTTGTAATAGTAGAAGAAAATAATTTACTAATACCAATAGAATATCTATCAATGCTTATATCATCTAATATAAATAAGGTAACATTTGAAAACAATAAATTATTAAAAAAAGATTCTAAAAATAATTTGCATAAAGATAGCATAGTAAAAACAGATGTTATATATGAAATAGACCAGAATAACATTTTGTTTAAAATAGGCAGAGTAAATATGGAGCAAATAATAGAATATAGAGAAAGTTTTAAAAAATATAGGAGTAATTAAGATGTCATTTTCTTCAGATTTAAGAGAAGAACTAATCGAATTAAAAATGTGGGATAATAATAGTAGTTTAAAACAAGATGAACAATTAAGCAGGCTATTAATTAGAGAAGCTTTTATAAAAAAAGGCTTTATTAATGATCCAAACAAAGATTATCATTTAGAAATATTATTTAAGAGCAAAGAAAAAGCAGAACAATTACAAGAAATAATTCAAAACTTTGGAATAAACATAAAGTTTACAACTAAAAATTCAGATTATATGTTGTACTTAAAAGATGGAGAAGAAATATCATCTTTTCTAGCATTAATGGGGGCAAATAAATCTGTAATAAAGTTCGAAGAAATTCGAGTTATGAAAGAAACAAGAAATAATATAAATAGATTAGTAAATTGTGAAACAGCAAATTTAAATAAAATAATAGATGCATCAATTAAACAAGTTAATGCAATAAAAAAATTAAAAAAAGAAAAGAAATTTGAAAACTTGCCAGAGAATCTAAAAGAGCTAGCAAATTTACGAGTGCAAAATCCAGAAGCAAGTTATCAGGAACTAGGAGGTATGCTAAAAGAGCCAATAGGAAAGTCTGGAGTAAGCCATAGATTAGAAAAAATAATAAAAATTGCAGAGGAGTAAATTATGAAAGAATTAGGCATATACATACACATACCATTTTGCAAAAGAAAATGTGCTTATTGTGACTTTATATCATTTTCAGGAAAAGCTAGATTAATAGAAAAATATGTAGAAGCATTAAAAAGAGAAATAGATAAGTGTAAAATAAAAAAAGAAGAGTATATAGTAAAAACGATATATTTTGGAGGAGGAACCCCATCATTTATTGAAAGCAGTTATATAGTGGAAATATTAGAAAGTATAAAAAGAAAATTTAACATATTAAAAACAGCAGAAATTACAATAGAAATCAACCCAGGAACTATAACAGAAGAAAAACTAAAAGATTACTATGAGGCAGGAATAAATAGAATAAGTTTTGGACTACAATCTACAAACAGTGAACTTCTTGAATTAGTAGGAAGAATTCACAGCTATTCAAGTTTCATAGAAGGTTATAAACTAGCTAGAAAAGTGGGATTTAAAAATATAAATGTAGACTTAATGATAGGTTTACCAGTTCAAACCTTGGAAGATGTACAAACAGATTTAAAAAGAATAATAGAATTAAATCCAGAGCATATATCTGTATATTCTTTAATAGTAGAAGAAGGAACAAGAATAGAAGAAAAAATAAAAAACAAAGAACTATATTTGCCACCAGAAGAATTAGAAAGAAAAATGTATTGGGAGGTAAAAAAACAATTAGAAAAAGCAGGATATGTTCATTATGAAATATCTAACTTTGCAAAACCAGGATATGAATCTAAACATAATCTAAGTTGTTGGAATCAAGAAGAATATTTAGGCTTCGGAATTGCAGCACATTCATATTTTAATGGAGAAAGATATTCAAATACAGAAGATTTTGATAAATATTTTGAACATCCAGAAGATAGCAAAATAATACATGAAAAACAAACGCAAGAAGACAAACAAAGAGAATTTATGCTTTTAGGATTAAGGAAAATAGAAGGGGTTAAAATATCTGACTTTAAAAATAAGTTTATAGAGAACCCAATATATTTATATAGGGAAAGCCTAAGTAAATTAGTAACTCAAGGATTAATTGAAATAGATATAGACAGCATAAGGCTAACAAACAGAGGAATAGATTTGGCAAATTTGGTATGGGAAGAATTTGTATAAAGTTGCATTTTATGTAAAGCTGTGGTATACTAAAATAGTATTTACCTTTATAAATCCATAGGTTTGGCAACTGGTTTATACAACAAAAAAATTTTTTTATGGAGGTCATAACATGGATGCTGCACGACTGCACAAAGTAGTTGATGAACAAATTCGGAGACTGAAAGAACAGGGCATAGTAGTTCCTGAAAATTTCAGAACTAAACTAAAAAGGGATGTAATAAAAAATTATGCATCAAATTATCGATTAGTTAGTAGAACAACATTAGAGTCGATAATAAGAATGTGTAAATTGTGGAAACCCTATTTAGCTAGTGAAGAAGATTGGAACAAACTTGTTCGCGAAAAGCTTCTGGAAATGTATAGAATCCATACTGCAGTTATTTCAACACATGAAGATTTACCTTCATATATTGGAAATGCAACTGCAGTCGCACCAAATGCAAATTTACCAGAATGTAGAACTACATGGACGTGTTTTACAGGAGAAGTATTTTTGCAAAACGGCTTTGGTTCACCAAAGACGGAAATTTAAAGTTTAGTCCCCTTAAAAAAGGGGACTAAATTTTTTATAAAAAAATTAGCAAACTGTATTGACAAGTGCTAAAAATGATGTATAATAAATTAGCAGTCGGAAATAATAAGTGCTAATGAAAGGAGAAGACATGTTAAGTAATAGGCAAAGAGATATACTAAAAGCAATAATAGAAGAATATATAAATACAGCCGAACCAGTAAGCTCAGCAGCTATTTTAGAGCGTTATGGATTAAATTGTAGTAGTGCAACTATTAGAAATGACATGTCAGAATTAGAAGGATTAGGATACTTAGAAAAGCCACACACATCAGCAGGTAGAATACCATCTGTTAAAGGTTATAGATTTTACGTAGATGAGCTTTTAAATGATGAGAACATTACATTAGAAGAGATTGATTATATAAAACAAAACTTGCAAACAAAAGTAAATGAAATAGAAGATTTAACAAAAATAACAACAAATACAATATCAGAGATGACACACTATACAACAGTTGCAATCGGACCAGACTCTGCAAGCAACATAATTAAAGATATAAAATTTATCCTTTTGGGAGAAAGACTTTTGATGGCAGTAATACTTACGGAAAATGGAGCAGTTAAAGAAACAATTATTAAATATGACGAAGACCTTACACAAAATCAAGTGAAAGATTTAAATATTACATTTAATAATAAGCTAAGAGGAAAACATCTAGAAAAAATAGATAAACCTATGGAAGAATACATTTTGTCAACAATGAAAAGCCAGGCAAAAGTTATAAAACCTATAATACAACAAATGAACAAAGCAATAGAAGAAACAAACAAAATATACTTAGAAGGAGCAAGCAAAGCATTTGATTTTCCAGAGTTTGAAAAAATAGATACAGCCAAAAATTTCTTAAGTATATTAGATACCAAAGAAGAAATGGTAGAAATATTAAACTCAGGACTTGCCAAAGATATAAATGTATATATTGGTGATGAAAACGAAAACAAAGATTTAAAAGATTTAAGTATAATTACTTTTAAGCATAAAGTAGGAAATAAAGACATGGGAACAATTGGAATAATAGGACCAAAACGTATGAATTATTCTAAAGTAATTTCCATTATGAAATATATAAGTAAAAAACTAAATGATATAGACAAAAATTAAAAAAATTACAAATATAGGAGGATAAAATGTCAGAAGAAAATTTAGAAAAAAACAAAATTGAAAATGAAGAGAAAGAAGTTGTCAAAGAATCTAATACAATAAAACAGGAATTAGAAGAAACAACAGACAGACTAAAAAGAATAATGGCAGAATTCGAGAACTTCAAAAAAAGAAGCAACAAAGAAAGAGAAGCTTTATACAACTCTCTTTTAGCAGATATTATAGCAAGTTTCTTACCAGTTATAGATAACCTAGAAAAAGCAGTACAAGCAAAAACAGAAGATGAAGGATACAAACAAGGAATAGAATTAGTACTAAAACAATTTGTAGATGTATTAACAAAATTCGGAGTTGAAGAAATAAAAACAGTTGGAGAAACTTTTGATCCAGAAGTTCACGAAGCAGTAAGTAGCATTCAAGATGAAACAAAAGGAGAAAAAGAAGTAGTACAAGATTTTAGAAAAGGCTACAAGATTGGAACAAAGGTTATACGTCATGCTATGGTAGTAGTGGCAAATTAGCTTGAAAAACTTCGTCTTGCGTTGTTAGACATCACATAAAAAATCCTCGACGTACATATGTACGCCTCCGGTTTTTTAGTTCGTCTGCCTAGCAATACTCGTTTTTGATGCTAATTAAAAAATGTTATTAAATTTAAAATATAAATTTTCAAAGGAGGATGACAAATATGTCAAAAATTATTGGTATCGATTTAGGTACAACAAACTCATGCGTTGCAGTTATGGAAGGTGGAGAGCCAGTTGTAATTCCAAATCCAGAAGGAAATAGAACAACTCCATCAGTAGTTGCATTTTCAAAAAATGGTGAAAGATTAGTAGGACAAATCGCAAAACGTCAAGCTGTTACTAACCCAGACCATACAGTTATCTCAATAAAAAGAGATATGGGAACAAATAAAAAAATTAAAATTGAAGGAGATGAATTTACACCACAAGAAATTTCAGCAATGATTCTTCAAAAATTAAAATCAGATGCAGAAAATTATTTAGGACAAAAAGTTACAGAAGCTGTTATAACAGTACCAGCATATTTTAGTGATAGCCAAAGACAAGCAACAAAAGATGCAGGTAAAATAGCAGGACTTAATGTTTTGAGAATAATAAATGAGCCAACAGCAGCAGCTCTTGCTTATGGAATGGATAAAGAAGACACAGACCAAAAAATAATGGTATATGACTTAGGTGGAGGTACATTCGATGTATCTATACTAGACATTGGAGACGGTGTATTCGAAGTTTTAGCAACAAGTGGTAATAACAGATTAGGTGGAGATGACTTCGACGAAAGAATAATGAAATATTTAGTAGAAGAATTCAAAAAAGAACAAGGAATTGATTTAAGTACAGATAAAATGGCTATGCAAAGATTAAAAGAAGCAGCAGAAAAAGCTAAAATAGAATTATCTGGTGTAGGACAAACAAATATTAACCTACCATTTATTACAGCAGACGCTACAGGACCAAAACACTTAGACGTAACATTAACAAGAGCAAAATTCGAAGAATTAATCAGAGACTTAATTGATGCTACAACAGGACCTGTAAACCAAGCATTAAAAGATGCTGGATTAACAGCAGATAAAATCGACCAAGTATTATTAGTTGGTGGTTCTACAAGAGTTCCAGCTGTACAAGAAGCAGTAAAAAGAATAACAAACAAAGAACCTAATAAAGGAATAAACCCAGATGAATGTGTTGCAATTGGTGCAGCAATCCAAGGTGGTGTTTTATCAGGAGATGTTAAAGACTTAGTTCTATTAGACGTAACACCATTATCATTAGGTATTGAAACATATGGTGGTGTATTTACAAAATTAATAGACAGAAACACAACAATACCAACTAAAAAATCACAAATATTCTCAACAGCAGCAGATGGTCAAACAAGTGTTGAAGTTCATGTATTACAAGGTGAACGTGAAATGGCTGCATACAACAAAACATTAGGAAGATTTCAATTAACAGGAATACCACCAGCTCCAAGAGGAATTCCACAAATCGAAGTTACATTTGATATAGATGCAAACGGTATAGTTCACGTATCTGCAAAAGATATGGCAACAGGAAATGAGCAAAATGTTTCTATAACAGCAAGCACAAACCTTTCAGAAGATGATATACAAAAAGCTGTTAAAGATGCAGAAGCACATGCAAGTGAAGATAAAAAGAGAAAAGAAGAAGTTGAAGTTAAAAACAATGCAGAAAGCTTAATATACAGTAGCCAAAAAACACTAGACGAATTAGGAGACAAAATTAGTGGTGAAGAAAAAGCAAAAGTAGAAGCAGAAATAGAAAACGTTAAAAAAGCATTAGAAACAAACAACACAGATACAATAAAAGAAGCAACAGAAAAATTAACACAAGCTTTCTATCAAATATCAGAACAATTATATAAACAAAATGCAGCAGCAAACGGAGCAAATGCAGCAGGAGCAGAAGGACAAAATGCTAGTGACGCCGGAACAGCAAATAATGATGGCAATGTTTATGATGCAGATTATAAGGTAGAAGATAACGGAGACAACAAATAATAGTAAAACGAATGAAAAACTTCGTATTACGTCGTTAAATCTAAAAGAAAAATCCTCAACGTACAAAAGTACGCCTCCGGTTTTTCTTTTAGATTTGCCTAGTACTACTTGTTTTTGCTTCGTTTTAAATTTTCTAATTATATGTGTATTATAATATATAATATAGATATAATTTGAAATATAAAATACTGACTTTATTTTATGAAAGGAATGTAACAAATGGCAAATAAAAGAGACTTTTATGAAGTTTTAGGTGTAGAGAAAACAGCAACAGACGAAGAATTAAAAAAAGCATATAGAAAATTAGCAAAAAAATATCATCCAGATGCTAACCCAGATAATAAAAAAGAAGCAGAAGAAAAATTTAAAGAAGTTTCTGAAGCTTATGAAACATTATCTAACCCACAAAAAAGAAAGATGTATGATCAGTTTGGACCAGATGGACCACAAGGATTTGGCGGAGGAAATCCAGGAGGTGGAGGATATTATTCATATTCTACATCAGGGTTTGATGGATTTTCTGATTTTGGAGATTTAGGAGATATTTTCTCATCATTCTTTGGAGGAGGATTTGGAGGAAGAAGTGCTAGAACTAAAAATGGACCTAAAAAAGGAAGAGATTTAAAATATAGCATTAACATTACTTTTGAAGAATCATATTTAGGAGTAGAAAAAGAAATATCAATATATAGAGAAGAAGAATGTCCAACTTGCCACGGAGAAAAAGCAAAACCTGGAACAAAAGCAGAAAAATGTACAGCATGTAATGGAACGGGAACAGTAGAACAAACAGTTTCTACAATACTTGGACAAATGCAAACAACAAAAACATGTCCTAACTGTGGCGGAGAAGGAACAATAATAAAAGAAAAATGCCCAGACTGTAAACGGAAAAGGACGTATAAGAAAATTAGTAAAAATAAAAGTAAAAATACCTGCAGGAATTTCTGATAATCAAACAGTTGTATTAAGAGGAGAAGGAGAACCTGGCTCAAAAGGTGGACCAAAAGGAGATTTATACATAGTTGTAAATATCAAGCGACACAGTATATTCTCTCGTAATGGAGATAATGTAATTTGCCAAATACCAATTACATTTACACAAGCAACATTAGGGGCAGACTTGAAAATACCAATGGTAGATGGAAAAGAAGAAATATACAGAATACCAGAAGGAACACAAACAGGAACTAAATTTGTAATAAAAAATAAAGGTTTCAAATCTGTAAACGGAAATTGGAATGGAGACTATGTATTTACAGTAATAGTTCAAACTCCAAAAAAACTAACAGCAGAACAAAGAGAATTATTAAATCAATTAGCCAAAACTATGAACGAACAACCACCAGTAAAGAAAAGAGGAATATTTGGATAAAGAATATAAAAATAAGAGCAATTAATTTTGCTCTTATTTTTGTTTGAATTTGGGACTTTTTATATATAAAAACTTTTACTAATCACACAATTTGTGATATAATACAAAGTTAGTAAAGAAAGGGATAGCCATGCCAAAATTTTTTGTAAAGAATGAACAAATAACAGATAACAAAATAACAATAATAGGAGAAGATGTAAATCACATAAAAAACGTTTTAAGATTAAAAATAGATGATAATATACACATTTGTAATGTAGATACATCAATAAACTACACTTGTGGAATTTCTAAAATAAATAATGATAATATAGAGTGCATAATTTTTAACGAGAAGGCTTCTAATTGCGAATCTAATGTACATATTAACATATTCCAAGGCTTACCAAAATCAGATAAAATGGAGCTTATAATACAAAAAAGTGTTGAGTTAGGAGCAGATGAAATTACACCAGTAGAAATGAAAAGAAGTGTTGTAAAAATTGATGAAAAAAGTAAGCAAAAGAAAATAGAAAGATGGCAAAAAATTTCAGAAGTTGCAGCAAAACAGTCTGGCAGAGATATAGTTCCTAAAATAAATAATATTGTAAATATAAAAAATATTTGTAATTTAATTAATAAATATGATATAGTATTACTGGCGTATGAAAATGAAAAAAATAACAAACTAAAAAATGAATTAACAAAATTAAAGAACAAAGAAAATCTAAAAATTGGTGTTATAATTGGACCAGAAGGTGGATTAGAAGAACAAGAAGTGGAGATTTTAAAAGAAGCAGGAGCAAAAGTAATAACACTAGGAAATAGAATTTTAAGAACAGAAACAGTAGCATTAGTAGTTACAGGAATTATTATGTATGAGCTTGAAAATTTGGAGGGAAATAAATAAAAATGAGAAAGGGAACAATTCAAAAGATAGAAGAAGAAATTAATGAAAAAAGAAAAATGCCAAAAGAAGTAAAAGAATCTTTAAGAAAAGAAATATTTACAAACATAATTATATGTGCTTGTTTAGTTGCATACTTTCTTTTTTTATTTCTAGGAAGTGTAGATAAAACAAAAGCCGTAAGAGTAATTGACTTAAAAATCTTTAGTACAATATATTTAGCTACATCAATAATTCTATTCGAAATAGCATATAAAAAAGACAGTGGTAAAATTGCTATTCATGGAGTAGAGATATTATTAGTAGCAATTATGACACTATTTTTGCCATACATAATTTTTGAACTTGATTCAAAATATCAAAAAATATACTATTTTGTAGGTGAATATATTGCTGTATATTATGTAATAAAATGTATATGTATAGCAATAATAAGAAAAAGAAAATATAGCAAAGACGTTAGTGATATAAAAGAAATAATAAAGAAAGAGAAAAGAATAATAAAAGATGAGAACGAAGAAATTATAGAGAAACCTAAATCAGTTGCAAAAAGTAAAAATGAAGAATCAAAAAAAGAATCAGTTAGCGAAAAAACAAAAAGAAAAACTACTAAAAAGAAAACAGAACCTAAAAAAGAAGTAAAAGAAAATAAATCTAAAAAAATAGAAAATGAAAAGAATGAAAAAATAAAAGAGCAAAAGAACACAGAAAAGAAGAGCGCTACAAAACCTAAAGCAACTACAAAAGCAACAAAGAAAGAAACAGTATCAAAAGAGCCAAAAACTACTACTAAAAAGAAAGTGCAAAAGGAAATAGCAACAAAAAAGGAAGAAGCTCCAAAAAGAAGAGGAAGACCTAAAAAACAAGAAACAATAGAAAAAGAAGAAACTAAAGCAAAAGTAGAAGAACCTAAACAAGAGAATGCACCTAAAAAAAGAGGTAGACCAAGAAAGGTGGTAACACAATAATGATAAAAAGCATGACTGGATTTGGAAGAAGTACATATGAAAATGAAGGTAGAGAATATATAATAGAGATAAAATCTGTTAATAATAGATTTACTGATATAAATATAAAAATGCCAAGAAACTTAAATTATTTAGAAGAAAAAATAAGAAAACAAATTTTAAGTAACATATCAAGAGGAAAAGTTGAAGTATCAATACAATTAAATAACAACAGTGACTTAGGTAAAAAAATAAACCTAAATACAGATATTGCTAAAAAATATGTAGAGGAACTAAAGAAATTATCAGAAGAAACAAATATAATAGACAACATAAATATTATGGATGTTGCAAGATTTCCAGACGTTTTAAATATAAGAATAGATGAAGAAGCAGAAGAAGTTATAGAAAAAGAATTATTTACAGCACTAGATAGTGCAATAGATAGTTTCCTAGATATGAGACAAAAAGAGGGAAGCAAAATAAAAGTAGATTTAGAAAACAGAATAGAAGTAATAAAACAAAAAATAGAGCAGATTTCTTCAATTTCTGCTGGACTTGTAGATGAATATGTAGTAAAATTAGAAACAAGAATAAAAGAATTATTAAAAACAGATGTAGTAGATCAAACAAGATTAGCACAAGAAGTAGTAATTTATTCTGATAAGTGTTCAGTAGAAGAGGAAATAACAAGATTAAAAAGTCATATATCACAATTTTTAAATTTGCTAAATGAAAATATTGCTATTGGTAAAAAATTAGATTTCTTAATTCAAGAAATGAATAGAGAAACAAATACAATAGGCTCAAAAGCAAATAATTTAGAGATAACAAATTTTGTTGTAGATATAAAAACAGAATTAGAGAATATACGTGAACAAATTCAAAACATAGAATAAAATAATGTGGTGGCAAACTCCAGAGTAACCCACAAACAAAGGAGATGAATTAATGCAATTAATAAATATAGGTTTTGGAAACATTGTTTCTGCAAATAGAATAATATCAATTGTAAATCCAGACTCTGCGCCAATAAAAAGGTTAGTTCAAGAAGCTAAAGATAGTAAAATGGCTGTAGATGCAACATCTGGAAGAAGAACAAGAGCAGTTATAATAATGGATTCAGGACATGTTATACTATCTGCTGTTCAACCAGAAACAGTTGCAGCAAGATTAGATAAAGATATAAATAAAGAAGAAGCAGAAGATTAAGAATAAATTAATAATAAAAAAGGAGATTGATAAATATGATTATAAAACCAACAGTAACAGATTTATTAAAAATCGTTAATAACAGATTTGAGTTAGTAACAATAGCATCAAAAAGAGCAAGACAAATAGCAGCAGGAGCTTTACCATTAACAAAAGTAGAGGCAAGGTCACCAGTAACAATAGCAGCAAACGAAATAGCAGAAGGAAAGGTGAGAGCATGCTAGTACTATTATCTGGAGTTTCAGGAGCAGGAAAAGATACAATAAAGAAAGAACTATTAAAAAGAATGGACAATGTTATAACAATGCCATCATATACAGATAGATTACCAAGACCAGGAGAAGAAAATGGAGGAGTATATAATTTTGTAACAACAGCAGAATTTGAGCAGAAAATCAGAGAAAATGAGTTTTATGAGTATTCTGTACATCATGAGCACTATTATGGAACTTCAAAAAAAATATTAAATGAAAATATTAAAAAAGGAAAGATAATAGTAAAAGATATAGAAGTAAATGGCACAGAGAATTTAATTAAATTATTAAAAGATGATGTTAAAATAGTAACAATATTCTTACGAGTTCCAAAAGACGAATTAAGAAGAAGACTAGAGCATAGAATAGAAAAAGCTAGTTTAAAAGAAATAGAATTAAGACTAAACAGATTCGATTATGAAGAATCTAAAATAGGAATTTATGATTATGTTATAAAAAATGATGATTTAGAAAAAACAGTACAAATAATTATGACAATAATCGAAAATGAATACAAATTAGCAAATGGAAGATAAACAAAAAAGAGGTTTGAATATATAATTAAAATAGAATTATATATTCAAACCTCTTTAAATTAACTTGTTAACTTGGTAAATTTATTTTAGAATCTTTTTTTCTTTGCCTAAACAAAGTAATTTTATTACCAATTACTTGGATTACAATAGAGTCTGTTCTTTCTGCAATTTCAAAAGATAAATCTTTTGCAGAATCTGGTGCTGTTTCTAAAACAGTTATTTTAATTAATTCTCTAGCTTCTAATGCATCATTTAATTGCTTAATTAAATTATCGTTTATTCCATTTTTACCAATTTGAAAAATAGCATCTATATTATTTGCTAATCCTCTTAAATATGCTCTTTGCTTACTAGTCATATAAATCTCCTATCTATTATTAAAATTAATGTAGAGATCGACGTCCTCGGCGACCCTTACACAAATACAATAATTTTTATATTTTTGAACAGTAACTATTTTAGTACAATTTTAACCAAAAATCAATACCACATTCTTGTTAATACATAATATTTTTGATATACTAAATAAGCAAAGGAGAAAAAATGGTAGCAGAAGTTATAATAAACACAATAGCAAAAGAACTAAATAAAACATATGATTATATAATTCCAGACTCTATTTTAAATCAAATAAAAATAGGGTCTAGAGTTTTTGTGCCATTTGGACGTGCAAAGCAAAAAGAAGGATTTGTTATAGGAATAAAAAAAGAATCAGAATTTGCAAATAAAGAAATTATAAAATTAGAGGACAATATATTAACAAAAGAAAATGTAGAACTAGCAAAACTAATGTCTAGAAGATATTTTTGTAACATATCAGACTGTATAAAACTAATGCTTCCACCAGGAGCAACAAGTACAAATATAGAAAATAGAGTAAAAGACAAAACCGAAAGCTTTGTATATTTAAAAAAAGATACAGACGAAATAGAATTTGATATAGAAACTAAAAAAATAAAATCAGAAAAACAAATAAAGCTATTAAGATTTTTATTTGAAAACGAAGGAATACATGTATTGGATTTACAATACATAACAGAAATTTCAAGAAGCATAATAAATACATTATCAAAAAACGGATACATAGAAATAGTTCAAGAAAAGGTAGAAAGAAACCCATTTATACATAAAGACATAAAGAAAGATAAACCATTAAAATTAACTCAAGAACAACAGAATGCATATAACAAAATAGTAGATAGTAAATTTAAAGAATTTCTTATATATGGTGTAACTGGTTCTCGGAAAAACAGAAATATATATGCAAATAATTCAAAACGCAGTAAAAAATAATAAGACAGCAATCGTACTAGTTCCAGAAATATCACTTACACCACAAATGGTAGATAGATTTTTAGCAAGGTTTGGAGATTGCATAGCAGTATTACATAGCAAGCTTTCACAGGGAGAGAGATTTGACCAATGGAAAAATATCAAGAGTGGTAAAGCAAAGATTGTAATAGGTGCAAGATCTGCAATTTTTGCACCAGTAGAAAATTTAGGAGTAATAATAATAGATGAGGAACATGATTCTTCATATAAATCTGACATGGCACCTAGATATAAAGCACAAGATATAGCTAAATATTTAGCGAAGAAAAACGACATACCATTAGTATTGCGGTAGTGCAACACCAGATATAGGAACATTTACAAGAGCACAAAATGGAGAGATAGAATTAATAAAACTTACTAAAAGAGCAAACAATTCTAATTTACCAAATGTAGAAATTGTAGATTTAAGAGAAGAATTAGCAAATGGAAACAGATCAATAATAAGTAATAGATTATATGAAAAAATAGAAGAAAATTTAAAAAACAAAAAACAGATAATCCTATTTTTAAACAGAAGAGGTTATTCTACCTTTGTTATGTGTAGAGATTGTGGCTATACTTTAAAATGTAAAAGATGTAATATCAGTTTAACATACCATGAATATACAAACACATTAAAATGCCATTACTGTGGATATGAAATAAACAATGTAACAACATGCCCAAGCTGTAAAAGTAAAAATATAAAATTCTTTGGAACAGGAACAGAAAAACTAGAAAATGAAATAAAAAAACTTTTCCCACAAGCTACAACAATTAGAATGGATGTAGACACTGTTACAAAAAAGAATTCTCACGAAACAATTTTAAACAAATTTAAAAATGACAATATAGATATTTTAATAGGTACACAAATGGTAGTAAAAGGACATCATTTTCCAAATGTAAATTTAGTTGGAGTAATTGCTGCAGATGGAAGTTTAAACATAGAAGATTATAGAGCAAATGAAAGAACATTCGATTTACTTACACAAGTAGCACGGAAGAGCAGGAAGAGAATCAAATGATGGACAAGTAATAATACAAACATATAATCCAGATAATTTCTGCATAAAATATGCAAAAGAACAAAACTATGATATGTTTTATGAAACAGAAATAGCACTAAGAAGGCAGTTGAAATATCCGCCATTTTGCGATATAATAATGATTGGAATAAGCTCTGTTTCAGAGCAAGAAGTAGAAAAAGCTTCTAAAAAAATATATGAATTAATAAATAAAGAAAATATAAAATATAAAACAAAAATAGAAGTATATAGACCAGTTGTAGCACCAATTAGCAAAATAAAAAATAAATATAGATGGAGAATAATTATTAAGTGTAAGCTAAATAATAATATAATAAATCTATTAAATTCAGTATTAGAAAAATACTATAATTTGAAGTTTAAAAATACAAGAGTTGTTGTGGACGTTAATCCAAACAATATGAATTAGGGGGCAATTTATATGGCAATAAGAATAATAAGAGAAGAAGGAGACGAAATACTAAGAAAAAAATCAAGAGAAGTTGAAGTAATTGATGAAAAAACACATGAACTAATAAAAGATATGATAGAGACTTTACACAAATACCAAGGTGTTGGCTTAGCTGCAGTGCAAGTTGGAATTTTAAAAAGAATATTTATAATAGATTTATATGAAGAAAATGTAGAACCTTATGTTTTTATAAATCCAGAAATTATAAAAACAAAAGGAGAACAAACAGTAGAAGAGGGATGCTTAAGTTTCCCAAATAAATTTGCAAAAATAGTAAGACCAAAAGAAGTTGTAGTAAGAGCTTTAAATGAAAAAGGTGAGAAGTTTGAAATAAAAGCAAAAGACTTATTTGCACAAGCAATATCACATGAAACAGATCACCTAAATGGAGAATTATTTATAGATAAAATAATACCAGGCACATTAGAAATACTAACACCAGAACAAAAAGATTAAAGGAGGAAAAACATGAAAATAGTATTCATGGGGACCCCAGATTTTGCAAGAGATTCACTATCAGCAATATATGACGCAGGACATGAAATTCCGGCAGTAGTTACAGTTCCAGATAAACCTAAAGGAAGAGGAATGAAATTAATTCCATGCGAAGTAAAAGAATATGCAGTAGAAAAAAATATAAAAGTATATCAACCAGAAAAGTTAAGAGGAAATAAAGAAATAGTAGATATATTAAAAGATATAAATCCAGACGTTATTTGTGTTGTAGCATATGGAAAAATAATACCAAAAGAAATATTGGAAATCCCTAAATATGGATGTGTAAATGTTCATCCATCATTACTTCCACAATATAGAGGTTCAGCACCAATACAATGGGCAATTTTAAATGGAGACAAAGAAACTGGTGTTACAACAATGTATTTAGACGAAGGAATGGATTCAGGAGATATTATTTTACAAACAAAAACTCCAATAGATAAAGACGAAACATCAGGAGAATTATGGGATAGATTATCAAAAATAGGAGCAGAACTTTTAGTAGAAACATTAGAAAAAATAGAAAATAAAACTGCTCCAAGAATAAAACAACCAAAAGAATTTACACTTGCTCCAATGCTTGAAAAATCACAAGCCAAAATAGATTGGGAGAGTAAAACAGCAGAAGAAATAAAAAACTTAGTAAGAGGATTAAACCCAATAATGGGAGCATATGCAGTATTAAACCAAAAGAAAATTAAGTTTTGGAAAGTAGATAAATTATCAATAGATGAATTTATAAATAAATATCCTGAATTTAAAGAATATGAATATAGATTTTTAGAAATAGACCCAGGAACAGTGCTATATATAGATAAAAAGGAAGCAATATATATAATGGCAAAAGAGGGTATATTAAAAGTTCTAGAAATACAAGGCGAAAATGCAAAAAGAATGCCTACACCAGAATTTTTAAGAGGAAATAGGATAGAGGTAGTAGACAAATTTGAATAATATATTCATCTGTTTAAATTAGATAATTTAATACCTGCAATAAAAGAAACTATTAACAAAACAATTGAAATAATTCCTTGTGTATTAAAACTAAAACCAGGATAAATTACAAAAACAGAACATAAAACAAAACCAATTATAGCAAAGTATGTATATGACTTTGCTATTTTAAATAAAAAATTAATTAGAACCAAAAATATAATTCCACCAATTGCAAATCCAATACCAATAGGAATTAAAATAGATAAATTTAAACTTGCTATTGCAGAAATATAAATTTCATAAATTCCTAAAAACATTAAAAGTACAGTTTTACTAACACCAGGAATAACAATTCCAGCAGATGTAATTGCACCGGAAAGAATTAGATAAGAATTAGAATTATAGCTATTTAAAGTACTTGAAATATTTCCGTCAATAGCAACCAAATATAAACTAAAAGAAAAAGCAACAAGCATGCAAAGAACATGCAAAAGAGTTACTTTTTTTACATTAGCTTGTTTTACAACTAAAGGTATACTACCTAATATTAAACCAATAAAAGCAAAAGAAGTTGGAATATAGTATTTATTAAAAAGAATTTTTAAAATATTTCCAAACAAAAAAACGCCAACAAAAACTCCTAAACAAATTGGAAATAGAAATGTAAAATTCTTTTTTATATCTTTAAAAAAATTCAAAATAGAATTTATTAGTTTTTCATAAAGCCCGAAAGGAGCATAAAAGTACACCACTACTTATTCCGGGAAGAATAGCACCAGCACCAATAAAAATTCCAGCAATAAAATTTTTCATAAAATCTCCTTATATAAATTGGAATTTGTGTGAGGGGGAATTCTAGGGACTGTCCCTTAAAATCACCAAACCTGGGGATTTTGGGGACTGTCCTGAATTCATCCGGAACTAAACAAATTCCAATTTATATAATTCTATGCTTTTTTAAAAAAAATATTATAATATTCTAATTTAAGGTTAATCTAAATACAAGAGGTGTATTTATGTTTAAACCCAAATTAGTATATTATGAACCAAATGCAGAAAATTATAAATTAGGTAAAGAATTGCTAGATAAGTATAGAGAAGAAGGTGTTAAATTAATTCCAATAGAAAACCATAATAATATAGAAGAATTAAGGACAAATCCAAATTCAGAATTTGCAAATATGAAACAAAATATAATTATTGGAGTTAGAAAGACTCATAAATTTGTTCCAAACCATAAAGTTTCAGATTTTTTAGTACCATATACATCATCTGGTTGTATAGCAATGTGCATGTATTGCTATTTAGTATGCAATTATAACAAATGCTCATATTTAAGAATATTTGTAAATAGAGAAGAAATGTTAGATAAAATAATAAAAGTAGCAAATCAAAGTGATAAAGAATTAACATTCGAAATAGGAAGTAATAGTGACCTTATCCTAGAAAACACTATAACTCATAATTTAGAATGGACAATAGAGAATTTTAATGCAGATAAAGGCTATCTTACATTTCCAACTAAATTTGATATGGTAGATCCACTTTTAAACCTAAGAAACAAAGAAAAAATAATAATAAGAATGAGTATGAATCCAGAAGAAATAATAAATAGAGTAGAGTTTGGAACCTCAAGATTAGAAGAAAGAATAAAAGCAATAAACAGGCTAAAAGAAGCAGGGTACAAAGTAGGAATACTAATTGCTCCAATTATCCTAGTAGATAATTGGGAAGAACTTTATGAAGAATTAATAAAAAAACTATCAGAAGAATTAAGCGAAGAAATAAAAAAAGATGCAGTGTTTGAACTTATATTTATGACATATAGTTATGTTCATAAAATGATAAATAAAGAAGCTTTTCCAAATGCAATAAATTTGTTTAATCCGGAAATAATGACAGGTAGAGGAAGAGGAAAATATATGTACAAAAAAGAAACAAGAGAAAAAGGCGAAGAATTTTTAAGAAAAACTATGAAAAAATATCTTCCGAATAGCGAAATTTTGTATATTGTGTAGAAATATTGCATATTATGTAGAAACAGTGTATAATAAAGAAGTTCTATAAATCCATATTATGAAAGGAGAATTTCAACGTGAAAAATCTGGTTGAAATTTCGACTAAGACTGGAGAAAGGTTTGAATTGTGCTATAAACCATTCGCAAAAAGACTGGTGGTAACCTGTCTTGAAACACCAGGAAAATTGAGCTTTATAAAGCCAATAGAAGAATTTATGGGAAACACGTTATTTCTTGCAGAAGAAGGCGTTTATATGGATGCAGAATATGAATGCCGTTCTAAAAGGGAATTTAAAAGAATTGTAGCTATGTTAGTTGCGAAAAACAACTAATAAGAAAAGGTGGCTTTGCTTACACTTTTCTTCTCGCCGATTCAATAAAAAAGAGGAACATTGCACAGTGTTCCTCTTTAACTATTTAACAAATAAACAGCCAAATTTAAAAATGAAGCAAAAATAATCCATAACAAATATGGCAATTGAAGCAACCCTGCTACTTTGTTTTTAGAATAAAAATCTTTTATCATTAAATACACTAAAATTATAAGTAATAAAATCCAAACAAAAGCAAATAATCTCCATTTAAAGACAAAAAAGAATATTGACCATAAAGCGTTTACAAACAATTGTAAATAATAAATATTAATAGATTTAGTATCTAATAATGAATTTGATTTTAGTATCCCATAAGATATTCCCATTAAAATATAAAGAATAGTCCATACAATTGGGAACAAAAAACTTGGCGGTGCCCAACTAGGTTGAGATAATGAAGTGTAATCAATATATTTAGATGTAATAACACCAACTAATCCACCAATTATTAATGGAACAACAATAGATTTAGCATAAGTTATAACCTTATTCATAAACACACCCTTTCTATTAATATAAATATATTTTATAGAATAGAAATTTATACAAATATTAAAAAATAAAGTTTTGTTTTTGGAATAAATTAAGAAATTAACATCTATAGAAATTTATAATAGATTTAAATAATTTTGAGATCCATGGAATATATGTAGAATAAAAACTTGACCGAGTATTACTATTAACTTCATAAATAATAACATATCTATGTACTAGTAATTTTCTTAGCGATTTATTCTTGTAATTGATTTTTGTATACCTTTCAGGAAAATGCTGGAGAGAATACAGCTTGTTTGTGATTTTTTTATAAAAAGACCTAGCAATATTAGGCGAATCCAAATTAAAAGCTATATACCTAAGTATTTTTTCTAGTTCGTTTTGAAATAAAGAGGTATAAACGATTACATACTTATTGTAAAAAGTCATATTTTTCCTCCATTTCTGCACAGAAATTTTCTAGCGTTTTATAATTACCTTTATCTACATCTTTAAGAGCTTGATTGATTTTAGAAAAAAAATCTTTCTTAAACTCTTTAAAATCAGAATAGTGCTTGTCAAAATGTTTGGCAACAAGTTTGTCAATTCGTTCTTCTTCTATTTGTAATGTTTTTTTGGTTAACGTTTCATAGGTTGCATTACTTAAAACCACTAAATCACTAAAACCATTTTTAGTAATATAAACAGGTTCATTAGTTTCATGACAAATTTTAGAAATTTCATTATAATTATTTCTTAAATCAGCGCAGGGTCTTATTTGTGCCATAAAAATTCCTCCTTCAATTATTATGTACAAATTATATACAAATTATGATATTAAGTCAATAGCAAAAAAATATTTTTATTAGAGGTCAGGCACTTTTATTTTTCTGTAACATATACTTTGGTATAGAAAAAATGGAGGTGCATTTATGCCATTACTCAGTATTACTGGACTAGTAGCGTTTTTAAGAACGGCAATTTTTGCTTTTGGATACATATCAAATAATGCTTTGTTTCCAGAACCGCTTTCTCCAGAAGAAGAAGCCATGTATTTAGAAAAGTATATGGAAGGAGATGAAGAAGCGAGAAATATATTAATTGAAAGAAATTTAAGATTAGTGGCACATATTTGTAAAAAATATAACATACCAAATGTAGATAATGATGACCTTATTTCAATAGGAACAATAGGTTTAATAAAAGGAATAAATACATTTAATACAAATAAAGGAGTAAGACTTGCAACATATGCATCAAGATGTATAGAAAATGAAATATTAATGCATTTAAGAAGTATAAAAAAATTAGGAGCAGAAGTATATTTAAATGAACCGATAGGAAAGGATAAAGATGATAATGAAATTGCATTAATAGATATATTAGAAAATGATGAAAAAAACATAGAAGATGAAATCGATTTAAAAATTAAAACTAAAAAATTATATACTAGAATGAAAGATATATTAAAAGGCAGGGAACAAACAATTATAGAACTTAGATTCGGACTTCGGAGGAGAAAAACCAAAAACACAAAATCAAATAGCAAGTATGCTTGGAATATCTAGAAGCTATGTGTCAAGAATAGAAAAAAAGGCAATAGGAAAACTAAATAATCAATTAGCAAAAGAATTATAATATTTTTTTTTGTGCAAATTATAGAAAACTATTTAATAAATTTTTTTGTTATGATAATATATAAGCAATAAATGTACAAAAGAATGGAGTGAGTTTAAATGGCAAATATAAAATTAGATTTAAGCTATTCAGGAGTTTCAGATAAAGAAATATCAAGATATGGTACAAAAATAACAAAAATATGTGACAATTTAATGAAAAAAGCAGATGATGAGAATGAATTTGTAGGTTGGTTAAACTTACCAACAAATTATAATAAAAAGGAATTTGACAGAATAAAAAAAGCTGCAAAAAGAATTAGAAAAAACTCAGAAGTGTTTGTTGTAATTGGAATAGGTGGATCATATTTAGGTGCAAGAGCTGTAATAGAAGGATTAACAAGCAATTTTGCGAATATTATGCCAGACAATATAAGAAAATCACCTCAAATATTTTTTGTAGGGAATAGCATAAGTCCAAATTATATAAATGAATTAATAGATTGCATAGGAGACAAAGACGTATCAATAAATGTTATATCAAAATCAGGAACAACAACAGAACCAGCAATTGCATTTAGAATTTTTAGAGAATACTTAGAGGGCAAATATGGAGCAGATGAAGCAAGAGATAGAATCTATATAACAACAGATAAAAAAAGAGGAGCATTAAAAGAACTTGCAGATGAGGAAGAATATGAAACATTTGTAATACCAGATAATGTAGGTGGAAGATTTTCTGTATTAACAGCAGTTGGACTGCTTCCAATAGCTGTGGCAGGAATAAGCATAGATAAACTAATGGCAGGAGCAAAAACAGCACAAGATGATTACTTGGAAGAAAATATAAAATATAATCAATGTTTTAAATACGCAGTAGTAAGAAACATATTATACAAAAAAGATAAAAACATAGAAATACTTGCAAATTATGAGCCAAAGCTTCATTACTTCACAGAATGGTGGAAACAGTTATATGGAGAAAGCGAAGGAAAAGAACATAAGGGGATTTTTCCAGCAGGAGTAGATTTAACGACTGATCTACATTCTATGGGTCAATATATACAAGATGGAAGAAGAAATTTGTTTGAAACAGTTATAAATGTAGAAGAATCAAAAACAGATATAAAGATAAAAAAAGATGAAGATAATTTAGATGGACTAAACTTTTTAGCAGGAAAAACAATGGATTATGTGAATAAACAGGCAATGCAAGGAACTATTGAAGCCCATGCATCAGGGGGAGTTCCAAACATTATAATAAATATTAAAAAGTTAAATGAAGAAACAATTGGAGAATTAATATATTTCTTTGAACTAGCATGTGCAATATCAGGAAACATACTAGGGGTAAATCCATTTGACCAACCAGGAGTAGAAGCATATAAAAAGAATATGTTTAGGCTACTTGGAAAACCGGGATATGAAAAATAAGCAAAAACAATTGACAACAGCCTTACAACAAGAGTATAATAAAAAAGTAAGATAAATATAAACGTAGAAGAGACAAAGTAAAATAAAGGTTGCTTAAAGAGAGGGTTAGTGACTGCGCTGAAAGCTAATCTAAGTAAACATATTTGAAAAACTACCTCGGAGTTTCTAATTAAAAGTTAGACGCGCAAGATGCGATAAAGTCTTTAATTAAGTAAAATAAAGGGTGGAACCGTGTTTTATAAAAATACCCCTAATAGATAAAAAAATCTATTAGGGGATTTTTTATTGCTTAAGATAATATATAAATAATATCTAAAAAGAAAGGAAGATAATATGTTAGTATCAATAGGAAGCAGAAGCATACCTAAAATTACAGCAATAACAAGAGCTTTTTCTAGATACCCAGAATTATGGGTTAATAGTTCTGACAAAATTGAATATATAATTATGCCACAAGAAGTAAGAAAAGATGAAAAAAGTGGACAAGAACAGGATAAGTTTTCTGGAGTTTCATGTAATCCAATGTCTCTTTCAGAAACTATAAAAGGAGCAAAAAATAGAGCAAAAAATGCTTATGAACATGCAAAAGAAAGAACACGGCACATGTAGTTTTGGAGTAGGAATAGAAGCAGGAATGTTTAGTGTACCAGAAGTAGAAACTAAATATATGGATTCAAGCATTTGCGCAATATATGATGGAGAGAGATACTATATAGGATTTAGCCCATCATTTGAATATCCTCAAACAGTAGTAGATAGAACCTTGCATGGAGAAGAAATAGGATATATGGAAGATGTGTTCGGAAATACTGCAAAGGGAAGAAAAGGGGCAATAGGAGTTCTAACAAATGGAAGAGTATATAGAGATGAGCTAGAAGAATATGCAGTAATAATGGCACTAACCAAAATTGTTTCAAAAGAAATATATGCAAAGTAAGATATTAGGAATTTTAAAATATAAAATTAAAAAAGGAGAGAAAGATTATGTTAAAAATTAAATTAAAAGACAATTCAGAGTTAGAAGTAGAAGAAGGATTAAGTGTAATAGAAATAGCAAAAAAAATAAGCGAAGGATTAGCAAGAGTAGCAACATGTGCAGAAATAGATGGAGAAGTGGTAGACTTAAGAACAATAGTAGAAAAGGACTGTTCACTAAACATATTAACATTTGAAAGCAGCTTAAATGGTAAAAAAGCATATTGGCATACAACATCACACATAATGGCACAAGCAATAAAAAGATTATATCCAGAAATAAAGCTAGCAATAGGACCATCAATAGATAACGGATTCTATTATGATTTTGATACAGAAAAACCATTTACACCAGAAATGTTAGAAGCAATAGAAAAAGAAATGAAAAAAATAATAAAAGAAGACTTACCAATAGAAAGATTTGAACTTCCAAGAAAAGAAGCAATAAAATTTATGGAAGAAAAGGAAGAACCATACAAAGTAGAATTAATCAATGATTTGCCAGAAGATGCAATAATATCTTTCTACAAACAAGGAGAATTTACAGACCTTTGTGCAGGACCTCACGTAATGAGTACAGGAAAAATAAAAGCAGTTAAATTACTTTCATCATCAGGAGCATACTGGAGAGGAAACGAAAAAAATAAAATGTTACAAAGAATATATGGAATATCATTCCCTAAAGCAAGCCAAGTTGATGAATATGTAAACATGATAGAAGAAGCTAAAAAAAGAGACCATAGAAAATTGGGAAAAGAATTAGAACTATTCTTCTTTGACGAAACAGCACCAGGAATGGCTTATTGGATGCCAAAAGGATTTACAATGATGAACACATTAATAGACTTTTGGAGAAAAGAACACAAAAAAAGAGGATATCAAGAATTTTCTGGCCCACAATTAAACAGTAGTGAATTATGGAAAATATCAGGACACTGGGATCACTATAAAGAAGATATGTTTGTGCTAACAGATGCAGATGGAAATGAACAAGCACTAAAACCAATGAACTGTCCAAACTCAATAAAAATATATCAATCAAAACTAAGAAGCTACAAAGACTTACCATTAAGATTTAATGATGTAGATGTTATTCATAGAAACGAAAAATCAGGACAATTAAATGGACTATTTAGAGTAAGAATGTTTAGACAAGATGATTCTCACAACTATATTACAGAAGAGCAAATAGGAAGTGAAATAAAAGACATTATAGAAATAGCTAAACAATTATATTCTGTATTTGGTCTAGAATACAAATTAACATTATCTACAAGACCAGAAGAAGACTTTATGGGAGAAATAGAAACATGGGATAAAGCAGAAAACGATTTAAGAAAAGTATTAGACGAAATCTGCGGAGAAGGAAATTATCAAGTAAATGAAGGCGATGGAGCTTTTTATGGACCAAAAATTGATATAAAAATGAAAGATTGCTTAGGAAGAGAATGGCAAATGGGAACAGTACAATTAGACTTCCAATTACCACAAAGATTTAATTTACATTATATAGACAAAGACGGAAACAAAAAAACACCTATAATGGTACACAGAGCTTTATTCGGATCATTTGACAGATTTATAGGAATAATAACAGAACACTTTGCGGGAGCGTTCCCAACATGGCTTGCACCAGTACAAGTAAGAATATTGCCAATAGCAGATAGCCATAAAGAATATGCAGAAAAGCTAAAAGAAAAATTAGAAGAATATGATATAAGAGTTGAACTAGATGAAAGAGAAGAAAAAATAGGATACAAAATTAGAGAAGCACAACTTCAAAAAATTCCATATATGCTAATTGTAGGAGACAAAGAAGTAGAAGCAAATGCAGTAGGAGTTCGTTCAAGAAAAGATGGAGACATTGGAGCAATGAGCGTAGAAGACTTTATAAATAAAATAGAAGAAGAAATAAAGACATTTGCAAGATAAAATGCAGCAAGGGGGAAAAAGGGGTCAGACCCCTTTTTCCCCCTTGTTTTAAAAAAAACGTTGTGATATACTAAAAAACAATAAAACAAATAGGAGGAATTAATATCTTGAATACTAATGAAAATATTGTAAACAACTTAAAATACTTAGGTCTAGACTTAGAAAATGTACCAAATTCAATAAAAGAATTTGTGCCATTAGATTATAGACCATCAAAATTTAATGATGAACACAATTACAAAGTATATAAATATGTAAATGTAGAAGATATTCAAATATTACTTACTCCAACAAATAGACTATGTGACATATCAGAAAAATATCGGTAAAGCAGTTCCATTATATGAATATTTAATACCAGAAAAGGAAGAAAGCATAGAAAGACATACTAAGTTTTTAGAAATGGTTAAAAACTTGGAAGCAGATAAAATAGAAGAAATATCAGAAGAACAAAAAATTCTAAATAAACAAGTACCATTTAAAATAAAATATCCAAAAGATTATTTATGGCAAATATATTATTCAGAATATACAAATAAATACTTTATGTTAGTCACAATAGAAGATTTAGAATACAGTGCATTTTTCTATCTTTTAAAACAACAACTAGCAGGAAATAAAGGTAAAATATTTGTGCCAATAAGTTATACCGATTATAGTAGAGAGTACTTAACAAGAACTCAAGAAACAGACATAGAAAACTATTTATGGTATTTTACAAAAGAATGGCCATTAGTTTATGAAGTATATGATAAAGAAAATAATCTTACTGTTCATATAACAGGCAAAACAAATATTTTTGATGAAATAAAAAGTGATTACAAAATAAAACTAAAAAGCAAACAAGAGGCAGAGAAGTTCTATAAATTATTAAAAGCATTATTTATAATGCAAACAGAAGCACCACATTACTATAATTTTGAAATTAGTATAGACGAAAAAGGAAGCTTGCAATTTAGCTTAGAAGGTAAAAAAATAATTTATGAAATTTTATCAAGTTTTATAAAACAAGAATATCTAAAAGCAGAAGAAAAAGATGTAAAAATAAAAAAAGAACTAGCAAAGTTAGAAAAATCATTAAGTAAAATAAAAGAAGACTCTAAACAAAAAGAACAAATATATTTAGAAAAAGAAAAACAAATATCAACATTTTTAGAATGTAAAAAAACATTTTTTGGCAGAGTAAAATATTTCTTCAAAAATAAAAAATTAACAAAGCCAAAACAAGAACAAAAAAAGGAAGAAGAAACAAAGCCAAATACGTTAATAGAACAAGAAGAATATGATGAAATAAAAAAATACTATACATTAGAAGAATTAATTGCACTATATAAAAAAGTAAATGAAAATGAAATTAGAGTTAAAAACCTAAGACTTGATGAAAAAGCTTTAACTAATAGATTAAATAATTTAAATAAAAAAATAGAAAATGCAGAGTTATATATAAAAGAAATAGATGAACATAAAAAAAGCATTTTCGAATTTTGGAAATTTACCAATAAGGACAAAAAGGCAGAACTAGTTGGAGGAGAAATAAAAGAAGAAAATACTAAGAAATTAAAAAAAGTATTTAATTACGAACTAGATTTTGAAGATTTATCAAAAAAGCTAGACAAAAAACAAAGACTAGAACTTACTCAAGCAGAAACAAATAGTATATATATTGCAACAACAGACATTATAAATGATATAAATACAGTAGCAAATGGGAAAAAAATTACAGAAGAAAGACTAGAGAAAGTAAAAGAAGTAGCGTCAAAAGAAAAGATACTATTTGAAAACGAACCATTCGATATATTTGGCGCAATAGAATCTAACAATAATTATGTAAAAACATTAGCAAACAAAAAACATAGGGAAATAAAAAAAGAATTGTTTAGAATACTAGACATAAGCCCAAATACAACAGTAGAAGAATATACAGAAACTATCAACAATATAATTAAAGACATAAAAAATGCAATAAAGAAAATAAAAATAGAAATTCAAATACCAGTATATAAAGAAGCAAAAGATTTAGATAAGTTTAATATTTTTAGTATAAACCCAGAAGACGCAATAGCTAGATTTAAGAATTCAGAAGAAGAAGAAACAAATTTGTATAAAATAAATTTAAAAGAAGATGACAAGGCAGTTGCGTTAACAAATATTATATATTACTTTAATAATAATAAAACATTACCATTAGGAATGGATGTAGAAGAGGGATTACTATTAGAGAAGGACAAAGCAGAAGAGAAAATAAAAGAAGTAAAAACAATAAATCTTGTATGTTATAAAAATCCAGATGATGAAATGTCTAAAATAGAAATTAAAAAAATCCATGTAAAAAACATATAGGTATGGGTGGACGAATTGGTCCACCCAACTAATTTCTAAAAAACAGTTGTAATTTTAAAAAACATATTGTATAATACAAATTGCAAATTAAATAAGCCGATGTGGCGGAATTGGCAGACGCACTAGACTCAAAATCTAGCGGGAAACCATGTGGGTTCGAGTCCCACCATCGGTACCAAAAAATAAATCTCATAACAAAGTTATGAGGTTCATTTTTTGAAATTTGAAATGGTAGGACTCGAAAAGACCGTAAAAAAACTGTCCAGAGGACAGTTTTTTAGGTCGCGGGTAGAGGAGCCACCATCGGTACCAGAGTAAAACTGTAACCTAAAAGGTTACAGTTTTATTTGTTTGCAGTTTGTGATAATTTATAATATAATACAATTAATATTCGTAAGTACAGCGAAATATAAAAAGTGTACTAATTATAGAAACTTCTATAGTTTTAGGAGGAAAACATGAAAAAGGTTATCCGGATTATTGCAGTTATAAGCTTGGTTTTAATTCTTGCCATTAGTCTTACAGGATGTGCAAGTTGGAGAAGAGATATAAAGTCTCTTTCTAGCGACATAAATGGGGGACTAAATCGTACTGTTACGGTATATGATTATAATGGCAAAGAAATAAAATCATGGACTGGAAAGTTTGATATTAGTGAAAGCGAAAATGAAATATTTTTCGATGATGCTAATGGAAAACGAGTAGTAATCCATGGAGGCATTGTAATCTGCGAGGAGAACTAAGCTTTTCAGCTGCCCTTATGTCAAGACACATAAGGGTAGTCTTTTTATTACGCGAGAAACCAAGGGCCTCTCGGGGTTAAAACCACCCGCTAAGTGGGTGAGAACCAAAGTGGCTATGCCGGTAAGCGACAAATTATATAAAGTAGAAAGGTGGGACTCGAAAAGAGCTATTAAATATTTTCTATTTGAAATTAATATAAAAACATGGTAAAATATGTAAAGAAATAAAAAATAAGGAGAAGATATATGAACATCACAGAAGAGCAAAAAAATAACATACTAGAAGAATGCTTAAATACTAAAAGAACTTATAGAGTTATTGCCAGAGAAAACAGAGTAAATTACGAAGATGTAATAGCTATTATTGAAGAGTATTGCCAAAAAAGAGGTTATAAAAGTTTGGGAAGAAAACAAAATGGAGATGTTTTTAAAAGAACAATGGAAAAGATAACAGAAATAGAAGAGTGGTGTAAAGAAAATGAAAGAAAGCCAAGAGGAAGCATACTAGGTGTGAAAGTAGCAAGAAAAGGAGAACCTGAAACAGAAGAACAAAAAGAAATAAGATTAGGTAGAACTTTAAGCACAATAAGATGTACAGTACTAAAAAGATATGAAGGGAAAAACTTAGAGGAAATAGAAAATAAAGGAGATAGAAAAATTGTAGAGAGAATAAGAGATCTAGAAGAAAAATGTAAATCCAGTGAAAAAATAGAAAATATACAAGAAGAAAGATAAAAAGAAAAAGTGCACTCTATAAATAGAACTAAATTATTGTAAATGAACTTATCATATGATAAAATCCAAACAAAAAGGAGAAAACTATGTTAGAGATTAAGGTTAGAAATCCAGGGGCAGAACTTACAAGTGTGAAGTTTAATGGAAAAGAAAGATTGCATGATGGGAAAACTTTTTGGGATAGGCAAGCTCCAATTTTATTTCCAACGGTAGGAAGATTAAGAGATAATAAAACTGTAATAGAAGGAAAAGAATACAAAATACCACAGCACGGATTTGCAAAAGATATGGATTTTGAGCTAATAGAAAAAACAAAAAATAAAGAAATATACGAATTAAAAAGCAATGAAGAAACGCTAAAAAAATATCCATTTAAATTTGTACTAAATATAGAATATGAATTTACAGAAGATATATTAACAACTAAGATAAGAGTAATAAACAAAGATGACAAAAATATGATATTTGGACTAGGCGGACATCCTGGTTTCAAACTAGAAATGCCACAAGAAGAATACTATTTTGAACTAGAAGCAGAAGAACCAGAAGTAGAATTTATGGAGGTAGAAGGAAACTATATATCTAACAAACTAGCTAAAAACATATTAAAAGAAAATAAAATAATTGAAATTACAAAAGAGAGCTTCTTAAATGATGCAATAATGATGAAGAAACTAAAATCAAATAAAATTACTCTAAAACAAAAGAAAGGTAATAAAAAAGTATTAGAATTTAATTTTAAAGATTTTCCAATACTTGCAATTTGGTCATTACCAGGAGCACCATATATATGTTTGGAGCCATGGTTTAATTATGCAGACAGAGTAAAAGAAACAGCTTACTTTAAAGATAAAGAGGGGATAATAAATTTAAGACCTAAAGAAGAATTTGAATGTGAGTTTAGTGTGACATTTTTTTAGAGAAAAGGAGTAAACCATGCAAAAAAATATGTTGTTAATAGTAAACCCAAAAGCAGGTAAAGGCACAATAAAAAGAAAACTTCCCAAAATAATTAAGAATTTTTCTGATGAGGGATACTTTATTGAAACTTGCTATACTAGAAAAGACTACAAACCAAAAGATATATTGAAAGACCATAAAGATGTAAAACTTGATTTAGTAGTGTGCTGTGGAGGAGATGGAACATTAAATGAACTAATAAACGCAGTAATGAAAATGGAAAATAAACCACAAATAAGCTTTATACCACTTGGAACAATGAATGATTTTGCAAGAACAATTAGAATGTCTACAAATAAAATATTTTTATCAAAGCACATAAACGAATCAAGACTAATAAAATCTGATATAGGCTCATTTAATAATGTATACTTTAATTATGTTGCAGCATTTGGGGCTTTTACAGCAGTGCCTTATGTAACCCCACATAAGTTAAAAAAAGTTTTTGGTAAAATAGCATATTTTATAGTTGGAATAATTTATATAGGAAAAATAAGAAGCTATAATGTAAAGATAAAAGTAAATGGAGAAGAATATAACGATAGAGTAATATATGGCTCAGTTAGTAATTCTAAATCCATAGGAGGATTTGAGTGGTTTAAAAGGAAGGGTGTAAAAATTAATGACGGAAAATTTGAAGTACTATTTATAAAAAGACCCAAAAATATAATTGGATGGATAAACACTCTAGTACTATTAGCAATAAAAAAACACAAAAGTAAATACTTCTACTATTTCCAAACAGATAAAATAGAAATTGAATCTGATAAAAAATTAACTTGGACACTAGACCGGAGAATATGGAGGACGTAAAAACAAAATAGAAATAAAAAACAATAAAGAAGCAATAGAATATATAATTCCAGTTTAGATAAAACAAGTGGTTTGCATTATAAAGAGAGAATAAAAAAATACAAGAAAAATCTTAAAAACTATTGCAATATTAATTTTATTTTTGTATAATATTCAAAATATAAAATTAAAGAGGTAAAAAATGAAGAATTATTTAAGAAAAACTAACTTAATAATTATTGCAGCAGTTTTCTTAATAATTGTTTCATTTTCATTTATATTTTAAATAAGGAATTTATTCCTTATTTTTTTTTGCCCATTAAAACTAAACAAAATGGGACAATCCCTTTTGCTTAGAACAATATAAAATAAAGAAAGGATGAAAAAAATGAAAGAATTTAACAAAAAGATTGTGCTAGAAGATGGCGAAGAATATTTAGGATATGGCTTTGGAGCAAATGTGGAAAGTATTTGCGAAATAGTTTTTAATACATCTATGGTTGGATATCAAGAAATAGTTTCAGATCCGTCATACACATACCAAATGGTAGTTATGACATATCCTTTAATTGGAAATTATGGGATAACAGATGATGATTATGAAACAGGTAAACCTTCAATAGGAGGATTAGTAGTAAGAGAATATAATGATTACCCTAGCAATTTTAGATACACAAAAACATTATCAGAATATCTAGAAGAAAATAATATTCCTGGAATATATGGAGTAGATACAAGAAAAATAACAAGAAGTATTAGAGACAAAGGAAGTAGAAAAGTTATAATAACAGATATATCTACAACTAAAGAAGAGGCAATAGAAAAAATGAAAAATTATCAGATTCCGAAAGATGCTGTTTCAAAAGTAAGTTGTAAGAAAAAATGGTATGCGAGAACAGCAAATGCAAAATACAATGTAGTTGCAGTAGACTGCGGAATAAAACTAAATATAGTTAGAAACTTAAATAAAAGAAAATGTAATGTAACAGTAGTTCCATATAATACAACAGCAGAAGAAGTAATAAGTTTAAAACCAGATGGAGTGTTTTTGTCAAATGGACCAGGAGATCCAGAAGATGTTAAAGAAGTGATAAGTTTAGTAAAAGAACTAAAAGGAAAATACCCTATATTTGGAATTTGCTTAGGACATCAAATGATAAGCCTAGCATATGGAGCAAAAACATATAAGTTAAAATTTGGGCATAGAGGAGGAAATCATCCTGTACTAAATTTAAAAACAGATAAAATAGAAATAACAAGCCAGAACCATAGTTACGCAGTTGACGAAGGATCCTTAAAAAGTACAAAGTTGGAGGCAACGCATAAAAATATTTTAGATAACACAATAGAAGGTGTTGAATGCAAAAAGGACAGAATATTTAGTGTCCAATATCATCCAGAAAGTGCACCAGGGCCACAAGATAGTGGATATTTATTTGACAAATTTATAAATATAATGAAAGGAGAAGAATAATATGCCAAAAAGAAAAGATATAAAAACAGTATTAGTAATAGGGTCAGGACCAATAGTAATAGGGCAAGCTGCAGAATTTGATTATGCAGGCACACAAGCATGTTTAGCACTAAAAGAAGAAGGATATAAAGTAATACTTGTAAATTCAAATCCTGCAACAATAATGACAGATACTGCTATAGCAGATAAAGTATACATGGAACCATTAACACTAGAGTATGTTGCAAAGATAATAAGATATGAAAGACCAGATGCTATACTTCCGGGAATAGGAGGACAAACAGGTTTAAATATAGCAATGCAATTATATAAAAAGGGAGTTTTACAAGAATGTCAAGTAGAATTACTTGGAACAAGTAGTGAAAGTATAGAAAAAGCAGAAGATAGAGAAAAATTTAAAGAGCTATGTGAACAACTGGGAGAACCAATATTGGAATCTATAATAGCACACACAATAGAAGAGGGCGTAGAAGCAGCAAATAAAATAGGTTATCCAGTAGTTCTAAGACCAGCATTTACACTAGGAGGAACAGGTGGCGGATTTGCAGATGATGATAACGAATTAAGAGAAATAATAAAACATGCATTAAAACTTTCACCAGTAGGACAAGTACTAGTAGAAAAGAGTATAAAAGGATATAAAGAAATAGAATATGAAGTTATAAGAGACAGTAATGATACAGCAATAACGGTATGTAATATGGAAAATTTAGATCCAGTTGGAGTACATACAGGAGATTCAATAGTGGTAGCTCCAAGTCAAACATTAACAAATAAAGAATATCAAATGCTAAGAGATAGTGCTTTAAAAATAATAAGAGCCTTAAAAATAGAAGGAGGATGTAATGTTCAATTTGCTTTAGATCCACACTCATTCCAATACTATCTAATAGAAGTAAATCCAAGAGTGTCACGTTCATCTGCACTAGCTTCAAAAGCAAGTGGCTATCCAATAGCAAGAGTATCAGCTAAAATTGCAGTTGGAATGAGGCTAGATGAAATAAAACTTGCAAATACACCAGCAAGTTTTGAACCAACTCTTGACTATATTGTAACAAAAATTGCAAGATTTCCATTTGATAAATTTGTTCTTGCATCAAATAAATTAAGTACGCAAATGAAAGCTACCGGAGAAGTTATGAGTGTAGGAAGAACTTTTGAAGAAAGTCTACTTAAAGCTGTAAGGTCACTAGAAATAGGCGTATGTCATATATATATGAAGAAATTTGACAGCATAGAGACAGAAGAATTAATGGAATATATAAAAGATGGAAGAGATGACAGAATATATGCAGTGGCTGAATTGATTAGAAGAAATGTAGATTTAGGTTTAATTTATAACACTACAAAAATTGATATGTTCTTTCTAGAAAAAATTAAACATATTATAAAAATGGAAAATAAATTAAAAGATAATGCTGAAAATATAGAAATATTAAAAAAAGCAAAGAAAATGGGATTTAGTGATAAATACATTGGAGAGATTTGGAATAAAACAGAAGAAGAAATATATCTTTTAAGAAAAGAAGAAAATATTTATCCAACATACAAAATGATAGATACATGCGCAAGTGAATTTGAAAGTTATGTACCATATTTTTACTCGACATACGAAGAAGAAAATGAATCAATAGTAAGCAATAAAAAGAAAATAATAGTTTTAGGAGCAGGACCAATAAGAATAGGGCAAGGTGTAGAATTCGACTACTCAACTGTTCACGCAGTAAAAACAATAAAAGAAGCGGGATATGAAGCAATAATAATTAATAATAATCCAGAAACAGTTTCAACAGACTATACAACAAGTGACAAGTTATATTTTGAGCCATTAACAGTAGAAGATGTAATGAATATAATTGAACTAGAAAAACCAGAAGGTGTTGTTGCAGCTTTAGGTGGTCAAACAGCAATAAATCTTGCAATGCCACTTTCTAAATTAGGAGTAAAAATAATAGGAACAGATGTAAATGCAATAGAAAGAGCAGAAAATCGTGACAGTTTTGAAAAAGTGATGGAAGAATTAAAACTATTACAACCAAAAGGACAAGCAGTAACTAATATAAAAGATGGAATAAGAGTCGCAGAAGAAATTGGATATCCAGTATTAGTAAGACCAAGTTATGTACTAGGAGGAAGAGCAATGCAAATTGTTTCTAATAAAAAGGCACTAGAAAAATATTTAAAAACAGCGGTTGAAATTAATACAAAACAACCAGTATTAGTAGATAAATATATAATAGGAAAAGAACTAGAAGTAGATGCAGTTTGCGATGGAAAAGATGTATTTGTACCAGGTATAATGGAACATGTTGAAAAAACAGGAATACACTCTGGAGATAGTATAAGTATATATCCAACATTTAGTGTAAGTGATAAAGCAAAGGAAAAGATACTAGATTACACAATAAAATTAGGGCTAGGAATTGGAATTGTGGGATTGTACAATATTCAATTTATAGTAGACAAAGATGAAAATGTATATGTAATAGAAGTAAATCCAAGATCATCTAGAACAGTACCTTTTATATCAAAAGCAACAGGATATTCGTTAGCAGATATAGGAACACTAGTAATGCTAGGTAAAACATTAAAAGAACAAGGAATAGAAAAAACGTATCCAGAAGAAAAGAAAAAATGGTATGTAAAAGCTCCTGCATTTTCTTTTTCTAAATTAAATGGAATGGATACATATCTATCACCAGAAATGAAATCAACAGGAGAATCAATAGGATATGATACAAAACTTACAAGAGCATTATACAAAGCACTTCAATCATCAGGAATGAATTTAGCAAATTATGGAACAATACTTGTAACAATTGCCGATAAAGACAAAGGAGAAGCTTTACCTTTAATAAGAAGATTTTATAATCTAGGATTTAATATAGAAGCGACAAAAGGAACAGCAATATTCTTAAAAGAACATGGAATTAGAACAAGAGTAAAGAAAAAAATAAGTGAAGGTAGTGAAGAGATACTAGACTCAATGAGAAAAGGATATGTAAATTACGTAATAAGCACAAGAGATGTAGATGCAATAGACCAAGAAACAGATGGTAGCATAATAAGAAGGTGTGCAGTAGAAAATAATATAGCAATGTTTACAGCTTTAGATACAGTAAGGGTATTGCTAGATGTATTAGAGGAAATAACATTATGCATATCAACAATAAATGAATAAAATTTATAGATACAAATATTACAAAGTGGAAGAATAAAATTAAGTAAAAAAAGCCGAAAAATGGCTTAAAAACAACATAAAAAATTACAAGAAAAAAATTCTTGTAATTTTTTTAAATTTTTTTAAAAAAAGTGTTGACATGGAATATAAACCTGTGCTAAAATAAATCTTGCGTTTGACAAAGAACGCAAAAGTACATTGAAAAATAAACAATAAATTCCTTTAAGAAGAATACTTTGAAGTATT